>Ga0066681_10000338_pt1 | contig 14578 bp, 18 predicted proteins | sample GraSoiAngelo_130_FD_65629 | JGI IMG/M metagenome (GOLD analysis project Ga0066681, IMG submission 65629) | Grasslands soil microbial communities from the Angelo Coastal Reserve, California, USA - 14_0929_02_20cm | ecosystem: Environmental > Terrestrial > Soil > Grasslands | place: USA...
TACCGAAATTACAATATTGATACTCAAGTGTTAGTGGCTAGCATTCGTCACCCGGTGCACGTTGTAGAGGCTGCGAAGCTGGGTGCTCATGTGGCTACGATGCCGGCTGATGTCTTGGACAAGATGGTGAAACATCCATTGACTGATATTGGGCTGAAACGGTTCTTGGATGATTGGCAGAAGGCGGGTCTCAGGCTTCCGGAAGGAAGGTCGACCGTTCCGAGGGCGAAGCCTCTGGTCCAACGAGTTTAGGAATCTGCCTGCCGAATGTCGTCTCCTATCGTGCTTGATGCTTCAACTCTGTTCTAGGCTAATTGGGAGTCTTCGCCGTCAGTCTTTTGAATAGGTGATTATTCCTCTCTCTGTTGCCCTTTGGCGAAGTACATATTCGTCACCGGCGGAGTAATGTCCGGAATAGGAAAGGGAGTCATCGCAGCTTCTATCGGCAAAATTCTTCAAGTCCGAGGACTGAAGGTCACCGCCGCAAAGGTCGACCCCTACCTCAACTATGATGCAGGAACGATGAACCCGTACATCCACGGCGAGGTCTTCGTGACGGAAGACGGGGGCGAGACCGATATGGACATCGGCACCTACGAGAGATTTCTAGACATCAACGTTCCAAAGAGCCACAACATTACGACCGGACAGATCTATTCCTCTGTCATCGAACGAGAGAGAAGGGGAGACTTTCTTGGAAAGTGCGTCCAGATAATTCCACACATTACCGACGAAATCAAGGGTCGTCTTCGAAATATCGCACGCGAGGATGCGGGTGTTGTGATAGTGGAGATAGGTGGGACTGTCGGCGACATCGAGTCCCTCCCCTATCTAGAAGCTGCCCGTCAATTCAGGTTCGACGAGGGAATCGGAAACGTCGTCAATGTCCACGTCACCCTCGTTCCGATGCTCGATGTTGTCGGTGAACAGAAAACCAAGCCAACACAGCACAGCGTTCAAGAGCTTAGACGCATAGGCGTCCAGCCTGACGTTATTGTTGCTCGAAGCAAGGTGCCTCTTAAGCCAGAGCCGCGAAAGAAGATCGCTCTCTTCTGCAACGTCGAAGAATCCGCGGTCTTCACCTCCCAAGACATCGCTAGCATCTACGAATCACCTCTCCTTCTAGACGAACAGGGTCTGGGCAGTTACATGGTCAATAGGCTTCAATTGTCAAGCAAGGAGCCCGAGTGGAGCCCGTGGAAGAAGATGATCAAGACCCATCTTGGACCGGAAAACCAGGTTACAATCGCAGTCTGCGGGAAATATGCCGAACTCGCTGACTGCTATGTTAGCGTCAACGAAGCGCTTCGTGATGCAGGCGCTACCCTAAACGCAAAAGTTGATCTGGAGTTTATTGAGACTGACGATTTCGAGACGGATCCCTCAAGGGTCCGCGTATTGTCCGGGTTCGACGGACTCTTGGTGCCGGGAGGGTTTGGGTCGAGAGGCTCCGAGGGAAAGATCAGAGCAATAGAATACGCGCGAACTCACAACATTCCATTCCTAGGAATCTGTTTCGGATTCCAACTAGCAGTGGTCGAATATGCCCGGAGCCTAGGAATGATGGATGCGGCCAGCTCAGAGCTGACCTCAGACTCGAAAAATTACGTTATTGACCTAATGCCGGAGCAGAATAGCGTGTTGGAGAAGGGCGGGACCATGAGGCTGGGAGCGCATGAAATCTCCATTGACACGGAAAGCATCGCATACTCGCTCTATCAGAAAACGAAGGCTTGGGAGAGGCATAGGCACCGGTACGAAGTCAACCCCAAGTACATTCCACAACTCACATCGAAGGGATTAAGATTCTCAGGAAAGAGCGACGCCAGCCGGAGAATGGAGATTCTTGAACTACCGAGCAACACTTTCCACTTTGCGACGCAGTACCATGCAGAGTTCAAGTCCCGACCTGGACGACCCTCGCCACCGTATATGGGACTCGTGAAGTCGTCGCTTTCGAAGAATCTGAAGCTGGAACCCAAACAGGTTATGACGCGCCAGTAAATCTTCGAGGGAACTATGTATGGAATCGAAAACTGACGCAGCGTCTAAGGTCGTTACCGGGCACCGCACACCGGTAGTTACCATTACCGTGACGGCCGTCTTCACGGCGCTGGTCTTTCTCTCAACATACCTGTTTCAGATTCCGATCCCTGCAACTCAGGGATACTTCAATCTCGGAGACATCATGATCTTTATCACCTCACTGACGTTTGGACCGACAGTGGGTGGATTCGCAGGCGGAATAGGTTCGTTCTTGTCTGATGCTCTCGGCGGATTCGGCACTTTTGCACCGTTCACTCTGATCATAAAGGGGCTGGAAGGGTATGTTGCTGGACTGATCTCAAGGCGGAGTCTTCAGCGTCGGACCCTAATGATTGCTTGGGCTGCAGGTAGCGTGGTTATGGTTCTTGGATATTTCGCGACGGAATCATTCCTTATTGCTCTGGTCTTCGGCTCATCGTCCGCAACCGGGATCGTTGCCGCGTCAGGAGAGGTTCCATTCAACATTCTACAGGTTGTCGGAGGGGGAGCAGTCGGGATCCCTGTCTCGATAGGACTAAAGTATGCATTCCGCTCAACGCCCTATTTCTCCAGAATTCTAGGTCCTGCTCCTCGTCGTCAGCCTGAGAAGAAATAGCTAAGGCCCGCTAGGCTGGGCTACGCAGATGTAGAGCACGTTGCTGCCTCTAACTATCAGGCTTCCATAGTTCGTGGCCGGGTCGCCGCCACGGTATTCTCTAGCTCCGTCGAGGATGATGTTCATGTGGCTATCGCAGTCAATCATCTTGCCCCGATACTCAGTATCGTTCTTCAGCTTGACTGCCACGTCGCCGTTCATCTTGCGGATGAGAAGGTTGAGTGGCTTTCTCGATGGTTCCATGCGGCGGCCTTATCGCGGCTGTTCGGCTGAGGCCATAAAAACTCTTTGTCAAACCACGGCGTTCGGATCTTGGACTCTCAGTCTAGCTAGCTCTCTGAGTCTTCTCTCGCCAGCATCTTCTGGTTATGCTGTTCCTTCCTGAAATCGGTCTTCAGCTTTCCGCATCTTATGCATCTAGCCATCTGTCCTCTTCCGCGCCATTGGTGCGAGCATCCCGGCATTCTTGTCAATGCTAGAAGTGCAGGTCTAGTTCTTAAAGTCCACGAAGCCAGACGCAGATTCGGCGGTCATTCTAGAGCTTCAGCCGGAGGGAGAAGATAGAGTGTCTCCCGGTCAGAAATGATCGTCGATCGCGCGGGTTTCAGCAGAGATTCAGGATTTGGCAGTCCGGGCTGCTGGAAGAGAGTGAACGCTAGGAGCGCGTCTGGGCGGCTAATTCTCTTAAGATCGGCGATGAAAGCCGAATGATTCGACTCTGCCTTCGCCGTGGAGATGGAGACTGAGCAGTCTGATGAAGCGTCCTTGATCGGTAGCGAGTTTGAGCTTGCCAACACGTAATCGGTATTAGCTGTCTTTCTTCTCCTCGCGATTCGCAGCATCCTTCTTGACAAGTCGATGCCTATCGCATGATCGTAGATCTCGTGCGCCTTTTCGAGGAAAGTGCCGGTTCCGCAACCGATGTCGATGAGAACTCGGAAGTGTCCGGTTCCAAGGAATCCTAGGACCGTTTCGTATTTGCTCGATTGTTCCTCCCCGTATAGTTCGTCGTATGAGCCGGAGAGTGCGTTGTACCATTCTGCGACTTGCCTATCGTCCTTTTCCAAATCATACTGATATATTGCGGATAGAGAGTTGAATCTTTCTGACGTGGATCTTCGATGGTGGTCTTGGTCTCCCCTGGGCTAGATGAGGCTCGTTTGGAACTATGGAAGGCGTTGGAGGCTCGGATGATGGTGACGATGGTCGCGAATTGCACTATCAGCTATTCCGGCCGGACGGGCAGCGACATCGGAGAGGGTGAACGTCTAATCGTTCTGAAGGGTGATGGTTGTGTGCTGGTTCACAGGAGCAGGGACTACCAGCCTGTTAACTGGCAGCCGTCTGGTTGTGTCTTCCAGACTCGGATCGAGGATGGGCGTCTGATCGTAAAGGCTGTCCGCCCCAGTCCATTGGAGACGCTGAATATCGAAATTGACAGGATTGACTTTCTCAGCGCTTTCCGTTTGAAGGACGAGGCCGAGTTTATCCTCCACTCAAGTGAGGAGGAAATGCAGAAGGCCATACTCGCAGAACCGGATCTGATCGAGCAAGGGCTTCGAGTGATAGATTTCGAGAAAAAAGTTGCTCCCGGATTCGTCGACGTTTACGGAATCGACTCTCAGGGAAACACGGTGGTCATTGAGATCAAGAAGGATCCGGCTGGAGCGGCTGCAGTTAAGCAACTCGTAGAATACCTAAAGTACCTTTCACCGGCAGAGGGTAAGAAGCTTCGACCTATCATAGTCGCACCGTCTCTCGCCAAGGGCGTTCTGCCGACGGTGGAGAAGATGAAGATCGAGTTCAAGCCGCTGACGCTGCAGAAGAGCTTCGAAACGTTGCAGAAGCGTATGAAGTCCGACCAGAAGGCGTTGAAGGGATGGCTCGGAGATGCTCCTTCAGAGAAGTCGTGATCGTTCGAAGGAAAAACTCGGGCGCAATCTGTTACGTTCTCTTAGTCTTCTTCTGATGGAAACTTCTTCTTCGAAGCTTCGGAAGACTTGACACCGTCCTTACTGTCCGTCCCGTCTGAGCTCTTATCATCCGATTTGAATTGACTCTTCTCAGAATTCTCTTGGGTTGTTGCAGTATCCTCAGGAGTTGATGGTTTAGCTAGACTTGGACTGATTGAAAGATCTAGGCGCGGTTTAGTTGCTTCAGAGCCTGATCGGGGACTTGCGCTAGGCACTGGATTCCTGGGAAAATTGGTCGGGCGAGGCGGTCTGGGGAGAGCCTTGGGGACCAAGGGGTTGGTCATTGGCCCGACGATAACGCTTGGCGGGACTATTTTCGGCGCAGGTGCTGGGATGTAGGGCTGTCTCAGTCCGCCGGAGTCGGAGACTGATGGCACCTTTCTAGTGGGAGATGAAGGCCTGAGGATTCCCCGGGATTCTCCTATGAATTTGGGGCTGTCTTCCCAGCTGGAACCGCCTTGATTCGGTGGCGCAGGCATAGTTGGTCTGTCGAATGCTCTCTCGGAAATGACTGTCTGTGGCGGTGGCCTTTCAGCTCCTTTCTCAGTTATCATCATTGGTTTCATAAGAGCGGGCGTGCTTGTTGGCAGGGCTTCGATCCTCGGTGGAGGAACTCCTGTCTCGCGACCGAAGGGAACATCGTCGCGGTTTGCTCCCGTGGATCTTGCGCTCATTGGCGGGCCAGCCTCTAGCGGTGTTCGAAACGCTTTCTCCCACGATCCTGGACGGGGTTCGGTCTGACTGGGAGCAACGGTTGGAGTTGTTGCAATCACGGGGGCTGGGTGAACTTTTTCGATTTTCAGCTCAGCGACCTGGGCCTCAAGTACGAGGTTACGTTTCATCAGATTCTCTAGCATCTGCAATGCTCTTTCTAGTCGAATACCTGGGCGCAGTCCTCTCTGGAACTTGAAGGCTAGGGTGATGGCGAGTGTCGCGATTATGACCATAACAGCAATGTCGATAGTACTGAACGATAGCTGTGGGAATCTCTGCAGACTGCCGGCCAATTGGTCTGCGACAGAGGGGTTATTGGCGTAGACTAGGAACAACCAGTATGAGAGCCAGCCTACGAACGCGGTCTCTATAGCAACGAGCTTGATAAGGAGTCTTCTCAAACTATCCTTCTCTCCTCCTTGGGAGCAACAAGTGGAACTCTGCTTGGTAAGAGCCTAAGACTTGCTGTAACTGGCTCAGATGGGTCAAAGTCCCTATTTTGCCTCTCCGACTCCTCGATCTTTCCGCAAAGTCTTCAATATCGTATCTAAGGCGGTGTCCCAATCCATCTCTCCTCCGCCCCCAGTCGCTGCTGGAGGGTTCTTCGATTCGGCCCCCGGGTTTGTCGAGGACAGGTCACCGAATGATTGGGGTTTCTCTGAGGAGTCGGGTGATTCTTTGTCTGGGGTCTGGGTAGGTGGCTTCCAGGGCTGAGGCATTGGCATTGGTCCTCCAAGAGGAGGAGGTGGTCGAGGTCCGGGTTGACCTTGTCCAGGTTGGGGTCCCATTCCGGGTGGGGGTCGGGGTGGACCTGCACCGAATGGTCTTGGGGGTGCCATAGGTGGTGCCATAGGTCGTTGTTCTCCGGGTCTTCCCGGACCTTGTGTGACGAAGGGGCGGGGTCCACCCTGTGTAGGGGGTAGCGGGGGTCTCATGGGCATGGGGGCAGGTCGAGGAATTCCTTGGGGTGGCGGGGAGCCCTGTGGATATGTGGATCCTGATGATGGGGTCCATTTGGTCGGGAGTGGCGGGATAGATCTTACTCCAGAGGTCTCGGAAGACGGCGCGATCCGCGGCCGGTCTGGAGGAGCCCACTTTGACGGGACTGCTGAGGACTGTGAACTTTGAGGCTGACCTGCGGGGGAGGGGAACGGGACGCCTTGTCTTGCTGATGTGTCAAGTCCCGGTTTCTGGAATACAGGCCCTGTCTCTGATCTCCGATTGTCCATGGTCGACGGAGGGGCATTCCAAGCCGGGCTTGGTCCGGGTCTAGGCGACTGCTCGGTTGGTGGGCGGATTGTCGAACTGGGTGGATTCTGGGGGGTAGGTTGGAAAGGCGAGGAAGTAGGTCTCGACGCTTCAGCTCGCAAGGTCTGTAATACCGCGGAGGCACTCTTTCCCGCTACGTCCTGTTTCTGGGCCGGGAACGTATCGGTCGAGGACTTGGCAGCTGTTGACCATGTCAGGCTCGGGCTGGCTCTTGGACTGCTCGGGCTAGAACTCTTTGGTAATGGTGGAACCGCGTAGACTGTATGCTTTGACCCGGTGGAAGGCGGAGCGCCTGTGGGGAGGATCTGTCTCGAGGGCGAGGCGGTCGGAGTGCCTGTTGAGAGTATTGATCCTGGTTTGAACGATTTTGATTTCTGAATTCTTCCGACGAGGCCTTGGTCACCGTGCCGTCTCTTGAGGAGCACGTATCCAAAACCGGATCCTCCACCTAGGCCGATCGTTAGAACTATGAACGGTGAATAGGGTCCGATTGAGGTGTTAACGTAGTTCTGGAAATAGATATCGTTCAGATACTGGTTGACGAGCCAGAAGGTGAGGAATAGGTTGACGAGGATAGAGATGGTTGTTCCGATTCGTATTTTGACCACTAGTAGTCATCCTCGGGTTTGCTAGTTTTCTTGGGAGGTTTCAGTACGGTCCGGATGGTTGAGATGAGTCGGGTGAAACCGTAGGCTGATGCGATCATCAGGACGACTACTAGGAATACTGGGTTGAAGGATCCGAAGTATTGTTGTTCGTAGATGTTGTAGAAATATTCCGTGACTAGCCAGACGCCGAAGAATAGGATGATCCCGTATTCGAGGATGGATGTGAGGAGTGTGGTCTGGTATAGGTTGCTCCCTGCAGAGTCTTCTCCATGCCAGCCCAACAAAGTTTCGATGTACCTTCTACTTCCACTCTTCTTGGGTTGGGTCTCCTCCTCAACCCCCAATAATCCTCAACGCAAGATGCCCGTCTCCGCAATCACCATAAGCGTGCTGTAACCGGTGGAAGATGAAACGCGGTACATTGACCGGTGACAGGGATTATCTTCGCATCGATCTACGGGCTAAATCAGAGACGACTCATCTTTTCGCACATTAAAATACGGCACAGAGCGAAAACAGTCTAGCTCTCAAAGTGAGCCATGGTGACTCAAGAAACCGCCCGGAAATACGAAGTTGTAGAAGACCTCCCGGGCGTAGGTCCATCAACAGCTGACAAGCTGAAAGAACTCGGCTTCCACACAGTCGAGAGCCTAGCAACGGCCACGATTAGAGAGCTCGTCCCAGCTGGGATAGGCGAGAAACAGGCCGCCAAGATCATCGGCGTAGCGCGAGACAGCATCTCGCTATCGTTCATCAGAGCCGACGAACTGATGAGAATGAAGGCTAACGTCCTACGGCTCACAACCGGCAGCAAATCCTTCGACGAACTGATCGGCGGCGGACTAGAAACACAGACGATTACAGAAGTCTATGGTGAGTATGGAGTGGGCAAGTCGATCCTCTGCCATCAACTAGCCGTCAACGTTCAGCTTCCAGTAGAAAAGGGCGGTCTAGATGGCGGAGCACTGTATCTGGACACTGAACAGACTTTTCGTCCAGAGTGGATCGTCCGGATGGCAAAATCCGCGGGGCTGGAGGCAACAGATGTTGCACAGCGGATAATCTACTCAGAGGCGTATAATTCCGATCACCAAGTCCTTCTTCTGGAGAAGGCTGATCAGATAATCAAAGACAATAACATACGCGTAATAATAATCGACTCGCTAACGTCTCATTTCAGAAGCGAATACCTGGGAAGAGAGATGCTGGCCGAACGGCAGCAACGATTGAACAATCACATGCACAGACTAATACGACTCGCCAGGGGATTCAACGCCGTGGCGGTTGTGACTAACCAGGTCATGTCCAAGCCCGACCAGTTCTTCGCCAACTCAGTGGACGCTGTTGGCGGCCACATCGTCGCCCACACAAGCCACACACGGGTCTTTCTACGCCGCGCGGCGACTGGTCCAATAAGGATAGCGCGCCTCGTCTCCAGCCCCTACCTTCCTGAGGGTGAAAGAATATTCAAGGTCACCGAGACAGGCATACTTGACGTGTCAGAGGAGGACGAGGTCAAGCGTCGTCGGTAAGACCAAAGAGCTCTATTCCAACGGACTCGGTGAATAGATTCTTCCAGAACGTGGAAGAGCGAGCCTGGACAGATGCGGAGAAGGAGCTTGATGGTATTCGTCAGAAAGCCGAGAACGCTCTCTGGCACAAGGGATACGTCAAGGCTCTAGAGGGCTTGCTGTTAACGTACCGGACCAACGATGACAAGTACATCTACCTCCCGAAAATGCTCGGGACCGGCGGAGATGAATCGATCAATCAACTCCGAAAAGAGTTCGGAGAGTTTGCAGCCAACGAGATTCACGGAGAATATGACCGGGGATACTTCAAAGCGTTGGAAGATTACGTCACACTTCTATCGTCGATGAAGAGTCCGTCCCCTGCTATCTCCCCGACTCCTCCGGTACCTGAGGAGAAGAAGGAATCTCCTAAGAAGGATGCGGATTTAGAACGGTATACAGCAGAATCGTCGTAAAGATCATCCAGATAACATAGGATCCCATTCCAATCGTCACGTGCTTGTTCGGACCCTTCAGCACCTCTGGACCGTATCCGAGAAGATTCTTCACCAGAAAGACGGAGACGGAATAAACGCCTATTCCCACAGTGATCATACTCAACGTCCCAAGGCCCACTCCCAGGGAGCCGAATCCTGCAAGGTTGTAGACGACTCCGGCCAAAACGCCAAAGCCGAGCCGCAACCAGTAGACGAGCGAAGCTGGGGGCAAACGGCCGAGGTGGACCTCTTTGGCTGTCTGGACAGATATGTTCGATCCCGTGCTCGACAAGGCTCGAATGGGGGCCGGCTTCAATCGTGCTGATAACGTTTTGCCGGAAGACATCGTGATATTCACATGAAGATTTTATAGAAGCCGGGTCTCCTGGCCGTTCTGCCTTGTCGGTGCACGAGACCGAGCCTGAATCCGTTCTCGTACGAGATATCATGTCAAGGCCTGTTATCACCGCGAAAGAGTCTGACACTGCAGCTGATGTCGCGAAGCTAATGGCCAAGCATAACATCGGATGCGTGCTCGTCTCGGGCAAGAAAGGAGAAACGGTCGGGATAATTACTGAGCGAGATATCGTTCAGAGAATCGCGGCCAAGAATCTCATCCCGTCGAAAGTGACCGTGGGCGAGGCCATGACCAAGCCCGTCGTCACAATAAAATCGGGAGCTAATGTCACGGACGCTGCGAAGCTGATGAACCAGCGAAAGATCAGAAGACTCGCTGTAATGGAGAATGGAAAACTTATGGGAATTTTGACGATGAAAGACATTCTAGAAATTACTCCTGCAATAATCGATCTTGCCTCTGAGAAGAGTAAAGCTGGACTGGGACGGACCCCCAGGACGAGTACCTCTCGTCTGTCCGGTTATTGTGACGAGTGTGAAACTTGGTCGGAAGCGTTGGTGCAGAAGGATGGAGTCTTCCTCTGTCAGGACTGCGCAAAGGAACTTGGCCCGGTCGAAGAAGACAACTGAGACCGCAGTAGATCTGGAAGACCGGAATATTCTGGTCAAAGATGCTGACATCTGGAATGGAAAGGGCTTCACTAGGGGCTGCATTCTGATCCTAGAAGGCCGGATCAAACGAATAGCTCGCAGCATAACGGACAGTGGAGTAGAGACGATTGATGCTCTGGGACTCAAGGCTCTACCTGGACTCATAGACGTTCATGTCCATCTCAGGGACATGGGACTCGCCTACAAGGAGGATTTTGCTACTGGAACAGCTGCAGCCGCAGCAGGAGGATTCACGACGGTGCTTGACATGCCGAACACGGTCCCTCCAACCGATTCCGCTAGCCGCTTGATTGAAAAGCGGAGAGTAGCAGCCCAGAAGACCTACGTCAATGTAGGTTTTCACGCGGCCGCAGTATCTGATTCTCACGACATAGAATCCTTAGCCGATGCAGGAGCATTCTCGCTCAAACTCTACATGCCGAAACCTATCGCGCCCTTCGATGTCGAGAATGACCAGGCAATAGAGAAAATGATGCGAACCGCAGGGCGCGTTGGGACGCCGGTAACCGTTCATGCAGAAGATCTTGTCACTGGGGAAAATACGAGCAAGACAGATAGCTTCGAGGCGGCCGCAGAGGCTCGGCCTCCAATCTTCGAAACTCGCGCTGTCGATAGACTATTGAGAATTCAGAAGAAGGCTCGTTGCCACGTCCACTACTGCCACCTAACTCTCCGCTCCAGCCTCACGAAGATCACTGGTTCGACAAGATCCACTAGCGAGGTCACGCCTCATCATCTCCTCCTCTCCAAGAAGATCTTGTCCAGTCTCAGGTGGAGAGCCTGGATGGTTCCCCCATTAAGATCTGAAGAGACGAGGTGGAGCTTGCTCAAATCCACACTTACTGGTCTCTGCAGCGTTATCGCCAGTGATCATGCCCCTCACGCCGTCATCGAGAAGGATCAATCCGTCAGCAAGAGTCCGCCGGGTATCCCAGGATTGGAAACGACACTGCCATTAATGTTGACACTGGTCAACAGACAACAGATGAGTCTCTCGCTCTTAGTGAAACTTCTGTGCGATAATCCTGCAAGGATTTTCGGTCTCAAGTCCAAGGCCAAGCTTCGGAGGGGAGCGGATGGCGATGTTGTCTTGGTTGATCTGAAGAAGAAATCTATGATAGATTCAAGTAAGTTCTTTTCGAAGGCGAAGTATTCGCCTTTTGATGGGTTCAGGACTCAGGGCGCGGTTCATTCTACCATTGTTGGCGGAGGGGTCGTCTACAGGGAGGGAGAGATCGTCGCCGGAGAAGGCTCTGGCTCCGTGTTGCGAAGTGGTTCATGTTGAGGTTTGTAGTTGACGGAATGCTCGGAGCCCTATCGCGCTGGCTGAGAATGCTGGGATACGTGACGGAATATGATTCGAAAGCTGACGACAACATTCTCTTACGAAACTCCCAGACGCTGGACACTGTCCTCTTGACGCGTGATGAAGAGCTCTACAATAGAGCTCTCGCAAAGAATATTCGTTCAGTGCTGGTTCTCGGCGATACTGAGGAAGCCCGACTGGGACAGTTAGCGAGAACTCTCGGAATGTCCCTCGATATCGACATGGCCTCTACTAGATGCCCTGAATGCGGCGGCGAGCTTCACGAGATTTCTAAGCAAGAGGCCTCAGGCGTCGTCCCGGCCAAAAGCCTCGAACTCTACGATCGATTCTGGAGGTGTAGCAACACCAGGTGTGGGAAGACGTATTGGGTGGGAAGCCACTGGAAACAGATACGTCACACGCTCGAAGAGGCCCGAACGATAGCGACACAAGAAGAGAAGAACACGGCATGCTAAGTGTAGAAGAGGGCGCGTTATTGGTGAAGACGGCGCGGGTAGCCGTTGAAACTCATCTGTCAGGAAAAGAGACCCATGGGGCGGCTGAACCGAGTCCTGGCTTGAGAGAAGAGAGAGGAGTCTTCGTAACTCTGCTCGATCATGCCAATGGTGGCAATCTGCGGGGGTGTATTGGGATCCCTTTTCCAACTCGATCGCTTCTTGAACAGGTTCGGATTGTGGCAGTGGAGGCAGCGACGACAGATTTCCGCTTCGAGCCCGTGGGGCTTGAAGAGTTGCAGAACAGGATTGTCTTGGAGGCGACTGTCCTCTCGGCTATAGAACCTATCTGGGTAAAGAATCCGCTCGACTTTAGAGAGAATATTCTGGTTGGGAGGGACGGTCTGATGGTTGAGGGCATGGGAAGTCACGGGCTGCTGTTGCCCCAAGTCGCCGTTGACGAAGGGTTTGATAGTGAGGAGTTTCTTTCGCAGTGTTGTTTGAAGGCCGATCTTCCTCCGGATGCGTGGCTTACCGGCGATGTACGGGTCTCCCGGTTTCAGGGCCAGGTTTTTGCGGAGGAGAAGCCGAATGGTCGGGTGTTTGAGAGGCGTCTGAAACCGTAGTTCAACTCGCGTGGACTCTCACATCTAGACGGCACGTGTGTTGGATCTTTCAGAATTCGAGACGTGTCAGATAGAGTGGGGGCTCGGGTTACAGCATGGTAAAACGGAAAATTGTGGATACTTCTCCGGAAGACTTGTCCAACCTTCAACGCTTGGTTGGCCCGGAAAATGTTCTCGCACATTGCGCAGGGGTCAACTACCAGGTCTACGTCACGGACACACGTCTTCTAGTTGGGAAGAGATTTACGACCGGAGAGAAGTTCATGAACGTCCCAACAGCGAGCATCAACACTCTAGAGCTGATCACCAAGAGTCTCCTTCCACCGTTGACCTTCGCGGTTCTCGGCGCGATCGCCAGTTTCCTCATCTGGTGGTTTCCGGGCACTAGAATGTTGCCGTTGCCGGTGTTTCCTTACGATATTACAATGTTGGCGGGACTCGTTATCTTTGTCGGGTCACTTGTGGTGGCTTGGTGGAGGGTGGGGATTGCGGTCCTTCGGATCCGCGTCAATGATTCTCAGAGCCCTATTACGGTGAAGCTGGTCAGTACCTCCAAGGCTGAAGCAGTTTTCAAGGCCCTCAAAGGATAGCAGACAACCAAGACCTTTGGGCCGCTGGAGTTCAGTGTCTCAAAACGCTTGTTCTTTGTAGAACGCTTAAACTGGTCACCCTTTCTCAGAAGTCTGAGTTTGACAGCCTCAATTCAGGAGGGTGATCTGGTTTTCCTCTATCAAGACGCTCGCCGTAACTGGATTGCTCGGGCGGGAGAGGGACGATTCCATACTCACCGAGGGTATCTTGATCTCAAGGATCTTGTCGGGTTAGAGTACGGGGTCTTCGTCAAAACTAGCCTGGGACAGTCGCTTGCGGTGTTCAAGCCTCGGCTCTTGGAGCTGGTGAACTCGTTCAACAGACCTACCCAGATAATGTATCCAAAGGACATCGGGTATGCGATCTATCAGCTTGGACTGAAAGACGGCGATACTGCGATTGAAGTGGGCACAGGTAGCGGTGCCCTCACCGGTGCGTTGGCTCAGGCGGTCGCGCCGAATGGCCGGGTGTACACTTACGAGAACCGGGAGGAGTTCTTGAGGTCGGCTAAGAAGAACGTGGAAAAGACTGGGCTATCAAGTAAGGTCATTTTTCGAAACATGGACCCATCGGAGGGATTCTTGGAGTTGAATGCAGACGCTGCTGTTATCGATCTCGGTGATCCTTGGAAGATGGTGGGCCCAGCATGGGAAGCCCTGGCAGGAGGAGGGATGCTGGCAGGCTTCACGCCCACCGTTAACCAATTAGAGAAACTTGCTGAAGCGCTGAGAAAGGGCGGATTTCTCGTACTTGAAGCGGTTGAGCTCTTGATGCGAGAGTTCAAGACCGAAACAGGGAAGATACGACCCGAGTCGCGAATGATCGGACACACCGCATATGTGACGATCGCTCGAAAGGTCATTGTGAAAGAATAAGCGTTCTTACCCCCAACTTATCATTCGGATATCAAGAACTCATTTATTCATACTCACATCTATGTCAATCCATGGCTACCTCCAGCCCTCTCCCTCCCATCCGACAAAAAGAAATCGAAGCCTTCCTACAAGCAAATCCACTCGTTCGCCAATGGCTAACCAAATGGAAACCAATAACACGAAAACTATACGCAATTGACATAATCAGATTCCAGCAACTATCAAACACGCAAATCGAACAACTCCTCGTCCGTCTAGAAAATAATCAAATCAAGCCACGCGAAATACGCTCACTAATCGAAACATCACTTGCCGACCTCACCAACTCCGTACAAGCAAGAATGGACTCAGCAGTGAGAGGATTCTTCAAACATCACCACGGCAAACTACCTGATACAACCATAAAATACCTAAAAATCCGCGATTATAGAGCGTACCACAAAGACGAACTTCAAGCCTTAATCGGCTTTCTCGACAAGCCCC
>Ga0066681_10000339_pt1 | contig 14573 bp, 12 predicted proteins | sample GraSoiAngelo_130_FD_65629 | JGI IMG/M metagenome (GOLD analysis project Ga0066681, IMG submission 65629) | Grasslands soil microbial communities from the Angelo Coastal Reserve, California, USA - 14_0929_02_20cm | ecosystem: Environmental > Terrestrial > Soil > Grasslands | place: USA...
GAGAAACACTCGATGCCGAACTGACGTCGGAGAGCGATGGCAGCCAGGTGCTCCCGCTTCGGCTGCGCTTTTAGACAGAACCAAACCGGTTCATCGAGCTGTGCGAGCAACGCGGACGACTCTGTCACAGAACCAACTACAGGATTGGCAAGCTAAAGTTCCGAAAAAGAGTTATAAACTTTTTTCGCCGCGACGACGAACGCTGAGGAGCAAGTCGATACGCGCTACAAAAACAACATCGGACCGCAAGTGCGGCGGTCGCGCTACGCTCGGGGTTGGTCGCAGTCTGTTATTGCCAGGAAGTTGCAAATCGCGGGTTTCAATATAAGCCGAAGCCGCGTCTCGAAGATCGACGTGCCGCAATTTTCGGCTCAAACTTCTTCGATCGCGGGCTGTCGCTCCATCATAATACGAGCGACACGAAAGAACGATTGCAGTGGGCGCTTTCGCGTTTAAAATGCGCTCTCCAATTCTTCGCATGCTCCAGACGATTCTTGCTCAGGCTCAAAGCGCGGCGCCTCAGGCAGCCCCCGGCGGTGGCATCGGCTCGTTTTTTGTGCCGTTGATTTTCATTTTCATCATCATGTACTTTGTGATGATCCGGCCACAAAAGAAGCGGCAGCAACAGCAGCAACAACTAATCACAAATCTAAAGACCGGCGACCGGGTAGTGACGAACGCCGGCATTCACGGCCTGATTTCCAACGTGAAAGAAAACACCGTTCTGGTGAAGGTGGCCGACAACGTAAAGATCGAGATGGACAAATCGGCGATTACAAACGTGCTGAAAGAGAGTTAAATCGTTAAATCGTTAAACCGGAATGACTCCAGCGCTTACATTTTTTATCGGGCTTGCGATGCTCATCCTCTTCGGCTGGTACTTCGCCACCGATCAAGGGCCGCGGAAACGCCTGCTGGCAATGACGCTGATGCTGTTGCTCGTGATTTTCAGCATCGCCACGATCTGGCCCCCGCAGCAAAAGATCGCGCTCGGGCTCGATATTCAGGGCGGCACGTCATTCCTGATCCGGCTCGTGCCCGGCGACAAGCCGATCACCAAAGGAATGCTCGATCAGGCCGTGGAGGTGATCCGGAAGCGTGTCGATGTTTTTGGAGTCAGCGAACCGATCATCAGCCCGGTCGGCAGCGATCGGATTCTGGTTCAAATCCCCGGCCTGGACACCGCAAAGATTCAGGAAGCGCGGGATCAGCTCTCGCGCGTGGCGAAACTCGAGTTTCGCCTTGTTTATCCAGATAATGGCGAGCGATTGCGCGAGATCGACGGAGGAAAGCAAGTCATTCCACCGGAGTTCCGGATCGAAACGTACAAAATGCCGCGGGAAGGTGAAAAACCGGTGGAGGAGCGGTTGCTCGTAAAAAAGAAAGCTGATTTATCCGGCGAGCACGTTTCTAACGCGGGCGCTTCCTATGAAAAAGACGGCTGGGTCGTCCATTTGCGGTTCGACGCTGAAGGCGCCAAGCAGTTCGGCAACATCACTGCGGCAAACGTTCATCATCGCTTTGCGATTGTGCTTGATGGAACGATCCAATCCGCGCCTGTCATCCAGGACGCGATTTACGGCGGCGACGCGCAGATCACCGGGAGATTTACCGAGGAAGAAGCGCGCGGATTAGCGAGCGTGCTCGAGAACCCGCTGCAAACACCAGTAAGCATCGAGGAAGAGCGGAGTGTATCGCCGACTCTTGGGTTGGACTCGATTAAGGCGAGCATTCTGGCCGGCTTGGTCGGGCTGGTGATCACGCTCGTATGCGTCGGGATTTACTACAAAATTCCAGGTCTCGTCGCGAATGTCGCACTGATCATCAACCTCATCCTCCTCGTCGGCGCGATGACGATGTTTCACTTCGTCCTAACGCTGCCCGGTATTGCAGGCATCATTTTGACGATCGGCCTTTCGGTGGATGCGAACGTGCTCATTTACGAGCGATTGCGCGAAGAAATGGCTCTGGGGAAATCACTCAAGATCGCGCTGAATACTGCCTACGAGAAAGCGTTTAGCTCCATTTTTGACGCGAACGTAACGACTCTGATTACCGCCGCGATTCTGTTTTGGAAAGCGACCGGCCCGGTGAGAGGCTTCGCGATTGCACTTTCGCTCGGCATTCTGGCGTCGTTGTTCACGGCGCTCATCGTGGGGAGGAACTTTCTCGGCTGGTTTGTCGATACAGGAAAACTGAAGCGCATCTCGATGTTGCATTTGATCTCAGCGCAAAACATCAATTTCCTCGGCAAAGGCTTTATCGCCTGCATGTGTTCGCTAGCGTTACTCCTGGCTGGCGCGACCGCCTTTTACCTTCGCGGCGAAAGAAATTTTGGCGTCGATTTTCGCGGCGGCGACCTGATCACATTAAGCGCGCCGAGCAAAATCGACGTCGGGCAGGTCCGCCACGCGCTGCAACCAATTGGACTTGCAGATGCAGCGATCCAGGAATCCACGCAGGTCGGCAAGGGTTACATCACCATCCGCACGCCGTTGAACACCAGCGACAAAGTGGAAAAACAAATCATGCAGACGCTGCCCAACGCCGGATTTCATGTCGAAGGCTCCGAGCGAGTCGGCGCGCTCGTGGGCGGCGAGCTGGCAAAGAGTTCGTTAATCGCGCTCGGTCTTGGCATCCTGGGCATTCTAATTTTCGTAACGTTCCGCTTTGAACTTTCCTTCGCCGTAGGCGCAATTGTCGCGTTGCTGCACGATGTGCTGATGACGGTCGGCGTGTTTGCCCTTCTCGGCCGTGAGCTGACTCTTACGATGGTTGGCGCAGTGCTCACCATCGCCGGTTATTCCATTAACGACACCATTGTCGTTTACGACCGGATACGCGAAGGCCTCGCTAGCGGGCGGCGGGGTACCATCGAGGAGATTATGAACTCCAGCATTAATCAGACGCTCAGCCGCACCATTCTTACGAGCACGGTGACGCTCATCCCGATTCTCTGTTTGTTTTTCTTTGGCGGCGCGGTATTGCGCGACTTTTCCCTCGCCATCATTATCGGCGTGGTGGTCGGCACATACTCCTCGATCTTTATAGCCTCACCGATCGTGCTGTGGTGGACGCGCGCCAGGGGCGGCAGAGAGTCGGCTTTGCGCCGCGAAGTTACCGAAAAAGCCGCGACCGCAACGAGTCCTCTTGCCAGGCGCTAACGCGACCTAACTTCCCCGCGTTTCCCGGCAAGAGTTGACGAGGTCGCCCGGCCCGAGTAGGCTCCGCTTCGCTGGTTTAAGAGCAGATTCTAAATGTCCAGGAGTGATGAATGATGCCAGAAGTGATTGTTCGTAAAGGTGAACCTGTCGATCGCGCGTTGAAGCGGCTGAAAAACAAGCTGGATTCCGAAGGAATTCTCGAGGAAGTCCGCCGTTTGCGCGCCTTCGAGACGCCTTCGCAAAAGCATCGTCGCAAGGCGAAAGCTAACGCCAAGCGCGCCCGAATGAAGTTCCGATTTCATCCGTCGTAACGAACAGAGTTAACCTTTTAACTATTCTCAGCAAAAAGCTCCCTGATCGCCTGCACCAGACCGTCAATATCGTGCCGGCGCGCCTCGACATCGACTTTGAGCCCCTGATCGCGCGCGGTTTTTGACGTGACGGGGCCAATGCTCGCGATTCGCATTCCCTTCGGCCACGGCAGTCCAAGCGCAAGAAAGTTTTCTACGGTTGAAGAACTGGTAAACGTGATCAAATCGGCGCCCTCCTGTGCCAGTTGCCGCCGCGCGCCGCTGGTGTCGCGTGTCTCCAGCACCGTTCGATACGCGAACGCTTCGTCCACGATCGCGCCCGCGCCCGAGAGTTCTTTGGGTAGAACGTCCCGCGCCTTTTCCGCGCGCACCAAGAGAAGCCGCAAATTTTCAATGCTTTCCTGCTTCTTAAACTCTTTAACGACCGCCTCGGCCACGAATTCTTCCGGCTGAAGATCGACATGCAGATGAAAGTCTTTCACGCGTTGGGCCGTGGCTGGCCCGATGGCAGCAACGCGCGCGCCGCCAATCTCACGGGCGTCGTCATACAATTTAAAAAAAACATCAAAAAACGCGTCCACCCCGTTTGCACTTGTGAACACGACCCAGTCATACATGTGGGCCTCCTGCACGAGTTCCGCGAATTCGCGTAAATCGCTGGGCGGCTCAGTGCGAATGGTAGGCAGTTCGATTACGTGCGCGCCGAGCGCCCGTAGTTTGTTGCTTAGCACGCTCGCCTGCTTTCGTGTTCGCGTAACGACAATCCTTTTTCCCAGGAGCGGTCGCTTTTCGTACCAATTCAGACTGTCGCGCAGGCCGACGACTTCACCAAATACGGCTACTGCCGGTGCTTTAAAATTGCTCGCTACAGTTTTTTGGGCGATATCCGAAAGAGTGCCTATGAGCGTTTCCTGTTGTCCGGTCGTAGCCGAGCGCACAAGCGCCACTGGCAGATCGCCGCGGACGCCTTGCTTTAGCATTTCGCTGGTGATGGACCCGAGGCGTTCCACGCCCATTAGCATGACCTGTGTGCCGCCAAGTTTTGCCAGAGCCGCGTAATCGATTGCGCTTTCCGCCTTTGCCGGGTCTTCGTGGCCTGTAAAAAATGTCACGTGCGAATTATGCGCTCGATGCGTCATGGGAATACCAGCATAAGCCGGCCCGGCAATCGCCGAGGTGATTCCAGGCACAATTTCAAATGGGATGCCGGCATCGGCGATCGTCTGCGCTTCTTCGGCGCCTCGCCCGAATACAAACGGGTCTCCGCCCTTTAACCGGACGACCTGCTTTCCTTGGCGTGCTTTATCGATCAGCAGCGTGTTGATTTCATGCTGGGTTCGGCTTTCGCCCGGTTCCTTCCCGGCATAAATAATTTCGGCATCGTCCCGCGCCCAGCTAAGCATCTCTGGGTTTGCCAAATGATCGTAAACGATTACATCCGCATTCTCGGTGCACTCTTTTGCGCGTAAAGTCACCAAACCGAGATCGCCTGGGCCAGCGCCAACCAGATAAACTGTTCCGTTCTGTTTGGTACTCTTGGTCATGCGCTTACTCTTGCGTGATCCGTCGCAACAATTCGCCAGCCAACTTTCCGCCTTCGTCGCAGGCGCCTTCCACTTCGGCCTCCCGGGGCGCTGCCGATTCATCCATGAAAACTTGCGCGCGTATTTTCATCTTGCCGTCCTCAATCTTTGCAAGGACGCCCACCGGACAATTGCAATCACCGTGTAACCCACGCAGAAATTCTCGCTCCGCCTGCAAACAAAGCAACGTTTGGCGATCGTTTACGAGATCGACGAGCGCTTTTGTGCTTTGATCATCGGCGCGAACCTGAAGGGCAATTATTCCCTGGCCCCCTGGCGGTAAAAAAATTTCGCGCGGAAGTGTCTCAACAAAAAATTGCCTGCCTTCGAAGCGGATTTTAGTACGGGCTGGCGACAGGCCCAGGCGTTCAAGTCCCGCGCGAGCCAACACGATCGAGGCCCATTGGTTTTCCGCCAGTTTTCGCAACCGTGTCGGCACGTTGCCGCGAAGATCGATAAGGTCGAGGTCCGCACGTTTCCACAGCAGCTGATGTTTCCTTCGCACGCTACCGGTTGCGACTGTGGCTCCGGGTGGAAGGGAAGCAAGACCGCCCCCATGTTTGGAAACCAGCACATCGTCCATCGGCGCTCGGGGAAGGACTGCCGCGATTTTTGCTTCCGGGCTCGTTTCACTCGGCAGGTCCTTGGCACTATGAACCGCTATATCCACTTCTCCGGCTAGAAGCGCGCGCTCGATTTCTGCCGTGAACACTCCTTTTCGTCCCGCCCGAGGATCGACAACTCTGGCTTTGTCCCCTCGTGTCGTAATAATTTTGGTTTCGACTTTTGCCTTTGGACGCGCCGCTTGAATTGCTTTTTCCACCAAACGAGCTTGCGCGCGCGCCAGTTCGCTGCCGCGTGTCCCCAGGACAATCTTTCGATTTTCGGCGGTCATAGACCGCCGCTATAGCTCCGACGCACGCAGCGGATTTTCGCCGAGCGGGGAATGCTCCGCAGCTTGTGAGGGGCGATTCAGTCCTCGAGAAATTGAATCGACAAAATCCGCGACATGTTCCGCAATGATCGCCTCTGCTGCGGCAATCTGCTGGCGTCGGAGGGCGAGTGATTGCTCCGCCACGGATCGTATCGAATCGATGTCGTAAAGATAAACCCCTTCCATTTCATTTACGCCGGGATCAACGTCGCGAGGCACGGCGATATCGATGATGAAAAGCGGACGATCCAAACGCTCACGCAGCATGGGCGCGAGTTCGCCCGGTGTCAGCAACGGCGTCTCCGATGCCGTCGCCGTAATTAGAATATCAATCTCACGGCATTGCGTCGCCCACTCGTCGAACAGCACAGCGCGGCCGCCTACCGCCTGCGCCAGCTCGCCTGCGCGCTCGATCGAGCGATTGGCCACGCGAAGATCCCTGACGCCGCGCGAAATGAGCGCACGCGCAGTGCGTTCGCTAGTCTCACCTGCGCCGAGCACGAGAACTTTGCATTCGCTTAATTTGCCAAAAATTCTTTGCGCCAAATCGATAGCGACCGAGCCGACCGACACTGCGCCCCGCGCAATGTCCGTGTGCGTGCGCACTTGTTTCGCCACGCGAAACGCCCGCTGAAACAAGCGATGCAAATACGGGCCGACTGCGCCGGATGTCCTGGCCGACTCATAGGCTTTTTTCGACTGCCCGAATATCTCGCTCTCGCCGACAACCATCGAGTCGAGTCCGGAGGCGACCCGGAAAAGATGCTGCACGCACTTTTCAGCCTCGTACCGATAAAAAGGAGGCGCGTAATCGTGCGGATCGATGTCGATTCTTCGCGTAAGGCAACGCGCAATCTCATCCGTAGAAACGCGTTTTTGCGAAACCGCATAAACCTCCACCCGGTTACACGTCGTCAGCAGCAACGCTTCGGCGCAACCGGTTTGGCGCAAGATCGATTCGGTCGTCGCGCTGCCGGTGAACTGTTCCCGCGTCGCGACATCCGCGGTGTGATGACTTAAGCCGAGACAGAAAAGATTCATGGCAGCGGACTCATTTCCGCGGTGAATTCGATTCCCCAGAGAAGTGCCAGTGCCACGCTAAAGCCAATGATGCATAACGTAGCCACCCGTCTCGGCGCGAACCACCGAAGATGGCGACCTTGTAAGATCGTCGCGTAAAGTAGCCAGACCCCAATGGCGGCTACGACCTGCACGCGCGGCAATGGGTGGCCAGTAAAAAAACCGCTCACGATACCCAGCGTGTAAAGCGCAAAGCCCCACCACAGTAGTCGGGTGATGGTCGCAAAAAGATGTGTCAGCGGCGGCAGATGATAGAAAATAGAATGCAACTGATGCGTCTTCAGCTGCCGTTCCTGGATCAGATACATGACGCCGGCGATGCAAGCGAGGGCGAACGCCCCGTAGGCCACGATCGAAATCGAAGCGTGAAATTCCAGCCATGGATTGGCCGGCGCTTTCACCGGATGCCGGATGTCGATCGGCGCAACGAGCGCAAAACCTTGCAGTAAAACTACCAGCGGCGCAGTGAACGCGCCCATCAACGAGAGGCGATACGGCGGACCCACGAGCATGTACATCAGCGCTACCGACCACGCCAGAAAAACGAAAACTTCAAACAGGTTTGTCAACGGACAGCGCCCCAGCGCATGACCGCGAACCGACAAGAACGCCGTCTGAAAAATGAATCCCAAGCCGATCGCAAAAAAATTGAATCGCATTGGCCGAAACAGTCCGGCACGCAACTCAACAATCGTGTGCACGACTGCTGCGAGAAAACAAACTGTCGAAACGATGAGAAGATAGCGATCCACCGGGACAGCCTATTCTAGATTGCCGTCCCGACTTGGCAATCCTCTACAATCACCGTGTGACTACCAATTTGCCCCGCCGATTCGTCTGTCGAGGGCAACGCAGATTGACCTTTCATTGCACTCCGCTAGGATTCGCGCCGATGGCGTTGGACCTAGTTGGAAAACTCCGCGCTGCTGTGCGCGATGTTCCTGATTTCCCAAAGAAAGGGATCGTGTTTAAAGATATCACGCCCCTCTTAAGCGATCCCGCCTTGTTTCGTGCGTCGATTGATCTTTTTTTGGAGCGTTGCCACGGGAGAAAGATTAACAAAATCGTCGGGATAGATGCGCGCGGTTTCGTTTTTGGATCGGCGGTGGCATATGAACTTGGGGTTGGTTTCGTTCCGATCCGGAAGCGCGGCAAGCTTCCCTACCAGACTGAGGTCGCGAAGTATTCCCTCGAGTACGGTGAAGCGGAAATGGAGATGCACGTCGATGCTGTGACGGCGGGCGAGCGGGTTGTGCTGGTGGATGATTTGCTCGCGACCGGCGGGACTTCCGCTGCTGCGGCTCTCCTAATCCGTAAAGCTGGCGGAAATCTTCTCGAAGCGCAGTTTCTAATTGAGTTAGAATTTCTTCATGGCCGCAACCAACTCGACCCGACACCGGTCGCGTCGTTTTTGAAGTATTGAATTTTTGCGCGGCGGACATACGCGGGTGGTGTGTTCAAGCCCGGCCTGTCATATGTCATTCTGAGCCCTTCGGCTTTGCTCAGGACAGGCTCCGCGAAGAATCTCGGATCGATTTTAGACTGGTCCCGCTCAAGGAAAAAAATCAGAGATGTTTCCAGCCTTCGCGTAAAGCTACGGCTTGGCAGGCGCTTCGCTCAACATGACAACGGCGATTTTGGATTTTGGATTTCCAACTTTAGATTACTGGAATCCCAGTCCGCGATGAGAATGTCCCGACATCTGGAACAAGTTCTGGCGCACGCCGAAAACAGCCTCGCGGCCACAGGGACCACGCGCCCGACTGAGGTACTTCCGCTTTACAAAAAATTTCTCAAGGTTGAAGAGCATCGATTGCGTCTGAAGCATCAGGCGGGCGGGGCCGGCCGCGAAATTTGCGCGCGACGCGCTGAATTGATTGATATTTTATTGCAATACGTCTTCGGCGCCGCGGCCGCTGCTGCTCAAGGAAATGGCGAGCCCAAAGCTCCATTGGCGTTGATTGCTCTTGGTGGATATGGCCGGGGTGAACTCAATCCGTTTAGCGATATCGATGTGATGCTTTTGCATCGCCAGGGTGCCGCAGAAATTTCGCCACACTTGGAGGAGATGGTGAATCAAGTTCTCTACCTGTTATGGGACAGCGGCTTCAAGGTCGGGCACTCCACACGTTCCATCAGAGAAGCGATTGCCCAGGCCAACCGCGATATGCGCACAAAAACCGCGATGCTGGAGTCCCGATTTCTCGCTGGCGACAGGGAACTGGCGCAGGAATTTCGAGAGCAATTTCGTTCAAAATGCGTCGAGGGACACGAACGGGAATATGTTGAAATGCGGATGCAGGATCAGGTTGCTCGGCACAAAAAATTCGGCGACAGCGTCTATCTCCAGGAGCCCAACCTGAAGAACGCATGCGGTGGACTGCGCGACTATCAAAATCTGCTTTGGATAACCTACTTCAAAGAGGGGTCGCTGAGTACGAACCAACTCGTAGGGAAAGATTGGCTGAGCGAAAGCGACCAGCGACGGATTGAGCGAGCGTACGATTTTCTACTCCGCGTGCGCACGGATCTACATTATGCGACTGGGCGCGCGACCGACATATTGCACATCAACCTGCAGGAACAAATCGCAAAACGGCTACATTGTTCTCCTCGAAATGGTCAGCTCCGCAGCGATGCGCTCATGCGAGATTACTACGAGCATACGCGAGACATCTTCCGGGTGACGGAGCGCATTACGGAGCAATTTGTGAGCGGATATGTCACAAATAAGACCCGTTCGCTTTTTAGTTTTCTTCCGTTGATAGGGGCGGACAAAACTCCCATCGGGGACTTTTTCTTTGTTCGCAACCAACAACTGCACCCAGCGCAGCGCGAGGTTTTTCGCAACGAGCCTGAGCAGATGATGCGGGCCTTTCAGCTTGCACAGGAGCGCGACCTGGACCTCAGCCCGGAATTGGCAGATTTATTGACCAGAAGTCTCCGGAACGTAACCCGCACGTATCAGTATGCGCGTGGATCGCGGGCGATCTTTAGATCGATTCTATCACAAAAAGGGAAAGTAGGACGCATCCTGCGAATGATGCATCGGGTCGATTTTCTCGGTCGTTACGTTCCCGAATTCGGCCAGCTGACCTGTCTGGTGCAGCATGAATTTCTGCATCGATACACAGCCGACGAGCATACGTTGGTATGCATCGATAAGCTCGATGCGTTGACGCAGACGGACGATCCGAAGTTGACTGCCTATCGTAAAATTTTCGAGCAACTTGAAGACCCTCTGGTTCTCTATCTCGCGCTACTCTTGCACGACAGCGGCAAAGCCGTCGGCGCACGGCCACATTCGGAAGCGAGCGCGCTCTTTGCCCAGCGCGTCGCGACCCGTTTGCAGTTGTCCTCCGAGGAGCGCAAATCACTTATTCTTCTGGTGGATCATCATCTCACTCTCTCCAGGATCGCGCAGCAGAGGAATCTGGATGACCCAGCCACGGTGATGGAACTGGCTCAGATTGTGAAGCACCAGAAAAACCTGCACGCGCTCATGCTGCTGACTCTGGCTGACGGCCAGGGCACAAGCGCTGAAGCGTGGTCGGATTGGAAAGAGTCCCTCGTTTGGCAGTTGTTTCACGAGACATCGCGGTATCTGGCGGACCGGAAGTCTTACGACGAGCAGACAAGAATCGAGCGCGAAAGCTTGCAGACTTCCGTCTCCAAACATCTTTCGCCGGATTACGCAGGCGAAATCGAAGCTCACTTTGATTACATGCCGGATCATTATTTCCGTGCGACCGACCTTCCGGAAATTATCGAACACTTGAAACTGTTTCGCTGCTTTCTTGAGAATGTCTCCAGCAGCGGAGAATCTGGGCTGGCTGCAGCAATGAGATGGAAGGTTGTGCCAGAGCAGGGGCACAGCGTTGTCACATTCTGCACGTGGGAGCGTGAACGCTTGCTGGCAAAAATCGCCGGATCATTCTCGGTTGTGCCGTTGAATATTTTGAGCGCCGACGTTTTTCCGCGCGACGATCACGTGGTGCTGAGCGTTTTTCGTGTTTGCGATACGAACGCGCATCCGGCCAACCAGCCGCGCGATTTCCAGCTCGTGGAACAAACTTTGCGCCGAGCTCTCGAAGACGAGAGCTTCCATTTTCTGCCATTAATCGAAAAGGCGAAGCACCAAAGCCGCCGTCTTGCGCCAGCAATTGAATTTCCGACGCGCATTACCATCGATAACAAAGCGCACCCGAGCTACACGCTCATTGAGATTCAGGCTCCGGACCGACTCGGATTGCTCTACGACGTGCTGAGCTGTCTTGATCGCGAAAATATTTTGATCCCGCTGTCTCGTATTAACACGCAGGCCGGGGCGGCGATTGATACGCTGTACGTGGTGGACGGCTCCAATCACGCCAAGATCACTGATTCGCACCGAATCCGAATAATCCAGCAACATCTCAAAAACGCGATTCTCAGCGGAGGCGGCGCAAGAGCGGAGTAGAATAAACGACCTGTCATGTCGAGCGAAGTCGCCTGCCAAGCCGTAGCTTTACGCGAAGGCTGGAGACATCTCGCGAAGTTTCCCCTGCGTTGGGCCACGGGATGGAAAGCCTGGCCTCGCCGCATACTGCGGCTGCGTTGCAGCCTCGACTCCGCTCCGGATGACGTCTAAGTGATGTCTTTTTAAAAAATATCATGAACGCTCTGATTCTCGCAGCCGGATACGCAACACGCCTCTATCCGTTAACGCTCCACAAGGCGAAACCGCTGCTCGTTGTTGGGGGGAAACCGATTATTGAGTGGGTCGTGGATAACCTCGCGGGTGTTCCTGATCTGGAAACGATCTACGTGGTAACAAACGACAAATTCACCGCTGACTTCCAAGCCTGGAGTGAGCGCTATCAGGGCCGGCATCCGGAATTCAAATTCAAAATCATCAACGACGGTTCCACGAGTGATGAAGATAAGCTGGGTGCGATTGGAGACATCAATTTCGTCGTCTCCCGCGAGAACTTGAGCCAAAGCAGATTGTTAATCGTCGCCGGCGACAATTTGTTAACTGAATCGTTAGTGGACTTTGTGGAATGCGCGACGAGAACTGACGCAACGGTTGCGGTCTATGATGTCGGCGACGCGGAAGCTATCAAAAAATACGGTAACATCAGCGTTGACGCGGATGGAATCATCACCCGGTTCGAGGAAAAACCGGAGAAACCCCAGGGGACCCTGGCTGCAGTCGCTGTTTACTATTATTCGCCTGCGGTTCTAACTTTGTTAACTACCTATCTTGCGGCCGGCAATAATCCTGACCAGCCCGGCCGTTTTGTGCAATGGCTCTACACGCGCAAACCCATAAAGACGTTTCAAATCACAGGCAAATGGCTCGATATCGGGAGCAAAGAAACGCTCGAGAACGCAGACAAAATTCTCAGAGGTGGCTTGCCACGCCGTAACCTTGGCGAAGGCGGGTCATTCTAGCCGTCCTTCATCAAACTCGATCAGATCGAAATAGGTCCGAATATCTTTGCGCCCTTCGCCGCCTGCTTCTTTGAGAAAATGAAGGAAGCGCGCCTTTTTTGCGGCGGTGTCAGGATGGCGCGAAACCATGGCTTGGTTCCATTGCTCGATTGCTTCGGGCGAATGTTTCACGCCATTTTTCTGCACCCATCTCAGAATCGCAGCGTCATCGTCGAATTTGTTGGCAATCTCTTCAAATGCGTCGCCGTCGAGTTTGAGAAACGCCAGTAAATGTTTATCGAAGCCGACGGTTTTATAGTTGTACCCGTCGAGCAATCCTTTCCCATGCAGTCTGGCCTTATCGATCAAACGCGGCAGATGCACATAGCCGCCGAGTTTCTCGTAAGGACTGCGTGGATGCAGTCTTCGCATGAAGGAGATCGTTTCTAAGTCGCGGGCAAAGGCTGCGGTGCTGTTTCTGGAAAATTCGAAGCCGGCTTACTCGCGGTGGCTGGCTCTTGTTCTTGCAGCAATTCTCCCTGGGTCAGGCCGATCTGACCGATGACGAGTTGACCGGAAAACATCCCGCCTTTTTCCACCGTAATGGCCCTTGCCGTGACATCGCCTTCCAGTGCGCCTTTCCTCTCCACCGTCACCGTTTGCGCAACGATCTCGCCCGACATTCTGCCTTTGATTTCGACGCTTTCCGCGCGGATTCTGCGGAAGCAGTGAATGTCGGCTCTGCGATCAACGATGACGTGTCGAGCGCTGATGCGCCCCGGAATTTTGCCTGCGTAGTTGATCGTCGCGGTGTCGTCGCAATGCAGATTCCCGCGCAGCCTGCCTTCGACTAAGGCGGATTGGCAAACGACGCTGCTGCTGGCCAGATCGCCTTTGCCGGTCAGATGCACGTCGCCCCGGGTTCGAATGCTTCGGCTGAAACCGCTGGTGATTTTGTAGTCGCGCAGATCAATATGCGCACTGCACGACGGGCAGATTGTCGAAGTCGCCGCGCCAGAGACCTGCTGTTTCCGTTTACAATCAAAACACTCGACAACAGAAGTGCGTTGTCGCTTCCAAAAATCCTCGAATCTGCCAAGAATGGAGGAGCTCTCTGGCGGAGGCGCTTCGTCTCTTGTCCGAAGCTTCAGGCCAGGTTTCGGCGCGAATGGCAAAAACGAGCGGCCGCACTGGCGGCAGATTGAGCTTTTCGCCGCAGCATATTCCATCTGCTTAAAGCCGCAGTGCGGGCATTCCGCACTGACTTTTACAAGCGACGGATTGGCCACTGGACCCTAAGCCGAGATCCTTTCCTTATGCGCGCGCTCCAAAGGCTGCTTTGATGGGCTCGTTCGGCCGCATAACCTCAGGGCGAGCTGCCGCCTTGGCGGAGAAGGTTCCGCTGGTGACTTCCGATTTGCCGATGAAAGTGGCCCCTTCTTCAATTGTGAGACGCGCTGCTTTCAGATCTCCCTGCAACACGCATTTGGATTTTAGCTCGCAGCGCTCGGTCACGGTGATGTTGCCGTGCACTTTGCCATAGACGGTGATCGACTTGGTTTTTATCTCGCCCAGAATTTCAGCGTTTTCACCGACGGTCAAAATGCCATCAGAGTTAATGTCCCCTTCGACCTTCCCGTCGATGAGCAGTTCCTTTTGGAACTTAATCGAGCCTTTGATTTCGACATCGCTCGAAAGGATGTCTTTACCTCCATGATCTGCCATAGGATTTGAATTTGGATTATCGATTGTTGTTGGTGTTTTTGGTTCTTCGCGACTCGCAGGATGATTGTTGTCATCTGTATCCGGATACCGCGGCTCTTCTCGGACCGGCGGCATCGGCTTTTGCGGGACGAATCTCTTGAGCATTGGGTAGATTGTGACACTCGTCGATGCCTGTCAACGGATTCTCTTTCTTGAGCACAAACTTTTTTATTTTTTATCGTTAATCAGCGGCCCGATATAACTTGAACGCCGCAGTCTGCGCGGAGAAAATCAGGAAACGCGGCGCTTGGCCAGGCGTTCGATCCAATACGCGACAAAGCGGATGCAGGGGTAATTCCTGATTCAGGACAGCTGCGGAATT
>Ga0066681_10000344_pt1 | contig 14495 bp, 16 predicted proteins | sample GraSoiAngelo_130_FD_65629 | JGI IMG/M metagenome (GOLD analysis project Ga0066681, IMG submission 65629) | Grasslands soil microbial communities from the Angelo Coastal Reserve, California, USA - 14_0929_02_20cm | ecosystem: Environmental > Terrestrial > Soil > Grasslands | place: USA...
CGTGATCTGGGAAGCTGTCCCAAAATGATGTGTGAGCCGTGACGAGCGGACTCGCCGGCGTCGACGGCTGCCGTAGTGGATGGGTCGTCGCGTGGGAAGGCGGCGTCCAGGTGCTTCCCACGTTTGCGTATGTTCTTTCCCGCCGCTTCGAGCTCGCGCTCATCGACGTCCCCATCGGCCTGCTCGAGGTCGGTTCCCGCCGATGCGACACCGAGGCGCGTTCCTTGATCGGCGAGCGAAGGAGCTCCGTCTTTCCAGCGCCCTCCCGCAGCCTGCTTCGCTCGCGGCGGTACGCCGGGCAATGCTCCGTCCAGCTCTGGAACATCCTCGAAAAGATTCGTGAAGTGGATGCCTCCATGAAGCCAGCGCTGCAGCGCCGCGTCCGGGAGGCGCATCCGGAGGTCAGCTTCGCGCTGCTGAACGGCGGTCCGCTCCGTTATCCCAAGAAGCAGGCGGCGGGGGAAACAGAACGGCGGCTGCTGCTGCGCCCGGTCTTCGGCGAGGTGCCCAGGGTGCCGGGGACGGCGCGCGACGACGTACTCGACGCCTACGTTCTGCTCTGGTCGGCGCGCCGCGTTCTGCATGGGCAGGAACGCGTCCTCGGATCCGGCGAGCGCGACGGGCGCAGACTGAAGTGCGAGATCGTCGGCTGAGCGCGACCGAAAGGTACGCGGCGCAAACCGGATTATTCCCCTGTTCGAGATCCAGCAGCGCGACAGCTTGAGCTGCGGGCGAATGCGGTACCCTTGTGCGTCAACGTGTCTGAGCGCGTCGACGCGCGAGGAGATTGCATGGCAGAAGAGAAACGCCCTGTAGCCATCGTCGCCGCCGAGGCGCCGCCCAGGACGAAGCCGACGGACTACCCGCAGCCCTTTGCATCGCGGATGAAGGGGCGGGTGAAGCGGCCGCTGGGGGACTTGTTCGGGCTGAAGAATTTCGGCGTGAATCTGACGCGCCTAGCGCCGGGCGCGGTGTCGGCGCTGAGGCATTCGCATAGCAGGCAGGACGAGTTCGTGTACGTGTTGCAGGGGCATCCCACGCTGCGCACGGACGAAGGGAAGACGCGGCTGTCGCCGGGAATGTGCGCGGGGTTCAGGGCCGGGGACGGGAATGGGCATCACCTCATCAACGAGACCACCGAGGAGATCGTGTACCTCGAGGCGGGCGATCGCACGCCGGGGGATGAAGGAAGCTATCCCGACGACGATCTCGAGGCGGTGCTCATCGAGGGCAGGTGGCAGTTCACGCACAAAGACGGAACGCCGTACTGAGCCCCGGGTCTGCTACTTCACCGCGGGGCGCACGATGACGACGGACTTGTCGTGCCCCGGCACGCTGCCGCTGATCACCAGCAGGTTGTTCTCGGGAACCACGTCGACCACGGTGAGGTTCTGCACCGTCCGGCGATCGACTCCCATGTGCCCGGGCATCCGCTTGCCCTTGAAGACGCGGCCCGGCGTCTTCCGCTGTCCGACGGCTCCCATGTGGCGGTGGTGCTCGTGGCTGGAGGCGGAGTCGCGCGCCGCGCCCTTCATGTGGTGGCGCTTCACCACCCCGGCAAAGCCAAAGCCGCGGGTGGTGCCTGTGACGTCGACCCGGTCGCCCTTCTTGAACAGGGCGACGGTGACCTGGGAGCCGACCGCGAAGTCGCCGAGATCCTTCTCCTCGACGCGGAACTCCTTGATCAGCCGATGCGGCTTCTGGCTCTTCTTCTTGAACTGGCCGAGGTACGGCTTCGTCTGCCGGCGCTCGGCCTTCTTTTCGTCGAGCTCGTCGAAGCCGAGTTGTAGGGCGGTGTAACCGTCGCGCTCCTGCGTGCGATGGCCGAAGACGAGATTCGGAGCGGCCTCCACCACCGTGACGGGGACCGCGCTGCCGTCGTCCGCGAACATGGTGGTCATGCCGATCTTCTTGCCGATGATGCCCTTCGACATTGCGTTCTCCTCGCGTTTCCTACCGCGAACGTGCGCGCAGCATGCGGGGCAGAGGCTGCGGCGGCGGGCCGGAAAGCCGCGCCATGCGTAGGAGGTTGCGGTCCTGACGGTTCCCCGGTGCTTCGGGGGCCGCGGCTTCTAACACGCGGAACCTGGCGGATCAAGTTGGGCAAAGGCGTTCTCTCCCTTCCCCGCCGATCGACCAGGCCGCCGAGCGGTGCGCCTGGTGGCACGCCAGGTGCTCCTGCGCCGTCCCGGCGGTGGGGAATTTAGGTTCCGGTTCCCCCGGGGGGACGGGATGTCTGGGGCGGCGACGTGGGGGGCGGGAATCTCGGCTCCCGAAATCCGGGGGAGGGGGCCGGCTGGCCGTGCGCGTCGAGCCGCGGCCAGCCGGCGCCGTTCGCTGGCACTGCTCCTGGTCTTCGTCTGCGGCGCGAGCGCCGCGGGCGCCGCGCTGGGGCTGCTGAAGCAGCCCGACCCCGGCGACCAGGCGGCAAATTTCGCGTTCACCACGGCGGCGGCGCTGGAGACCGCGAGGCGGGCGGACGAGCGCGCGCGTCGGTCTGAGGCGGAGCTTGCCGCCGCCAGATCGCGGATCGAAGCGCTCTCCGCGGGCGAGCAGGAACTTTCCGACTTCCGGGAAGCCGAGCGCATCGGCGTCTCGCGCTGGATGAAGGACTCCACCGCGCTCTGGGGCGACGAGCGCCGCCGGGTGATGGCGGCGATCATCCGCGAGTCGCGGCGGAACGGCCTCGATCCGGCGTTGGTTGCGGCGGTGATCCAGGTCGAGTCGCATTTCGACCCGGTCGCCGTATCCACGGTGGGCGCGCGGGGGCTCATGCAGCTGATGCCGCCGACGGCGCAGTGGCTGCTGCAGCGGGATCCCTCGCCGCCGAAAATCCGCCCCACCCAGCTCTTCAATCCCGTTCTGAACATCGAGCTGGGAACCAGCTACCTCGCGCAACTGATGGGCCGGTTCGACGGCGACCTCACCCGCGCCTTGATCGCGTACAACGCCGGGCCCGCCACCGCCCGCGCGCTGCAGCGCGGAAGCAAATCATGGCACCGCCTGCACGCCTATCCCAGGAACGTCCTTGCCACCTACAAGGCGCTCCTCACCGCTCCGCAGCAGGTCGCCGCCCGCTAGGCCGAGGCTCGGCGATAATGCGTCCTGTGTCCAACGTAGCCTCGACAGGAGGCTTACATGGACAAGAAGAACCTCGAAGGCGAATTGGATAAGGCCAAGGGCAAGATCAAGGAGACCGTCGGCGTCGCGACGGGCGACCGCGAGCTCGAGGGCGAAGGCAAGCTCGACAACCTGAAGGGCAAGGTCAAGGACGTCGCCGGCAACATCCGCGAAGGCATCAAGGAGAAGTTGGACGACCTGGATCGCCCGAAAACCGACGAGAAGTAGCCCGAAATCATCAGGCCGCTGGCGGAAAGACGAGCCAGAGGCCACCCTCGCGTTCCTCGACCCGACCGCCGTAGAAGCCGAGGATGCGGGAAGCCAGCGCAAAGCCGAGGACGGCCCCGGTGGGATCCCCGCTGGGCCGGTCTTCGGGCTCCGGCGGAACGAGCGGGATAGGCGCGCTCTCCGCGCGAATGTGCAGCGCGGGATTCGCTCCGTCCGCTCGCGCCGCGACCGACAGGCGGGGACCCAGCGAGCCTCGCGCCATGTGCTCCAGCGACGCTCGCACGGCGCGGCGGAGCATGTCGCTGTCTCCGGTGGTGCATGCGTTGCCCAGCTCGAGGACCCAGCCGTCCGTGGAAATTCCATCCTTCTCCGCCAGCGTGTGCAGGGCGGGCTCGACCAGGTCCTTGAGAGCGATCTTTTCCTGCTTCAAGTCGTAGCCGTGCTCGAGGAGGCGCTCGATGGTGAAGAAATCTTCAATGAGACGGCGCATGCGCCGCAGCGCCCGGAGCGAAACGTCGATCATCTTTTCCGCGCGCTCGCCGCCGCGATCGGCGGCGTCCATCCGCTTGAGCAGATCGCAGGACCAGAGCGCCGTCGCGAGCGGGTTCTTGATTTCATGTGCGACGAACCCGAGGTACTTCCCGCGCTTTCCCGGCGGCGGCATCGGCCGAACCTAAGCGCCGGCACAAGAGTGCGCAAGCGGACGGCTGCTCAAGAGTTACAGGTCATGCAGCCGAGCGGGCATGGAGATCTTACAGGAAGCGGCTACGTACACTCCACATCGCGGTGTCAAGTCCCTGTGAACCGCGGGCGTGCCTGACGTGGCATCCCGCTTGCTCATGGCAACCGGAGTCGTCGTTCCCAGCCCGGAGGAACCCGCATGCAACCGTCCGCCCTTCCGTCGAGCACTGGCTCGCTCGCCATGTACCTGGCGGAAATCAACAAGTACCCGCTGCTCACGGTCGATGAAGAGCAGCGTCTCGCCAGGCTGTATGCGCGAAGCGGCGATCTGGACGCGGCCCACAAGCTGGTCACCTCGAACCTGCGCTTCGTGGTCAAGGTCGCGTACGAATACCGCAGCTACGGCATCAAGATGGCCGACCTGATCCAGGAAGGAAACATCGGCCTGATGAAGGCGGTGCAGAAGTTCGACGCCGACAAGGGCATCCGCCTGATCTCCTACGCGGTGTGGTGGATCCGCGCCTTCATCCAGAACTACATCCTCAAGAGCTGGAGCCTGGTGAAGCTCGGGACCACGCAGGCGCAGCGGAAGCTGTTCTTCTCCCTGGCGCGCACGCGGCGCGAGCTGGAGAAGTTCGACGGCGTCACCGGCGACATGCAGAAGGCCAGCGAGGGCGCCATCGCCAAGAAGCTGAGGGTGAAGCCCGGCGAAGTCCTGGAGATGCAGCAGCGCATGGAAGGCCGTGACCTTTCGCTGGACGCGCCCATGGGCGAGGACGGCGGCTCCTCGCACGTCGACTTCGTCATGGACGGCGCCGACCTCCCCGACGCGGAGATCGCCGAGCAGGAAGAGCGCCACATCGTGCAGGAACGGGTGCTCGAGGCGCTGGGTCGGCTCGATCCGCGCGAGCGCTACATCATCGAGCAGCGGATCATGAACGACAAGCCGATGACCCTGAAGGAGCTCGGCGAACACTTCGGCTTCTCCCGCGAGCGCGCGCGGCAGCTGGAGATCAGGGCCAAGGCAAAGCTGGAGGCGGAGCTCGGCGAGTTGATGGACGAGCTGTTCCCGGACGAGGAGCGCGTCCCGGTCGCCGAGACGGCCTGATCAGATTCACAGCGCGAACGAGGGCCGCCGCCATGGCGGCCCTTTGCGCTTCGGGGCGGGATGGTACGCTCCGGCGATGCGTCGGGTCGCCGGCCTGCCCGCGGTCTACTGGTGGCTGTGGATCGGGTACCTGCTTTCGTCTCTCGGCACCTTCGTCTTCCCGTTCCTCGCGCTGTACCTCTCTTCGCGCGGCATCGACGCCCGGCAGACCGGCCTGGTCCTCTCACTGCTCGGCGTGGGCGCCGTGCTCGCTGGGCCCATCGGCGGGCAGCTCGCCGACCATGCGGGACGCAAGCCGGCCCTGCTCCTCGCCCTCGCCTTCTCCGCGGTCTCTGCGCTCTACCTCGGTTTCGTAAGGTCGCCTCTGGCCATCGCGCCGGGAGTCCTATCCTTCGGCCTCGGCGTCTCGATGGCGCGCCCCGCCATGCAGGCCATCGTCGCGGACGTGCTGCCGCCGGAGCTGCTTGGGCGCGCGTATGCGCTTCTGTATTGGGCGGCGAACGTCGGCATCGCCGTCTCCGCATGGATCGGCGGCGTACTTGCCGGACGGACCTGGCTCGGCCTCTTCGCGGGCGACGCGATCACCACGGTGCTGTTCGCGGCGCTCGTCGTGTTCCGGGTGCCGGAATCGCGTCCCACCCCGGCCTCCGAAGCGCGGGCCGTCGGTTGGAGCACGCTCGCGGGCGATCGGCCGTTTCTCGCCTTCCTCGCCACCCACTTCGCCTTCATGATCGTGTTCTGGCAATTCCAGTTCGCGCTTCCGCTCGCCGTGGTGCGCAGCGGCTTCGGGACGGAGGAGTACGGGCGCATGATGGCGCTGAACTGCGCGGCCGTGTTCGTCACGCAGCCCTTCACCGCGCGTTGGTTGCGCGCGATCGACCGCGGCGTGCTGCTGGCGATTGCCTCGGTGTGGGTCGGCCTGGGATTCGGCGCGTACGCGCTCAGCTCCACCATGCCGCAGTACTACGCGGCCACGCTGATCTGGACGATCGGCGACGTCGTTGGACTGCCGCTGGTGAGCGCGGTCGTGGCCTCGATGAGCCCGGTGGCCCTCCGCGGGCGATACCAGGGCGCGCAGATGCTCGCGCAGGCGCTGGCCATGGTGGCAGCTCCGCTCGTCGCCGGCGCCGTGGTCGACGCCTGGGGACTGCGCGCGCTCTGGGCGGGGTGCGTCGTCGTGGGCTTTGTGGCGGGCGTCGCGCACGCCGTGCTGGGAGCGGCACGCCGGAGGCGCGCGGCGCTCGCCGCCTGACGACTACTTCTTCGCCGCGCGCGGGAACGCAGCCTTTCCCGCGTAGCGCGAGGACAGGCCGAGCTCCTCCTCGATGCGCAGGAGCTGGTTGTACTTCGCCATCCGGTCGCTGCGGCTCGCAGACCCGGTCTTGATCATTCCGCAGTCGCAGGCGACCGCAAGGTCCGCGATGAATGCGTCCTCGGTCTCGCCCGAGCGGTGGCTCATGACGGTCCGGTAGCCGTTGAAGTGCGCGAGGCGGACGCAGTCCATGGTCTCGGTCAGCGAGCCGATCTGGTTCACCTTGATGAGCACCGCATTGGCGATGCCCTGCGCGATCCCTCGCTGCAGCCGTTGGGTATTGGTGACGAAGAGATCGTCGCCCACCAGCTGAACGCTGGCACCCAGACGGTCGGTGAGGAGTTTCCAGCCGTCCCAGTCGTCTTCCGCGTAGCCGTCCTCAATGGAGACGATGGGAAAGTCCCGGGCCCACGCGGCGTAGAGCTCGGCGAGCTGTGCGCGATCGAGCGTCTTGTTCTCGCCCTCGAGGGTGTACTTGCCGTCCTTGAAGAACTCGCTCGCGGCACAGTCGAGCGCGAGAACGATGTCGTTGCCGAGCTTGTATCCGGCCTTGCCGATGGCCTCCGCGATCATTTCCAGCGCTTCGCGATTCGACTTCAGGCTCGGCGCGAACCCTCCCTCGTCGCCTACTCCCGTGAAGTAGCCGCGCCCTTTGAGGACGCCCTTGAGCGCATGGAAGACCTCGGCGCCCATGCGCAGCGCCTCTGCGAAAGTGGGTGCGCCCCAGGGGACCACCATGAATTCCTGGATGTCCACGTTGGAATCGGCGTGCGCGCCGCCGTTGAGGATGTTCATCAGCGGGACGGGAAGCGTGCGCGCATTGAGGCCGCCGAGGTAGCGGTAGAGCGGGATGCCGAAGCTCATCGCCGCGGCGCGCGCCGCGGCCAGCGAGACGCCCAGGATGGCGTTGGCGCCCAGGGCCTTCTTCGTGGGTGTGCCGTCGAGCTCGATCATCAGCCGATCGATGCCCTCCTGATCGGCGGCGTCCATTCCCACCAGCCGCGGCGCGATCCGGCTGCGCACGTTCTCGCAGGCCGTGCGCACGCCCTTGCCGCCATAGCGGTTCTTCTCGCCGTCGCGCAGCTCGTGGGCCTCGTGCTCGCCGGTACTCGCCCCCGAAGGCACCGCCGCGCGCGCGATGTTTCCGGAGGCCACGGTCACTTCGCACTCGATCGTCGGATTGCCGCGGCTGTCGAGGATCTCTCTCGCGTGGACGTCGACGATTTCTGTCATGGCGCGGCCGTAGCACGCCGCGCATTCTCGGGCAACGCCGGGCGCGCGATCCGGGTCCGACCTCTCACCGCGAGATGGTGACCGCGTTCCACTCGGCGCGGATGTTCATGCCCGGGTAGTCGGGCCAGGGCGCGTAGTCGCCGCTGAACGTGCCGTCGTTGTATGCGAAGACGGAAATCTGGATGGCCATTCCCAAAGGCAGGGATTGGGCCGGGATGGTGAGCGCTCGAGCCGAGGCAGGAGCGGGGAAACGTTTGGCCGTGCCGCAGTTGCTCCCGCAGGACCACTGCGCGTTGACCGTGAAGCGGTCGGGCTGGGTCGAGCTCGTCCAGGTGACCGTGATGTCCCTGTCTGGCGCGAAGGTCGCTCCGTCGGAGGGGGCTGTCAGGATCGGCGCCTCCGGGACCTTGCCGGTCGCCGTGACCGTCTTCGCTCCCCTGGTGACCTGCAGGGCGATCTGCGCGCCCGTGGAGAGGATGGCTTCGAGCTGGCCGATATAGTCTCCGTCCTCGTACCAGCCGGGGGGATGCGGAATGGTCACGCCGTTGACCTTGACGACGGCGTCATTGATCCGGACTCCTTGCTGAACGACCGAGAGGTTCTGATAAAGCGAGCCCATGTCCCGGCCGTAGACCTGAAGCGCAAGCGGATCGGCGGGCCGGTTGTCGTCGAGCTGGCCGTCGAAGTTCATTGCCGCGACATCGCGGTCGTTCACCGTCGCTGGCGCGCTTGCCGGATTGAAATGGTACCCGGCGAGCGACGGCGTGATCGTATAGACACCTTTCGGCACGCCATCGAACGAGTAGGCTCCCGAGGAATCCGTCCGGCTGGTCCTGTCGGCGCCCAACGCGGTTCCCGACAGGCTGACCGTGACCTGATGTGCTTGTGCGCCCGAGATCCTTCCGGAGATGGCGTAGCCGGGAGGTTCGAGAATGCACGAAAGGACCGCGACGACGGCAGTAAACGCCGCGACAGCCGACTTCGATCTCGATGCCATGTGTTTTCCTGAGGACGGCCTGATCCGTCCGGCGGCGCCCAATCTTCCCGGTGCGAGCCCCGTAGGCAACCCCCGGCCACATTCGATGCCAGGCGTTTGTCATCCGGTGCTCATGCGGGGCTCGACATCCCCGGCGCTCCGGCACCTCTGATGTGCTAGAAGCGCCCCTCCCAAGGAGGAGGTCAGCATGGGTCTGCTCGAGGGCAAGATCGCGATCATCACCGGGTCGGGCGGCGGCATCGGCCGCGAGCACGCGCTGCTCTTCGCCCGCGAGGGCGCCAAGGTCGTGGTGAACGATCTCGGCAGCGATCGCCACGGCGGCGGCAAGGGTGCGGAGATGGCGGACAAGGTGGTCGCCGAGATCAAGGGCAAGGGCGGAGACGCCGTAGCGAACTACGACAGCGTGGCCACGCGCGAAGGGGCTGACGGGCTCGTCTGGAGCGCGCTGAACAAGTTCGGCAGGCTCGACATCGTGGTGAACAACGCCGGGATCCTGCGCGACAAGACGCTCCTCAACATGAGCGAGCAGGACTTCGACCTGGTGCTCGACGTGCACCTGCGGGGGACGTTCCTGGTCACGCAGGCGGCGGCGCGCGTGTTCAAGGTGCAGGGCAAGGGTGGGCGGATCGTGAACACGACCTCGCTCTCCGGCCTCGTGGGCAACTTCGGTCAAGGGAACTACGCGTCGGCGAAGGGCGGGATCTATTCGCTCACGCGCACCGCATCGATGGAGTTCCAGCGGATGGGAGTCACCGTGAACGCGATCGCGCCCGTGGCGCTCACGCGGATGACGCAGGACCTCGCGATGTTCAAGGGCATGACGCCGGAGCAGATCGGACCGCAGTATGTCGCACCCGTGGCGGCGTTCCTCGCGAGCGACCTCGCGGCGGACATCACAGGCCTGATCGTGGGGGTGCAGGGGCCCAAGGTGTTCCTGTACAGGATGACGGAGACGGCGGGCGTCACGCGCGAGGGCGGCCCCTGGAGCCCGGCGGAGATCAAGGAGAGGTGGGCGGAGATCTCGCGGTAGCACCGAAGCGCAGCGAGGGTCTCCGGTTGGAGACCCTCGCTCAATCGCCCAGCCCCTACACCCGCTGGGCGGGCCCCGCCACCGCGGGGAAGCCTATGCCGGCACCGAGTAGTCGATGATGATCACTCCGCGCTCGGGCTGTTCGTCGTCCTCGTGGCGGTCGTTCTGGCGCTGGGGGGTCGGCTCCGGGATCGGCAGCTCGACGCGGGGCCGCTGGCTGTCATGCTCCCGCTCACGCTTCTTGATCTCTTCGATGATGAAAGCGTCGAGCATTGGAGCACCTCCGGGGTCAACTACAGGATCGATGCAATCCTGGCACCATCGTTTCACCGCCCCCGCTTTCCGCCGCCCGTCCCCTTGCCTCCTGAGGGCCTGTCCGGCCTCCTTCTAGACTTGTAACAATCCACCCTACCTCGGTCAACATACCCACTGTGGGTAACGCGCGCCTCAACGCGTTGTTTCACGGAGAGACTCCGCTCGGGTCTTGAAATTCGCGAGCATGTTGGGTAGGCCCCGCTCTGCGAGCGCCTTCTCGAGCGGGCCGGGAACCAGAGGGCCGAGATCGATCTCGATCGCGTACGTGGCGCGGGTGCCGCCGCGGTCCGTCGATTCGAGGGTCCACGCGCCTTCGTTGGCGCGCATGAACTCGCCGCCGCGCACCAGCGTCCATTCGATGCGCTCGAGAGACCGCGTGACGTGACGGAGCGTGAAATCGAACAATTTGAGCTTCACGTCGAGCCAGTACGTGACTTCGACCGAATCGCCCAGGCCGCGGCCAACACGGACCGCTTTCACCTCGGGCACGAACTCCGGGTATCGGGCGTAGTCCTGCACCACGCGATGGAACGCGTCGGGCGTCACGTCGATCTCGATCGACCGGCTGACGCGAATCCTGTGCCCCCGCGAACCCACGATCGACAAAATATCCCCTGCGTCCAGTTTGACGCACCGCAGCCGTGGCTGCCATCGATTCGCGCCTCCGGTGCACCAGCGGCTATGCGTTGTAGTTCGGCTTGTGCTCGAAGGTGTGCCGCGACTGGATGTAGCGGATGGTGCGGCTCTTGGAGCGCATGACCACCGAGTGCGTCTCCGCTCCACCCTTGAAGAAACGGACGCCCTTGAGGAAGTCGCCGGAGGTGACGCCGGTCGCGGCGAAGACCACGTGTCCGCGCGCCATCTCTTCCAGCTCGAACACCTTCTTGACGTCCTTGACACCCATCTTCTGCGCGCGCTCGATCTCCTTGTCGTTGCGCGGCGCCAGGCGGCCCTGCATGTCGCCGCCCATGCAGCGGATGGCCGCCGCCGCGATCACGCCCTCCGGCGCGCCGCCGATCCCCATCAGGACATCGACGCCCGTCTCGGGAAAGCAGGTGGCGATGGCCGCGCTGACGTCGCCGTCGCCGATCAGCTTGATCCGGGCCCCGGTGGCACGGACTTCCGCGACCAGCTTCTCGTGCCGCGGCCGATTGAGGATGATCACCGTCAGGTCATCTACGTAGACACCCTTGCGGTCGGCGATGGCGCGCAGGTTCTGCGAGGGGCTCTTGTTCAAATCGATCGCTCCCTTCGCCGACGGCCCGACGGCGATCTTGTCCATGTACGTGTCGGGCGCGTTCAGCAGATTGCCCTTGTCCGACATGGCGATGACGCTGAGCGCGTTCGGTCCGCCGGTCGCGGTGATGGTGGTGCCCTCGAGCGGGTCGAGGGCGATGTCGACCTCCGGATCGGCGGAGTCGCCCTTTCCCACCTTCTCGCCGATGTACAGCATGGGAGCCTCGTCCCGCTCGCCCTCGCCGATCACGATGGTGCCTCGGATGTTGAGCTCGTTGAACGCCTTGCGCATCGCGTCCACGGCGGCCTGATCGGCGAGCTTCTCGTCGCCGCGGCCCATCACCCGAGCCGACGCCATCGCCGCGGCCTCCGTGAGGCGCACGGCCTCGAGCCCGATGTTCCTATCCATTCCTGTAGCCCTCCAGTTTCGACAGGAGCCAGTCCGGGGCGCGGGTCGGCTTCAGCTCCGGCCCCACGCAGACGTGGACGGTGTGTCCCAGCGTGATCACGGCCTCATCCTGCTGGCGGTGCACCTTGTAGTCGAAGCGGATCTTCACCCTCGTGTGCGTCTCCGACAGGTGGATCTCGAGCACGTCGTCGTACTTCGCCGACTTCACGTACTGCACCGACGCCTCGAGGACCGGAAGGAGGATGCCGCGGCGCTCCACCTCGCCGTACGAGAGGCCGAGACCGCGGATGAAATGGCCGCGCGCTCCCTCGAAGAAGCGCAGGTAGTTGGCGTAGTAGACGACGCCCATCTGATCGGTGTCACCGTAGATGACGCGCACGCGGTAGGGTTCCACGTCGCGTCGTCTATCACTGGCCGACGCGATACGCGACCAGCTGCAGCCGCGTTTGTTCCTGCTGCCGACCGTGCGCGTCGACGGTGCTGGTGACGAGCAGCACCAGACCCACCTTCGGCGCGTAGGTCCATTCCGTGACGAACTTTCCCCCTTTCGCCAGCGGCTGCTCGTTGCGCACCAGCGCACATCGGGTGAAGGTCCCCGCCTCGGTGACGGTGCTCGCGTCCATGCTGACCACCTCGAACCGCTGAACCACCAGGTTCTCGACGGCGCTCCATTTCGCGCCGGTGGCGAGCGGCGTCCGAAGCAGGTAGCGGTCGGCGTCGCGGACACCGTCGCTCTCGTAGCGGAGACGCCCGCGGTGATCGTCGATGAACCAGGCGCCGTCGCGGCCGACGATCTGGATGGTCTCCCGCCGGTTGGATCCGTGGAAGGCGTAGGTCCAGGAGTTTCCGACGGCGAGCGGGTAATAGCGGGTGGCGTCCTCGCCGGATCCGGTAGAGGCCGGCGCTGCCTGCGGACCGGCCTTGCATGCGCAAAGAACGAGCGCGACCAGCGCGAATTTTCTCACGGGCGAGCCCGCCTGCGCTGCGAGAGCCGGGCGGCGTCCTCCTTCTTCCTCCGGACCAGGTCATCGTAGGCGCCTCGCGCCGCCCGGCGCGTCTCCTCGTCGGGCGCGCCGCTCTCCAGCGTGAAAAGGAAGGCCTCCGCCTCCGCGCCGCCGAGGCTGGCGATGGCGTACAGGATGGGACCGACGTCCTCGGCATGGCGGTGGCGCGTCATCTCGATGAGGGGCGTCACCGCACGCCGGTCGCCGATCGCGATCAGGGCGCCGGCGGCCCGGCGAGCCACTTCCGGATTCGCGTCCTGTAGCCGGGCGATGAGCTGCGGCACCGCGGCGGGGCTCCGGCGGTCGGCGAGCACGCGAATGGCATAGTCGCGGACCCGCGCGTCGGCCGAGGAAAGATCCTTGAGCAGCGCGTCATCCGTCTTGCCCCGGGCGTCGAGCTGTGCCGCGAGACCGGTGACGGCGTCGCGCAGCGCCCCCTCCACCGCCGCGCTGAAGGCCGCGTGCCGGGCTCCCGGATCGAGGCTGTCGTCCGCGTTGGTGGGCACCCGGGCTCCACCCTCGGCCACCAACCGCTCGACGTCTCCTTGCGCTCCGGTCGACGTCATCTCCAACGTGACGGCCACGTCGGCGACCTCGTGCTCGACGAAGGGCTTTGCGGGATCGTAAGCGGCGGGAGGAGCGAGCGTCCTCTGCGCCCGGTCGATGTCCAGCTGGATGCGCAGCGTCCCTCCGTCGCGGACGGCGAAGCGCCCGGTTCCCTCGAGCGCTGAGCGCAGCTGCTGGCGGAGCGTTTCCGAGGACTCGGCAATCTCCGGCTTCCCGGCAAGCGCCGCTTCGCTGATCGCCAGCGTGCCGATCGCGAGGGCGCGCCCCGACGACGACGGCTTGCAGGCAGTAGCCGCGATGGCGAGCGCAGCCAGGCTTTTCGCGCGATGCATCGGCCGGGTCTCCGCTCCGATGCTAAGGGCGCGCGCCCTCGCGGTCAAAAAGGGTCCGGCTTCTGGGGGTCGGACGCCGGGGTCTGCTCCGCCTCGCCCTCGTGCCGTTCATCCGCCGGCGCCTCCTCGCGGCGTTCGTCGCCCGCACGCTCCTCGGCCCGCTCCTCCACGGAAGCTTCCTCGCGGAGCGGTGTGGTCGATGAGACCACAGTCGGTCCGGGCGGCGGAGCGAAGCGCAGCGTGCCCGCAGGCTGTCCCCAGGCTTGCTCGGCGGCGTTGGTCGCGCGCGGGCGATCCTCGCGTCCGCGGCGGCGGCGCGCTTCGCGCGGCTCTTCTCCCTCGGCGGCCTGGACGACAGGTTCCGGCGGGACAACCTCGGGAGCAGTCTGCGCCTCCACCGTGGGCGCTGGCTCGGCGGCGGGCGTCGCTTCCACCGAGATCTCGTGCGCTTCCGACGCAGCTGCCGCCGGCTCCTCGTGGACCCGGTCCTCGCGCTCGCGGCGGCCGGCGCGCTCTTCCCGCTGGCGCGAAAGGCCGGCGAAGAAGGCCTCGTCGAGATCCGGCACCTCGACGGTCTGGACCGTCACGCCCACCCGGCAGGCGATCATCTCCTCCGGCAAGGCTTCGCCGACGTACAGCGCGACCGGCGCCTGCGCTGCCGCGCTCGCCTCGCTCCGGGCGTCGCGTCCCGCGTCTCCCGGAGCGAGCACGAGCCCCATCTGCGCGGAGTAGTGCGCCAGGTCCTTGCGCAGCTCCTGCACGTCGGCGCGTCCGATCTCCCTTCCGCCGCGCACGAGCTTCACCGCCACGCGCAGGTCGGACACGCCGCGCCGCTGCCGGGCCAGATAGAGCGGTCCTTCCTTGCTGCGCTTGGCGACCCGCACGTCGCGCATCCCCATCTTCTCCAGCAGCGCCGCGCAGAG
>Ga0066681_10000345_pt1 | contig 14490 bp, 30 predicted proteins | sample GraSoiAngelo_130_FD_65629 | JGI IMG/M metagenome (GOLD analysis project Ga0066681, IMG submission 65629) | Grasslands soil microbial communities from the Angelo Coastal Reserve, California, USA - 14_0929_02_20cm | ecosystem: Environmental > Terrestrial > Soil > Grasslands | place: USA...
TTGGTAACACTTTAAGCGCATCAATTGCGGCTTCAAAAGTGTTGCATTCCATGGCCACCATAAAGGACTTGGCTGGGGGGCTTAATAGCAGTGTTCCGCTATTGCCTTGGGACACCATTAAGGCCCCTAAACGGGTCCAACGGCCTACATTTTCTAAGGTCATGTTCATGTGATCTGGATCGAGCAAAATAGTTGTCCAAACTTTGAACCACTTCTTTTGGTCTGCCACTTCATATCCTCAAATACGCACTTATCGAGCTTCCGATTCTTGCTCCAGACATTCTTCACAGACCATGACGCAGCCAACAACATTACGGGAACCGTAAAGGGTCTTTCCACAGTATTTACACAGGCCGATTTCCACTTGAGTTGCTACGAGGATAAAGAAGTTTTAGAATGTCGATACGTAATTGCATACGTTCTAAGACGCAGCAGATAATGGCTCCATGGTCTTTAAAAGCCGTAAACATCGCTTCCAGTGCATGGGTTCTGTTCAGGCGACGTGTCAGACCTTCAATAAGATCATCGCTACTATTGATCATAGGCCGATTCGATATCGATATTCTCCAGATCCGCCGTATCTTTTCCTTCGACGAAGCTGCCTCTCTAATTCAAGTTCATGCTTGTGATAAAGGACAGGATCTTTGAATTTATGGCAATACGGTTGTTCTCGGCAATCTAGGCACATCCCTACCTGTTGAATATGCCGCAAAACGAAATGACCACACACGCATATAATCGCTTTCATAGGCTACCCCGATATGAACGTCGTGTTGTTGTTTATTCGTTAAGAGCTAGAGATTTGCCGCGTCTTTCTTTATCTTCGCTTTTGTGATTGTCCAGCCAAAAGATCAACTCGTCATACCGATAAAGGCGCTTCCCAGCCACTTTGTAGCTTGGAATGCGTTCTGCTCCCCTTTTTAAATTCGTATAGACGTTTAACCATTGTCGGGAAACAGGCCAAAGTTTCATGACCTGTTTGATCGTCAGCATTCGGGCACTGTCAAACTGTCCGAGCTGCGGCTTGATGGTAATGGTCGTGGTGGCGTCAGCGGGTATTTGCATATGATTATCCTTGACAGTGAGTGGGCATTAATGTACAGTCTGGACACTTGTGGACACTGATGCACACTTCTGTACTTGTACACTAGCATGACGGGTAGTGATTAAAAGTGGTTTCATCATGCTTGTGTACAGCTTAGTATAACCTTGGATTAATGTCAACTAAAAAGATTTCATCGTGGAGAAATGATAGAACGTGTTTGCATGTGCGGTTGTATTTACAGCCTGCTGTAGTGGAATTTATCCACCTGAAAGCGAAGAATGAATTGCGGGAAGAGTCTTATATTCTATCGAAGGCTATCGAGGCTTATTTTGATAAGACGGAAAGAGGGTTGAATCCTTTATGGACCAAAAAAGCAGGATAGCGGCCAAGAAGCTGCGGTTTACCGTCGTTATGGAACCGCCTTTATCGGAAATCTTTCTAAAAGAATGTGATCGGGAAGACCGGGATATGGCGTCGATGATACGGGTTATTTTGAAGCGTTACTTTGTAGATCGGAGTCAGGCTTATCTATCGGATCTACCAAGGCCAGTTTCAACGGATATACCACATTACGAAGATCAGCCTCCGAGAGATCGGGAGAGAGTACAAGGATTTGAGCGGCAATAAAGCGGTGAAAAGCGACAGGGCCCAAGCTGAATCGTTGGCCAGCGACTTCATAGACGTACTTTTCGCCGTCCTTGTAAACTTTGATGGGAACCTTACCTTCGTCGCTTCGATTTGTCATGATCGGGCCTAAGTTTAATCAACTAAAGGTCCCATGTCAAGTAGGTCGTAGGACTCAAAACATATTAACGTAGCCTAAAACAAAACCCCTGGCGCGTATGGTAGTACGCCACCAGGGGTCTGTCTCTGTGTTTGCTGCCTCGGATCCCCTTTTACAACAAATATAGATTATCAAAAAGGCTTGAGTGTGTCAATATCTTATGATCCCTCTATTGCAATTTAGTGACAAATCGTGTCCGTTTGCCCTACCAGTGCCCTTCAATAATTAAAAACATATCTAAAAATCAACTACTACGCCATCCATGCCATGGAGATGTGCTCCCAATTACACCACCGGCCCACCGGCCGTCTGAGACCTGAAATTATTCAGGTTTATCGACGGTAAATATGGAGATATTATCATTGTACAATTGTCATGCAATGTCATGCTTAATCATGCTGCGATAACTCAGAATCGTCATTTTTGCCCTGCTGGTGCCCTACAGGTTCCATCTCTTCACGCATGATTTTGAGGATAGCTGGCATGTTTGGATCGCCCATCAGAGAACGTTCCATGTGCCCATAAACGTCGGCTGTCATTTGAATGGAGGTGTGACCCATGAGGTAGGATAACTTTTTTAAACGCCCCCCATTTTCTAAGTATCGCCTGGCAAAAGTATGTCTCGTCCAATAGAAGGTTTTAAGGACCTTTTTCCCACGAATGAATTTGTCTTCAAGTTTAGCAAAGTCCTTAATTTTCGTGAAATAATTGTCCATGCTATTTTCAGTCCAGCGTTCAAAAGGTTTGTCTCCTTTCGGTAAGAGATCATATACCCCTGGGGGCAATCCAACGATCCGCCCTCCCGTGTCGGTTTTTGTCTCATCGCGAGGAATGGAAAGTTCGACCTTGTTTTGTACATGATTCCAAAGAATATCTGAACTTTTAATTCTCCTGATTTCTCCTGGACGCAAGCCGCAGCAATACCCTAAACGAAAAATACAGCGATATTCTTCATTATCAATGGCCTGTTCAAGCGCGATGACTTCTCCATCTGTTAAATACCGTTCAATTTTCTTTGGGGTAGGCACTCGAATATCTTTATAAGGCAACGTTTCCAAATATTCATGGTCGACTGCCCATCCTAACCACTTACGCAAAATGCCCATATAAGTTTGTACGGTATGCTGAGAATATTTATTTTGTAAAGTTCCTAAGAATTCCAAAATCCTTACTCGTTTGATATCTGACATTGTTCTTATAACGAGATTATTTTGATTGTCTTTTAAGAGCAAGAATAAATTCAAAGCGCATTTCATCGTATCGGCCCTGGTTGAACCAATCTGATACATATTTTCCAGAAAAGACTCAACGCACTTTTCCGCAGAATGATAAATATTTTGGCGGCCTATAGATTGATTAATTAGTTGCTTTACAATTAAATTTCTTCGTGCTTTTGCATCCGTTGCTGTATCGAATCTATACTTGTCTGAATATTTTTTTCCGCTTGCATCGCGCCATCGAACGACATACTTTTCCCGTTGCTTTTCAATCCAAGGTTCTAACGATGCCATAGAGCCTCCTAATCGCGATACTTTTTTCTATCTAATTGATTTCCTGGGAAATGAACACAAGCTTCTTCAAAACTTACTTTATCACCGTTGCGTGATACCCAGTCTGTCGTTCCATGTCCTACATAACAGGCATAGTCACCGATATCCCCAGCTACTAAAACTGCTAAAGTCGGCGGTGGAAATTTGCACCACGTATCAAATCCGTACGATAGGTGTTCACATTTCGGTCTCAAGCAAAATTCTCCCTGCATTGAATAATGGCGTTTATTAACTCCGAGAATATCACCCGCTTTATTCATAGAATCTCCTTTAGTTTTAGTAGCTCGACCATGCGTTTCCCTTCAAATCGCCGTGTATGCAATTAACGACGACGTTCCCGAACACGGCGGGCTCGGTTGGATCGTTGAAATAGTACCAATCTCTTCTGGCGTCCGTCATCCCGGCACTTCCGCCGTTGGTCACGCTGTTTCCTTCCGGGTGATAAGTCGGCGTAAATTTCAGTGGGATCTGCGACAAAATTGGCGAGGGCCCTGTAGTCAAATCTTCCAGTATCGATGGATAAATCCCCTCGGTGTTTGAATGATAGACGGTGATTGAACTTCGCAGGATAGCCAGATTTCCCTTGGTACGCGCTTCCTGAGCCCGCCGCATGACGTCCGAGACCTTGCCAGCGGAGATCGCAGCCAGGATGCCGATGATAGCGACCACGATCATAAGCTCCACCAATGTATACCCCTTTGTGTTCACCCTCTGGACCATCTCTTTTATTCCTTCCCCTCCACTTTGGCGATGGCTTGCGTTGCTATTTCTTTCTTATCTTCTACGGTATTACGACAATGCTCGAAATTATCCTGAGAATAACGACCTTTGCCTTCCATAATTTCCTTTAAAGCGTTCAGCAATATTTCATAATTATTGAAGACGCGAAGGCATGTCGTACAAAGTGCTGGATCATGTCCGTAATGATCTGGCCCCATCCATGGCGTCGAATGCGGCTTGCAATCATCACACTCATGAGGCGGACGTTTCGGCCAACCATCAATATCAAGTTCTTGTTTCTTCTCGTCCATATTGGGCTCCCTTAGCCGGTGCTCCAGCATTTCAGCGGTGAGGAACTGATCTTCATTGTCTTCGGGGAATTTTTCATGACCTTCGTCTGGATTGTATTTTGGTGTTTTCATGGTTTGCCCTCCAAGGACATTCGGTTATAGCGTTGCTGGGAGATTTCCCTCTCTAGATCTTGAAGCCGGTTCCTGATAACACCTTCCAATTGCAACAGTTTGTTTTGTTGCATTGCCAGTTGATATAAGCGTTTAGTCAGTCTGTTGTATTCACTTTTGAGGGGATCATAAACAGTCGCAGGAAGTTTCATTTTCATGTCCATTCCTGATAATCGCAATTGGGACAAATTAAAATGGTTTCTCCGTCTTTGTCATCGAGATCGTATAAGGAGCTCACCAAGAATTCATTTTTGCAAACAGGACAATATCGATCCGTGATAATACCGATGGTGGTTTTCATTCTCAATGTCCTTTCTGTTGGAAGGTGAAGTAATGTTTACGGCAAAGATGCAGATTGTGGAAGAAAAAGATCGCCTTTTGAGGGCAATCCTGCCAGTAGCCATTGGTTTGTTTATCGCGTTTAAAGATCCGCCATTCACAAAGATTGAAAGGAACTAAGGCCGTGACAGCCTCCAGGCAAGTGATCATTCTGTTGCTTTTGGTTTTACCCATTTTAGGCAGTTTTTAATTCAGCTTCCGGCTTTACAATGGGGATGTCCCATTTATAGGACTTACACGATGGGCATTCCTTGGGATGTTTCACGTATCCCTTGGGTTGCCACGTGTAATGGCATCTTTTACAGGTCAGTTTATTCATTTGGTTTTATCCTTTGATTTTCCTGTTCCACCGCTTCGGCGCATTTCCATTCCAATCGGCGAGTCCCCACCAAGATATCATCCAATAGAGTAGTGGCTAAACCCAACAAAATGTGATGGTTCTCGGCTGATTGTAATATTCTTAATACAAACTTCAAATCCGTAACAATTTGGTTCAGTTCTGTTTTGTTATTCATCGTCGTAGTCAGATCCTTTCTCATAGCGCCAGAGTTTAAACCATTGTTCCCGAAGATCAGCCTTGCCAGCGCGTTCCTCAGCATAGCGGATTTCGCGTCCGATCTGCCAATTTTCGCGATGTTCATATTTTGTATGGGTCAACTGATCCAGCCACCATTGGGGCAGTATTTCAGAGATAGTAGCTATATCGAATCCGTTAATCCGTGCGAAATAGGCTATTTCATCGGGTGAGCGCCCGCGCAAAACAGGGGCTGTCTTATTAAGCCAATTTAGGAAGTCTTCTTTATCGGTCATTTGAGGATCGCCTGAATATTGACTTCTTGGACAATGCCGGTCATGTTGTAAACGGTGACAACATTTCCAGCCAATGAATAATACGAAGCACCCATATTAACGTTGAATAGTTCATACCATGATTGTGTGCTGTCTTTGCGAATAAATACGCGCAGACTATCGCCACAGCCTACATCAAACCCTGGCACTGTGAAAGTCTTTGAACTATTGTCATTAATCGTCCAATCGGACGGACTTTGCCAAGGAACTGTTGCACCTTGACAGTTAGTCACAGGCGGCGGTGTCGGCGGCGGTTGCGGTAGGGGCGGGGGTGGTGGATTAGTAGTCACCGGCGTCGCTACAGCGGGTGGATCATCCGGGTGTTTACTGCAAGCGTTTAAGAACACGGTCAACAACAGCAAGGCCATTAATTTAGTTTTCATTTTATTTCCCTTCCGAAAAGTTCAGTGGCAATACTTTAAGTTTCCTAGCTTTAAGGTCATAGGCTTTAGCAGCCTTTAATTCTGAATTGAACATGCTGGCCCATAGGAGTTTTTTGTTGCGTTTAATCCTTGCGCTCCAATAGCCTGTTTTTAGTTTTGCTACTCCGTAATACTTAGATGATGCCGTTTTTGTTTTATGGATGTGGCGAGTTGCGCCTGTTATGCTGGAATGTTTCCCATGAGTAAGTAACTCGAGGTTCTCAATTGCATTGTTCGATTTATCGCCGTCGATGTGATGGACATCTTCATGCTTTTTTAATCGCCGTCCTATTGCTCTTTCCATAATATAACGATGTTTTAGAATGATTCTTTTAATTCCGTTTTCCCATATTCGGCATTGAATATAGCCACCATTATTCCACTCGCCATTTTTGCGTATGTTACTCATGCTCGTTCCGCGTTGGCGATGGCATCTTTAACAACTGACATCACATCGCCTGGAATATCTGCATATTGTTTAACTGCTTTTAATGCGTTCAGCATTTCCTCATGGCTATTTACGGCGCGTACAATGTATGTGGCGTTTTCAGGTGTCGTATTAATCTTGGCCGCGCTTCCAGTTTCACATAATAGCGTGAAGCTCTTATCCTCATTTAACCATGGGGCTAACTTCCATGGCGTCGGAGTGTGCTGGGGCTTACAATCTACGCATTGATGCTCAATTGCTGGTTCACCATCTTGAATTTTAGGTTTATTAGTTTTCATATTAAGCAACCTCCTGATAGATTTCAATTTGGGGCGTTTGTCCCAAGTCCAGCAGATATTCAATCCACGCTTGAACTGATTCGGCCGGGCAAGTGAGAGAGGCGTGAGCAAGTGAGATTCGGTAGGTCATTTAGGCTACCTCTACTGTGTAAGTATTTTTGAAGTACGTTTTATACAGCGTATTGCCTAATCCTTTATCCCCACTAGTAAGAACATAATTCCAATCTTTGATATATTCGGGATGCAATTGGCATGGACCAGATGACCGGCAAATGATGGTTAATCCTTGAACTCTTAGTTCTTTGGCCCGTTTATCTCTATTTTTCTTATCTTGGTAGCGTTCATGGATTCTCATATTAGGCGACCTCCTTAAATTTCTTATTGCGCTTCCATTGGTTGAGCATGAGCGGATCGAATCCTACCAATTCGGCCATATCGACGATTTCGTCGAGGTTCTTGAATTTCAAGCTTGCAGAGTTGGCTAAGATCCAGGCTTCGAGTTCTTCGACAGTTTTGAGGGTGATTTTCATTTAGGCAACCTCTTGATTGACAATCGTTCGATAGTGTCCACTGTTGAATGTATACAAGACGGAAAAGAAAACCCCGCCGTTCTTTTTCGCGTAATCCATCGCCCAGACTTTGGCTGCTTTAGAGGTTTGGTGATACCAGACGAAATCATCATTCTCAATCGCTGAACGGTCGGCTCGCCACATTTGAACCATATATTTCTTTTCCATCGCTTTGGCCTCCGTCGATTTCGTTTTGCTTTCCATGTTTTAGTATATCATAATAATAATAATAACGCAATAGGTCTAAGGGCCCTTTTATTGTAACAAACTGTCTATATAAGGAATAAGCTGTAAAGTGATTAGGTTGATTCGTTAAATCATTGTAGTAGCCTATTGACAAATAGGCTGTACAGTTGCATGATAGGGTCATGCTTAGAGCAAATGAACGATTTAACCTCTTACCCCAGTTCCCGGCTCTAAGCAAGCTATTACCCACAGGGAACTGGGCCTTTTTATGTCCAAGTCAAAACCAGGCGATTAGGAGCCGTCAGACAAGCCAGCTAAAGTACAGAGCATCGTAGAGAACCCTTCGAATACCATCAAAAGGTACAAGGGCGAACTGGTCAGATGCAAAACCTAATCATCGACACAAAACACCCGAAACTCTTAATAAGAGTATTCCTTGCCCTGCGCAGCAGAAGCGCCGCAGGCCCCTTAACCTAAACTTGCAATTCAAAGGTTCCCAATGTATAAAAGACGATGAGCTACGTCTATTCCAGAGTAGGGGTTAGGGGTGGTTTTTGTATCCACAGATGGTGCTTCGTCAAAAGATTCTCCATCAAAAAGGTATGGTTCGGTATCAGACGCTGTAGATGGTGCGATAAATGGGAACGTATCAAAATCAATGTCTCAACAAAAGCTAAACCCGAAATCTTTAAAGAAGAACTTCAACAAAAAACCTAACAAGTATTGGTGCTTCGAATGCTGTAATTCACTTTGCATTAAAACCTCCCACCGTAGAATGCTAATAGCTAAGTTAAAAGAAACAGTTTTTTTACGCAGTAACTTTGCAATCGCTAATCTGAATACTTCTAATAACTCTGTTACCACTAAAAATTATTCTTCTAAGTTTGTTCGTTAAGTTTGTTAATTGAATTTGTGAAATCTTATCAACTTGCTCAACTGTTATACCTTCTTGTAATCCTTATACTGCTAATTCTTAAAAATTAAGTGAACAACTGAAAATTTATCTGCAAATTGAGCTTATCAAAATTGCTGAAAATTTCATCTTCGCTCACTGACAAACAGCTCTAAAAATTCCTCACCTCAGTTGTTTATTCAAATACTTCTCCTAAGTGTGGAAGCGACTTTCAGACGATAACACGCTGTTTTGATGGGCACTGGCAGGGCAATCCACCACCTACCACCTGCCCATCATCCCCTCGACACCATCACACACATCATGTATTATTATGATGATGATACCGCCTATGTTTTGGAAAGAATGCTTACCGTTTGACAGAAATTTCCCACCAAGGGTGGTGGCATGGTAATGACAAGACCCCAGAAAAGACTGCGAATAAAATTTAAGTCGAGGTAAAAGTGTTGGGCAAAATAACGGTAGCTAAGATATATGGAGTAACAGTCATTGCGGATCCTACTTGTCAGATAGGAAGTTGGCGATTTGAAAGTGCAGATGCTGCAGGATTAAGCAAGACGATCAGGGATTTAGAAGAATTCTTGAGATGCAGGGGATTAAAGTTAATCAGCCTAAAAGTAGAAGATGACTGACAAGACCTTAGAGGGGATCATGTATGAATTGACGGGTCATTTAGCCAAGAGTGGTTATGAGTACAGGGCTGGGATGATGATGTCGGATGCGGAGTGGGGGATGACGATTAGGCGTATGAGGGTGACGAGGCCGGAGCATCGTCTTTATATAGACGCTTTTAAGAAGTTGACGAAAGCGGAGCGGGTGAAGATTATTGCGAAGTTATTGTTTTTGGTGGGCGTTCAAGTCAAGTGATGATATCCCTTGGGGTAACGGCGCATTCAGAGGATTTAGAGTTTACAAAGTTAGGTTGCTTAGATTGCATGGATGAGTGCAATCATTGTTATTGCATTCAAGTGAAGATTCATCGTGGTTTAAGCGCTAAAACGGCCTCTGACTGTGACTGGGAGATAGAGGACAGATGCTGCAAGTGTGGAGCCAGTTTGCAGGGGGATTGAGGGTATGATGACACAAGATCATTTAGCGATGATTCTATCGTTTATTGCTATTGGGATTAACCTTTATATTTTAACTATTAGGAGGTGATTGATCATGAAATGCAGTGAGATTGAGGCGCGCATGATTGAAGAATTGTCCTACAAGCATTACGAGGATTGGTTGGCCTTTGAAAACGAGGAAAGCAGTCCTGAAAAATGGTTATACGGGTCCTTTGGGACTGTCCGTGGATTAATGCGCATTCCTCACAATAACGGGCATCCTGAAGTGACCCAGAAACTTCTTGGCATTTTAGAACAAGACCTTCAGGAGTTCAAAGAATCTTTAAAGGAACCCAAAGATGAAATGCAAAGAGACTGAAGACCACAAAAAGTTGCATCAAGCTTTAGATCAATTGGTGGCTTGTTTTCTAATGAAGACGGGCAAGCTACCTTCACGGACGACGGTGATGGAACTGTTGCAGTGGTCGTATCAGCAAATAGAACGGGGTCCAGATTGAGAAGATGCTAAATGGGCTATCTTGAGATTTGGGTTATCGTACTTTCCGTCGCTATTTTGTTATGTTTCGGGTGGTGGTTAAGGGTTCGTAAGAGGTTCTTTGATAAGTGTGATCAATATACGAAGCTCACAGGGAAGAAACATCATTTGGACTTCAGGCAATGAAACGGGGAGAGAAAATTATTGTATGTGCTACCTGTTTTAGAGCTTCTTGCTGGAATGGAATATTTTATTGTGATGACTACCAAAATGCTGGAATAGTATGGCGTACGAAAGCTCAATTACTGAGAATGAAAAAAGAACACCCATCATATTTGGAAGAAGTTTATCCACATTGGAGAGACTGAAATGAATCCACCTCGCTGCGAATGCCACGACTGCACACAACAACGGGCCCGCGAAATGGCGGGGATGTCCCGATGTCCATTTTGTAATTCATGGTATCAGGGTACGCACTGGTTTCACCTTTGTAACGCGTTGGGCCAGTGCGAAGATATCCTTAAATCCGACCCCCTGAGCGGTGGATGATGGAATCGGATTGTCCTTACGAATGCCGTCTCTGGAAGCACGAAAAATGTCCCTGCTCCTGCGGATGTCTGCGGAATCAAGGCTGGCACATTATCAATGAAACGCCACGCTTTGGCGTGTGTCATGATTCTGAAGGATACTGAAATGAACCCCCTGAAATGACTAAACAAGAATTGAATGAAGCCGTACAAGATGTTTGGAAAACTAAATTAACGCATAGAGGTATTTCATCGGCCCTTAAAAGCGCTCAAGCTTGTTGTGGTGTTGGGTGTGAACAATGCGTATGGGAATTAACATGGATTATTCGACAGCTAATCAAAAAGAAATAAACGAAGCTGTAGCGCGGAAGTTGGGGTAGTATAAAACGGATTTAGGATGGGAACATCAGAAAGATTTGAATACTCTAGCGCAGGACCCTGGCCTTGCCGAAGATGTGACGGGATAGGAACAATTAACGAATGAAATCTTCCTTATTGCAAGAGCGTATTAGCCATGAAGAAGAAAACATTCACGCCCTCAGAGAAACGCTTAATGAGTTGTTGTGGAGGATTGACCCCACACTCAAACGAAACGATAACTATATTTTCAACAACCTCAAAAGGGCCCTCAAGTATATGAAGTATGCGTCTAGGTCCTTGCAACGAAGTGTGGAGGAAGAATGACCGATAATGGATCTCAGTCAATTTAGCCCCAAAGTCCTTCAAGCTTCTCTAAGATCAGCCCATATGATTTGGATCAAGATACTAGGAATAAATACCGGTGAGCCCACGTCATTTGACGGCAAATGGTTAAAGTCATACGATCCTAGCAGTGAAGGTGTATCTCACGATGGCAGGCGTATGATTGCTCATATTGAAGTAACGGACGATCTTTTGGAAGCGATCCGATTTGAAGATTTCAAAGCGGCCATAGCGTATAGCCGCAGAAGCGACGGTATAAGGGCAGACGGCAAACCCAATCGTCCCTTGACAGCGTTCGATCTTGAGTATATCAATTATGAAGAGGTCGTACAGAAATGAGTGATCCTATAGATTTGTCGTTGCTTTGATGACAGAACATGCCTTGTTCTTTATCGTTTTTGGGGCGGCTTTTGTTGTATTTGCGTTAGTCATGTATTATTTTTTGGAATGAAAAAGAAGAAGAGGGAGGCGTTCAATGCAAGAGACTGTTTTGGAAGTGTATTGCAAGCATGATTGGCAACCGCAATATATTGAGGGCAAAGAGTCTGAAAGTCCTGAATTCATGCTGTGTGGTATCTGCAATCACAAGTGGCTTCCAGAGGAAGATGAGCCAGTCGTTGTCATTGGTACGGTCAAGGAGGTGATTCGTGAACGTTGAAATAAACGATTTTTGTAAAGATGAAAGACATTACTTTGCCGTGAATAACGTGGATCGGTATCGATTGCCCAAGTTTTGTTTGTGCGGAAAAATGGAAAGTCCTTTGAAACTACGGTTAGCGGCTTATTTATCACAGAGCGTAAACGGATTGCCAGTGTCCCAGGAGGGACCAACACAATGAACTTAGATGAGGTTTTAGCCAGTTTGGAAAGCTTAAAAGACAATTTGAATGACGGCGGTAAACGCACAATCGACGGCTTAAAAGCGGCCATTCGGACCTTATTTGATGATCGGAAGGGCACGAAAATGCCTCTGGAGAGAAGTTCGCCTGAAACAGGGCCAGCAAAGGAAACGCTTGCTGAAGAAAAAGAAGATTTTAAACCATTCACTACGACCAAGAAGAAACATCCTTATCGTCGCACCTAGAAACGTCCATGCACGATGAAAGTTTTCCAATGGTTATGCAATTGGTGGAAGGTTCATTTTGGGTATAAAAATATACCGGAACCCTTTAATTCATTGGCTTACAAAATCCGTAAAGACAAAGAGAAGAAATGACTGGAGGATCCATGCGTCAATCAGCCGTTTTCATAGCTGCCGTCGCCCTTTGTACTCCGTGTATCGATTGGACAAGGCTTAAGGGGACCGTCAAATCCGTTAATTTGAAGGCTTCGACCTTGAGGATCCAGAACTCTGATGGAGACGTTTTTGACGTTCCCATCGATTATCAAGTCAAGATCATTGAGAAAAAAGAGGCCGGTAAGCAACTGAAAGATGTGCAACTGGATTCAAAAGTGACGTTAATCAGGACCCCTTCTGAACAACCGAAAGAAGATACGGAAGGTATGGTCCCACCAAAATTCCGATGAAGACAAATCCTGAATCTCCCATTACAGGATGCTCACATGGGGGCAATGTTGATCTTAGCCTAAAAGGGCTTACTAAAAGGGAATGGTTCGCAGGAATGATTATTCAAGCTGTGATCCAGGCGGACGCTATGACGATTGCTAAAAATTCACCTTTAACGCCACCTGATGAGATTGTGAAAAACTCTTTGATTTTGACTGACGCTTTGATAGCAGGATTAAATAAATAATCAAGGGAGGTTCCGAATGAATATGCCCTCAGCCATTAAAATCTTTGGTGTTGTATTGTTTGGGTTCTTTTTCTATCACATCGCGGGCATCCCATGGTTTTTAGTGCCTACCGCTGGATTGGTTTGTCTTTTATTTTAAGTGTTTCCACCCGTTCTAACCTGTCTTTGTAAGCATACGACCGCTGACCATTTAATGCATCCGCCCAGGGAATGTTTAATAGATGAGTGCCCATGCAAGGATTTCACGCAAGATGTGTCTATCCAGTCTAGAAAAAAGAGAACCTTCAAAGATTTTTACCTTCCAATAGGCAGACCCATGAGTATGGACTTGACAAAATAAAGAAAAGGTCTATACTTCCTACCGAACAGTCAAATTAAATACCCCATGCCTTCGGGAGAACCGTTTTCTTCGGTTGCTCGAAGGTATTGTTTTGTCCCAGGCATGGGGCAACCGAGCGAGGTGGTGGAGGGACTTGAAGGCTTTTTCCCACCTCGTTTCGTTTTGTGGACTCCCAAAAACAAGAATTAGAAGTGCTGGGCAAAACAGACGCTACCTCTCCCCTCATTACTGGAAATCACGTCTTCGATCCTCTCACCTTCGCACCTGAAATCGTTCATTTCTCCAGAAAACAGTACCTTTTCCTGAATCATTACAAGCTAGGTGTGGCACTTACTGAGGCGGCTGCAAAAGCCGATATGACGGTGGAACAGGCCGACCGTTTTCTTGATAAACCGCAGACAAAGGCGTGGCTGCAAGACCGGGCTTTGATGGACCATATCAAACGCGAATGGGAAGAACCTTCCAAGTGGTGGAAGGAAGGAAATGATGTGTGGGAAGGTAAACGAACGGCCAACAAGTCACAGATGCTGGTTTGGCAGGAATTTGGTCAACGAATCTGCCCGAAAAAGTCCGTCGAAGGCCCTGGAACGACAAAAATTGAGATTAATATCGACCCGAACGCTGTCCGGGAAGCCTTTATCCGGCAGGAAACGATTGAAGGTGAGATCGTTAACGAACAGAAATCCACATGAAATGCGAATACGGTCTTTGTCTTGTTTGTGAAAAAGAAATCGTTAAAACCTGCAAAGAATGTGGTGCCAAGACGCCTTCTGAAGCCTATACCACAGTTGAATTGCCTTGGTCGAATGGTTCGAAAATGCAGATGGCAGTCTGTATAGATTGTTCCAAAGAAAAAGTATGGAAAGCGGACAAAATGGAAATGACAAAAGCCGTCTGGGACGCTTGGGACAAGACCCATGGGACCTATCCCAAAGACGTTGTGATTGTGGATGCCTGACCATCAACGGATTGCTCAAGCGTTGGTAGGAGCGCCACCTGTCCTGTGGGAGCCCGGATTGGAAGTTCCAGAGGAAATGCGTGCTTTGCAAGCCTTGAAC
>Ga0066681_10000351_pt1 | contig 14418 bp, 13 predicted proteins | sample GraSoiAngelo_130_FD_65629 | JGI IMG/M metagenome (GOLD analysis project Ga0066681, IMG submission 65629) | Grasslands soil microbial communities from the Angelo Coastal Reserve, California, USA - 14_0929_02_20cm | ecosystem: Environmental > Terrestrial > Soil > Grasslands | place: USA...
GAGTTCCGCGAGCCGCGCTATGCGCCGCCGCCGCTGCTCAAGCGCATGGTCATGGCCGGCCACCTCGGCCGCAAGACGGGGCGCGGCTTCTACACGTACGAACGCACGTAGTCACCGCGTCGCCGGCCGCGCATCGCGAGCAGCGCCGCCGCCGCGCCGACGACGACCAGCGGCAGGCCGAGGCGGACACGCTGGCGCTCGCGGGCTCGCGCGCGCAGCGAGCGTAGCACCATGCGGTCGCCGGCCACGAGCTCCTCACGGCCGAGCGTGAACTGCCGCAGCCGCTCGCGCTCCTCCGCGTCGGCGACCCGCGCGCCCCACGCGATGTCCGCCTGCCGCGCTCGCAGCGCGCCGACGTCGCGGGTGCCCCGCGCGATCGCGCGTCGCGCCTCGTCGGCGACGGCGCGCTCGTGCGGCGAGAGAAAGATGTCCTGCGCCGCCGGCACGGTCGCCTCCAGCGCGTCGAGCCACACGTGGTCGGCCTGCGGCACCACCGCGAGCGCGGCGCCGGCGAGCGCCACCGCGAGACCGAGCGCCGCCGCCGAGCCGAGCGCCGCGCGGCGGCCACCGCGCACGAGCCGGCGCAGCCCGAGCCCGGCGCCGAGGGCGGCGAGGAGCGCGCCGAGCGTCGCCACCACCGTGGCGCCGGTCGGCAGATCCCAGCGGAACGACGCGGCGATGCCCACCACGCTGCCGAGCGCACCGACCGTCCATCCAATCGCCAGCCGCCGGACCGGCGTGAACGCCAGCGCCGCGCCCGCCACCGCGGGCACGACCAGGTAGGCGAAGACGGGGAGCACGCCGGCCACGCGCACGGAGCTCGTCACGACGAGGCCGAACACGAGATAGAAGCCGAAGTCCCACAGGCGCGCGTGGCGGAGCGGCCCGCCGAACGAGAGCGCGGCCAGCGGCCGCCGCACGAGCCAGGCGACGATGCCGAGGCCCGCGTAGAGCGCGGCGAGATGGAATACGTCGTCACGGGTCACGCCGAGCAGACTGCCGACCAGCAGCGCCTTGACCTGCTCGCCGCCGAGCGGCACGCGCTCGAGCGTCAGCACGGTCAGCGCCGCCGCCACCGCGTAGACGATGCCGATCACGGCCTCGGCCGGGATGGCGGCGCGCGCGAGCGCCGGTCGGTCGCGCAGGCTTGCGAGCACCGCGGCGCCGGCCGCGGTGAAGGCGAGCGCGTACCAGGACGCGCCGGCCCCCTGCGGTGTATGGCCCGCGAGGAGCGCAACGGTGGCACCGAGCGCGGCGACCTGCGCGAGGGCCAGGTCGACGAAGATCACGCCGCGCGCGAGCACGTGCAGCCCGAGCCACGCGTGAATGCCGGCGAGCACCAGCGCGGCCGCCAGCGGCCAACCGAGCACCTCGAGCGTCATCGCGGGACCGAGGCGGGCGCGCCGGCTCCGACGGCTCCCAGAACGCCGGCGAGCCGTTCGACGTTCAGGTCGAAGAGGGCGATGTAGTCGGTCGCCGCCGGCTCCGCGCCTACCGACGGCACGAGCGTGGCGACGCGCGCGCCGGTGGCGTCCGCCAGCCGCCGCACGAGCGCGGGCGCGGCGCCGGGCTCCGCGACGATCGTGCGGACGCCCGCGCTCCGCATGCGCTCGATGAGCCGGCCCAGGTGCGCGGGCGACGGCGGCACGCCCGGCGTCTCTTCCACCGCTCCCGCGATCGCGAGCCCGAAGCGGCGCGCGAAGTATGGCCACGTGTCGTGCACGACGACGAGACGTGCGCCGGCGAACGGCGCCAGTCGGGCGCGCCACCGCGTCAGCCCGGCGTCGAGCCGCGCGAGAAAGCGCGCACGATTGGCCTCGAAGACCGCGCGGTCCGCGGGCCGGATGGTCGCCAGCGCGTCGAGGATGCGCGCGGTGATCGGCCGCGCATTCTCCGGGTCGAGCCAGTAGTGCGGGTTGCCAAAGGCGTGCAGGTGCGGCCGGGCATCCGCCGAGAGCCGCGGGACGTCGGGCTCGAGCACGGCGACGACGCGCGAGACGTCCACGTCGGACGGCGCTGCGCCCGACGCGGCGAGCGCCCGTGGCAGCCACGGCTCGTGGTCGAGGCCGACCCGCACGAGCAGCGCCACAGACGCGAGCAGCGTGACCTGACGCGGGACGATGCCGCGCGTGTGCGGCTCCTGGCGCGGGTCGGTCAGGCTCTCCACGCGGACGCGGTCGCCGCCGACGGCGGCCACCAGATCGCGCAGGTCGGTCGTGGTCGCCGCGACCGAGAGTGTCGCTGCGACGAGCACCGCGGCGATCACGACACGCCGATTCGCCTCACCGCTTGGCGAAGATCGCTTTCGGGATCATGCAGTGCACGCCCTTGCGAATGTCGACGACCTGCGAGACGCGGCAGTCGCCGACCATCGACGTCAGCGCGTAGGCCTCGTCGCGACTGAGGGCCACCATCTTCTGGCCGGCGAGGAAGTTCACCGCCTCGCGCGTGGCGATCTTCATCGCCTCGTTGAGGTCCTCGTCGAAACCGGTGGCGATCCAGTGGGTGGCCGTCTCGATGCGCGGCCACTCGAGCTTCATGTCCTTGCGCACGATCGGCTGGATGACGAGTTCGCGATACGCGCACTCGAGCGCCGTGAGGTTCACCTCGCCGTTGCCCTGGCGACAGTGCGAGTCGCCCGTCCAGATCAGCGCGCCTTTGACGAAGACCGGCAGATAGAGGATCGAGCCCTCCTGCAGCTCGTTGATGTCCATGTTCGAGCCGTTCTTCCACGGTCGCAGGGTGCTCGTGCGCCCCTTGGCGTCCTTGATCGGCGGGCCCGCCTTCTCCTTCGGCTCGTTGGGATCCGGCGCGACGGCGATGGTGCCGGGGAACGGCTGCAGATCGATCACGATGCCGGGCTTGAACTCCGCCTGCTTCTTCTCCCAGTCGAGGTAGTAGTAGCGGACGAAGCCCTGCGGGAATTCCGGCGCGAGCTGGCCGACGGCCGGGAACTGTGAGCCGGGCAGGTGGAAGTTCGTGCCGAACGCCTTCGGCACGATCTTCTTGATGCGCATCTCGAGAACATCGCCCGGCTCGGCACCCGTGACGTAGATCGGGCCGGTGACCGAATGCGGGCCGCCGCCCGGATTCGCGAGGCGGAGCTTGACGATGTCGTCCATGGTGGTGCCCGGCTGGATGGCGTTGTGCGCGTGCATCATCGTCTCGATCGCCACCGTGTCGCCCGAGTTGACGACGAGCTTCGGCGGCTCCTTGGGATCGAGCCAGCCCCACTGCGTGGTGTCCAGCGTCGCCGGCAGCACGTAGTATTTCGCGCCGCTGGCCGAGGCGGACACCGCACGATCACGCTTGGACTCCTCGAGCGGCGTGAGCTGATACGGCTGCTGCGCCAGGGCGTAGAGGCCGGCGGCGAGCAGCACGCCGGCGACGGTCAGCGCAGCGACGATGCGTTTGTTCGTTTTGAGCGGCGGCATGCGAGCCTCCTTGTCGAGCAACGCCTTCCGACACGCGCAAGGCGCGTCATGATGGGCCACGGTTTGAACCACCGTCAAGAGGGGCGATAATCGCGGCATGCGCGACGCGTTCTGGCTGAGCGACGACGAGCGGCAGACGCGCGAGCTCGCTCGTGCGCTGGCGCGCGAGCGCATCGCGCCGCTGGCGGCGCAGGTGGACGAGACCGAATCGTATCCCGCCGAGCAGCTGCGACTGCTCGGCGCGCAGGGCCTCATGGGCCTGTACATGCCGGAGGCGTACGGCGGCGCCGGCCTCGGCGCCCTCGCGTTCTGCCTCGCGGTGGAAGAGATCGCATGGGCGTGCGGCTCCACCGCCGTCATCTATCTCGTGCAGTACGCCGCCGGCTACCCGCTCGTCTCGCACGGAACGGAGGCGCAGAAACGCCGCTACCTGCCGCGGCTCGCCTCGGGCGAGATCACGTGCGCGTTGTCGATCTCCGAGCCGGGCGCGGGCTCGGACGCCGCGAGCATGACGACGACCGCCGTACGCCGCGGCGACCACTACGTGCTGAACGGCACGAAGATGTGGGTGACGAACGGTTCCCACGCCTCGGTGCTGACGCTCTTCGCGACGGTCGATCGTGGCCGCGGCCACAAGGGCGTGACGGCGTTCCTGGTCGAGCCGACGTTCCCGGGCTTCGCGCTCGGCAAGCTCGAGCGCAAGATGGGCGTGCGCGGCTCGCCGACGGTGGCGATCCATCTCGCGGATTGCGAGGTACCGGTAGAAAATCGGCTCGGCAACGAGGGCGAGGGCTTTCGCGTCGCGCTCGGCGCGCTCGATCGCTCGCGGCCCGCGGTGGGCGCGCAGGCGGTGGGCATCGCGCAGGCCGCGCTCGACGCCGCCGTCGGGTACGCCAAGGAGCGACGCCAGTTCGGACAGCCGATCGCGACCTTCCAGGGGATCCAGTTCATGCTGGCCGACATGGCGATGGCCGTGCACGCCTCGCGGTTGACGGTGCACCACGCCGCCGCGCTCGTCGATCGCGGCGCCGTCGCGACGATGGAGTCGTCGATGGCCAAGTGCTTCGCGAGCGACGCTGCCATGAAGGTGGCGACCGACGCCGTGCAGATCTTCGGCGGCTATGGCTACACGCGCGAGTATCCCGTCGAGCGCTTCATGCGCGACGCCAAGATCACGCAGATTTACGAGGGCACGAACCAGATCCAGCGCACGGTCATTGCGCGCGAGCTCGGCGCGCCGCGCGCGTTGTAGAACCTCCACGCCCGGCGTGCTGGTAGAAGCTCTACGATGCGGTGCGCCCGCAGCTGGCACCGCGGCTGCAACCCGTCCTTCGCAGCGGCGAGTCCGCATCCAGGGAGGGGAAACAGCATGAGACACCGGTATGGAGCGATCACCACGGCGACGCTGGCAGCGCTGGTCTTGGGCACGGCCCCCGCGATGGCGCAAATCTCCAAGGGCCTCGACAGCAACGTGAAGCCATCGAGCGGCACGGGTCAAGACACCGGCGGTAGCACGTACAACTCCAATCCCAGCGGCGGAGTGAGCGGCAACGCCGGCGTCAGCAGCACGGACGCGATCGCCGGGGCGAAGAAGAGCAATCAGGACGTGAGCACTCCGAGCCCCAGCCCGAGCAGCAGCGACTCGACGTCGAGCAGCATCAGCGGCTCCGGCAGCGCAACGGGCAGCATGAGCGGATCGGGCAGCGGGACGCTCGGTTCGGGCAGCGCGACCGGCGCGGGCAGCGTGACGACCGATCAGTCGCCGTCCGGCACGGTGAAGTCGGACCAGTCGGTGTCGGGAGGCGTGAAAACCGACGACTCCGCGTCGGGCAGCCTCAAGAGCGACGAGTCGACGTCGGGCAGCGTGAAGAGCGACGAATCGCCGTCGGCCAGCCCGTCGATGGGTGACGACAAGGCGATCTCCAACCAGGACGACCGCGACCGCATGAAGCAGCAGGAGCAGCTCGATAAGAAGAGCGGCCTGGATCGCGCGGACCAGGCGGCGGGCCCGCACGGGGCCGAGGGGCGCGCCAACGCGCGCACGCGCGGCACTCAGCAGTAACGTCTGACGCGCGGCGATCAGCAGTAACGTCTGAGCAGGGGCGAGGGACGGCGCGAAGCTTCGGCTCCGCGCCGTCCTCCTGCTAGCATCCCCATGTGAACGCCGAGCGCGCGCTCGACGGGTTTCTCGCCGCTCTCAGCGCCGAGCGCAACGCCTCCCGCCACACGCTCGACGCATATCGTCGCGACATCCGCGATTTTCTCCGTGTCCTCGCTACGCGCCGACGGCCACTGGACGTCGCGCGGGCCGACGACGTGGTGGCGTGGATGGAGCGTCAGCGTCGCGCCGGCCGCAAGCCGGCGACGATCGCGCGCCGGCTCGCCGCGCTCCGCGGACTCTACGCGCACCTGGTTCGCGAGGGCGCCGTCGTCGACAATCCCACCGAGCATCTCGAGCAGCCCCGCCGCGCCCGGCCGCTGCCGCGAACGCTCTCGCGCGAGGCGGTGGCCGCGCTCGTCGAGGCGCCCGACGTCGGCACGCCGCTCGGCGTGCGCGATCGCGCGCTGCTCGAGCTGCTCTACGCCTGCGGCCTGCGCGCGACCGAGGCCCTCACGCTGCGGCTCACGGACGTCAATGGCCGGGCCGGCTACGTGCAGTGCAGCGGCAAGGGGCGCAAGGAGCGGCTCGTCCCCGTCGGCGGCGAGGCACTCGCGTGGCTCGAGCGGTACGTGGACGGTGTCCGGCCCCGCCTCGCCGCGGCCCGCGGGGCGCCGTCGTCGCCGCTGCTGTTCGTCGGACCGCGCGGCCGTCCGCTGACGCGCCAATCGCTCTGGCAGATCGTGCTCCGCGCGGCACGACGCGCGGGCCTTCGCCAGCGCGTTTCGCCACACACGCTGCGGCACTGCTTCGCGAGCCATCTCCTGGAGGGCGGCGCCGATCTGCGCGCCGTGCAGACCATGCTCGGGCACGCCGACATCGCGACCACGCAGATCTACACACACCTGCCGTCGGCGGCGATTCGACGCATGTACGATCGATTTCATCCACGCGCTTGACCCGCCCGAGTCCGGGTGCTATCTGTCTAGACAATTTTCGGTCCCGGGAGGCCGGCGTGAACTACCGTCCGGGGATTCCGCGCTATCTCCAGATCGCCGACGCGATCCGACGTGACCTGCGGGGCGAGGGCGAGCGCATCGCATCCGAGCACAGCCTCTGCGCGCGCTTCGAAGTGAGCCGGCCCACCATCCGGCAGGCGCTCGACGTCCTGGTGCAGGAGGGGCGCCTCTATCGCCACGCCGGGCGCGGCACGTTCAGCACCGCGGCGAACGGCGGCGATTCGCGCCTGCGGGTCATCGGGTCGATCGACGACATGATGGCGCTCGGCGACGAGACGTGGCTGAAGCTGATCTCGCACGAGACGGTGACCGTGCCGGCGAACATCGCCCAGGCGCTGCGCCTGCCGCCCGGCTCCAAGGGCACGCGCATCGTCGGCGTGCGCCACGCGGAGAGCGGACCCTTCCAGCACGTCACCGTGTGGCTGCCGTCGCCGATCGCGCTCGCGCTCTCGGACGAGGATCTGTCCAAGACCTCGCTCATCGCGGCCATCGAGCGGCAGTCGGAGGTGCGAATCAAGACGCTCGAGCAGGTCGCCGACGCCGTGCTGGCGCCGCGCCAGGTCGCCGAGCTCCTGCAGGTGCGACCGCGCTCGCCGCTGCTGATGTTCGAGCGCACGTATTACGCAACCAACGGCGAGCCGGTCGAGCACGCGGTCACCTACCAGACGGGACGGCGCTATCCCTACCGCGTCGTGCTCGCGCGCGCGGAGCGGCGGAGCTGATTTCGTGTCGTACCGGATCGGCTTCGACGTGGGCGGCACGTTCACGGACTTCGTGCTGCAGTCGCCCGCCGGCGAGCTGACCACCGCCAAGCGGCTCACCACGTATCCCGATCCCTCCGAGGCGTGCCTCGCCGGGCTCGACGCGCTGCTGGCGAGCGCCGGCGTGGCCTGGCGCGACGTCGCGCAGGCGGTGCACGGCACGACGCTCGGCAGCAACGTCGTCATCGAGCGCAAGGCGCGCGGCGTGGGCCTGCTGACCACACGCGGCTTCCGCGACGTGCTGCTGATCGGGCGCGAGAAGCGTTATCAGGTCTACGACCTGCAAATCGAGAAGCCGCGCCCGCTCGTGCCCCGCCGGCTGATCGGCGAGGTGACCGAGCGCGTGCTCGCCGACGGCTCCGTGCGCACGCCGCTGGACGAGGCCGACGCGCGCCGCGCGATTCGCGCGCTGGCGGAGCGCGGCGTTACGACGCTGGCGATCTGCCTGCTGCACGCCTACCTCAACCCGCTGCACGAGCGGCGTCTGGCCGCGCTCGTTGCGGAGGAGGCGCCGCACGTCACGGTCACGCTCTCCCACGACGTCTCGCCGACGTTCCGCGAGTACGAGCGCACGTCCACCACGGTGGTGAACGCGTACGTGATGACCGCGGTACGCGGCTACCTCCGCGGTTTGGGCACAGCGCTCGCCGAGCGCGGCTATCGCGGCCGGCTGTTCGTGATGCAGTCCTCGGGCGGCGTGGCGACCGCCGACGCGATGGAGCGCTATCCCGTGCGCATGATCGAATCGGGGCCGGCCGCCGGGGCGCTGATGGCGGCCGCCTACGGCGAGCTCACCGGTCACCGCGACCTCATCGCGTTCGACATGGGCGGCACCACCGCCAAGCTGGCGCTGATCGAGAACGGACAGCCGGGAACGACGACGGCGTTCGAGCTGCATCGTGTGCACGGCGCCGCCGGCAGCGGCTTGCCGATGAACATTCAAGCGCTCGATCTCGTCGAGATCGGCGCGGGCGGCGGCTCGATCGCGCGCGCCCAGCTGGGCGTCGTCGCCGTCGGCCCCGAGAGCGCGTCGTCGACGCCCGGTCCGGTGTGCTACGCCCGCGGCGGCGTGGAGCCGACGGTCACCGACGCCAACCTGGTGCTCGGCTATTTGAATCCGGACTACTTCGCGGGCGGCAGCCTGCGGCTCGACGCCGACGCCGCGCGCCACGCCATGGCCACGCGCGTCGCCCAGCCGCTCGGACTGTCGGTGGAAGACGCCGCGTGGGGCGTTCACGCCATCGTGAACACCAACATGGAGCTGGCCACACGTATCGTGTCGATCGAGCGCGGCCGCGACCCGCGCGATCTGACCTTCATCGCCTTCGGCGGCTCCGGCCCGGTGCACGGCTGCCGGCTCGCACAGGCCCTCGGCGTTCCGCGGGTGATCCTGCCCGCCGCTGCCGGCGTGACGGCGGCGATCGGCCTGCTCGCGGCCGAGGTGAGGTTCGACGTCGCGCGCACGTTGGTGCGCCGGCTCGACGCGCTCGACCCGCACGCGCTCACCGTGATGTTCGACGAGATGGCCGCGCAGGCGACCGCCGTCGTGCGCGACAGCGGGCCGGCGGCCACCGTCACCATCGCACGCTCGGTCGACGCGCGCTATGTCGGCCAGGGCTACGAGCTGACCGTGCCCGTTGCGGCCGGACCGCTCGACGCCGCGGCGCTCGCGCGCATCCGCGCGGCCTTCGACGAGATCTACGCCGCGCGCTATGGCTATGCCAATCCCACGGAGCCGGTCGAGACGGTCACGTGGAAGCTCGCCGCCGTCGGTGGCGCGCCGCGCGTCGCGCTCGCGAAGGCGACGAGCGACGCGCGCGACGGCGGGCTCAAGGGCCGGCGACGCGCGTGGTTTCCCGAGACGCGCGGGTGGACCGAGTGCGCCGTCTACGATCGCTACGCGCTCGCGCCGGGCTCGCGACTGGACGGCCCGGCCATCGTGGAGGAGCGCGAGTCGACGTCGGTGCTGCCGCCGGGGACGTCGGCGACGGTCGATGAGTACGCCAACCTGATCGTGGAGATCGCGCCATGAGCGGGCGCGTCGATCCCATCACCCTCGGCGTGATCTGGGGCGCGCTGCAGTCGATCGCGGTCGAGATCGGCACCACCGTGCACAAGACCGCGTACTCCGAGCAGGCGCGCGAGGGCCAGGACTTCTCGGTCGCGGTGTTCGACGCGCGCGGGCGCATGGTGGCGCAAGGTCCATACTCGCCGGGCCACATGGGCGCGATGTCGTTCGCGGTGCGAAACGCGCTCGCCGCGCATCCCGTCGAGACGCTGAAGCCCGGCGATGCGATCCTCTTGAACGATCCGCTGCTCGGCTCCGGCCATCTGCCGGACTTCTTCATCACCCAGCCGGCGTTTCACGAGGGCGAGCTGATCGGCTTCGCCGTGAACATCCTGCATCACACCGACGTCGGCGGCGCACGACCCGGCAGCCAGGCCGTCGAAGGGATCTTCGATTATTTTCAGGAAGGCCTGCGCATCCCGCCGACGAAAGTCTGGCAGGCATATCGCGAGCACGAGGGCATCGTGGGCATCATCGCGGCCAACACGCGCACACCGGACAAGGTGCTGGGCGACCTGCGCGCTCAGCGCAGCGCGCTACGCGTCGGCGAGCTGCGGCTGACCGAGCTGGCCGAGCGCTACGGGCGTGAGACGCTGTTCGCCGCCATGGACGACATCATCGCGCGCACCGAGGCGAGCATGCGCGCCGCCATCCGCGCGGTCCCCGACGGCGTCTATCGCTTCGAGGATTTCCTCGACGACTGCGGCCCGGGGACGAATCCGCTGCGCGTCGCGGTGGCCGTCACCGTCGACGGCGACGAGATGACGATCGACTACGAGGGCTCGAGCCCGCAGACCGCCTCGGGCATGAACTCGTACATCAACTACACGCGCTCGTACTCGTACGCGGCGGTGAAATGCCTGACGGATCCGCTCGGCCCGATGAACGAGGGCGCGCTGCGGCCGATCACCGTGCGCGCGCCCGAGGGCTCGTTCCTCAACCCGCGCCCGCCGGCGGGCGGCGGACCGCGCGCGATCATCTGCTACCGCACGTTCGAGGCGGTGATCGGCGCCCTCGCCCCGGCGCTGCCCGATCGCGTGGCGGCCGCGGCGTCGCACTTCGCCAACCCGACGTTCGGCGGGTGGGACCGCGCGCGCAAGCGCCGCTTCGTCGCCTACGAGCTCGTGCTGTCGGGCACGGGCGCGCGCGCCGGCAAGGACGGCTGCGAGGCAATGTCCTACGCCTTCAACGCCTCGAACATTCCCGTGGAGGCGCAGGAAGCCAACCAGCCGCTGGTGGTCGAGCGCTTCGAGCTCATCCGCGACTCGGCGGGACCGGGCACGTATCGCGGCGGCTGCGGAATCCGTCGCGACCTGCGCTTCCTCGCCGACGAGGGCAAGCTGACGAACCTGTCCGAGCGCCAGCGCTTCGCGCCCTACGGGCTCTTCGGCGGCCGACCTGGCGCGCTCGCGCGCACCGTGATCAATCCCGGCCCCGACGAGCAGCTCGTGCACGGCAAGGTCTCACGCGAATTCGAGTACGGCGACGTCATCTCGTTCCAGCAGTCCGGCGCCGGCGGCTACGGCGATCCGTTCGAGCGCGAACCGGGCGCGGTGCTCGAGGACGTCCTGGACGACGTCGTGTCGATCGCGGCCGCACGCGAGCAGTACCGCGTCGTCATCACCGGCATGGGTACGGAGCTGGCCGTCGACGACGCGGCGACGCGCACGCTGCGAGCGCACGCGCGAGGGGCGCGCTCATGATCGCGTTCACGCCGGAGCAAGAGGAGTTCCGCAAGAGCGTCGCGCGCTTCGTCGAGGCCGAGGTCGTTCCGGCCGCGGCGGCGCTCGACGAGCGCGCGGAGTTTCCCGCCGCGCTCTTCCGGCGCATTGCCGATCTGGGCTGGCTGGCGCTGCGCTATCCCGAGAAGTACGGCGGCGCCGAGGCCGAGATGACCACGTACTGTCTCCTCGCCGAGGAGCTGGCGCGCGGGTCGCTCTCGCTGGCGGCGGCGGCGTGCATGCAGTCGCTCATGGGCACGCACTTCATCTTCAAGTACGGCGGCGACGAGCTGCGCGAGCGCTATCTCGCTCCCGCGCTCCGCGGCGAGCTGGTCGCGACCTTCGCCATGACCGAGCCGAACTCCGGCTCGGACGTCGCCAACCTCGCCACGCGCGCCGAGCGACGCGGTGATCGTTGGGTCCTGCGCGGCACGAAGACCTGGGTCACGAACGCGCCCGTCGCCGACGTCCTCACCGTGGCCGCGAAGACGTCGGGCGAGCGCGGCATGAAGAACCTCGCGCTCTTCCTGCTCGACCGCCGCTCGATGCGCGGCATCACGCTCGGCAAGCCCATCGACAAGATGGCCGTGCGCGCGTCGGCGACCGGCGAGATCCTGCTGGAAGACGTCGAGGTGCCGCACACTCATCTCCTGGGCGGCGAGACCGGCGGCGCGGAGAAGATCGGCGGCATCCTGGCCGAGATCCGGATCATGACGGCGGCGCTGTCGGTCGGGCTCGCGCGCGCGGCGTACGAGGCGGCGCTGGCGTACTCGCGCGAGCGCGTCGCCTTCGGCAAGCCGATCGGCGAGCACCAGGCCATCGGGTTCAAGCTCGCCGACATGCTCGCCTCCATCCACGCCGCTGCGCTGATGACCTATCAAGCCGCCGGCCGGCTCGACGCGGGCCGCCCGGTCGGGCGCGAGGCGGCGATGACGAAGCTGCTCGCCTCCGAGACGGCGGTGAAGGTGACCGACGAGGCCGCACGCGTCTTCGCGTCCTATGGCCTCGCCATGGAGTATCCGGTGCAACGCTACTTCCGCGACGCGCGCTTCCTGCTGCCCGGCGGCGGGACCTCCGAGATCCTGCGCCTGGTGATCAGCAGAGAGCTCGACTGGGACCGGGCCACCGCGTTCCAATGAGACCCTACGACGTCCTGACGTTCGACTGCTACGGCACGCTGATCGACTGGGAGCGCGGCATCGGCGACGCGCTCGAGGCCGCCGCGCGTGTCGACGGCGTGACGCTCGACCGCGCGACTGCGCTGCAGGCCTACCACGAGATCGAGCCGGTCGTGCAGGCGGAACGCTATCGCCCGTATCGCGAGGTGCTGACGCTCACGGCGCAGCGGATCGCCGAGCGGCTGGGTTGGCGTCGCGCGCCGGCGCGGGCGGCGTTCCTGGCGGAAAGCGTGCCGGCCTGGCCGCCGTTTGCCGACACCAACGCGGCGCTGCAGCGGCTCGCGGGCGCCGGCTATCGGCTGGCGATCCTCTCCAACGTCGACGATGATCTGCTGGCGGGGACACGCAAGCACCTCGGCGTCGACTTCGAGTTCGTCGTGACCGCGCAGCAGGTCGGCTCCTACAAGCCGGCGCCCGCGCACTTCATCGCCGCGCGAGCGCGCATCGCCGGCGCGCCCTGGCTGCACGTGGCCCAGAGCTGGTTTCATGACGTGCAGCCGGCGCGGGCGCTGGGGATTCCGACGGCGTGGATCAATCGCAAGCGCGAGCGGCGGGCGGACGGTGCGCCCCCTGACGCCGAGTTCGCCACGCTGGGCGAGGCCGCGGCGTGGCTGACGGCGGCATAGGAGCACTATGGGACGGTTCTGGGAAGAATTCTCGGTGGGCGAGGTGCTGGTGACGGGACGGCGCACGATCGACGGCGGCGACGTCTCGCGCTACGCGGGGCTCAGCGGCGACTTCAATCCGCTCCACGTCGACGCGGAGTACGCGAAGGCGACGCCCTTCGGCGAGCGGGTCGCGCACGGCATTCTGACGCTGGCCGTCTCGCACGGCCAGCAGAACCTCGGTGGCTGGTTCGAGGGCACGACGCTCGCATTGCTCGGTCTCGACCGGCTGAGGTTCGCCGCGCCCGTGAAATTCGGCGATACGGTGCGGACGGAGATGACCGTGAAGGAGACACGCGGCTCGTCCAAGCCGGATCGCGGCGTTGTGCTCTTCGACGTGGCCGTCCGCAATCAGCATGGCGACGTGGTGTGCTCGTACGAAGAGGCGGTCCTGATGCGGAGAAAGGGATGAGCGCGCTGGAGGACCTGCTCGCGGCCATCAAGCGCAAGGACGCGTCGGCCGTGACTCGTGCGCTCGACGCCGACGGCGAGCTCGCCACGGCGCGCGCGGCGAGCGGGCAGACGCCCGCCATCGTCGCGATCTACTGGCGCGCGCCCGAGATGCTCGCGCTGCTACGCGCACGCCGCGCGGTCCTCGACGTCTTCGAGGCGGCCGCGGCCGGCGACGCCGACCGCGTGCGCACGCTGCTCGATGCGAACGGCTCGCTGCGCGACGCCCACGCCCCCGATGGCTGGACGCCGTTGCACCTTGCCGGCCACTTCCGCCAGAGCGCGGTGATCGACCTGCTGCTCGCGCGCGGCGCCGACGTCAACGCGGTCTCGCACAACGCCGACGCCAACGCGCCTCTGCACGCGGCGGTGGCCGGCGGCGCCGACGTCGCGCTGCTGCGACGCCTCATCAAGGCCGGCGCGCGCGTGAATCACCGCCAGAGCGGCGGCTACACGGCGCTGCACGAGGCGGCCGCCGTCGGCAACGCTGACGTCGTGCGGATGCTCCTCGAAGCGGGCGCGCAGCCGGACGCGCGTAACGGGCAGGGCCACACACCGGCGGAGCTGGCACGCGACGGGGGACACGTGGCGCTCGCCGACGATCTCGACGCCGCGGCCCGCAGGAGAGCGTCATGAGAAACGTCGCGCTCGTCGGCGCCGGCGTGTCGAAGTTCGGCGTGCGCAAGGCTTCGTACCGCGACCTCATCTGGGAGGCCGGCAAGGCGTGCTTCGACTCCCTTCCGGCCGTGAAGCCGAAGGACGTCGAGGGACTCGTCGTCGGCTCCGTGATGCCCGAGCGCACCGCGTTTCAGAGCCACATCTCGTCGATGGCGGCGGAAGCGCTCGGCATTCGCCCGAGCGCGCTGAGCGCGCGCACCGAGCACATGTGCGCCTCGGGGACCGTCGGGATTCGCTACGCCTACGCCTTCATCGCGGCCGGCCTCGCGGATTTGATCATGGTGCTGGGCGTCGAGAAGCTGAATCAGCCGAGTGGCGACGAGGCCATTCTGAATATGGGCACCGG
>Ga0066681_10000357_pt1 | contig 14397 bp, 15 predicted proteins | sample GraSoiAngelo_130_FD_65629 | JGI IMG/M metagenome (GOLD analysis project Ga0066681, IMG submission 65629) | Grasslands soil microbial communities from the Angelo Coastal Reserve, California, USA - 14_0929_02_20cm | ecosystem: Environmental > Terrestrial > Soil > Grasslands | place: USA...
ACGGAGACGTACGAGCAGGTGTCGATGTCGGCCGACGAGGTCGGCGACGCCCGCGAGTACCTCAAGGAGAACACCGAGGTGGACGTCCTCTATATCGACGGCGCCCCGACGACCGTGGAGCTGCCGAACTTCGTCGAGCTGGCGGTCGCGCGGACCGATCCCGGCGTGCGCGGAGACACCGCGCAGGGCGGGACGAAGCCCGCCACGCTCGAGACCGGTGCCGTCGTCCAGGTCCCGCTCTTCCTCAACGAAGGCGATGTCGTCAAAGTCGATACGCGGACCGGCGAGTATCTCGGCCGTGTCGCGGCGGCCGGTTGATGGCCCGGCGCGACGCCGCACCCGTATCGTCCGGCGGCGACGACCGGCTCGTCGAGCTGACGCGGCGGCTGGCCGCGATCGCCGCCGAGCTCGGCCTGACCGAGATCGAGGTCGAATCGGCGGGCACCCGCCTGCGCGTACAGCGCGCCGGCGCGCCGACCGCGCCCGCCGTCCACGCCGTGGCGGCGCCGATCGTCCGCGCCGCGCCGGCGACGGAGCCCGCCGTCGTGGCGGATGTCGCAGCGCCCGCAGGGATCACCGTCGAGGCGCCGATGGTCGGCACCTTCTATCGATCGTCGTCCCCGACCGCGGAGCCGTTCGTCCGCGAGGGCGATGTCGTCAAGGAAGGTCAGATCCTCTGCATCATCGAGGCGATGAAGCTGATGAACGAGATCGAGTCGAAGGCAGCAGGCCGCATCGTGAAAATCCTCGTGGAGAACGGTCAGCCCGTGGAATACGGACAGCCGCTGTTCCTCCTCGAGCCGCAGCGCTGAGCTGCGCGCAATCGTGATCTGGGAGTGACCATGAAGAGCGCGTTGATCGCCCTCTCGCTGACCATCGCCGCCGCCGCCCCGACGTGGGCGCAGGTCGGCGTCGTCAACCCGAACGTGCCGGTGACGGTCACGGCCCCGCCGCCTGCCGGCTCGCCACCGGGGACACCGGCGACGACGCGACCGAGCCTGCCGTTTACCAACGAGCCGAATCAGCTCAACAACCCGCACCCGATGCTGCTGAACGCCGGCGTCTCGGAGACGGGCGGATGGGGCGTTCCGATTCGGCGCATCTACGTGCCCGCGCAGACCGTCCCGATCGTCGTGTACGACCGGTACATGGAAGCCGCCGGCGAGCCGTGGACCACGCAGTACACCGAGGTGCCCGGCTACGTCGTCGTCGAGACGACCCTCGGCTACCTGTATCCGGAGCGCTGGGCGCTCCACAGCCCGGCGAAAGGGGTCTATCAGTGGGCGCGTGTGCCCTCGGCATTTCAGCCTAAGTAGGCAGGCGTGTGTTCCACAAGATCCTGATCGCCAACCGCGGCGAGATCGCGCTGCGCATCATGCGCACGTGCCGCGAGATGGGCATCCGCACGGTGATCGCGCACTCGACAGCCGACGCGCAGTCGTTGCCGGTGCGCCTGGCCGACGAGACGATCTGCATCGGTCCCGACGCGCCTCGCGCGAGCTATCTCAACATGCCGTCCGTCATCTCGGCGGCCGTCGTGACCGACAGCGAGGCCATTCACCCGGGGTATGGATTCCTGTCCGAGAATCCGACGTTCGCGGACATCTGTCGGGCCTCCGGTCTGACGTTCATCGGGCCGAGCCCGGAGGCCATCCGCTTGATGGGCGACAAGGCGCAGGCGCGGGTCATCGCCAAGCAGGCGGGCGTGCCGGTCGTGCCCGGCAGCGAGCTGCCGCTCAAGAGTGAGGCGGAGGCGCTCGAGGTCGCCGACGAGGCCGGCTATCCCGTCATCTTCAAGGCGGCGGCCGGTGGCGGCGGCCGCGGCATGCGAATCGTGCGCGAGCGCGCCGCCGCCGCACAGGCGTTCGCCGCCTGTCAGGCGGAGGCTGGCGCAGCGTTCGGCTCGTCGGAAATCTATTGCGAGAAGTACATCGAGCAGGCGCGTCACGTCGAGGTGCAGGTGCTCGGCGATCGCAACGGTATGCGCGTGCATCTCGGTGAGCGCGACTGCTCCGTGCAGCGCCGACATCAAAAGCTGATCGAGGAATCACCCGCCCCGTCGCTGCCGGCCGAGACGCGCGCGGGTCTTCATCGCGCCGCGCTGCTGGCGGCGGCGGCGGTGAACTACGTCAGCGCGGGAACGGTGGAGTTCCTCGTCGACGCCGAGGGAGCGTTCTACTTCATCGAGATGAACACGCGCATCCAGGTCGAGCATCCAGTGACCGAGTGGATCACGGGGCTCGACCTCATCCGCGAGCAGATCCGCATCGCGGCCGGCGAAGCGCTCGGCTACCGGCAGGATGGCGTGCGCTTCGACGGGCACGCGATCGAGTGCCGCGTCAACGCCGAGGATCCCGACACGTTCGTGCCGAGCGCGGGACGGGTGACGGCGTGGGTGCCGCCCGGCGGCCTCGGCGTGCGTGTGGACAGCCACCTGATGGCGGGGTACTCGGTTCCACCCTTCTACGACTCACTCCTCGGCAAGATCATCGTGCGTGGCCGAGACCGCGCCGAGGCGATCGACCGCATGCGGCGGGCGCTGCAGGAGACGGTGATCGAGGGCGTGAAGACGACGATCCCGTTCCACCTCAAGACCCTGAGCGATCCCGCCTTCATCGAAGGTCGCTTCACCACCGCGGACGTCGGCCGCCTGCATCCTTGATGGACCCCACGCTGTACGTCGTCCTCGATCGGACGGCGGCGCGCGGGCGCGACCTCGATGATCTTCTCGCCGCGGTCATCGACGGCGGCTGCCGCATGGTCCAGCTGCGCGAAAAGGAATGGCCCTCCGGACGGTTGCTGCCGCTGGCGCGGCGCCTGCGCGAGCGGTGTCGCCGTGCCGGCGCGACGTTCGTCGTGAACGATCGCGTCGACCTTGCGCTGGCCGTCGAGGCCGACGGCGTCCACGTGGGCCAGGAGGACCTGCCCGCCAAGGTCTCGCGCCCGCTGCTGCGCGCGGGCATGCTGCTCGGAGTTTCGACGCACACCGTCGAGCAGGCGCGCGCCGCGCGGGACGACGGCGCGGACTACGTCGCCGTCGGCTCGATGTTCGCGACGGCGACCAAGCCGGATTTCCAGCTGGTGGGCCCGGCGCTGATCAGGAAACTCCGTGCCGAGATCCGCGTTTCACTTGTGGGGATCGGCGGCATCACGCATGACAACGTCGCCGAGGTCGTCCGGGCCGGCGCCGACGGGGTGGCGGTCATCTCGGCGGTGTGCGCCGCGCCCGATCCGGCGGCGGCGACTCGGCGGTTTCTGGACGTCATCGGGAACGCTCGTGCGGCTTGACCGCCCGCACGCCGACGCTATATATAATGTCCGGCGCGCAAACCCTCGATTCATCAACGCTCAAGGAGGGAATCAATGACTTCGACACGTATCCGCAGCCTTGTCGCGCTCGGCGCGGCGTTGGCCATCGCCCTCTTGCCGCTGGGGTCGGGGCCAGCCGCGCAGGGTAAGACGATCAAGATCGCCACGCAGAGTCCGCTGAGCGGCGGCCAGGCCGCGCTGGGCGAGGGCATCAAGCTCGGGACTCAACTCGCCATCGAGAAGTTCAAGGTCAATCTCGAGAAGGCCGGCTTCAAGGTCGAGCTCGTCCCCTACGACGATCAGGCCAAGCCCGACGTCGGCGTGTCGAACGCGAAGAACATCATCGCCGACAAGGCGATCATGGTCGTCATCGGCCACCTGAATTCCGGCGTCGCCATCCCGTCGTCGGAGGTCTACAAGGAAGACAACCTGCCGATGATCTCGCCGGCGAACACCAACGAGAAGGTCACCGACCGCGGCTATCCGAATGTGAACCGCGTCTGCGGTCGCGACGACGTGCAGGGTCCGGTGGGCGCGGAATTTGCCGCGGGCACGCTCAAGGTCAAGACGGCGTACGTGCTGCACGACAAGACGACGTACGGTCAGGGCGTGGCCGAAGCGTTCAAGAACGATCTCGAGAAGAAGGGTGTGAAGATCGTCGGGTTCGAAGGCACCGAAGAGAAATCGAATTTCGACCCGATCGTCACGCCCATCAAGGCTAAGAATCCCGAGCTCGTCTACTTCGGCGGCATCTACGATCAGGCGGCGCCGTTCTTCAAGCAGGCCAAGGAGAAAGGCGTGAAGGCGAAGTTCCTGGGCCCCGACGGCCTGGACTCGTCCGACTTCGTAAAGATCGGCGGTAAAGCCGTCGTCGGCACCTACTACACGACGGCGGCGGCGCCGGCCTCCAGCGCGCAGGCCAAGCAGTTCGGCGAGGAATACAAGAAGAAGTTCGGCAAAAACCCCGAGCCGTACGCGGCCGAGTCGTACGTGGCGACCGCCATCGCGATCAAGGCGCTGGAAGAGGTCACCAAGGGCGGCAAGGCGCCCACGCGTGAAGCCCTCGGGAGCGCGATCCGCAAGGTTAAGTATAACGGCATGACGGGCTCGATCGAGTTCGACGACAAGGGCGATCCGAAGAAGGCATCCTACTACGTCATGCAGGTGACGACCGACAATCCCGAGAAGTGGAGCGAAAACAAGGAAGCCAAGCGCCTGGCGATCGCTGCGCCGGCGATGAAGAAGTAATCCTCACCCGCGGCGGTCGCGGACCGCGTCGGCCGAGAGGTCGACCGGTCCGCTGCCGCCGAGCGTCCCATGGACTTCGAACTCCTCGTCAGGATCTTCCCCCAAGTCCTGCTCGACGGCCTGCTGCTCGGCTTCATGTACGCGCTGATCGCCCTCGGCTACACGATGGTGTACGGCGTGCTCGAGTTCATCAACTTCGCCCATTCGGAGATCTTCATCGTCGGCGCGTTCGTCGGCGTCGAGCTGCTCCTCGGCCTCAAGAGCCGTGGCGTGCTCGACACGGCGCCATGGCCGCTGGTGCTCCTGGGCGTCATGCTGGCCGGAATGCTCGCCAGTGGTGCCCTCGCCGTGACGATCGAGCGCGTCGCCTATCGGCCGCTGCGGGCCGCGCCGCGGCTGATTCCGCTGATCTCGGCGATCGGAATGTCGTTCTTCCTCCAGGACGTGATCCGCCTGACGGAGTCGCTCTGGCGCAACGCGTTCAACCTGGTCTATCCCACCCTGGAGCCGCTCAACGAGCGCTTCGAGCTGACGAGCACGCTCGACGTGTCAGCGAAGTCGCTGGTGGTGATCGTGGCCGCGCTGCTCATGCTGTGGGGCCTGCATGCCCTCGTGAACCGCACGAAGATCGGGACCGCGATCCGCGCGGTGGCGGAGGACCAGGCGGCGGCGAGCCTCATGGGGATCGACGTCAATCGCATCATTTCGCTCACCTTTCTCATCGGCGGCGCCATGGGTGGGGCGGCCGGCGTGTTGTTCGGCGTGCAGTACGGCCTGATCAACCCGTACACGGGCTTCATTCCCGGTCTCAAGGCGTTCACGGCGGCGGTGCTGGGCGGCATCGGCAACATTCCGGGCGCCATGCTCGGCGGCATCGTGCTGGGACTGCTGGAGGCCTTCGCGGCATCCTACATGTCGCTCCTCACCGGCGGGGCGTTCGGCGCCGAATACAAGGACATCTTCGCCTTCTCCGTCCTTATCCTGATCCTGATCTTTCGGCCGAAGGGCCTGCTCGGCGAAGTGGTGCGAGAGCGCGCGTGATTGCGGCGACGGCGGCCGTGGCCTTCGTCGCCCTCTCCAGCGCCGCCGTCGCGCTCTTCCCGCGCTCGATCCTCGTGTTCCTGCTCTTCCAAGGGAGCCTGCTCTACGCGTACGTGGCGCGGATTCCCGGCTGGTTGCGCGCGACGCTGCTGGGGGCAGCCGTGCTCGTGCTCATGCCGGTGATCGGCACCTATAATGGGTACTACCTGGAAGTGGCCACCCAGGTCGGCATCTTCGTGGCCCTCGCGCTGGGGCTCAACATCGTGGTCGGCCTCGCCGGACTCCTCGACCTGGGCTACGTGGCGTTCTTCGCCGTCGGTGCCTACTCGTGGGCGATCTTCGGCTCGCCGCACGCCAACGTGCTGTTCGGCGGCACCGGCTTCCCCCTCCCGTCCTGGTGGTTCTACCCGTTCCTGCTCATCGGCCTCACCGTCGCCGCCGGCACCGGCGTGGTGCTCGGACTGCCGGTTCTGAGACTGCGCGGCGACTACCTGGCCATCGTCACGCTCGGCTTCGGCGAGGTCATCCGGGTCCTCGCCAACAACCTCGACAAGCCGATCAACGTGACCAACGGCCCGCGCGGCATCTCGCCGATCTCGCGTCCGCCGCTGCCGCTCGAGGTTTCGTACGCGGTGGGCTTCTATTTCCTCGCGCTGCTCATCGTCGTCGTCGTCATCCTCGTGAATCGCCGGCTGGAGGACTCGCATATCGGTCGAGCGTGGGAAGCCATCCGCGAAGACCAGTTGGCCGCCCAGGCGATGGGCGTGCCACTGGTGCGAGCCAAACTCCTGGCGTTCGCCTCCGGCGCATCGTTCGCGGGAGTGATGGGCGTGGTGTTCTCGGCCAAGCAGGTCTTCATCAACCCGGAGTCGTTCACGTTTCTCGAGTCGATCGGCGTGCTGGCGATGGTCATCCTGGGCGGCATGGGCAGCATCCCGGGCGCCATCGCCGGCGCCACCGTCGTCACGGTGCTGAACCTCCAGGTGCTCAAGGGACTGTCGCTCTGGCTCAACGAGCTGAAGAACGCCGGTGTGACGATCTTCGGCTACAACCTCGCGAACCTGCCCACCCAGCTGGAGCCCGCGAAGTACGAGCGGATGATCTTCGGCCTGATCCTCGTCCTGATGATGATCTTTCGCCCGCAGGGCATCTTCCCTGCGCGACGACGCCAGCGTGAGCTGGGCGAGCAATGAACGCACGTGCGACCGAGGAGCGCCCCGGGTCCCTCGGGGAGCTCCGAGCATTGGGGGGAGTGGGGGGCCATTTCGGGGCCCCCCACGAACGTGAATGAGCGCGATGTTCGAAGCGGTGGACGTCACCAAGACGTTCGGCGGCCTCACCGCCCTGCAGCGCGTGACGTTCGCGCTCGACGGCGGCATCGCGTCGATCATCGGCCCCAACGGCGCCGGCAAGACCACGCTGTTCAACGTGTTCACCGGCCTGTACCGCCCCGACACCGGCGCCGTGACCTTCCGCGGGCGGCCGCTGGTCGGACTGCGCCCGGACGAGATCACCGCGCTCGGCGTGTGTCGCACATTCCAGAACATCCGGCTGTTCGCCAACATGACCGCCGCCGAGAACATCCTGGTCGGTATGCACTCCCGCATCCGGCTCGGCCTGCGTGACGTGCTGACGCGCGGACGGCGCTTCGTCGACGCCGAGGGCGCCCTCTGGCAGCGGGCCGGCGTGCTGCTCGAGCGCGTCGGGCTACGAGGCAAGGGCAACGAGATCGCGCGCAACCTGGCGTATGGCGAGCAACGGCGGCTGGAGCTGGCACGCGCGCTCGCCTCCGAGCCCGCCCTGCTGTTGCTCGACGAGCCGACGGCCGGCATGACGCAGGCCGAGGCCGGCACGCTCATGGCGCTGCTGCGCCGCCTCGTCGGCGAGCTCGGCCTCGCCATCATCCTCATCGAGCACAACATGCGCGTCGTGATGGAGGTCTCCGACCGCGTCACCGTGCTCGACCACGGGGAGAAGATCGCCGAGGGTCCGCCGCGCGAGGTCCAGGCCGACGCGCGGGTGATCGAAGCCTATCTCGGGCGCCGCGCCGCGACCGGCCGCGCAGTACCCTAGGCATGCTCGCCCTCGACGGCCTCGACGTCTACTACGGCGAGATCCACGCGCTGCGCGGCGTGGCGCTGGAGGTTCGCGGCGGCGAGATCGTCACGCTGCTCGGCAACAACGGCGCCGGCAAATCGACGACGCTGAAGACGATCTCGGGGCTGCTCGCTCCGCGTCGCGGCAGCGTCGTGTTCGATGGCCGAGCACTGACGGGCGTGCCGCCGCACGAGATCGTCGCGCGCGGCATTGCCCACGTGCCCGAAGGGCGCCGGATCTTCAACCGGCTCAGCGTTCGCGAGAACATGACCATGGGCGCCTATCTCAGAACCGACGGCCATGTCGCGGCCGACCTCGATCGCGCGTTCGAGCTCTTCCCTCGCCTCAAGGAGCGCCTGACCCAGGTGGCCGGCACGCTCTCGGGCGGCGAGCAGCAAATGCTGGCGATCGCCCGCGCCCTCATGGCTCGTCCCCGGCTGCTGCTGCTCGACGAGCCGTCGATGGGGCTCGCGCCCGTCCTGGTCGAGCAGATCTTCGCGACGATCGTGTCCATCAACGGGCAGGGCACGACGATTCTGCTCGTCGAGCAGAACGCCGCCATGGCCCTGTCCATCGCGCACCGCGGCTACGTGCTGGAGACCGGATCGGTCGTGCTCTCGGGCACCGCCGGACAGCTCGCCGAGAACGCGCAAGTGCGGCGCGCCTATCTGGGAGAATGACGCCATGCGAACCGATGGGCTCGACTACGACGGCCACAAGGTGGGCGCCGTCTACCGGACGCTCGCGCGCACCGTCTCGGAGACCGACATCGTCAACTTCGTCAATCTCTGCGGCTTCGTCGAGCCGCTCTTCATCGACATGGAGTACGTCAAGCGTGAGTCCGTGTTCGCACGGCGCGCCGCACCGGGCGCGCTCACCTTCGCGCTCTCCGAGGGGCTGATCATGCAGACGGGACTCATCCACGGCACCGGCATGGCGTGGCTCGGGGGCGAGCTGCGCATCGTGGCGCCGGTGCTCGAGGGCGATACGATCCGCGTGGAGGTGGAGGTGGTCGACAAGCGTGAGACGAAGAAGACGGACCGCGGCATCGTGACCTACCGCCACCGCGTCCTGAATCAGCGCGACGAGCTCGTGCTCGAGGCACGGGTGCAGCGGATGATCAAGCGGAGGTGAGGTCGTGAGCGACGTCGGCCGCATCGTGCAGCTGAGTGTTTCGAACGGCGGCGTGCCCAAGCGCGCCGTACCGATGGCGAGGATCACGCCGCTCGGCCTCGAGGGTGACGCGCATCGGGACGGCGAGCACCATGGCGGCCCGGAGCGCGCCGTCTGTCTGTTCGCGATGGAGGCGATCCGAGAGCTGCAGGCGGAGGGCCACCCGCTCGTCCCGGGGGCGCTCGGCGAAAACGTCACGCTCGAAGGCCTCGACTGGTCGGCGGTGCAACCGGGGACACGCTTGCAGCTCGGCGACGAGGTCGTGCTGGAGGTTACGCGCTATACGACGCCCTGCTTCAATATCCGCCCCGCGTTCCGCGGGGGGGACTATTCGCTGGTCTCACAGAAACGTCACCCGGGACGCAGCCGAGTCTATGCGCGCGTGATCGCGACGGGGATGCTGCACGGCGGGGATCCGGCGCGGCTGCTCTGAGCGGGCGTCGGGCGCCCACCGCAGCGGCAGAACATCAGCCGCGCGCAGCCTCGCCGCGCGGGGAGTCGCCGAGGGCCACGACCACGAGTGCCCCGGGTGCCGCGATCGGCTGGACACCGCGCCCGTACGCCGCGACGTCGTCGACGAGCCAGCCGGCGCACGGCGTGCTCTCGTCGAGCTGACCGCGGATCGCCGTCCATTCCTGTCGCACCGCCGCGCCCAGCCGGGCGTGGCGCGCCGCGGTCTCGACCACGAGCACCAGTCTCGCCGGACGGCCGTCCAGCCGCTTGACCGCCGTCAGCGTCGCGTCGGCGGCGCCGTGCACGAGTGCGTCCACCGACGGCTCGCCGGTGGCGTCACTCCAGCCCAACCCCGTTGCGTACGACGCCTCGAGACACGCCACGCTCACGCGCGGCTCGCTTGCGCCACTGCCGCCGTAGAGAACTGCCGATCCGAGCACTCCGCAGACGGTACGCATCTTAGGCCCCATGAAGTCACGCCAGGAGTCGAGGAACCGCAGGGCGGAATCATCCGCGTCCGGACGTGCGAAGGCGATACCGAGACCGCGCGGATAGCGTGCGCGGAAAGGCCAGCCTGAAAGCATCAGGCGGGCCGCCGCCTGACCAGCGTCAGCGATATCGCGGCCAGTCGTGGCTGCCACCCCGCTCGCTGCGCCATCTGCGTTTGCCACGCAGATGACCAGCGCGCCGGACTTCATGGGGCCGTCATCCGTTAGAAGCGAGGCGGACACGCCGCCCGCGAGCTGGATGCGTCCGAATGCAGTACGCGCCTCGGCCATCGCGTCGCCGGCCGGAGAAGCCGTGACCACGAGGACGAGGTGCGGCGTCGCGCCGTGCAGGCGCGAAGCCGCGATGGCGGCCGCACGCGTCACCGCGTCGCGTCCGCCGGAGGCGTACCCGAGACCGATCTCCAGCGTCGAGGCCGAAGGCCCGCTGAGTGTCGTCGCCATGTCGCGGTGGGTAATGCACCGGGGGTGCCAAAGCGGAAAAGACCGAAAACATTGATGATTATGGGTAATTGAAATCTCGCGGGTGTCCGGACGACACACACGCTGTGACAGCTTTCGTGCCGGGCTTTAGCGACGCGGGGTCGGTCTCGGAAAGCAGAGAAGTGGCGAGCAGCGTCTCGTGCGTATGGGCGGCGCGGTCGTCTCCGAACGTCAGCGGGTCGGGGTCATTCGGCCCTGCGTCTACAGGACTCCGTACTCCTTCAGGCGGCGGTAGATCGTCCGGCGCGAGATGCCGAGCGCGCGCGCCGCCGCCTCCTTGTCGTCCTTGAAGACCGCCAGCGCCTTGAGGATCAGCTCGCGCTCGACGTCGGCCAGCGCCGGCACGCTTTCGGGCGACGTCACCGGCGTCGACGTCATCGGCGTCTTGCTGAGGCTCGGCAGATCGTTCAGCGCGATCTGCTCACGCGCACCCATCGCAAACGCGCGCTCGATCAGGTTCTCGAGCTCGCGCACGTTGCCCGGGAACGTGTACGCGGTGAGGGCCGCCAGCGCTTCTGGAGCCACGCCGCGCACGTCGCGATGAAACCGCTTGTTGAAGCGCCGCAGAAAGTGATTGATCAGGGAGGGGATGTCCTCGCGCCGCTCGCGCAGCGGGGGAAGCGTGACGCGCACGACGTTGAGCCGGTAGAAGAGATCCTGCCGGAACGAGCCCTCCGTCATCGCGCGTTCGAGATCGCGGTTGGTGGCCGCGATGACTCGCACGTCCACAGGGAACGCCTTCGTCGAGCCGACGGGCCGCACCTGCATCTCCTGCAGCACGCGCAGGAGCTTGACCTGCAGCGCCGGCGACAGCTCCGCGATCTCATCGAGAAAGATCGTGCCCTCATCCGCACCGCGGAACAGACCGAGCGCATCCGCCACAGCACCCGAGAACGCGCCGCGCACGTGACCGAAGAACTCCGACTCGAGGAGATCTTGCGGAATCGCGCTGCAGTTCACAGGAATGAACGACCGCTTCGCGCGCGACGAGAGTCGATGAATGGCCGCGGCCACCAGCTCCTTGCCCGTGCCGCTCTCGCCCTCGATGAGCACCGGCGAGTCCGTCACTGCGACCTTGCCGATGATCTCCTTGACCCGCTCCATCGGCCCGGAGGTGCCGATCAGCTCGTTGACGGTCAGCTCCTCGCCCAGGCGCGCACGCAGCGTGTGGATCTCGCCGCGCAGGAACTTTCGCTCCATCATCCGCGACATGAGATGGCGGAGCTCGTCGAGAATCAGCGGCTTGGACAGGTAGTCGTACGCGCCTTCCTTCAGCGCCTGCACGGCCGAGGCGATCGTCGGGTAGCCGGTCATCATGACCACTTCGATCGACTCGTCCTGCTTCTTCACTTCGCGGAGCAACTCGAGGCCGCTCATGTCCGGCATGCGGATGTCGGTGATGAGCGCGTCGAAGAGCTCGGACTTGAGGATTCCCAGCGCCTCGGCGGCCGAGGCGGTCGTCGTAACCTGGTAGCCCCATTGGCCGAGCGCTTCTTTCAACAGCACGAGGATGGAGCGTTCGTCGTCGACGACCAGGATCTTTGCGGGGTCCATGTCTCCATCGACTCTAGCATGTTGAGGTGTCAAACTGACAAGCAATCGTAGGTTGGGGCGGCCGGTTTGTTGCGCGGGGACGCTTGGTATGTTAGCGTGGCGGTTGACTTTTCATGGAGGAGACCGCTATGGCCGATGCCGTCCACCTGACGGAAAAAAATTTCGACGAGACCCTCGCTCAGCACGACGGTCTCCTCATGGTGGACTTCTGGGCCGAGTGGTGCGGCCCCTGCCGAGCCATCGCACCCGTCCTCGAGGAGCTGGCGCGCGATTCCGGCGGGCGCATCACACTGGCAAAGGTCAACGTGGACGAGAACCACGCGCTTGCCGCCAGGTACGCGATCCGGTCGATCCCCACGGTCCTGTTCGTCCGACAGGGCAAGGTGATGGACCAGCTGATCGGAGCCGTACCCAAGGCGAAGATCAAGGAGAAGCTGGACGCGCTCGCCTAGCGCGTCAACGCTTTCCGCCGCATCAGCGCCGCCGGCTTAGCGATCCCGACGCTGTCTCCGACACGCGACGAGTTCCACGAGCTCGCCGGACGAGGCAACCTCGTCCCCGTGTTCGCCGAGCTCCCCGCCGACCTCGACACGCCGCTGTCCGCGTACCTGCGGCTCCGGCCGGGCCCCTACGCGTTCCTCCTCGAGTCGGTCGAGGGCGGTGAGAAGTGGGCGCGCTACTCGTTCCTCGGCAGCGATCCCCACACGGTGCTGTCGGCGAAAGACGGGCGGATCACCGTGCGGCGCGGCGGGCGCACCGAGCGGCTCCCCGACGGTGATCCGCTCGAAGCCCTGCACGGGCTGCTCCGCGAGTTCCAGCCGGTGGCGGTGCCGGGTCTGCCGCGCTTCCAGGGCGGCGCCGTCGGGTACCTTGCGTACGACATGGTCCGTCACATGGAGCGCTTGCCGGCGGCCGCCCACGACGATCTCGAGCTGCCGGACGCCGTGTTCATGCTCAGCGACACGCTGCTCGTCTTCGACAACCTGCGCCATCGGCTGCTCGTGATGGCCAACGCGCACATCGCCAAGCGTGATTCGGCCGCGCTGGATGCGGCCTACGACCGCGCCGCGCTGAAGATCGGCATGACACTGGCCAAGCTCTCACGTCCCGTACGCGCGCCGGCGCCCCTGCCGATCGCGGCGCCCGGCCCGCTGCTCGCGCTCGGAGAGGACGGCTTCACGTCGACGATGGACGAGGACGGGTTCAGCGACGCCGTGCGCCGCGCGAAGGAGTACATCGCCGCCGGCGACGCCTATCAAATCGTGCTGGCGCGGCGTCTGGACTGCCGCCTGCAGGCCGACCCGTTCACCGTCTATCGGGCGCTGCGTACGATCAACCCGTCTCCCTACCTGTTCTTTCTCCGCCTGGGCAAGACGACGATCGTGGGCTCGTCGCCCGAGGTACTCGTACGCGTGGAGGGCGACCGCATCGAGGAACGTCCGATTGCCGGCACCCATCCGCGCGGCGCGTCCGAGCCGCAGGATCTGGCGATCGAGCAGCAGATGAAGGCCGATCCCAAGGAGCGTGCGGAACACGTGATGCTCGTCGACCTCGGGCGCAACGACGTCGGACGCGTCGCGGAGCTCGGCTCGGTGAAGGTGACGGAGTTCATGGTCACGGAGCGCTACTCGCACGTCATGCACCTGGTCAGCCACGTCGTCGGGACGCTGCGTGATGGCGCCGACGCCTTCGACGTCCTGCGGGCGTGCTTTCCCGCGGGGACGGTCTCCGGCGCGCCGAAGATCCGCGCGATGGAGATCATCGACGAGATCGAGCCGACGCGCCGCGGACCCTACGCGGGCGCGGTGGGCTACGTGTCGTATTCCGGCAACCTGGACTCGTGCATCACGATCCGCACGATCGTCTGCCACGGAACACGCGCGTCGATCCAGGTCGGCGCCGGAATCGTCGCGGACTCCGATCCCAAGACCGAATGGCTCGAGACGTGCTCGAAAGCGCGGGGCCTGATCCTGGCCCTGCGCATGGCGGCGGCGGGATCCCGCGCATGATCCTCGTCATCGACAACTACGACTCGTTCACGTACAACCTCGTGCAGTATCTCGGCGAGCTGGGGGCCGAGTTGCGTGTGGTCCGCAACGACGCGGTGGACGCTGACGGCGTGGCGGCGCTCGCGCCCGAGCGCATCGTGATCTCGCCGGGTCCGGGCACGCCGGACGACGCTGGCGTCTCGCTGGAGGTCATCCGTCGCCTCGGCGAGCGAACGCCGATCCTCGGCGTTTGTCTGGGGCATCAGGCGATCGGCCAGGCCTTCGGAGGCACCGTGGCGCGCGCGAAGTCGCAGATGCACGGCAAGACGTCCGAGATCCGCCACGATGGCGGCGGGGTCTTCGCCGGTCTGTCGAACCCCTTCACGGCAACGCGCTACCATTCGCTCGTGATCCTGCCCCACACCGTGCCCGAGACGCTGGAGGTCACCGCGTGGGCGGATGATGGCGAGATCATGGGCGTGCGACATCGCCACTGGCCCGTCGAGGGCGTGCAATTCCACCCGGAATCCATCCTCACCGTCGAG
>Ga0066681_10000361_pt1 | contig 14371 bp, 14 predicted proteins | sample GraSoiAngelo_130_FD_65629 | JGI IMG/M metagenome (GOLD analysis project Ga0066681, IMG submission 65629) | Grasslands soil microbial communities from the Angelo Coastal Reserve, California, USA - 14_0929_02_20cm | ecosystem: Environmental > Terrestrial > Soil > Grasslands | place: USA...
CGTGCGGGCCACGAAGCTCGGCGCCTTCGATTTCATCGAGAAGCCTCTTTCCCTCGAAAAAATCATTGTGCTGGTGCGCAATGCCATTCAGCAGCGCCGCCTGGAAGAAGAAAACTTGATCTTGCGAAGCGAGCTTGGCCATCGTTACCAGGTGATTGGCGACAGCGTGCCCATGAAAGCGCTGCGTCAACAGATTGCCGTCACTGCGCCTACCAACGGGCGCGTATTGATCTACGGAGAGAGCGGCACGGGAAAAGAATTAGTGGCGCGCGCCCTGCATGCATCGAGCCTTCGCGCCAAAGGCCCATTTGTGGAAGTGAATTGCGCGGCAATTCCCGAAGAGCTGATCGAGTCCGAACTGTTTGGCCACATCAAAGGCAGCTTTACAGGAGCCACCGAAGACAAGATCGGAAAATTCCAGAAAGCGGATGGCGGCACGCTGTTTCTGGATGAGATTGGCGATATGAGCCTGCGCACGCAATCGAAGGTGCTGCGGGTCCTTGAGGAGCAGCGTTTCGAACGTGTGGGCTCCAACGTTGCTTCGAACGTCGACGTACGCGTCATTGCTGCTACCAACAAGAACCTCGAGCAGGAAATTGCGCGCGGCGCTTTCCGTCAGGATTTGTTTTATCGTCTGAACGTCATTCCCTTCTACGTTCCGCCTTTGCGCGATCGCCGCGAAGACGTGCCTACGTTAGCGAACTATTTTTTAAGGGAGTTCAGCTCCGGCTACGGCAAGAAAACTCGCGAACTCAGCGATTCCGCGATGGAAATTCTCCTGCGCTACCCGTGGCCCGGAAATGTCCGCGAGCTTCGGAACCTCGTGGAGCGGCTGGTAATCGTTTGCCCCCAAGCCCGCATCGAGCCGCATCATCTCCCACCCGAGCTTTTTCGCGGCGTTGCTGAAAGCCCGCACCATCCCTACTCAACCCTGCACGAGGCGCGGAGCGCTTACGAGCGCGAGTTCATTCTGCGCAAGCTGCAGGAGCACCGCTGGAACATGACGCAGACCGCCACGGCTCTTGGCCTCGAGCGCAGTCACCTCTACCGCAAAATGAAATCTCTGGGAATCGCCGCACCGGATTAGGCGCTAGCGCTGGTTACCGAAACCATTCTCCTGTTTTTCATTTCCCACCTTTGTAATTGCAATTCGTGTAGAATCCCGCCCAACTTGGGTTGCCTCTCAAAACACGGAAACAGACGAGCACTTTCGCATCCCGTCCCCACGCTCGATCCAAGCATAAGAAGGAGACCCCTTGAAAAAAATCTCTCTGCTTCTCTTTGCCATCTCCGGCGCCATGGGTCCCTCAGCCGTATCGCAAACCATCACGAATGAAGCAATTAGCTCTTCCGGGCACTCGGTGCAAAGGTCGCAAACTCCTTCTTTCTTCCCTCACAACTGGATCCGCGGATATACGGATTTCGCCGTGGCGCCTTCACACAACGAGCCCGATCTGGGACGCTGCATGTTTCCCCAACCGGCCAGCGCCGGTGGAACCACTTCGCAGTGCACGGCCTACGCTCGCTACCTTTTTAGCGGGTATATCGAAATTCAACCGCTCGCTCGCACGCCGGCCCGCCACCTCTTTTTATTCTTTGAGCCAAGGTTCAGCTTCGGGAGGAACATCCCGCAGGTCAGCTACGCAGGATCCATGGAGCCTATCGCCTATGAGCGTTCGATCGGAGCCGGATTGCAGTTGCCGCTAAATCTCGAACTTCGCTTGACCCAACATCAGGTTGACTATCTGGGGCGTTATGGCAGCTCCCTAGGCCCGGCGGACCTTCGCACCACCGGCCCTTACGGTCTCTATACTACGGTTTCTGTGCGCTGGACCTTTGGGGGCTACGGCCACAACGGAGCGCCGGCAGCCTACTAGACTTCCGAAATGACCGCTGTCGGCGTTTGGAGATTCGATCTCGGACCGCAAACGGCGGAAACCTTCTCCCTCTATTCTTCCTGGTCATTCGCTTTCTCCAGGCCTTCGAGTTGGTGGCGCCAGTCGAGTTCCCGCACCTTCTGAGGATTTTCACGCCAATCCGGCGCCACTTTGACGTACAAGCCAAGGTAGATTTTGGCTCCTAGAATGGCTTCCAGTTCTTTCCTTGCCTCTGTGCCGATTTTCTTGATGGTTTCACCCTTGTGGCCAATCAATATTTTCTTCTGTGAATCTCGCTCGACGTTCATGAGCGCTTCAATACGCAGCAGCTTGGGCGTCTCTTCAAACTTTTCCACGAACACCGCCAGCGCATACGGCACTTCGTGGTACATCACCTGAATCGCCTTCTCGCGGATAATTTCCGCTGCCAGGAAGCGCTCCGGCTGATCGGTCACCTGGTCTTCCGGAAAGTATGCTGGGCCCTCGGGCAAATGATTCAGAATTTCTTTGACCAATTCATCGCAGCCGGAACCTGTCAGGGCGGAAATGGGTAGGATCGCTGCAAAATCAAAAGCCCTTGCGAAGGATTCCATCAACGGAAGCAGCTTCGGCTTCGGCAAACGATCGATTTTGTTCAGCGCCAGGATGGTCTTGCCACGAAAACGCTGGGCCTTTTCCAGCAACAACTCGTCCGACCGTGGTTCCGCGCGACTTGCATCGACCATAAGTAGCAAAACGTCGATTCCTTCCAGCGCCGCGGCCACCTCCTGCATCATCTGGCGGCCCAGGGCAGAATCCGCCTCATGCAAGCCGGGCGTGTCAATAAAGACGATCTGCCCTTCAGGCTTGGTAACAATTCCCTGAATCCGATTGCGCGTGGTCTGCGGTTTCGATGTGACAATGGCAATCTTCTGTCCGACCAGGTGATTCACGAGCGTTGATTTCCCAGCGTTCGGGCGTCCAATAATGGCCACGAACCCTGAGCGAAACCCCTGCTTCTTCTCAACGTTTTCTTTTGCTGGCTTCAAGGCTTTACGATCGGCAATTCCAGCGCGCTCCCATGCTGCGCATCGTGCACCAGGGTGATATGGGCGGTCTTCGCGTCCTTCCCAGTCTCCGCCGCGACAACTCCGCCACTATTGTAATTTTTCTCTGTACCTGTCGAATTGATGCTGCTCACCAGGAGCCGTAACCTGCTTCCCTTGCCGATGCGTCGCGAGAAAAAGGTGAAATTGTCGAAGACATATTTTTCCGTGGCTCCTGCCGGCACGGGTTTCGCTTCACGAAGGGATTCGCGATACCTCGCCCGCATCGTCGCGCTTGTAAGCGTCACGGATCCGCCATCCGGAAGAATTTCAAACAAATCCGCCTCCAAGTCCGTGTCGGGTACATCCATCTTCAGCCACAGGGTCAGTTTTGCGAACCCCGTCACCTCTGTGGCTTCCGCAAACTGTTCCGTGTGATACACAACGCCCTCGCCGAACAAATTGAGCGCCGCCCTTTGTGACGTCAGGTAGTTCGGATCATCTTCCGGCTCCGCCCTGCCAGGCCGTGTATCCAGCGGATCGTAAGTCCAGGAATCCGCCGCAGCCGCAGTGCCCGGTTTTCCCTCACTCAACGTTCCTGAATGAAAGACATCCCCCGCCGCGCCACTCGAACCTAAATAAAGTGTCTTCGTCGCATTCGCAATGCTCTCCAGGCTGTCCGCGTACTTCCACTCGTCCGCGCCAACCAGGTAATACGCCACGCGCTTCTTCAAGAACTCCGGCTTGGCCCCTCCCTTCATCGCCCAGTCGAACCACTCCGTATGCAGCTTGTTGAGGTCGAGAACGCTGGCCGCGGCAAATTTCAATCCACCGACTTCTGCCTTCGGCGTGCGTGTTCCTGCATGGTCCCACGGCCCGACGATCAAATAATGGTTCGCCTTGGCTTCGGCTGTTCCGTACTGCATATGCCGCTTGTAGTAAGTGAATGCGCCCGGCTGATCTCCGTCGTAGTGCCCAGTAATCGTCAGGATTGGCATACTGATTTTCTTGTATTGCTCGGGCGAAGGCACCATCGTGTCGTAATACGAATCCGGCGTCGGATGCGCCACCCACTTCTGAAAAACGGCCGAAGGGTTTCCCACGAGTTTGTCATAGCCCTGATAGGCCGCGTGCGACATATACATCTCGCGCGCCTTGGCCGCCCAAAAACTGCTATTCCCAAAGAGACTCCCGTTGCTCGTCACTCCGCTCGTGAACGTCAGCCACTGTAGGTCGTAAGGGCCAAAAATGTTGTACTGGAAAGGAAAATCCACGCCAGGATGCGCCGCCGCCGCAGGAACGATGGTAGCCAGGTGCGGCGGGAATTCCTTCAGAACCGTCCATTGGTCGAACCCCGCGTACGAGCCGCCCCACATGGTCACCTTGCCATTGCAATAAAGCTGCTTTGCGAGCCATTCCACGACGTCGTAGCCGTCGTGGCTTTCATTTTCGAACGGCCAGAACTCCCCGCCCGAATTGCCGCGTCCCCGCACATCCACCAATGCATAGACGTAACCGTGCTTCGCAAAGTACACGGCGCGGTCGGTGTACGAATCTCCAATGTAGGGAGTAAACGTGAAGATCACCGGTTGCGGCTCTTTCTGCCCGTGCGCCGTGAACACCGTGGCGTTCAGTTTCACCCCATCGCGCGTAGGAATCTTTACAGCCCATTGCAGGTCCACGGCGGGGTCCTCTGCCGCCGGCTTGTTTTGTGCGCCAACAGGTCCGGCATCCATCATAAGAACGATAAAAAGCGCAGCACCCACAGAAAACCCTCTCGATGTCACCAGGAACATCTCTTGTCCTCCGCCTGAGATTAAAATTGCTCACCCCGTGGCCCTGGGCCTGCCCCATTCCACCGCGTCTACTTTTTCGTGGGAACCGCCTTCATTTGCTTGCGGATTCGAACGCGCAACACTTTCCTCTGATTTGCCTCCGTGACTTCAAAGCGGTGTCCTTCGATGTCAATTCTGTCTCCGGAAGCCGGCACTTTGCCGGTCACATGGCTAAGCAGACCCGCCAGCGTGGTCACCGTCTCGTCCGCTTGCTCCCCAAAATGCACGCCCAACAATTCCTCAACCGCATCAATCGCCATGCTCCCGCGCATCACCAATCCGCCATCCGGCTCGCGTACCACGTCGGGCGCCAGCGGCTTTCCGTTGTTGCCACTCTGCCCGACAATTTCTTCAACCAGGTCTTCCACAGTGGCGATACCCGCCACCGTACCATGTTCATCAATAATCACGGCCAACGGATGCCCCTTCTGCCGCATTTCTCGCAACAGGTCCGATCCAATCTTGGTTTCCGGCATGAACAAAACCGGTTTCACCAGCTCCCGTACTTTTCGTTTCAGCAAATCCTGATCCGCAACCTGTAAAAGGTCCTGCGCGTAGACCACGCCAAAAATGTCATCAAGCGATTTTTCATAGACCGGAATCTTGCTGAATTTTGTTTCCACCACTTTTGCATGCAACTCTTCGAGCGTGGCTTCGGCGGAAATCGCCACGATGTCCGGCCGCGGAGTCATCACTTCGCGCACGCGCTTGTCGCTGAATTCCACCACTTGCTCGATCAAGTCCGCCTGCTCCGGCTCGATGATGCCTTCTTCCTCCGCCGCTTCTACAAGCGCCTCAATGCCCTCCTCCGTGCGTTGCTCCTCCGTTTTTTCCGCTTCCTGCTCCGAAATACGCGCCAGCGACTCCGCGCCTTCCAGGAACACGCGGACCGGCCAGACCAGCCACATGGCGCCGCGAATCAGCGGCAAGAGCGGAATCAGCCAGCGGCCCGTGGTGCGGTATAGCAGCATGTCGGGAATGAAATGCATCGCAAAGACCACTTCGAGAATGACAAACACGCAAAACTCAATCAGCGATTCCCACGTGCCCGGAACAAAGTACACCACGCCGCGCGTAGTTTCGAGTACCAGAAACGCCAGCCAAAAATGCCCAAGAATGCGAAAAGTGCGGCCGCCGCTGCGACGGTTGATTCGTAGCTTCGGTTCGATCTCCGCTTCGAAGATGTCTAAGTGTTCGTGGACGCGCCCCGTAGTCATGCGCCCCAATTCGCGATAGATCAGCGTCAGGTAAGAAAGAATGGGCAGCGTGAGCCCTACCAGCACCACACTGAGCACATAGACCCAGTAGGAGAAACTGGGCGGCAAGAAACCTTCCAACCCAACACCGAGCGCAAAGAGCCAATTTACGTTCATGGCGTCAACCCGAAACGCTTGCGCAGCTTCCTCTCGATTTTATCCATCTCGCCACGGTCGGTTTCATGGTCGTAGCCCAGTAGGTGCAGAACCCCGTGCACAATCAGCACGCGGAGTTCGCTCGCAACTGTACGGTCATGGCTTGTCGCGTAACGTCGCGCCGTCGCCGGCGAAATGGCGATGTCCCCCAAGTATTGGTGTTCGCCGGAATTTGCTGCATGCAATCCGCGCCGCACTCGCACAGGTCTGGGCCGCGCAACAGTTGGAAACGAAAGCACGTCGGTCGGCCCTTTTTTATTGCGGAAACTCTCGTTCAACCGGGCCATCGCCTTGTCGCTCACCAAGCAGACTGTCACCTCCGACTCGTTCGCGCCGAGTTCCCTCTTTACTTTGCGCAAAAACGATTCCAGGGGGCGCATCGCCACGCGCACCTCACGCTGCTGATTCAAAATCATCCTTGCTGAATTTCTTGCTCAGGCTCTTTCCTGGATTCTCTCGTGGGAGCCGCCGCTTTTCCGTTTGCGCTGCTCGCGCCACGCTGCGGGTGCGCTGTTTCATAATCTTCATATGCGCGAATGATTTGCTGCACCAGGTTGTGCCGCACCACGTCTTTTTCGCCGAACTGCACCACGCCAATTCCCTCAATCTTGCCGCAAACGTCCAGCGCCTCGATCAATCCGCTCTTTTTCCCTTGCGGCAGATCGATCTGCGTCACATCTCCAGTGATCACGGCTTTGGAATTGAAGCCCAGCCGCGTCAGGAACATTTTCATCTGCTCGCTGGTGGTGTTCTGCGCTTCGTCCAGAATCACGAAGGAATCGTTCAGCGTGCGCCCGCGCATAAACGCCAAAGGAGCGACCTCGATAATGCCCTTTTCCAAGAAGCGTTCCAGCTTGTCCGCGTCCAGCATGTCGTACAGCGCGTCGTACAGCGGCCGCATGTACGGATCGATTTTCTGCTGCAACGTTCCCGGCAAGAATCCCAGCCGCTCGCCGGCTTCCACCGCTGGCCGTGCCAGGATGATACGGTTCACCTGTTTGGTCAGCAGCGCGCTCACCGCCATGGCCACGGCGAGATACGTTTTTCCCGTACCGCCGGGACCGGTGGCGAAAACCATATCGTGCTTCTCAATCGCCTCCATGTAATGCCGCTGGTTCGCGCCCTTGGGCGTGACTTGTTTTTTACCAAACGACCGCGTGCGGCCATGCTCGAACATGCCGCGCGGCGATTCGTGAGGCTCCTCGGTGGCCACACGCACCAGCGACTTCACTTCCGCTGACGAAAGCTTGCGCCCGTGCCGCGTCAAGTGGTTATATTCTTCGACAATGGTCACCGCGCGGTCTACAACGTCTTGCTCGCCTTCAATCGTCAGCCGCGTATCGTGCAGATGCGTGCGCACGTGCAGCGACTCCTCGAGCAAGCGCACGTTTTCATCGAGCGTGCCAAAGAACGGTTCAATTTGTCCGGAAATGTGAACGGTACGTCGCATCCAATTGGAAGGTTCTCGGGCTACCGGAACCGGCTTGCTGATGGGATTCCTCCTCGCTGCGCGTAGGGGCTTGCGGCCGACCTGGGAGAAACTCATTACACCCTAACGCAGCCCTCCGCTGCGGTCAAGTTACGAGTTTGTGAAGGTTGGATTCCTAACTTGGCCAAAGCCACGTTCATTTTGCTTTCAGCGTTGCTTCAATCGCCTTCTCCCCCAGGGGCGCCATGACTGCGTATCCCGCCGCGTTCGGATGCAGCCCATCCTCGCTCAATTCCTTCCTGAGGAGCCCGTGGTCGTCCACGGTGGCAGAGAAATAATCGAGATACGTGTGGCCTTTCTCCTCGGCATACTTTTTAATCCAGGCATTCAACTCCAGGATTTTCTCGGGCGGGCGCCTGGTGCGCATATCGAGCGGATTCCCGTTCGCGTCGCGCCCATAGTTGCTCACGGGCAATACCGAAGCCAGCACCACGCGAATCCCATTGGCCCGTGCAAGCTCAGCCATCGATGCCAAATTCCCCTCCGTCTCTTCCACGGTGATTGGCCCAGTGTTCCCGGCAAGGTCGTTGGTTCCCGCCAAAATCACCACCACTTTCGGTTGCAACGCAATTACGTCCGCGCGGAAACGAACCAACATCTGTGGAGTCGTTTGCCCGCTGATACCCCGGTCGATATACGGCTTCCCCGGGAAAAATCCGCCGAAGCGCGGCAACGCCCACATGTCCGTGATGGAATCTCCCATGAAGACGACGCGCTGCTCGTCTTTCGCCGCGGCAGTCAAGCTCGCGTTGGCCTCGCGGTAGCGGGCCAGATTCGGCCAATCCAGCAATGTTCGGCTCTGCGCTTCCACCTTTGCCATTACCTTCGGCAATTCGGCGCAATTCTCCGCCGGCTTCGGCGGCGTCTCCGATTGTCCCTGCGCGAACACGCGACCTACGCCTATTGCCAGTGTCAAAGCCACACAAGCAGCCATCTGGTTCTTGAGTCTCACGATCCCTCCTCCAATTCGAAATCTCCACGCTAGCGACGCGCGCTCATTATCCCACCGCCCCATCGGCGTCAACAGGCCCTTTTGGACTAGCAGAACTGCTTTGAATTTGGTTTTTGACGGAGACTCTAGAATCCAGCACTAATCGGCGGGCACCGCGCGGGTCTTCGCCCACTCGCGAATCGACTGCACATCTTCGGCACGCGTCACGCTGAGTGGCTGTGTACTCTGAATCTCCGCGAGCAGAATCTCGGTGTTCAGTTGCTGCTTCGCATTGAATGCCGTGTACAACCCTGCCACAATCAGCTGCTCAATTTCGGCGCCAGAGAATCCCTCGCTTGCACCTGCCAATTTCGCCAAGTCGAATCCCGCCGCGTCCCGGCCACGCTTCTTCAAATGGAGCGCGAACAACGCCGCGCGCACTTCCCCGTTCGGCAAATCCACAAAGAAAATTTCGTCGAAGCGGCCTTTGCGCAGCATCTCCGGCGGCAGCACGGTGATGTTGTTCGACGTCGCTGCGAGGAACACGCCGCTCTCGCGGTCCTGCATCCACGTCAACAGCGTAGCCAGCAGCCGCTGCGACAACCCCGCGTCGGCATCGCCGCTCGAGCCCGCCGACGCGAACGCCTTCTCAATCTCATCAATCCACAGCACCAGCGGCGCCAGCTTCTGCGCCAATTCCAACGCTTTATGCAGCCGCCGCTCGCTCTCCCCGACGTACTTGTCGTACAGCGCGCCCGCGTCCAGCCGCGCCAATTCGAATCCCCATTCACCCGCTACCGCGCGAGCCGCCAGGCTCTTCCCGCAGCCTTGCACGCCGGTAATCAGAACACCCTTCGGCGGCACGAGCCCGAAACGCCGACCTTCCACAGTGAGCGCGCTCTTCCGTTTCCCAATCCAATCGCGAAGGCGCCGCAAGCCCGCCACGTCCGCGAACGACGCGTCTCTCCGCACTGTCTCAATCAATCCTTCCGTCTTCAGCGCCTCGCGTTTTGTTTCCAGCACAGCATCGAGCAATCCCGCGTCCGCTTTCCCTCGCGCGAGCACACTCTTCCGCAGCGCGCGTAGCGCTTCTTCTTCCGGCAAACCCACCAGGTTCTGCGCCACCTGTCTCATCGCAGTGACGTCCAGCGTGATCGGAATGCGCTGCTCACGATTCAGATCGGCCAGCACCTGCTTCACTCCTGGCAGCAAATCCTCCGCTTCCGGCAATCCCAACTGGAACGGCATGGCCTCGCCGCCCAGATCCGCCGGCAGCTCCGTTTTTGCGGCCGTCAACACAATCGAGCGCCGCACCGTTCGAAACTTCTCCGCCAAATCCCGCAGCCGCCGGCAAATTTTGTCGTTATCGCAATAGCGCGCAAAATCCTTCAATAAGAAGATCCCGTCGCCCTGAATCAGAGCAATGTTCGCAACCGCCTGCTCGGGACTCTCGGTGTTATAGAGTGGTGCGCCGCGGGCTTTTGCCAGCCCCGTCGTGACGCTCCATTCGTACAACGGCACGCCAAGCTCCGTGGCCACGTCCATTAGCAGCGCTTCCAGCCGCTCTTCCTCGGGCGTCTCCACGGTGATAATCGGATGCCTAGAATTGATGAGCAGCCGCAACTCATCGTACTTGTTCGGCGGCTTTGGACGCGCTCCTCCGAGGCCGGTCCCACCCGTCGGCACGGCAGGCCTGAGAGTCTGCTGCGGAGTCGGTGCGCCTGGTGGACTTTTGGCCTCGTTTGACAAAGCTGAGAGCCTCGTTTAACGTTAGAGGTTTGAAAGACACGCCTAAGGAGCGATAGATGGCCCAGGGACAGGCTACCAAAGTCAAGAAGAAGAAAAAGTCCGTTTTGAAGCGCGCGGCGCAAGCTCGTCAACGGGCCGAAGTCAATCGCGCCAATCGTACCCGCGTCCGCACCATGATGCGCCGCCTGCGCACGGCCCTGACCGCAGGTGACCCCACCGCCGCCGGCAACCTGTTGAATCCCACCATGTCCGCCATCGACCAAGCGATTACCAAGGGCGTGCTGCACGAAAACACCGGCAACCGTTACAAGTCGCGCCTAACCCTGGCATACAACTCCATCAAGGCGAAGGCCGCAAAGTAGAATCCGTTCTTCTGAACAGAGGTTTTCAATTCAGGCGGCCGGTGGCCGCCTTTTTCTTTTGTCCATCGAGCAGGTGATCGAGTCCTATGAACTACTACGCATTAATCTATGACACGGTAAATGACTATGTTAAGCGCCGCGCGGAATTCAGGGAACAGCATTTGCGAGTCGCTCGCGAGGCTCGCGACCGCGGAGAATTGATTTTCGGCGGCGCTTTCGACGACCCTGTTGACCGCGCGCTGATTATTTTTTGCGTCGATGACAAGAGCAAAGTCGAAGAATTCGCGCGCAAAGACCCGTACGTCGTGAGCGGCCTGGTCAAAAAATGGGAAGTGCGGCTTTGGAAAGTCGTCGTGGGCCACGAACGGCACGTTCCTTCTCCTGCGCCATCCGGAGCAATCGCGCGCCAGTGGTCCGCTCGCGCCACGGAATCGCAATTGCCCAAATATCTCGAGCACTTTTCAAAAAACGTCTTGCCAGGACTTCGCCGCGTCCCCGGCTATCTCGGAGCCACTGTTTCCGTCCGCCACATTGGCAGCGACGCCGAGATTTTTGTCGAGACTACCTGGCGCTCCCTTGAAGCCATCCGCGACTTTGCTGGTGCCGATCTTGAAGGCGCTGTCGTCGCCCCCGAAGCCGCCGCCCTGCTCAAGGACTTCGAGCGCCGTGTCCGCCATTCCGAAATCGCGCTCTCTGATCGCGCGTAAAATTGCGGATGAGAAAAAATTCGGCCATTCGGAGCGTGATTGCCTTACAGGAAGCCTGCTAGCCTCGCGCCGCCAAGGCTTCCTTGCCTGTCAATTCCGTCACCAGAAACTCCATCACCGTGCGGGCGTCTTCCCTGCCGCCCTTCAGGCGGTCATCGGCGCGCTGTAGCGCTCCCAATCCCGCGAGCAAACGCGGCTTCGGAATCTTTCTCGCGCTTTGCAACGCCAATTCCGCCTGCTCCGGCCGCATTCCCAGCGCACGCGCCGCTTGCCAGCCGTTGACGACGCCTTTGACTTCGCTGGCTTCGATCAACTTGCGATACATCCACGTAATCGCCCCCAGCATTTGTAATGGCTCTTCGCCGTCGCGCAGCAGGCGGTTCAGAAACTCCAGCGCCTTCTTCCCCTGCCGCGACGCCAGCAGATCCGCCAGTTCCCAAACCGTGGTCGTCTTTTCTGAAACCACCAGCGCGCTGACGTCTTCCCGGCGAATCTGCTTTGTTCCCGCCGCAAACGTTGCCAGCTTGTCGATTTCCGTTTTCAGCCGCATCAAATCCGCAGCCACAAACTCCGCCAGGTCCTCGGCGGCTCCTCGTTCGAATTCGACGCCTTGCTCTTTTGCCATCGCACGCGCCAGCGCTACTGCTGCCGCTTGCCGTTCATTCAGGTTTTCGCCCAGCCCACACTCCACCACCAAGGCCTTCTCCGCCAGCAACTTCCCCCATTTCATGCGCTGATCCAATTGCGAGGCTTCGATCACCAGCACGCTAAAAGGAGCCGGATCTTCCAGATATGCCGTAAGCTGGTCGACGGCTTCTTCCCGGTTTTTCTCACCGAATTTCTCAATCGCTTCGGCATCCTCGAGGAAAACCACTTGCAGGGGCGCAAGCATGGCCATGGTTTGCGCTTGTTCGATCGCCGCCTGCGTCCCTCCGCGGTCCGCCGAATATCGCGATACCGCCCATGGTCGCGCCGCTTCCGGAACGCATCTCTCGATCAAAAGTGTGCGGCACCTGTCCCGCAGATACGGCTCTTCTCCGAGCAGCAGAATCGCCGGGATGGGTTTCCCCTTCTCCAGTCGCGACAGCAGTTCATTTGCCGAAATTCGCGCCATTCTGCCTTTCCTCTCCCTCTACGTTGAAGGGAATCGGCGACTTTGAACTCGCCCTTCACGTATTACTGTAGACTTTGCACCGCAAACTAGCTTGCGGCTCCCGTCCTCGCTTCCCTCTTCCTAAACGACTCACTCCAAACCTTCCAGCATGCTCTAATAGTTTTCCGTCACCGCTGCCACCAGCCGCGCCGCGAAATCCTGCGCTAGGCGCTCCAGCGCGGGGTCCTGCTCCTCGAAAAAACTTTTCACGTCCGTGGAAATCTCATACTGGTTGCGAAACAAAAAATTATCCGTGTGATAGAGAACGTTTCCGGTGTCGCGCTCCTCGAACGTGACTTCGCACTTCACCGTCACCAGCATCGTCGTGGCGCGTCCCGTGGCCGTGTCAAACAGCAGAGGAACCGCTTCTAGGCTGAGCACTTTCCCGCGCAGCACTGCATCACCATTAGACGGCTCGGACACCACGCGATACCGCGTCTTCGCCAAAAACTCATGCACGGTTGCCGCTGTCAACCGCTGCTCGATGCGATAGCTGGTGGTCTTATTCTCCAACGCCGGCACGGCAATCACACGAATGCTTTGCGGCAGTGCGTTGCTCCGCCCTGCCACGTGATAGCCGCATCCGCAGAGCAGCGCGCTCGTCGCTACCAATGCGATTCGCCAATTTCTCACGCTAGCCGCTCCGCCAATTTCACCGCATGCCAAGCCGGCAATCGAATATTATCCGCCGCTCCCCAAAACCACCACGTTCCCGGATGAGCCGGATCCGCTTTCGGTTGCGCGAGTTGAATCGCCTTCTCACCTGCCGCGCTCACGTTGTTTGGCCCCGCTTCCCCGTGCGCGGTCAGCATGAACCCCGCATCGGCGCAGGCCTTGGCCATTTTTTCGCCATCTGTACTCGGATCCAGTTCCGCGCACGCGGAAAACGTAGTCCCGTAAAAAACGGGCGCGTGGATCACTTGGAGCGAAGGCACGACCGCCGAGCTGCCCAAACATGCCCGCAACTCCGCTCGCACTCGATCTCGAACTGCGTCCAATTTGTGAGCGCTCGCTGCACCGTAATGGTCCAGCATGCTGAAGGCAACCTGCGCGTGGAACACGGGCTGCCCTAAGCTTTGAAACGAAAGCAATTGGCCCGTCTGGTTTTCTAGTTCTTCGATTCCCGCACGCCCAGCCTCGGATACCGGCTGAAACCATTGGAGAGCCATTCTCTTCACGCCGCATCGAGACAGCGCCAGCGCCAAGGCCGCCGCTGCGGTCCCTGCCGCCGAAGGAATTGCGCAAGCCGTGGCGCTCGCGGGAAATTTCGACCCTCGTAGTTCATCCAGCTTGGGGAACCAAGCCGTTGCTTCGCCTTCGCAGGCAAGCGCGCCCGAAAGGTCCACGATTTTTCCGTGCGCTTGTTTCGCCGCGCTCAGGTTGATCTTTGTAAATGCCGGCGAACCAGCGAAGAACATGAATCGCGCGTTCTCGAAGCTGCCTTCTTCCACTGGCTGAATGACGGCGGGTTCGCCGCCCGCTTCGGTTAGCGTTCCGGCGGCCCCTTCCTCATCCAGCAGCCGAAAATCCCAGCCGGCAAATTTGCTTTCTTCCAGCAACGACTTCAGCTCCGCACCGAGCAGCGAAGACGCACCGGTAATCACGATTCGGTTGGATTCCCGCTCCATGGAAGGCATGAATCACGCGGTCCGCGAAACCAGCCGGTGCCGCAGGAAGCGCACCACGTGCAGCGTAAGCCCCACCACTGCATAGGTAGAGGCCATAATCACGAGAGCGTACTCCGAGTAGCGCCAAATCACTCCCACAAGCAAACAAAGCAAAACGATGGCAAGCGACGGCTGCTTTCGCGTCAAGGGAATGTCTTTGAAGC
>Ga0066681_10000367_pt1 | contig 14329 bp, 9 predicted proteins | sample GraSoiAngelo_130_FD_65629 | JGI IMG/M metagenome (GOLD analysis project Ga0066681, IMG submission 65629) | Grasslands soil microbial communities from the Angelo Coastal Reserve, California, USA - 14_0929_02_20cm | ecosystem: Environmental > Terrestrial > Soil > Grasslands | place: USA...
GTGGTCTGATCCTTCCAGCCTTCCGCCTCGAACACCGCCTCGACGCGATAGGCCTGCTCGCCCGGCTGGAGAAAGAAGCGTTTCGCCCGCACGCGATCGTCCAGCGACGAGACGAACACGCAGTCTCCCTCAGCGCGCTGCACGATCAGGAGCGGCGTCGTGAGACCCCAGGCGGTATTGGCGCCGAACAGGTCACCGCCGCTGAACGGATACCCGAAGAGGAGCTCGTTGTCCTGCGGATCGAATGGCTCGTTCCCCGCCGGCGAGATCCGTCCGCGCGGCACGTTGCGGATCACCGTCGTGACGGCCTTGATCGGCTGGCCCATTTCCGCCGTGACGTCCCACTCGATGAAATCGCCATGCTTTTGGAGCTGTGCGATCACGCGGCCCGGCGCCGCTTGTTGACCCCCCGCCCACACCAATCTGGTGGCGCGGATCTCGAGACCGCTCGGCGTGCGCGCGGCGGTCATGCGCCCGGCGTCGAGGCCGTAGACATTCTCCCGCGTGAACACAAGAAAGCCGAACCGGTAGCCCTCGAACTCGACGGACGGCTCCGGGAAGGCGAAACTCAATCGCATGAACGCCCGGCCGTGGCTGGGCGTGAACACCTCGCTGGTCGAGGTCAGCGGAAGAATGGGGACAGGCTCGGCGCGTCCAGGCGGGGCGGGGTGGCTAAAGCCAGGCGGCACCACCGCCCCGGCGCCGGCGGCGCCCAGGACCGCAAGCCAATCGCGGCGGGAAAGAGAATCGCCCGTGCCGTGCATCGTCGCCTCGCAGGGGAAGAGGCAGCAACAGTACCGCAGGCGGGGCGCCCCAGCCAGCCGCGGCACCCATTCTGCAGCAGTGCGGCCGCGAGCCGATAACCCATCGATCGACTGTTGCGTCACTACGACAGGAGACCCGCTGTGAGCGCACTCAGCAGACGCGACTTCGTCACCGCCACGGTGGCCGGCGGGCTGGCGCTGGCCGGCGCGCGCCGCTCGCGACTCGCCGACTCCCGGATCGACGTGCTGGTGAGCGAGCCGATCGGCACGATCGCGCCGGAGCTCTACGGCCACTTCGTCGAACACCTGGGCGGCGTGGTCTACGACGGCGTGTGGGTGGGTGAGAAGTCCCGTATCCCGAACATCGGCGGGCTCCGGCAGGCGCTGGTCGATGCGTTCCGCCTCATCCACCCGGGCGTGGTGCGCTGGCCGGGGGGCTGCTTCGCGGACTCCTACGATTGGCATGACGGCGTCGGTCCGCGCGAGCGCCGGCCGCGACGCACCAACTTCTGGAGCGACGATCCCCATCTGCGCGCGCTGGGCGACGTGCCGGCGAAGTACGATCCCAACCAGTTCGGCACGAACGAGTTCATGCGGTTCTGCCGTCTGGTCGCGGCTCAGCCCTATTTCGCCGTCAATCTCCGCACGCTCCCCCCGCGCTCGTTCGACGAGTGGCTGGAGTACTGCAATGCGCCGGCGGGAAGCACCACGCTCGCCGAGCAACGGGCGGCGGGCGGCGAGCGCGAGCCGTTCGGGGTGCGCTATTGGGGCATCGGCAACGAGTCCTGGGGGTGCGGCGGCAACTTCACGCCGGAGGAATACGCCGCCGAGTACCGTCGCTTCGCCACCTGGGCCGTGCCGTCGTACGGCCTGGAGCTCGCCTTCATCGGCTCCGGCCCGAACGGCGGGGATCTCGACTGGACGCGGCGGTTCTTCCGGGAGATGGCCGAGCGGCGCGGCTTCGACCGGATGTGGGGCTGGGCGCTCCATCACTACTGCAGCGCGCCGAACGGCGAGGCCGTGGCGTTCGACGACACTGCCTGGTACGACCTGCTGGGGAGCGCCAACCGGATGGAATCGCTTATCACGTCGCATTGGCAGGTGATGGGAGAGAGCGACCGCGAGCGGCGCGTAAAGCTGGTGGTCGACGAATGGGGCGCGTGGCACAAGATGACAACCAACCTCGACCCTGCGCACCTCTTCGGCCAGCAGTCGACGATCCGCGATGCCCTCGTCGCCGGGCTCACGCTCGACACCTTCAATCGGCACGCCGATAAAGTGGCGATGGCCAACATCGCGCAGCTCGTCAACTGCATCCAATCCTTGTTCCTCGCACACGAAGACAAGTTCCTGGTCACGCCGACCTACCACGTCTTCGCGATGTACGCGGCGCACCAGGGCGCGCGCGCCGTGCGCACTGTCGTGGCGGCGTCGCCCGTCGGCTGGGTGGACGGCCAGAAGCGGGACCATTCGCTCTGGGGACTGAACGGCTCGGCGTCGCTCCGCGGGGCAGGGGGAGGGGCAGGCGGAGCACTCACGTTGACGGTCACGAATCCGCACCTCTCCGAGCCGCGCGAGACGGAGATCGCGGTGCGGGGGGCGACGGTGCGCTCGGTGAGCGCCACCACGCTGGCGGCGCGCGACGTGCACGATCACAACACGTTCGAGGCCCCGCGCACGGTGGTGCCGGCCACGGCGACGGTGGCGGTGACCACGCCGCCCCTCGTCTATCGCTTTCCCCCGGCTTCGGTGACGAAGCTCGAGATGGCGCTCGGCTAGTCGGGGTCGAGCCCCGACCGAAATGCCTCGACCAGTGGCGTGGGGTCGGGCCCGCGCCCGAGCGCGTGCGCCTCGCAAGCGGCGTACACCGGTTTGAGTCCCGCGTACACGGCGACGCTCGAGGGATCGGGCCGGACTCGAGCCACCGGCTCCACGAACCCCGCCACGACTTCCTCCCAGCCGATCTCCCGGCCCTGGGCGACCTGCTCGCCGTGGAACGCCCGCAATGCCGCACCTAACGCCGCCGACTCGGCGACCGCGAGCTGCCGCACCTCCGCGCCGTGCACGTCCGCCATGACCTGCAGGATGGCCCGGTTCTGGGCGGCGCCTCCGGTGGCGTGGATCGCCACCACGCGCTCTCCCATCCACCCGGCGTGCCGCGCGGTCGCCAGCATCTGCGCCTCGATCACCGCCCGCACGTTTGCCGCGGCGTCTCCCGCATCGAGCCCGTAGCGTCTCACCCCGGCCTCGAGAACCGGTGGCGTGACCTCGGGCTCGAACCACGGGAGCATGATCGCCCCCCGGTTGCCCGGCGGCGTGTCACGCAACAACCGCGAAAAACCATGCCATTCGAGCCCGTACGCGTCTCGGACGCGCTCGCGGGCGAGCGAGCCGTTCTTGAAGCACACCAGCGCCATGTAGTCGCCCGTCGCCGCACCGAACACATGACTCGCGCCCGCCGGGTCGATCCGCGGAGCTCGTAACAGCCCGAACAGCGTATCGCTCGTGCCGAGCGAGATGCCGATCCGCCCGGGGGTCACGAGCCCCACGCCGATGAGACTGCACGGGTTGTCGCCGCTCCAGGCGATCACGCTGGCGGGCGGCAAGCCGTAGCGCTCCACCCAGAAGCGGGACAACCGGCCGATCACTGACCAGGACGGCGCGAGCTCGGGGAGCTTGCGGTCGAGCCCGGCCGCGGTGGCACGCATCGCGACGCCCGACCACCGCCCGGCGGCGAGATCCATCAGGTTCATGCCCGCGCCGTCGCCCGGCTCGATCGGCGCGTGTGCCCCGATGAGCAGCGACGCCAGGAACGAGCTCACGAGGTGGATCCGCTCGGTAGCCGCATAGCCCGACGGATCCTGCTCGTGGTACTTGCGGATCTGGGGTCCCGTGAACCGCTCGAACGCGCGGGATCCCGTGAGTCGGGCGAGCGCGTCGTTCCCCCCGACGGCGCTGGCGATGGCGGCACACTGCGCCGTGGTGCTCGAGTCCATCCAGATCGGCGCCTCGGCGCGACTCAACATGCCGGAGAGCTGCGCGACGAGCGGTTGCCGCGGATCGAGTCGGCCGAGTCCCGCCGCCGCCGCGATGTTCAGGTAGACGCTCCCATGCTGCTGCGCGGCGCCCGACACGGCGCGCAGCCGGCTGAGATCGACCTTCGAGTCCCGGGCCAGGATACCCATGAATCGGTCCAACGCCTCGGCCCAGAGCAGCGGCGACGACGTCGCGACCAGCGGATCGGCGTGCGGCAGGACGCCGCTGTGTGTTCCGTAGTGGGGAAAATCGCGGTCGAAATTGAGCGACCGCTGAAACACCACGCGACGCTCGGATCCGCCGATCTCGAGCACGATCCCGGTCAGGCTTTGCGTGCTCGAGTCGAAGCCCAGGTACAGGGACACGCAGCTTATGCGCGCAGCCGAGTCACTATCGCGCGCCCACCACTCTGATCCGCGTGTCGAGCCGGAGGTCGGCCGAAGAGGTCCCCACCTGGATGCGCACAGGCTCGGTTTCCACCACCCAGCCGTGGGTAGCGGGATTCCAGTAGGCGAGCGACGACGCCCGCAGCGACAGCTCGACCGTGCGGGTCTCGCCGGCATTGAGGGTGATGCGTCTGTAGCCCCGCAGGTCCTTGTTCGGCCGCTCGACCGCGGAGCCGAGGTGCTGCACGTACAGCTGCACCACCTCGTCTCCGGTTCTCGCGCCGGTGTTCGTCACATCCACGCGCACGGTGATGGCGCCGTCGGACCGAAGCGTCGGCGCACTGGTCCGCAGATTCTTGTATGCGAACGTCGTGTAGCTCAAGCCGTGGCCGAACGGGTAGAGGGGCGACCCGCCGAAGAAGCGGTACGTCCGACCGGCCATGTGGTAATCGTCGAACGACGGTAGATCGTCCACGCTACGATAGAACGTGACGGGCAGCCGGCCGCCCGGGTTGTAATCGCCGAACAGCACGTCGGCGATCGCGCTGCCGGCGGCTTGGCCGGGGTACCACGCCTCCACGATCGCCAGGACATGCTCCTGGGCCCAGTTCACCGCCAGGGCACTACCGTTGAGCAGCACCAGCACGGTGGGCTTGCCGACCGCGCAGACGCGCTCGAGCAGGCGCTGCTGCGATGCCGGCAGGTCGATCCGCGTGCGGTCGCCGCCGCGGAACCCCTCGATCTGGAGCGGCATCTCCTCGCCCTCCATCCGGGCGGTGAGGCCGAGGAACAGCACCACCGCGTCCGCCTGCCGCGCGGCGTTCACCGCCTCCGCGGCGAGCGTCTCGGCCGGGACCCGCGGGCCGCTGTCGGTCATGGGAAAGCCATCGGCGAGGTCGGCGCCGCGGGCGTAGAGTACGCGTGTGCCCGGAGCGACCGCCTCACGCACGCCGCGCAGCGGCGTCACCGGGTCAGTAGGGTCCCCGTTATAGTTGCCGAGCAGCATGCGGGCCTGATCGGCGTTCGGCCCGATGACGGCGATGGTGCGGAGGTTCTTGCGCAGCGGAAGCAATCCACCCTCGTTCTTCAGAAGGACGATGGACTCACGCGCGACCTGGCGCGCCAGCGCGCGGTGGGCCGGTTGGTCGAGCACCGCGTAGGGAATGCGCGCCCACCGCACGGAATCGGGCGAGTCGAACATGCCGAGCCTGAAGCGGGCCAGAAACAGGCGAGTGACTGCCGTGTCGATCTGCTGCTCGGTGATCAGCCCCTGTTTCGCCGCGTCCACGAGGTTCGCGTAGACGCGACCGCACTCCAGGTCGGTGCCTGTTTTCACCGCCAGGGCGGCGGCCTCGGGAGCGGTCTGTACGACCTTGTGCCGCGCGTAGATGTCATCGATCGCGCCGCAGTCGGACACGACGTAGCCCCGGAACCCCCACTCGCTGCGCAGGATCGCCTGGAGCAGCATGTCGCTGCCACAGGCGGCCTTGCCGTCGACTCGGTTGTACGCGCACATGAGCGAGTAGGCGCCGCCGTCACGGATGCCGGTCTCGAAGTGCGGCAGATAGCTCTCGCGCAGATCACGCTCGCTCACTACGGCGTCGAACTGGTGTCGCTCCGGCTCCGGCCCGCTGTGCACGGCGAAGTGCTTCACGGTCGCCACGGTCTTGAGATACTTCGGGTCGTCCCCCTGCATGCCACGAATGAACTGCACGGCCAGCCGGCCGGTGAGAAAGGGATCCTCACCGTAGGTCTCCTGGCCGCGGCCCCAACGCGGGTCCCGGAACAGGTTGATGTTGGGAGACCAAAACGTCAGCCCCTGATAGCGCCGGCGGCTTCCGGTGCGCACGTACTCGTGGTGCTTGGCGCGCGCCTCGTCGGAGATCACGGTCGCCATCCGGAAAATGAGGCTGTCGTCCCAGGTGGCCGCCAGGCCGATCGCCTGCGGGAACACCGTCGCGGTGCCGGAGCGCGCCACGCCGTGTAGCGCCTCGTTCCACCAGTTGTATGGCGGGATACCGAGTCGGTCGATCGCCGGAGCGACGTCCTTCACCTGGGAGACCTTCTCCTCGAGGGTCATGCGGCTCACCAGATCGTGCACGCGCACGTCGAACGGCAGAGCTTCGTTCTGGTAGGGAGGTGTCTGCACCGCTGCTGCCACGCCGATCGCGCGGCACACGAGCATAGCGCCGAGCAGCGGGATTCTACCGGTCGCAACGGAAGCGCGCATAAGACCTCGAGCGGGGCGGGAGACGGCGCGACAGCATAGACTTACGCTAACCGTCGAGGATCCGGAACAGAAGGAGAGGGCGTGACCATCTCACGACGCGATTTCGCGCGGGCGGCCGCCTGCGCCCTGGCGGGGACGGTGGTGGAAAAGGTCAAGCCAGGCGTCCGGCCCCATCCGTCCGCCTCGCAGCTCGCCTGGCAGCGCGACGAGCTCGCCCTCTTCCTTCATTTCGGCGTCAATACGTTCACCGACCGCGAGTGGGGGGACGGCCACGAGGACCCGGCGATATTCGACCCGACGCAGCTGGACGCGCGTCAATGGGCCCGCACGGCCAAGGCCGGCGGCGCCCGCGCCCTGATCCTGACCGCCAAGCATCACGACGGCTTCTGCCTCTGGTCCAGCCGGCTCACCGAGCATTCCGTGGCGCGCAGCGCGTGGCGCGGCGGGGCAGGGGACGTGGTGCGGGAGTTCACCGACGCCTGCCGGAGCGAAGAGCTGCGCGCCGGCCTCTATCTCTCGCCGTGGGATCGGAACGCCCCAGTCTACGGCGATTCGCCGCGCTACAACGACTTCTACTGCGACCAGCTCACCGAGCTGCTCACGCGTTACGGGCCCATCAGCGAGGTGTGGTTCGACGGCGCCAACGGCGAAGGCCCGAACGGGCGGCGCCAGGTATACGACTGGCCGCGCATTTTCGGCCTGGTGCGCCGGCTGCAGCCCCGGGCGGTCATGTTCTCGGACGCCGGCCCCGACGTGCGCTGGTGCGGCAACGAGGCCGGAGTGGCGGGCGATCCGAACTGGTCCAGCGTGGACCCTGCCGCTGTTCCCTACCCGGGCGCCTCGGGCGGGGCGGTGATCGCCGCCCTGCAGCACGGCGATCCCCACGGCGCGGTGTGGCGGCCTGCCGAGACCGACACCTCGATCCGGCCGGGCTGGTTCTATCACGCGGCGGAGGATGAACGGGTGAAGCCCGTGGATCAGCTCGTGGGCATCTGGCTCACGTCGGTGGGACGAAACTCGAAGCTGCTCCTCAACGTGCCGCCGACGCGCGACGGCGTGCTGCACGCGACCGACGTAGCGCGCCTCGCGCAGCTCCGGGCGCAATTGACCTCGTTGTTCGCCGAGGACTTCGCAGCGGGTCGGCCGGTCGACTGGCGGGTGACCGGGAGGCGCACCGCCGTCGCCCACGTGGACCTGGGCAAAGCGGTGACGATCGGGCTTGCGCGACTCGAGGAGGACATCGCCCGCGGCCAATGCGTCGCGCGCTACGCCATCCAGGGCACCGCGGACGGTCGAGATTGGCGCGAGCTGGCGCGCGGCACTACGGTCGGCTATCGGAAAGTCGACCGGTTCGAGCCCACGGCCGCCCGGAACGTGCGCGTCGTGGTGGAGGACGCCGTGGCGACCCCGCGGCCGCTGCGCTTCGGGTTGTATCGCGGCGCCTGACGGTGGCGCATCGCTGCGAACGGTGGTAGCCTCTCTGGCACATGCGCGCATCCGGTTGGTTGCGATTGTCGGCGGTTATTCTGTCCCTCGCCGTTGCCGCTGCTCGGGCGCCGGCGCAACAGACAGCGCTGGGTCTCTTCCACGGTCAAACCGACGTCGGGCAGGTGACCAAGCGGGGCTCGGTCACGTATGACGCCGTGCGGGAGCGGTACACCATCGCGGGCTCGGGCGCGAACATGTGGTTCGACCGCGACGACTTTCACTTCGTGTGGAGGCGCATCCAGGGGAATTTCCTCTTGCTCGCGCGGGCGCAGTTCGACGGGCCGGGCGTGGAGCCGCATCGCAAGCTCGGGTGGACGGTCCGATCCGACTTCGCGACCGGTTCGCCCCACGTGACGGCCGCGGTCCACGGGGACGGCCTTGTCGCGTTGCAGTACCGCCGCACGGGCGGGGGCGCGACCGAGGAGGTCCGGTCGCCCGTGACGGGCGACGTCATTCAACTCGAGCGGGCGGGGGACGGGTACACACTCTCCGTGGGCCGCTTCGGGGACAGCCTGGCGCCGGTACGAGTGGGGGACCTGGCGCTCGGCGACACGGTCTACGTCGGGCTGTTCGTCTGCGCGCATAACGACACGGTGGTCGAACGAGCCACGTTCCGCGACGTGCGCATCACGGCCCCCCCGCGGGACGGGTTCGTGCCCTACCGGGACTACATCGGGAGCAATCTGGAGATCCTCGACGTCGCGACGGGGGAGCGCACGATCGTGTACCGCTCTCCCGAGTCGCTCCAGGCGCCCAACTGGACCAGGGACGGCAAGGCGCTGATCTACAACAGCCAGGGCCTGTTGTATCGCTTCGACCTCGCCGATCGGCGACCCGTCGCCTTGAACACCGGGTTCGCCACCAGCAACAACAATGATCACGTCCTGTCCTTCGACGGGCGAACGCTAGCGATCAGCCAGCAGAGCGCGGAGGATCACAACGCCTCGATCGTATATACGGTACCGGTGGGAGGCGGGACACCGCGGCGGGTCACGCAACTGGGCCCGTCGTACTTGCACGGCTGGTCGCCGGACGGGAAGTTTCTGGTCTACACCGGACAGCGGGGTGGGGAATTCGACGTCTATCGCATCCCGGTGGACGGGGGCGACGAGACGCGGCTCACACACGCGTCGGGACTGGACGACGGCCCGGAGTATTCACCCGACGGCACGTACATCTACTTCAACTCCGTCCGGAGCGGGACGATGCAGATCTGGCGAATGCGGGCGGATGGCAGCGCGCAGGAGCAGATCACGAACGACCAGTACAACAATTGGTTCCCGCACGTGTCCCCCGACGGTCAGTCGATCGTCTTCCTGTCATTCATGAAGGACGTGGCGCCCGACGACCATCCGTTCTACAAGCAGGTGTACCTGCGGATGATGCCTGCCGCGGGCGGCACGCCGCACGTGGTCGGCTACGTCTACGGCGGTCAGGGGACCATCAATGTGCCATCCTGGTCGCCGGACAGCCGGCGGGTGGCGTTCGTCAGCAACACCGACCTGCGCCGGGTGCCATAGCGTCCGATGCGCGTGTCCGAGCTGCGCGGCGCGCTCGAGGACGCCCTCGGCCCGACCTATCGAGTCGAGCGCGAAGTGCGCCCCGTCGGTGAGTGCCGTTTGTTCGTGGCCGTAGGGCCGCCGACCGATCCCGAGCTGCTGGTGAAAGTGCTGCCGGCGGAGCTCTCACTCGCCGTCGATGCGGCGGTATTCGAGCGCGAGGTGCTGCTCCTGGGCGACCGCCTGGGACACGCGCAGCTCGTGCCACCCCGCGGGTCCGGCCGGGCCGGCGCATTCGTCTATCACGCGCGACGCTTCGTCGAGGGCACCACGCTGCGCGCCTGGCTGGCGAACCACGGCGAGATGCCGCTGCGCCGCGTCATCGAGGTCCTGCGCGACGTCCTCCTCGCCTTGGCGCATGCGCATCGCGGGAGCATCGCCCACGGCGACCTGCGGCCGGAGAATGTGCTGCTCACCGCGGGACGCGTTCAGGTCGCGGACACGGGAATCGTGGACGCCGTCGGCCGCGCCGTGCCGAGCGCGCTCGCAGGCGGCGTCGGCGCGACGTTGTGCGCGCCCGCCTATCTGGCGCCCGAGCGGCGCAAGAACGGCGGGGCCGGCGGGCCGCGCGACGACATGTTCGCCGTCGGGGTGCTGCTGCACGAAATGCTGACCGGCGAGCCTCCCGCCGTGGAAGGGGAGTCCCTCGAGGAGGTGCGCTCGCTGCCGCCGTGGCTGGCCGAGCTGGCGCGCCGCTGTCTCACCCCAGAGCCCACCGCCCGGTGGCCCGACGCCGCCGCGGCGCTGGACGCGGTCGGCCGCTCGGGCGCGGGGCCCATGTGAGCAGCCGCCCCGTGCTGTGCTATCACAGGGTCGGCGGGCCACTCGAGTTGGGCGTCACGCGCGTGGCCCGCTCGGTGTTTGCCCGCCAGATGACGGCGCTCGCCCAGGCCGGTTGGCAGACGCTCACGCTGGCTCAGTTTGTAGAGCGACGCCAACTCGGTACCTCCGCATTCCGCACTCCGCACTCCGCATTTCTCTTGACCTTCGACGACGGCTACGCCGGCCTCGCCCAGCACGCCTATCCGGTCCTCGCCGATCTCGGCTTCACCGCCACGACCTTTCTCATCACCGACTACGTCGGCGCCAACAATACCTGGGACATGCGCTATACCTGGCGCCCGCTGGCTCACCTCGACTGGCGCACCGTGGAGCAGTGGCGGGCGCGCGGCTTCGACTTCGCATCGCACACCGCCTCCCATGCACGCCTCACCTGGCTCGGGGACGCCCGCGCGGCCGACGAGCTGGGTCGGGCCCGGGAGACGCTCGTCCGCCGGCTGGGCGCCTCGGCGGGACGCGCCGTCGCCTATCCCTTCGGTGCGGCGGACGCGCGGGTCGAGCGGCTGGCGCGGAGCGCGGGCCACGAGCTCGGCTTCGGAGGTGTGCGGGGGAACGGCGGCGCGATGCACGTGCCACGCATTCCGGTCTACGTGTGGGACGCCTGGAGGGTGCCGCTGGGGCTGGAAGACGGCGGGCTGGGCGCGCTGGGACGGTTCGTCGCACACATCGCGAACCGGTGCGCGGTCGGGACGAGCTGGATGTTGAAATTGCGACAGGAGCACAGAGCACACAGCAGTTCTTGACGGTGCACCCTTGAGTACTGCTCCCCGCTCTCTGCTCCCGCTACAGCAGATTTCCCGCCCCCACCGCCATCCCCATCGCATGGTACCCCTTATCCACGTAGATCGTCGCCCCCGTGATTCCGCTGCCGAGCGGGCTGGCGAGGAACGCGGCGGTGGTGCCGACTTCCCAAGCGGAGAGTGGCTCCGTGAGGGGAGCGTTGGCGCAGTAGTACTGCACCATCTGCTCGATCTTGCCGATCGCGCTGGCGGCGCGCGAGGCGAGCGGGCCCGCCGAGATCGTGTTCACCCGCACGCCGTACTTGCGCCCGGCCTCGAATGCGAGCGTGCGCGTGTCGCTCTCGAGCGCCGCTTTGGCGGACGACATCCCACCGCCGTAGCCGGGGACGACCCGTTCGCTCGCCAGGTAGGTGAGCGACAGGAATGAGCCGCCCGGTCGCAGCAGTGGTCCGAGACGGGCGACCAGCGAGACCAGGGAATACGCGCTGACGCTCACCGCCGTGAGATAGCCCGCGCGACTCGTCTCGAGCAGCGGCTTCTTCACCTCGGGCCCATTGGCTAACGAGTGCACCACGATGTCGAGCGACCGCGCCCCGAAGTCCTGGGTGAGGCGCTCTGCCAGGCCGGCGATTGAGAAGTCCCCTACGTCCTTGTACCGCTTGTTGGCGCGCACGTCGTCCGGCGCGTCCGCGAGCGTGTCGTACGCGGCATCGAGCGGGTAGATCTTCTCGAAGGCGAGCAGCGAGCCGTCGGCCATGCGGCGCGCCTCGTCCATCTTCCCCCGCTCGAGCAGGTTGAGAAAGATGTTGCGGGCCGGAGGCCACGTTCCCGTGCACACCGTCGCCCCGGCTTCCGCCAGCGCCTTGGCGATTGCAAAGCCGTACCCGCCGTCGTCGGCCACCCCGGCCACCAATGCTCGTTTGCCTCGGAGATCGATGTTCAGCATCAGATGAAAAACCTCGCCGCCACCGGGATCAGCTGCGGATGCTGCACCAGAGCATGGGCGAAAATCCGGCCGAGCGTGCGCCGCTCCGGGGGAATCGCGTTCACCGTCCGGGCCAGCGCATTGAAGAACGCGTCATCGACGCTCTCGAGCGCCCGCTTGATGCGGTAGTACTTCACGTGATCCTGGCCGAGCAGCTCCATCCAGGCGTGGTGGTACGCGGCCAGGCGTCGCGCGCTCGTATCCCCCGCACGGATCGCGGCCGCCACGGTGCAGCCGGCGAGGCGTCCGGCCTTCATCGCATTGACGATGCCGCCCCCCGAGAGCGGGTTGATCATGTGCGCCGCGTCGCCCGCCACCAGGAGACCGTCGGCATAGGTCTGCTGGACCGTCGTGTGCACGATGACGCCCCCCACCGTGTAGCCGGTCCGGGCGCCGTTGGGATAGCGCCGGTCCATCCACGCGTCGAGATACTGGCGCGCGTTGCGGCCGTCGCTCTTCAGCGCCACCAGCCCCAGTCCCACGTTGGCGATCCCCACGCCCTTGGGAAAGATCCAGGCATACCCACCCGGCGCGACGGCGTCACCGAATTGCAGGTAGATCGCGTCGGGGTCGAAATCGATCCCCTGGACCACGTATTGGGCGCACGATTCCATGTCGCGGGCGGGCACGCGCGTGTCGAGTCCCGCCCAGCGACCGACCATCGCCTCCACGCCGTCCGCCCCGATCACGACTTTCGCCCGATAGGTCGACGCACCGCGCAGGCCGCGCACGGCGACGTGCCAGCGCCCGTCCGGGGTCCGCGTCATCCCCGACGCTTCCGTGCCCACGAGCAGCTCGGCGCCCGCCGCGACCGCTTCGGCGGCGAGATGGGCGTCGAACCGCGTGCGATCGAGGATCCAGCCCACGTCCCGCTCGGCGACCCTGACCTCCGAGTCGTCAGGCGCGATGAAGATGACACGCGAAATCTTGCGCGCGACCCACGGGGCGCCGTCCGGATTGGCGAACTCGCGCAGCCCGGCGTCCCCGACGCCCTCCGCGCAGCGCACCGGTGCTCCCACCGCGCGATCGCGCTCGAGCAACACCACGTCGAGCTCCGGTGCCGCGCGTTTTGCCTGTGCCGCGGCGACGGCACCGGCCGGGCCCGCGCCGACGACCAGGAGATCGACGTCAGGCATCGACCATGGCGAGCGCGCCGACCGGGCAGGGCGCGACGCACTTCCGGCAGCCGGTACAGGTCTGGCGGTCGACGAGCAGGTCGCTGAGCGCGAGGTGGATCGCTGCAGGAGGGCAGAGCGGCAGACACAGCCCGCAGCGGTCGCACACGGCAAGATCCACCACGGCGACCTCTGCTGCGCGGGCGCGTCGCATCGGCGAACGGTAGCCGCCGCCGGAAGGGCCGTCAAGCATCAGCCTTGATTGAAGTTACGCTTTACATTAGCTTGAGGCGCCGTGCGAGCGCCCGCCTGACAACCTTCACCCGACGACCTCGTGCCTTTTCGCTGGCCGAATTGGAAGCTCGGTGCCTGGAGCCCGGCAAATGAGATCGCCGTCGATCTGGGCACGGCCAATACCCTGATTTACGTGAAGGGCGAGGGGATCGTGCTGAACGAGCCCTCCGTCGTGGCGATCGAGAAAGCCACGGGGAAGATCAAAGGGATCGGGCTCGAAGCGAAGCGCATGTTGGGGCGCACGCCCGACGGGATCCTCGCCGTGCGGCCCCTCAAAGACGGCGTGATCGCAGATTTCGACGTGACCGAGAAGATGCTCCGGTTCTTCCTCAAGACCATCATCGATCGACATCTGTTCCGCGTGAAGCCCAAGGTGATCGTGTGCGTGCCGAGCGGCATTACCGAGGTGGAGAAGCGCGCGGTGCGGGACTCGGCGCAGTCGGCGGGCGCCAAGGAAGTGTACATGGTGGCGGAGCCGATGGCTGCGGCGATCGGCGTAGGGCTGCCGGTCGAGACGCCCACCGGCAACATGGTGATCGATATCGGCGGCGGCACCACGGAGATCGCCGTGATCGCGCTCTCGGGGATCGTGTCGGATACGTCGATCCGCACCGGAGGCGATGAGCTCGACCAGGCGATCGTACAGTTCATGCGCAAGAACTACAACCTCCTCATCGGGGAGCCCACGGCCGAGCAAATCAAGATCCAGATCGGCTCCGCCGCCCCGGTCGGCGAGGAGCGCGAGATGGAAGTGAAGGGCCGGGACCTGGTCTCCGGCATTCCCAAGATCGTGCGCGTGCACTCGAGCGAAATCCGCGAGGCGGTGCAGGAGCCGATCCAGCAGATCGTCGATGCGGTCCGGCGCGCGCTCGAGATCACCCCACCCGAGCTC
>Ga0066681_10000376_pt1 | contig 14264 bp, 10 predicted proteins | sample GraSoiAngelo_130_FD_65629 | JGI IMG/M metagenome (GOLD analysis project Ga0066681, IMG submission 65629) | Grasslands soil microbial communities from the Angelo Coastal Reserve, California, USA - 14_0929_02_20cm | ecosystem: Environmental > Terrestrial > Soil > Grasslands | place: USA...
TTGGTGAATCGCTCGGCGGCCCTCGAGATCAGGGTGTTGGTGACGCTCAGAATCGGCTGAGTCGAGCGATAGTTCTGCTCGAGCGCGACCATGGTTGCGCCCGGGAATTGTCTCGGAAAATCGAGGATGTTTCTGAAGTTGGCGCCGCGGAAAGAGTAGATGCTTTGCGCGTCGTCGCCGACGACGCTGATGTTTTTGTGCGCGACGCACATCCCGCGGAGGATGCGCGCCTGCAGGACGTTGGTGTCCTGATACTCATCGACGAGGATGTGATCGTAGAGACCGGAGATCTTCTTGCCCAGCTCCGGCGATGCCTCGAGCAGCAAAGCCCAGAAGAGAAGCAGATCGTCGTAATCGACGAGGTTCCGCTCCTGCTTTCGTCTGGTGTAATCGGCGTAGATCTTCGCGAAATCCTCGAGATAATCGACGAACTGGGGATACGAATCGCGGACGATGTCCTCGACGGAGATCTCGGTGTTGATGTGCCGGGAGTAGACGTACTGGAGCGTCTCCTTCTTGGGAAAGCGCTTCGCTTTCGCCGCGTAGCCCAACTGGGCGCGCGACAGCTGCATCAAGTCGGCGGAGTCGCCCTGGTCCATGATGGTGAAATCCTTCGGCAATCCCGCCGCCTGCCCGTAGCGACGGAGCAGGCGATGCGCGGTGGCGTGGAACGTCCCACCGTGTACGCGCTTGCTGTTGCTCCCCACCAACCGTTCGGCGCGGGACAGCATCTCCTGCGCCGCGCGTCGAGTGAACGTAAGAAGAAGGATGCGATCGGCAGCAACGCCACGCTCGATAAGGTGCGCGACTCGATAGACGAGCGTGCGAGTCTTTCCGGTGCCGGCGCCCGCAATGATCAGCAGGGGACCATCGCCGTGGGTTGCGGCGGCAGCCTGCTGGGGATTCAATTCCGATGCGAAGTCGCGAAGATTCCCCGAAGCTTCAGCGCGTGGCCTGGCGGGATAAACCTTCAGCGTGTCAGTCACGCGACGGTCTCGAGTAGCGTCGAGCGCGAAGTTACGATGGCGGTGAGGTCGAAGGCTTCGGCAAACTTGGCGCTGACGCGATCCCTCACATCCTGCAGCGAGATCTCGTCGAGGCCGGCTTCGCGCGCGATCGATGTCATGACTACTCCATCGATGCCGCACGGAATAATCAGATCGAAGAACGACAGATCCGTAGTGACGTTGAGGGCGAAACCATGCCATGTCACCCAGTCGCGAGCATGAACGCCGATCGAAGCGATCTTTTTCCCGCGCGTCCAGACGCCCGTGTAGGCCGTATTCCGTTCGCCCGGAATTCCATAATCGGCCAGAGTGTTGATGAGCGCCTCCTCGATCTTTCTGAGGTACCAGTGAAGGTCCTCGCGATGCCGCTTGAGATCTATGATTGGATACCCGACCAGCTGCCCAGGTCCGTGAAACGTCACGTCGCCGCCACGCTCGACCTCGAACAGCTCGACGCCCTTGCTCTTCAGAAACTCGGGTGACGCGATGAGGTGCTTCTCCTTTGCAGCGCGCCCGAGGGTGACAACCGGTGGATGCTCGAGCAGCAGCAGGACGTCCTGCGGAACGGCTCCGGAAATCCTGTCACGCGCGATGTTGCGCTGGAGCTCGAGAGCTTCCCCGTACTCCATCCTTCCCAGTGGGACCGTCCATAACTCGCGCTCAGCCACGGTGCATCACCAGAATCACGCGTCCAGAACCTTGCCCATTGAATCCAGAGCGGCCTGGGCGATGGCCTCGGACATTGTTGGATGGGCGTGGATCGCCAGATCGACTTCTTCGACAGTGTACTCGTTCTCGCGGGCAACAGCCAGCTCGTGGATCATCTCGGTGGCGTGCGCACCGATGATGTGTGCGCCGAGGATCTCACCGTACTTCGAATCGCGGATGATCTTGACGAAGCCTTCGGTCTCGCCGGAGGTGCGGGCGCGTCCGTTCGCCGAGAAAGGAAATTTCCCCACCTTGTAGTCGATCTTCTTCTCCTTCACCTGCGCCTCGGTCATGCCGATCGACGCAACCTCAGGATGGCAGTAAGTCGCATTGGGAATGTTGCCATAGTTCACCTTGTGGACGTGCTGCTCACCGGCGAGAAACTCGGCGAAGACCACGCCTTCGCGCTGTCCCTTGTGTGCCAGCATCGGCGGGCCGGCGACATCACCAATGGCGTAGATGCCTTTGACTGACGTCTCCATCCGCTCGTTGATCTTGATGAAGCCGCGGTCGGTGAACTGGACGCCCAGTTCCTTGATGCCGATGTCTTCGACGACGGGGGCGCGGCCAGCGGCGACGAGAACCTTTTCGACGTCTAGATCCTGTTTTTTCCCACCGACGTCAATGCTCATCGTCACGGAATTTTTTCCAATCTTTACGTTACTGACTTTCGCGCCCGACAGAACATCGATCTTCCGCTTCTTGAAGCTGCGAGTGAGCTCGGTACCGCAGTCGGCATCTTCGAGCGGAAGAATTCCGGGCAGGACCTCGATAAGTGTCACCTGGGTTCCAAACGCGGTGAAGACATCGGCGAACTCGCAGCCAACTGCTCCGGCGCCAATGATCGCCATCGTTTTGGGAGCCTTCTCCAGGATGAGAGCCTCGTCGGAAGAGATTACCGTCGATTTATTGAGCTCGAGGCCGATCTGGGGCAGACCTTTGACGCGTGAGCCGGTCGAGATAACTATTGCTTTCTTCGCCTCGTGCTTCTCGTCCTTACCGTCGGCTTTCACACTCACTGAATTCTTGCCGACGATTTTTGCCGTGCCCTTGATCCAGGTGATCTTGTTCTTCTTGAACAGGTACTCGACTCCCTTCGAGTTCTGATTGCTGACGGCGCGGGAACGCTTCATCGCCACTCCGTAATCGAGCTGCACGTCACCGACGGTGATGCCGAAATCCTTCGCCGAGTGGGTGATTCTGGTGGCGAGGGATGCCGATTCGAGCAGCGCTTTGGCGGGAATGCATCCCCAGAGAACGCAGGTGCCGCCGAGTCCCTCTTTTTCTACAACGGCGACTGACATTCCGAGCTGAGCGGCGCGAATCGCGCCAACGTAGCCGGCAGGCCCACCGCCAATGAAGATCACGTCATAACTTGCCATTTCTTTGATTCGATTTAGGTCAGGGTAAATCTAGCTTTTGATTACGGATCGAGGGTACGGACTAACTAAGCAGTACGAAGTGCGGACTGAGGGAGGATTACGGATCAAGGACACGCGACAATGGCGTCGTTGCGACGTTCGCAGTTCTCAATTAGCCCGCAGTTGGGAGCTCTGGCGGTTTGGTCCGAACCCCTCAGCAGTTAATCCGAATTCCGCAATCAGATTATGAGGGACAGCGGATTTTCGATGAATTGTCTGACTGTCTGCAGGAATTTGGCTCCGGTCGCGCCGTCGATGACGCGGTGATCGCAGCTCATGGTGACGCGCATGCGCTGCCGCACCTCGAGCTGGCCATCGATCACCACCGGCTTCGCCTCTACTCCGCCGATGGCGATAATCCCGGCTTCTGGCGGATTGATGATCGCGGTGAACTGATCGATCCCGAACATGCCGAGGTTGGAGACGGAGAAAGTCGAGCCGGTATACTCCTCTGGCAGGAGCTTCCGCTCACGTGCGCGCTTGGCAAGATCCTTCGCCTTGCCGGAGATGTCCCACATCGTCATCCGATCCGCGTCGAACAGGACCGGCGTGATCAGTCCGTCTTCGACGGCGACCGCCATCGCGACGTGTATCCGATTGAACTGGCGGATCTTGTCGTTCAGCCAGTGCGCATTCACTTCTGGATGCTCGGCGAGCGCCAGGGCGACGGCTTTGATGACGATGTCGTTGAACGAGACTTTGTACTCCTCGCCCATTTCCGTCAACTGCGTCCGCATTTCGGCGGCCCGCGTCGCATCGAATTCCGCGGTAAGGAAAAAAGTAGGAACGGGACCGTTGGACTCGGCGAGGCGGCGAGCGATCGTCTTCCTGATTTGAGTGAGCGGAACGTCCTTGAAATCTCCCTCCTTCGCCAATCTTTCAGCGGCAGCCGACCTTCCGGCGGCGACACCGGCTGCGCGAGCGTTCTCGATGTCGCGCTTGACGATGCGACCACCGGGACCGGTGCCCTGGATCCCGCCAAGCTGAATTCCTTTTTCGGTGGCGAGGCGCCGGGCAAGCGGTGATGAGCGCTGACGGCCTCCACCAGTGGCGGGAGGACGTGAAGCCCCGTTGCCGCGTGGCGGTGCAGCCGGAGCGGACGGTGGCCGAGGGGGCGCGGGGCGCGACGGTGGCGCACTCGCGGATGGCGCGGGCGCAGCGGCCTTTTGCTGCGGTGCAGTCGATGCTTCACCCTGGGACTGGGCCGGAGCCTGCGGCACCGGACTCTTCGCCGGAGTCTCCTTCGTGTCAGTAACTGCCTGATTCGGCTGCGCTCCTCCAGCTTGCGGAGCTTGAGTCTCCTGAGCCGGTTGCGCGGGGGCAGCAGCGGGCGCTGCTCCACCACCAGCCGAGCCAACGATTGAATCGATGTTCTCGTCCGGGTTGGCAATGACAGCGATCAGTGTTCCGACGGGTGATGCGTCGCCCTCATTGGCGAGTCGCTTCCGCAGGACGCCGTCACCGCGAGCAACGAGCTCCATCACCGCCTTGTCGGTCTCGACTTCCGCCAGCACGTCACCGGATTTGACCTGATCGCCCTCGTTCTTATTCCATTTGACGAGCCGGCCTTCCTCCATCGTCGGCGAGAGCGCCTCCATCACGACTTTCGTTGCCATACTCGCTCAGTCGAGGTACATGACTTTCTTGATCGCCGCCATCGTCTTGCCGGCGTCGGGCTTTGCTGCTCTCTCCAGGTTCTTGGCGTACGGCATCGGTACATCTTCCTGGTGCACACGCAACACCGGCGCGTCGAGATCGTCGAAGCATTCCCGCTGGATGAAATCGACCACCTGCGAGCCCATGCCGCAGATCTCCCAGCCCTCCTCGAGCACCACCGCGCGATTGGTTTTCTGAACCGAGCGCGAGATCGCGTCGACGTCGATCGGTCTCACCGTGCGCAGATCGACGACATCGATGTTGATCCCATCCTTGGCGAGATCGTCGGCCACCTTCATTGCGACGAGGACCATTTTGCCGTGTGTGATCAACGAGCAGTGATCGCCTTCGCGCTTCAGCTCGGCCACGCCGAGCGGGACGATGTGCTCGCCCTCGGGCACTTCGCCCTTGGTGTTATAGAGCATCTCGCCCTCGAGAAACACGACTGGGTTGTCATCGCGGATCGCCGACTTGAGCAAACCCTTCGCGTCAGCGGGAGTGCCGGGAGTGCAGACCTTGAGTCCCGGAATGTGGGCGAGCCAGCTCTCCCACGCCTGCGAGTGCTGCGCCGAAAGCTGTAAGGCGGCGCCGTTGGGACCGCGGAACACCATCGGCATCTTGTACTGACCGCCGGACATGTAGAGCATCTTCGCGGCGGCGTTTACGACTTCGTCGAGGGCGAGGAGCGCGAAGTTCCAGGTCATGAACTCGACGATCGGTCTCAGGCCAACCATCGCCGCACCGACGCCCACGCCGGCAAAACCGAGCTCGGTAATGGGAGTATCGACGATTCGCATCGGACCGAATTCATCGAGCAATCCCTTCGACACTTTGTAGGCGCCGTTGTACTGCGCGACCTCCTCCCCCATCAGGAAGACTGTATCGTCGCGCTGCAGCTCCTCGCGGAGGGCCTGGGTGAGGGCGTCGCGGTAGGTGAGTACGGCCATCAGGAGCTCGTGTCCGCGTAGACGTCGGTGTAAAGCTTCTCGAGAGGAGGCTCGGGACTGGAGTCAGCGAAATCCCACGCATCCTGGGCGATAGCCTTGGCCTCGTCGTCGATCTTGTGCATCTCGCCTTCGGTGAGCTCGCCAGCCTCGTACATCCTGTTGTGAAGGAGAAGTATCGGATCGCGCTTCATGTTCTCTTCCAGCTCGTCCTTCGTGCGATAAGTTCCGCTCACCGCGTCCGACATCGAGTGGCCCATGAAGCGGTACGTTCTCATCTCGATCAGAGTCGGGCGTTTCTCCTTGCGGGCTCGCTCGATCGCGCGCGACATCGCTTCGCGCACAGCGAAGACGTCTTGTCCATCTACCGTTTCGCCGTCCATGCGATAACCTTTGGCGCGCACGAGAGCGTCTTCGTTGGCCGTCGAGCGTGAGATCGCGGTGCCCATTCCGTACCGGTTGTTCTCGATGATGAAGATCACCGGCAGGTTCCACAGCGATGCCATGTTGAGCGCCTCGTGGAAGGCTCCGATGTTGACGGCTGCTTCGCCGAAGAAGCAGACGCAAACCTGGTTGCCCCGCCGATACTTGATCGCGAAGCCGACGCCCGCGGCGATCGGCACATGACCACCGACGATGCCGTGTCCGCCGAGGAAGTTGGTCTGGGCGTCGAAGAGGTGCATCGAGCCGCCTTTGCCGCCGGAGACGCCGGCCTGGCGTCCGAATAGCTCCGCCATTATCGCGCGCGGACTGATGCCACGGGCGAGCGCCTGGCCGTGGTCGCGATAGGCAGTAATGATGTAATCATCGTTGCGAATCATCGACATTACTCCAGTCGAGATTGCTTCCTGTCCGATGTAGAGGTGGCAGAAGCCGCCGATTTTTCCGAGCGCGTAGGCTTCAGCACATTTCTCTTCGAAGCGACGCTGGAGAAGCATGGAGTGGAGCAGCTCGCGGCGTTGCTCGAGCGTAGTACCGGCGAGGTTCGGTGGCGAGGCGTCTTTTTCGATTTCGGTACCCCTCTCCGGGTCTTTTTCAGTTGCCGGGCGTTTTCCGTCGTCCGGTGGCGGACCTTTTTCCTGGCCGTCAGCCCCGGGTCCTTTTTCCTTGCGCTTCTGGACGGGAGGACGCTTTGCTTCGGTGCTCATACGCCGGCGGCCTGGACCTGCTCCCACGCGTGATAGCTGGAGCGAACGAGCGGTCCCGATTCGACATGGCGGAATCCCATCTCCATTCCGATCTCGTACAATTCCCTGAATTCCTGCGGAGTGTAGTAACGGTCGAGGGCGATGTGCGCATCAGACGGGCGCAGGTACTGGCCGAGGGTCAGGATGTCGACGTCGACTTCGCGCAGATCGCGCATGACGGCGACGACTTCTTCCTTCGTCTCCCCCATGCCGAGTATCATGCCGGTTTTGGTCGGAATACCGGGAGCGACTCGCTTCACATACCGGAAGATATCCATCACTCTTGGGTAGCGCCCACCCGGTCGCGCCTTCTTGTATAACCGCGGCACGGTCTCGGTGTTGTGATTGTAGATCTCGGGACGCGCATCGAGCACGGTGCGAATGCTGTCGTGGTTGCCCTGGAAATCTGGGACCAGCACTTCGACCGAACAATCGGGAATCCTTTCGTGTATCTGCCGGATGGTCTCCGCGAAGACCCAGGCGCCGAAATCGGGAAGATCATCGCGATCAACCGAAGTTATTACAGCGTGCCTTAGCCCCATCTGGGCGATTGCTTTTGCTACTCGATGCGGTTCCGCGATGTCGTACTTGGGCGGACGGCCATGAGCGACCGCGCAGTAGGCACAATTGCGGGTGCAAACATCACCCAGAATCATGAAGGTCGCGGTCCCATGTTCCCAGCACTCGCCGACGTTGGGACAGTGCGCTTCCTCACACACCGAATGGAGGTCGAGCTCGCGCATCAAGCTCTTGAGCTGCAAGTAGTTGGGCCCGCCGGGCGCTTTTACCTTGAGCCACGACGGTTTCCGCTCGGGGAGCGGCTCGGCGCGGTGACGCCCCATGATCTGATAAAAAGTCTCTGGCATCTGTTGGGGCCGACGGGGAGGGAAGAATCCGTCGAGCTCAAGGAATCTACATCAAAAGCGGTCTGGGCGAAATTGATGCAGGTCGTGGCTAAGTGGTGATTCTATCACGAGATCGGCGATTAAATCCCCCGTCAGGGGGGCCATCAGTACGCCGTTGCGCGAGTGGCCACAAGCGTAAAGGAGCGAAGGGTGCTTCGGATCGGCGCCGATCATCGGCAGCAAATCAGGAGTTACGGGACGCAATCCGGCCCACGCTTCCGTGGATTTCGACGACGCCAGCACCGGGCAAATCTCCTCGGCGGCGGCGCGTACCTTCTTCACGCCGGACGGCGTGGTGCTGGTATCGAAGCCAACGCTCTCCATCGTGCTGCCGGCAATGCTGATGCTGCCGCGCGGAACGATGTAACCACCCGGACCGTAGGCGACATGCCGTAGCGGCGTGCTCGAGTAGGAAACGAGCTGCCCTCGTGCGGGCTTGACGTGCTTGGCGAAGCGTGCGCCAGTGATTTTGCCGACCCACGCACCGGCGGCGATGACGACCTTTCCCGCGACCAGCTTCGTCGCGCTTTCAGTGGTGACCGTGCAGGAATCCGTCGCTGCCTTGACCGATCGTACCGCCGCGTCGACGCGTTCAACCCATTTGCTGGTCGAGCAGAGCTTCGTCAGCGCTGCCAGCAGAACGACATTGTCTACGGCGCCGTCCTGGGCGTTGAACATGGCACCGAGTGCGTGGGGAAGGGCCGGCTCGAAATGCTGTAGTTCCTTTGCGTCTAGCCAGCGGGCGGTAGGTAGGCCTGACTTGCGCAGACCTTTGATGCCTTTCTCGCTGAACGCGACCTGGAGAATTCCGAGTCGGTTGAGCGGGACCTTGATGCCGGTTCGCTCGGCGAGAAACTCGATGTAGGACGGGTAGCGGTCGCGCGCGGCGATGCTGAAGGCGTGTGCCGGCCCCGGCGCACGCTCGACTGACGGTGCCAGCATTCCGGCAGCGGCGGGAGATGCCTCGCCGGGCCGATGCTCCCCGATCAAAGTCACCTCGACGCCGCGTTCGGCAAGGGCGGCGGAGATCGAGAGCCCGATCAGACCGCCGCCAACGACTATAACTTCGCCGCTCAGCTCCGTCTCTCCTGTAGTCTGCTCTCGTGAAACAAGCGACTCGGCGCTATCGTAGTGATTCCAGTCACTGTATCGGAGAACATCATGTTACGCGCTATTTTCATGATCGGCCTATTCGCCATGCTGGGCCTCTTCGCCGTGGGCATGGTGTTCAAGCTATTCGGCGGGCTGGTCGGTCTTACGTTCTGGCTCGTCGCCCTCGCGCTCAAGGTAGTCATCGTCGGCGGATTGCTGTACTTCGGGATCAGAATCCTTGCGCCAGGTACGGCTGCCCGACTAAGAGAGCGGTTCGCGGGGACGAGGCTTACCCGGTACTAGTCGAGGCCTTTTATCGATCGGGCAGGAGAAACGCGCGCAACGGAGTGCCAGCCGTTGCGGCGTCAGCAGCGACGATCGTTCGTCCCCCGCCGGCTGGGAAAGGCGTTGGCGTAGCGGGCGGTGTGAAATTGATCACCACGCTCGTCGCGCGTGCGGCTGGGGCAGTGCCGGCAGGAACTGCCCGAATCTGATACGTCCCCGCCGCCAGGTTGACATACGCCGATTCGCCGTGATAACCGAGATTGGCGGCGGTGGGAGTCGCAGTCGAAAGGTCCGCGTTTGGCGTCGTTACGAAGAAATCCAGCGCCCCGCCAGTCGGACTCATGTTGACGATCCGCACCGCTACTTGTCCCGCCGCGGGCGCGGGTGTCGGGTCCGTCGTCATGAACCCCGTGATTGCTCCACCTCCGGTGCCGCCTGTTGCATAGATCGTGTGATCGTCGCCTTGCACAATGGTGAAGGTCATTGTCGCTACGGTAATCGACGGGTCAGCAGTCTTTTGCAAGACTAGGGATCTGTCGCCAACCAGAATCGCCGAGTAGTTGGCGGTTGCCGGACTTGGCAGCGATGACGGAGTCGTTCCACCGTAGCCGAGATTCACGCCAAACGGAACGTTCTCGAGGACTGCATTCACCGGAAGGCGTGCGGGATCCGTAATAAGGTTCACAAAACGCACGCGTCCCGTCTCGCCAGTGGGCTCGAGCGGGCCGGGCGCTTCTTTTGTTCCGCAGGCAGCGCCAATGAAAACGAGCGCCGCGATCAAACCAAACGATTTGTTAGTCATATTCGCGGCCTCGTCAGTAAGTGCAACCAGATGGAAACGTGGTCGGCTCTCCTGGGTCGGCCGGCACGTTTGGATTTGCATTCCGATCGCCGATGGCGTACGGCAGCCAGCATCGCTGTCCGTCCACGGGAACACCGGGTGCGGCCACCGGTCCGCGAATCATATTGCGACGACGGGAATCCTCCCACCGCAGTCCGGTCCCGAGCAACTCGTACCGACGTTGCCTGTAGATCTCATCGATCAATTGTGCCTGCGTCAAAGCTCCGGCCAGTGGTGCGAGGCACGCCTTCGGATCGTCAATGCCACGGTTGCCAGTGCAGTCCGTTCGCACCGAATCCAGAACCGCCTGCGACTGCGCCAGCTGATTGGTATTTGCCAGCGCTTCCGCTTTGATCAACAGCACTTCGTCGGGAAAATAGACGGGCAGCGGCGACTGGGGGTTGGAGTAGCGATTCCAAGGGTCGAGCAACGCGCCGACGCGTCCGGTGGCCGTCGTTGATGGAACTACGAACCAGGTGAATCGCTGATCTCCGCCGGTCATCGATAATCTCCACTGACGCCGCGGATTAATTCCGTTGGTCCCACCCGTGACGTTCGCGTAGAAGTTGACGCTCGGCGCGGGGAAGGTGAGCACCGACATCGCTGTCGGCCCCGACCGCGCGGCGAGATCCGAAGCGGCGATGGCAGTTGCGTCATCTCCCGCCATCCGTGCGTATCGCGCGCGGAAAAGGTGAACGACGTTGGGCAGGCTGACGCCAGGTGTCAGAATGTTGCTATTGAAGAATGCGCTCGGTGCCGTCGCCGCAAGCTCGGCCTCGGCGGAATCGAGGAGCGCAAGAACGACTGGCAGCGCGGTGGCGCGATTGACATAAGTTGGTGCGGTGACTCCAAAAGTATTGATGGGGATTTGCTGGTACGACTGCAGCGCTTCGCCGAGCGACTCCGCTTTGAGCGCGAAGGCGAGAGCCTTCAGGCCGCTGCGCGTTCCAGCGTCGAATTGACCTGCCAGCGTATTCGCGCCCGTTAGCACATCGTCCGCTGTTCTGACCGTTCGATAAACCGAATTGAAGACGTTCTCGGCAATGCCGGTTCCAGGCGGCACCGAGCCCTGTTCGGCGTCGCTGATCGAGATCAAGGCCGCAGTCGTCGATGCGAATTCGTCGGTTACGAGTCCGGCCATGTAGGCATAGTTTCCGTAGGAAACGGAGAAGCGACCCTGAAGTCCAGTTGCGAGCGCGATGACTCCGTCGGGGCTGGTGGTCACCTGTTCTTCGGTCGGCTGATTCGGATTCTGCAAATCAAGGTTACATCCAACGAGCATCAGCGCAGCGAAGGAGCCCAGATACTTTCTCATCATTGGCATGGGTGAGATTCTCCGGGCATCAGAAAGTGACCCGCGCGCTGAGCTGCCAGACGCGCGGAATTGGGTAGCCGCCGAAATCGAAGCCGCGATCGGCGGCCGTCGTTTGCACTGACTGCAGGCCGCCGGCGTTGGTGCCGAACAGGTTTATTTCGGGATCGTAGCCGCTGTACTTCGTCCAGACCGCGAGGTTCCGACCCGAGAGCGTGAGGTCAACACCATTGGCGAAGTATCGTCGCACTGTTGGGATGTCGAGTGTATAAGTCGCGCTCAGCTCGCGAAGCTTGACGAAGGTTCCGTCCTCGATCCAGTACTCGAAGATTCCCTGGGTGCGTGAGTTCCAGGTTGGCGGAAGCTTGCGTGGATCGCCATACGGCAAAAGCTCTCTCTCGTACGTCTTGGAATTGCTGGCGATGCCCGCGTTCTGAGCGCGGGTGGAGAGGTTCATGATCTTGTTGCCGAACACGCCGTCGAGCAACGCGCGCAGCCGAACACGTTTCGCCAGTGTGAATTCATTGAGGAATGAGCCCATCCACTTGGGATTCGGATCGCCGAGCACCTTGTTTAGAGAGTCGTTGCAGTTACCCTGGCTCAACGCCTCGCGGATGGCGAGCGTCGCTCCCATGTCCGCGGCGTTGTTGCTGCGCCTATATCGACCGAGGGAATCGGTCAACAGCGCTCCGGTCACGCAATTGCGCGCAGCGTAGGATCCGTAGAACACACCCGCGGGCTCGCCAGCACGGATGCGGTTCGGATACCCGCCTGCTGACTGGAAATCCAGAATCGTGAGACTCTCGACGAGATTCTTGTTGTGGGCGTAGGTCATCGTCGAAGTCCATTGCAGATTCGGGGCATCGATGTTTGTCGTCCTGAGCAACAGTTCGATGCCCTTGTTCGACATTGTTCCGATCGGGTAGAACTGCCGGGAGAAGCCGGTGCTGGTCGGCAGCGGCCGGAAGAAGAGAAGATCCGAAACGCGGCGGTTGTAGTACGTCAACTCGGTGGCGAGCCGTCCAGCCAAAAACCCGGCGTCAGCTCCGAGTTCCCATTCACGCGCGCGCTCATTGCGCAAAGTCGGATTGCCGAAGATCACATCGTTTACGAATCCCGGACGGCCGGCGAAGGGAAATTGCGTGTAGGTGATGAACTGCGAATACGCGTTGAGAATTCCAGGCTGGCTTCCCGCCCAGCCAAGGGCGCTGCGCAACCGAAGGCTATTGAGCGCGCCGGGTCTGTTGTCCACTGCGACATATGACGCAGAAAGCTTCGGGAACGCCTGCCACCGCTCCGACGGAGCGAACGTCGACGATGCATCCCAGCGAACGGCGCCGGTGAGGAACAGCCGGTCTCGAAATGAAAGCTCCTGCTGGCCGTAGAAGCCGAGGGTTCGCAGCTGGACGTCTGACTGAAACGCGGAGAAGACCGATCCCGCGCTGACGAGATCTCCGACCGGCGCCAACCCGTTAGCGCTTGCCTGTGTGATGCGAACGCGCTGCGAGGTGTAGTTGACCCCCGCCGTGGTGCGCCCTTCGAACGAACCGGTCGGTGTCCAGGTGTAGCTCGACACAGCGTCCTGATTGACGATGCGGTTGTTCTCGAAAACCGACTGCGAACGACCCGTCACCAACGGTGCGGTGCCAAGCACGGCGTTGCGCGGCACGAACTGACGTTGCTCGAAGCCGGTGTTGTCGACACCGATGGTGTAATCGACGAGAAGATTCGTCAGCGGCGTCCATGTCAGCTTCGTCGATCCGATGAAGCGCTCAATCGATTGTGGGTTTCGAATACGGTCGATCGCGAGCAGCGGATTCGTTCCAAGCGCAGGCGGCAGAGGATAGACTCCGTTCACCGGACGGAAATCCACGTTTGTCGGAGCGAAAAAGAGCGACCCCATGATGCCGTAGTCGTTCTGTTCTCCGAACGCCTGCAGCTGGTTGTTGGTGTTGATGTAGTTCGACGTGACATTGGCGACGAGGCGCGGCGCGAGCTGCTGCTGGAGATTCAGGCGGGCGCCCGTGCGCCGCGAAGAAGTTGAGCGCATGATGCCCTCCTCATTCGCGAAGTTCCCGCTCATGAAGTAATGCGTCTGATCGCTGCCGCCCTCGACGGTGAGATTCTGGTCCCACAACGGCGCGCGATGGAAAATCGCATCCTGATAGTTGTAGCGCGCGATTGGCAGCCCGTTAACGTCGAACCGATAGAAGTTGAACGGCTGCTGTTCGCGCAGCTGGCTGGTGCCCCAGCGCGTCGTCGAAGTGAAACGCGGCTTTCCGGTGGTGCCGCGTTTGGTGAAGATCTGCACGACGCCGTTGTTGGCGCGCGAGCCGTAAAGAGCCGCCGCCGCCGCTCCGCGGATGATCTCGATGTGCTCGATGTCGTCCGGATTGAGATCAGCGAGACGGTTCTGCGGATTGGCGCGGGTACCGAGATCAGCAAGCTGCCCCGACTCGTTGTCGACGATGACTCCGTCGACGATGTAGAGCGGATCGGAGCCGGAGATGAATGAGTTGACGCCGCGAAGTCTGACGGAGATTCCACCACCGCCGGGGCTGCCGGAATTCTGCGTGATTTGCGCGCCGGGAATCTTTCCCTGCATCGCCTGATCGACGGTTACAGCCTCCGCCCTGCTAATCACCGACGAATCCACCGTGGCGATGTTGGTTCCAACCTTCCGCTTCTCGGTTGCGGTTCCTGTTCCGGTGACGACTACCTCGCTGAGGTTCACGGCGCTGACGTTGAGCGCGATGTCGACGGTGGTAGATCCGAGCGCAACGGTCACTGGCTGGATCGTAGGTTGATAACCGATGCGGCGGACGGTGAGCGTCCGAGAGCCGACGGGGACTCCAACGAGTGTGTATTCCCCGTTCGGACCGGTCACGGCGCCGATGCGCGTGCCG
>Ga0066681_10000386_pt1 | contig 14186 bp, 12 predicted proteins | sample GraSoiAngelo_130_FD_65629 | JGI IMG/M metagenome (GOLD analysis project Ga0066681, IMG submission 65629) | Grasslands soil microbial communities from the Angelo Coastal Reserve, California, USA - 14_0929_02_20cm | ecosystem: Environmental > Terrestrial > Soil > Grasslands | place: USA...
CGCCGAGACGGCGCAGGTGCCTTTGCGCTTCGGCGGGCAGCTGCACCTTCACGCGTTCGTCCACATGCACGAGGGCGTGTTTGGTGCTCGCCGAGTAGAGGGCCGCCGAGAAGTTCGCGTCCCACGCGTCGAAAAAATTGAGGGCCGGCATGACGGCGAACAACAGGAGCACCGCGTAGTGGGGGACGAAGCTCCGCTGATACAGCATGGCGCGGAGCGGGCTGTCGTTGACTCTCCAGAACAGGAGGCCGACGGACGCCGCCATCACAACGTTCCACGGCCACACGAGGCTGTCCCAGCGGTGACCGAAGGGCCCGATCAAGAGCAAGAGCAAGGCATGCATGCCCATGGCCGCCCGGACCGCCACCTGGCGGAGCGGCCGAGTCAATAGGGCGACGCCGAGGCTTGCTTCGAGGAGGGCGACCCCCAGACCGAGCGCGTAGGGCCAGCCTCTGACGCTATCCGGCAGCAGGCCGATGAGGGGGCTGATCAGCCAGGGGAATCCTCGCCGGATAAAGCTAACGTTGACCTTCTGTAGCCCGGCCCAGAAATAGGTGGTCGCCGAGATCACGCGGCAGCTGTTCAGCACGGCGTCGCGCCGGGCGTCGGCCGATCCTGGGCCGTGAAAGCTCAGGACGGCGAGGATGGCCGCGTACTGGTAGACCCATGGGGTCCAGCGGGCCTGGTCCCACAGCGTGTAGACAGCAACAAGAACGACGAAGCCCACGAGGTATGGTCGCGGGCGACGGACGAAGATGCTCGCGCCGAGGAGGGCCAGGAGCAGGCCGAACCACGCGTAGTCGAGCGGAAATGGAACGAGCGAAAGTCGGTCGGAAACGGGCGCAGGCGGAAACGAGCGCGAGGAGAGCCAGAGCCTGGGGGAGAGAAGCAGGCCCGCGATGAAGCCGCAGGCGGTGATCGTCCTCAGCCAGCGGAGGCGTACGCCGGGATCGACGAACCTGAGGTGCGACATCCTAAGAATCTGAGAGGGCCCGCGGTCTGGGTGTTTGTGCCGTCGCTCACGGCTGCGGCGTCGGCGCCGTGCCGGTCAGGTTCGGGGCCGGAACGGCGCGGTAGAAGTACCCGGGGAAGCGCCGGACGGCTTCGAGGTCGACGTCGGCGTAGAGAATACCCTCCTCCTCGCCGAGGGTCTGGATGAACTCCTGGGCCGAGTTGGTGCCGCCTGGCTTGACCCGGAACCACTCGGCGAGCTCGGCCAGCGTGGCGATGGGTGGAGGGATGCAGACCGTGCTGTAGCCCCCCGCCCGGGGGAATCGCTCGACTAGCCGGCCTTCCGCGTCGTGGAGGCGGAGCGAGCACGCCGCGATGTCCACGCCGAACACTGGCTTGCCGTACTGCATGTGGCGGCCGACGATCGTGCCGGGATAGGCCTCGCCGAGGGCGAACCACCACGATGGGTTGAAGATGATGTCGACGCCCTGGTCGACGAGGGCCTCGGGGCCTTCAGAGAAGAAGGCGAAGTCGGCGCAGATCACGATGCCCAGCCGGCCGATAGTGGTCTCAACGACGCTGTAACCTTTTCCGGGGACGGCGCCGTTCTCGATCTCGCCCTGGGTCGGAAAGCACTTCGGCTGCCGCCCGAGGATGCGGCCGTCAGGACCGATCACGACCGCCGTGTTGTGCCAGCGCGCGCGCGTGCCCTCGATCAAGCCAGCTACGACGAAGAGGCCCAGCCGTCGTGCCGCAGCGCAGATCTCGACTTCGCCCACGCGGGGGTAAAGCTCGGGAAAGCAGGCGCAGGTGGCGCCCGCCTGGGCCGTGCTCTCGAGCAGCGTGACGGCGCGGGCGACATCGGCGCCGTCCCAGAGGTCGTCGAACGTCTCGGCGACCGGCCGCGCCTGAATTGCGGCGATTCGCACGGGTGTGCTCATGCCGTCCTCCCTCGCGCGCCCGACAGCCGCGGGTCAAGGAGGTCGCGCTGCGCGTCGCCGAGGAGGTTAAAGCCGAGCACGGCCAGCATGATGGCCACGCCCGGAGCCAGCACGAGCCAGGGCGCGATGGTCATGTACTGGCGGCCCCGACTCAGCATACTGCCCCAGCTCGGCGCCGGCGGCTGCGTGCCGAGCCCGAGGAAGGACAGCGCCGCCTCCACCAGAATGACGATCGACAGACTCAGGCTTGCCTGGACGACGAGGGGCGCGGCGATGTTGGGCAGGACGTGGGCGCGAAGGAGCCGCATGTGGGAGGCCCCGAGCGCCCGGGCGGCCTGGACGAACTCCTGGGGCGTGAGGGCCAGTGTGGCGCTCCGGGCGAGCACGGCGAACTGCGGGAATGTCAGCAACGCGATGGTGAGGACGAGATTCGCGGCGCTCGGGCCGAGCGCGGCCACGAGGGCGATCGCCAGCAGGAGCGGGGGAAAGGCGAAGAGCACGTCGAACACCCGCATGGCGAGCATGTCCGGGGCGCCACCGAGATAGCCGAGGCTCACACCGAGGGCAGTTCCCACCAGCGCCGCGAGGCCGACGGACGCAAGGGCCACCCCGAGCGACACGCGGGCGCCGTAGAGGACGCGGCTCAGGATGTCGCGCCCCACCTCGTCGGTCCCGAGCAGGAAGCGCGGGCCGGGTGGCGTGATCTCCTCGCCCGGGAAGATCCGGGTGGGCGCGTAGGGCGCCAGCCACGGCGCGGCCAGCGCCACCGTCACGAGGCCGGCGACGATGAGCCCGCCGACGAGGAGGGACCCGCTCCGGAGCGCCCGGGGCACGAGCCGCAATGCATCGCCGCGGCGCCCGGGGCGCGTCGCCGCGACCGACGGCCCGGGCGCCGCCACCGTCGCCGTGCGGCCGCCCTCGCCGCTCACGCGTATACGATCCGGCGGTCGATCACGTGGTACAGGAGATCGAGCGCAAGGTTGACCAGCACGGCCGCCGACGTCAGGACGAGAACCGCGCCCTGGATGGTCGTGTAGTCACGCTGGTAAATCGCGTTGACGACCAGGCGCCCCATCCCGGGCAGCGCGAAGACCTCCTCGATGATCACGGCCCCGCCGATGAGGTAGAGGAACTGGGTGCCGGCCATGGCGACAACAGGGATCAGCGCGTTCCGGAGTGCGTGCTTGTAAACGACGCCGGGATCGGCCACGCCCTTGGCCCGCGCGGTGCGGACGTAGTCCTGCCGCAGCACCTCCAGCATGCTGCTCCGCGTGAAGCGCGCGATGATCGCCGAGATGGCGAGGCCGAGTGACGCGGCCGCCGGCAGCATGGTCCCAACGCTTCGCGCCGGGCTCTCACTGAACGGCACGTGGCCGAGGGTGGGCAGCCACGGCGCATAGCGGGCCCCACCGATGATCACGATGGTGCCGATAAAGAACGCGGGGGCCGAGATGAAGAGCAGCGAGAACACCCGCGTCGAGGCGTCGAGCGTGCGCCCGGCCCGGGTGGCCGCGAGCACCCCCATGGGGATGCCTACCGCCAGCGCGATGGCCATCGCCATTAACGCCAGCTGGAGCGTCACCGGGTAGCTTCGCGCCAGCTCGTCGGCCACCGAGAACCCGGTAACGAGGGAGTGCCCGAGGTCGCCCTCGAGCACCCTGCCCAGCCACAGGACGTACTGCACGCCGAGCGGACGGTCAAGGTGGATCGCCTGGATCAGCGCCTGGCGCGTCTGCTCGTTCTGACTCGCCGTGATCCCGAGGAGGATGGTCACGAGGTCGCCCGGGATCAGGTGGATGAGCAGGAACGTGACCACCGAGACCCCGAGCAGGGTCGGGATAAGCAAGAGCACCCGTTTGGCGATGTAGGTGGTCACGCCCGCGGGTCAGCGGTCGAGCCACGTCTGCTTGAAGAAGAGCCGGCTCCGGCTTCCGGGCTGGGCGCCGGATATGGAGAGATAGCCCTTGACCGTCTCGCGCAGCACCTCGGTCGCCCCGGAGGCATACGGGAAGATCAGATACGCCTGATCCGCCATATGCCGTTGCAGGTCCCGGTAGATGGCGACACGCTTGTCACGCTCCATCGTCGTCCGCCCGCGCTCGAGGAGCTCGTCGACTTGCGGGTCCTTGAACTTGCCCAGGTTGATGTTCGACCCGCTGTGGAAGATATCGTACGCATGGGCGTCGGGGTCGGGCTGCCATACCAGGGGGATCATGCTCATCCCCTCGTACTCGGTGCGCACGAAGTTCTTCAGCGCGGCCCCCCACTCCACCTGCTTGAGCGTCACCCGGATGCCGGCGGCGGCGAGCTGCTCCTTCATGACCTCGGCCGTGCGTATGGTCTGGGGGAAGCGCGGCGACACTTCGAGGGTGGTGTCGAGGCCGTTGGCAAATCCTGCCTCTGCGAGCAGCCGCCGGGCCAGCGCAGGGTCGTTCGCGTAGTACGGCAGCCCATTCTCGTCGCCGCTGTAGCCGAAGGGGGCATCGCAGGGGGGGATCTTCGTCGTGATGCTCCCGCGGCCCCGCAGGACCGACGCGATAATCACGCGCCGATTGATGCCCACGCTGACCGCCCGCCGCACGCGCACGTCGGTGAACGGTGGTCTGGTCTGGTTGAAGGCCATTCCATGCTGGGCGCAGTAGCCATCTGGCTCCCGCAGCACGACGCCCCGCGCGCCCTGGAGCTGCCGATCGATGAGCGGGTCGACCGACCAGAGGTAGTGCACGGTCCCCGCGCGCAGCGCGGCCAAGCGGGCGGCCTCGTCCGGGATGATGCGATACTCGAGGGCGTCGAGATACGGCAGGCCCGGCTCGAAGTAGCCGGGGTTCCGTTTGAGGATCACGGTGTTGTCCGGGACGAAGCGCTCGAGCGCGAAGGGCCCCGTGCCGGAGGCGGTTTTCTGGAGGTCCCCGTGCTTCTCGACAATGTCGCGCGGCACGATCGCCGAGTAGTGGGGCGTGGCCAGATACGACAGCAGGGGGGCGAAGGGGCGCTTCAGGACGAACCGCACGGTGGCGCGGTCCGGCGTCTCGATGCTGTCGATGACCTGCCAATTGGAGCGCCAGGGCGACGCTGTCTTCTCGTCGAGCATCCGCTCGAACGAATACTTCACGTCCTCGGCCACGAGCTCGCGCCCGTGATGCCACGTGACCCCCTTGCGCAGCCTGAAGACGTACGCCGTGTCGTTGACGACCTGCCACGACTCGGCGAGGTCACCGACGATGTGCATCTGCGCATCGCGACGCAGCAGGTTCGAGTAGACGTGCTCGGCAACCATCCAGCTGTGGGCCGCCGCAGACTTCTGCGGGTCGAGGCCGGGCGGGCTGACGTCGGCGGCGACGACGAGCGTCCCGCCGCGCTTCGGGGACTGGGCGATGACAGGGCGGACGAGCGGCGGCGCCGCGAGCCCCAGGAGCGTGAGGCCTCCCGTCCAGAGAAACGCGCGTCGCGCGAGGCGGCGCTCGCCGCGGATGGCCCGCTCCCGTGTCTCCTTCATGCTCCCTCCGGCTCGAGCGTCGGTGCACCGGCGAGCCGCCACACTGCTTCGCCGCATGGCCGGCGCGCGTAGCGCCTCGCGGCGCGTGGCCATACTGCCCCGCGGCCGTGGCTTCGTCAAGCGACCAGGGCCGCGTGCGTTACCGCGGCGGGCGCGAAGCGCCGTGCGCGGCCCGTGCTAGACTCGCGCGCACCGGCCATGATCCAGACCGACGCGCTGACACTCGCCCGCCAGATCCGCACGAAGGAAGTTTCACCCGTCGCGGTGGTCGACGCCGTTCTCCGGCGGATCGAGGCGCTCCAGCCGATCGTGAACGCCTTCATCACCGTGACCGCGGACGAGGCCCGCGACGCCGCCCGCCGCGCCGAGGCGGCGCTGATAGCGGGCGGGCCTCTCGGCCTCTTCCACGGCGTACCGTTCTCGGTGAAGGATCTCCTCTTCACCAAGGGCATCCGGTCGACGATGGGCTCGTTGATCTTCGCCGATCAGGTGCCGGCCGAGGACGCCGTGCCCGTCCGCCGGCTGCGCGAAGCCGGCGCCATCCTCATCGGCAAGACGACGACACCAGAGTTCGGCCACAAGCCGCTGACGGACAGCCCGCTCTTCGGAGCCACGCGGAACCCCTGGGATCTGTCGCGCACGGCAGGCGGCTCGTCGGGCGGCGCCGCGGCGGCGGTCGCCACCGGGCAGGGCCCCCTGGCGCTCGGCACGGACGGAGGGGGCTCCATCCGCATCCCCGCCGCGTGCTGCGGCATCGTCGGGCTCAAGCCCACCCTGGGACGCGTCCCTCACGTCCACCAGGCCGATCTGTTCTCGACGACGTCCTACATCGGGCCCATGGCGCGCAGCGTGGGCGAGGTCGCCGCCTGCTTCGACGTGATCGTCGGCTTCGATCCACGTGATCCCTACTCGCGCCCGGAGCCAATCGACGATCCGCGCGGCGTCGAGGTGCGAGGCCTGCGGCTCGGGTGGCTCCCCCGGGTAGGCAACCGGCTCGTCGACCCGGAGGTGCTCGCCTCCTGCGAGGCCGCGGTGCGCCATCTGGAGGGCCGGGGCGCTCGAGTCGAGACCGTGGAGGAGGACTTCGCCGTCTTCGAACAGGCCTTCCTGGTGTTCTTCCAGGGCGGACTGGCGGCGCGCGTCGGCCCGCACATGGCGAAGTTCGGCGACAAGGTGGCGCGGAGCCTGCGGGAGTCGATCGATCGGGGCGCGCGGTGGTCGGCGGTGGACTGGGGGAACGCGCTCGGCCAGCGGACAACAGTCTACCGGCGCGTTCACGCCCTCTTCCAGCGCTTCGACTTCCTCATGTCCCCGACCCTCGCCCGTCCGGCGCTCGCGCTCGACCACGACCCCTTCGAGCCGATCTCCATCGCCGGCGAGACCGCCGGCTCGCTCCGTGGTGCTTGGTATCCATACATGTGGCCCTTCAACCTCTCCGGCCACCCGGCCGTCTCGCTGCCGTGCGGGTGGTCATCGGACGGTTTGCCCATCGGGCTCCAGATCGTCGGTCCCTGGTACGCCGACCGCCGTGTGCTCGCCCTGGCCGAGCACCTCGAGCGGGAGCGCCCGTGCGCGCGCCCGATGCCCCTCTGACCCTTCGTCCCGAGCTCGGAGGACCTCATGCCGCTCTCGCCAAATGGATTCCCGGTCCTGCTCAGCTTCGACATCGACGCCGAGACCATGTGGACGGCGCGCGACCCCAAGAATGCCGAACGCCCCATCGTGATGAGCCAGGGGGCCTACGGCTGGAAGGTGGGCATGCCGCGCATCCTCGACCTCCTTGGCCGCTACGGCCTGAAGGTAACGTTCTTCATCCCGGGGCTCGTCATGGAGCAGCGCCCCGCGATGGTCGAGGAGATCATGAAGCGCGGCCACGAGATCGCCCATCACTCCTGGTCCCACGCCTGGATCGTCAACCTGACGCTCGAGCAGGAGCGTGAGGAGATGGACAAGGGGATCGACATCATTCTGCGCATGACGGGCCGGAAGCCGGTCGGCTACCGCTCGCCAGCGGCGGAGTTCAGCCCCCACACCCTCCGGATGCTCGCGGAGTACGGGTTCGGCTATTCATCGAACTATTTCGACGACGACTCGCCGTATCTCCACACGATCGACGGCCGGCTCACCGACATCGTCGAGTTCCCCTTCGCGTGGGTGCTGGACGACGCCCCGTTCTTCCAGTACTCGATCACGCTCCCCGGGCGAACCATGCAGGCGCCGTCGGCGGTGTTCGAGGCCTGGCGGCGGGAGTTCGAAGTCCTCTATCGCGAGGACCGCTACTTCTGCCTCGCCATGCATCCCCAGATCATCGGTCGACCATCGCGCATCACCCTGCTCGAGGAACTGATCCAGTACATCCTCGGCCATCCGCGGATCTGGCTGGCCCGCTGCGACGAGGTGGCCGACGCGGTGCGGCCGGCGCTGCGCGCGGCGGCGCGCGCGTCCGCCCGATGAGACTCGGCGGGCGTCGTGTGCTGGTGACCGGCGCGGCGTCGGGGATCGGCCTCGCCATCGCGCGCCTGTTCCGGCGCGAGGGGGCCCGCGTGGCCACGCTCGATCGCGACGGGGCGCGCTTGAACGAGGCGCCGGTCGAAGGCGCGGTCCCTCTCGTGTGCGACGTCGCCGACGAGCCCCAGGTGCGGGACGCCGTCGCCCGGGCCGTGGCCGCCTTGGGTGGACTCGACGGCGTCGTCAATAGCGCGGGCATCGATCTGATGCGGCCCTTCGAGGAGATGACGGTGGCGGAGTGGGTGCGGGTGATGGCTGTCGATCTCACCGGCCCCATGCTGGTTTGCCATGCCGCGGTGCCGGCCATGAAACAGGCCGGGCGCGGGACCATCATCAACATCGCTTCCGGCGCCGCCCTGCGGCCGCTCGAGCAGCGAACGGCCTACTGCGCTGCGAAGGCCGGGCTCGTCATGTTCGGCAAGGCCCTCGCCGTGGACCTCGCCCCCTACAACATCCGCGTCAACGCGATCTGCCCGGGCATCATCGACACGCCCCTGTTCCGCTCCTCATGGGCGGGCGCCGCCGACCCCGCGGCCGAGCTGGCCCGCATTCTTGACCGCTACGTGATCAAGCGCCCGGGTCAACCCGAGGAGATCGCCCAGGCCGCCCTCTACCTGACCAGCGACGAATCGTCCTTCGTCACCGGCGTCGCTCTCGCCGTCGACGGCGGGCGGACGTTTCACTGAGGCTGACCGCAGCACGGTGGGGTCAGATCATCCACCGCCCGCCGTCGATCAGGATCGACTGCCCGGTGATGTAGCGGGCATCGTCGCTGGCCAGGAACGCGACGACCCCGGCCACGTCCTCGGGCTCGGCCACGTAGCCCATGGGCACGCTGGTCCGCACTTTGTCGATCACTTCCTTCGGCAGCCGATCGTGGGCGCGGGTGCGGATGGCGCCGGGACAGACGACGTTGACGTTGACGTGAAAGGGCGCCAGCTCGCGGGCGAGGGAGCGGGTGAAGCCGACCACGCCCATCTTCGCCGCCGCGTAGTCGACGAACCCCACGTCGCCGTAGAAGGCGGACTCCGTCGACATGTTGACGATACGGCCACTGCGGCGCGCGCGCATTTCCTCGACCACCAGGCGCGTGGCCCGCATGGTGGTGAGGAGCGAGACCTCGATGACGAAGCGCCACGTCTCCTCCACCGAGACATGGAACTCGCTGGCGCGCTCGCGGGCGCTCTGGCCAACATTGTTGAAGAGAACATCGATGCGCCCGAACCCCCGCCGGGCGGTCGCCACGGCCTCCTGGACGGCGTCGGGATCGGTCCAGTCCGCCGTGATCGGCAGCGCTTCCCGGCCCGCCGTCTCGACGGCGCGCGCCACCTCTTGCAAGGTGTCGCCCTCCCGATCGACCAGGACGAGATCGGCGCCCTCGCGAGCCAGGCGCAGCGCGCTGGCACGGCCGATGCCGTTGGCGGCGCCGGTGACCATCACGATCCGGCCGGAGAACCGGCCCTCGACGACAGATGCCATGACACGCCCTCCGGTCACACGAATCGGTGGAAGCCGATCCAGCGCTCGGCGGCGGCGAGGCCGAGGCCAGTGAGCGCGATCAGCATGGTGGAGATGGCGGCGATGGACGGGTCCACGCCGTACTCGATGGCGGTGAAGATCTTCACGGGGAGCGTCATCTGGCCCGCCCCCAGCAGGAAGATCGACACCGGGACGTTGTCAAACGACACGATGAAAGAGAAGAGCGCGCCGGCGGCGATTCCGGGGCGGATGAGGGGCAGCGTGACCGTGAAGAACGCGACCGGCCCGCTCGCGCCCAGGACGCGGGCGGCGCTCTCGAGCTCCGGATCGATGCCCTGAAGGCTCGCCATCACGGCCCGCACGACATACGGCACGGTGATCACCATGTGGGCGAGGGCCAGACCGGCCAGCGTCCCGTTCATGTGGACCAGCGCATAGAACTGGAGCAGCGCGACGCCCACCACCACGCCCGGGAAGATGAGGGGCGCGTTCAGCAGGGCCGAGACGAGGGCGCCACCGGGCACGCGCCGCCGGATCAGCGCGTAGGACGCCGCCACTCCGGCGGCGAGCGAGCCAACCGTGGCGACCAGGGCGAGGCTCAGGCTGAACCCGATGGCGTGGACATACTCGGGATCGCCGAGCACCGCGCCGAACCAGCGCAGCGTCACGCCCTTCGGGGGAATGGTGAGGTACGACGTGCGGCTGAACGACGCCAGCGCGATCACGACGACGGGCAGCATCAGGAAGGCGAAGACCAGGGCCACCCACACCCGTAAGAGCCACCCGCGGAGTCGCGCCGCCGTCACACGCGCGCTCCCGTCCGACGCGCGAGGACACCGGAGAGGAAGACGAGCGCCAGCACCATCACCGTGAGCAGCAGCGCCTCCGCGGAGCCAGCCGGCCAGTTGAGCCGCTGGAGGAACTCGTCGTAGATGAGGGTGGACATCACTTGGTACGTCGGACCACCCAGGAGGCGCGGCGTCACCAGCGCGCTGATGGTGAGGACGAACACGAGGATCGAGCCCGAGAGGATGCCCGGCGCCGAGAGGGGCAGCGTGACGCGCAGGAACGCGCTGCCCCAAGAGGCGCCCAGCACGCGGGCCGCGTCCTCGACGTCACGCGGGATGTTCTGGATGGGGCCGATGAGCACGAGCACCATGAACGGCAGGAAGATATGGGTCAACCCGATGAGAAGACCGGCGAAGTTGAACAGGAGCTTTACCGGCTCCTGTACCACGCCCAGCGCCTGGAGCGCCTGGTTCACGAGCCCGTTCTGGGCGAGCAAGGCGATCCAGCCAAAGGTGCGAACGACCAGGTTCAGGAGGAGGGGGAAGACGACGAGGATGGTCAGCCAGTTCCGCCACCGCGAGCGGGTTCGCGCGAGGAAGAACGCCAAGGGATAGCCGATCACCAGCGTGGAGAGCGTCACCGTCAGCCCGAGCGCGAGGGTGCGGCCGATGATCTCGAGGTAGTACGAGTCGGTCACGAGCTTGGTGTAGTAGCCGATGGTGAAGCCGTTCGTGATCCCGACCAGCGGGACGTAGGGGCGGAAGCTGGTCGGTACCATCATGCCCACCGGGAGCAGGAAGGCAACGAGGAGGAGCAGGATCGCGGGCAGCAGCAGCCCCCAGCCGCGCGCGGCCGTCACGCCGAGCCTCCGGCCGTGGACTCGCTGCCGGTAAGGAGCACGACGTCTTCCGGGCCCCACTCGATGACCGCCCGCGCCCCGCGCGCGAGCGGCAGCGCCGCGCTGGGCGACGTCACTTCCAATTCACGCCCGTCCGCGAGCTGCACGACATAGTGATGCGCCGGCCCCGCGAAGGCGTGAAAGACCACGGTCGCCGCGAAGCGGTTGGCGCGGTCGGAGCCGGCGCCGCCGGGCCCGAGGCGAATGTTTTCCTGGCGGATCGCCACCTGCACCCGCTGCCCGGGGGTCAGGCCCGGGTGCGGGCCGGCCACGACCGAGAGCCCGCCATCGAGCGCGACGACGGTGCCGCCCGCTTCGATCCCCGCGACGGTGCCGGTGAGAAAGTTCGCCCGCCCGAGGAACCGCGCGACGAAGGGTGTGGCCGGGCGGCGATAGACCTCCTCTGGCCGCCCGATCTGCTCCACGCGCCCACCCTGCATGACCACCATCCGGTCGGACAGGATCAGCGCCTCCGCCTGGTCGTGGGTGACGAAGACCATCGTCGTCCCGAGGCGCTCCTGCAGGCGCTTCAGCTCGACGCGCATCTCATCGCGCAGGAGGGCATCGAGGTTCGACAACGGCTCGTCGAGCAGGAGCACGCGCGGCTCGGTGACGAGCGCACGGGCGAGGGCCACGCGCTGCTGCTGGCCGCCGGAGAGCTCGCGCGGGTGTCGCGCGCCGAGCGGGCCGAGCCGGACCAGCTCCAGCACGCGCTCGACGCGCGGGCGCAGCTCGGCCTCCCCAACCCCTCGACGCCGGAGGCCGAAGGCGACGTTCTCCAGCACCGTCATATGCGGGAAGAGCGCGTAGGACTGGAAGACCAGGCCGAGGTTACGCCGGTGGACGGCCACCCGAGTGATGTCTTCCCCCGCCAGCACGACCTCGCCCGCGTCGGGCTCCACGAGCCCGGCCACCATGCGGAGCACCGTGCTCTTGCCGCAGCCCGATGGCCCCAGGAGGGAGAGGAACTCGCCCGGCGCGGCGTCGAGGGACACCTCGTCCACGGCGACGACGGCGCCGAATGACTTGCGGAGCCGGCGCACGCTGAGCGCCGGGGCAGCGCCGCTCACCGCCGGCGACGCGCTCGCCCCGAGGCGGAGGTCAACGCGCGATCTCGCGCCCCCAGCGCTCCGACCACTCCGGAAACTTCCTCGCCACGAAGTCGGTGTCGGGGAAGTACATGCGCCGGACGATGTCGCCGAAGGGCACGAGCTTCCCCAGATCGGCCGGGAGCTGGACCTTCTTATTGGTGGGACCGGCGAACTGCGTCTGCGCGAAGCAGAGCTGGCCCTCCGGCGAGAGGAGGGCGGCGATGTACTTCTGCGCCAGCTCGCGCTTCTGACTGGCCTTGGGAACGGAGACCGTGGGCACGATGCCGATCGCGCCCTCCTTCGGGTATGCCGCGGCCACCGGCACGCCCTTCGCCGCGGCGGCGCCGGTGCGGTCCGTGTACCACACGGCCACCGCGATGTCGCCCCGCTCGAAGAGCGGGATGATCTGGTCGGGCTGCGTGTACATCATCTGAACGTTCGGCTTGAGCTTCTTGATCGCCTCGAAACCGGGATCGATGTTCTCGACCGAGCCGCCGTTGAGGCGCGCCGCCGCCATCAGGAACTGCTGGCCCGAGGTGCCGGAGATGTCGGGGATGGCCAACTTGCCTTTGAACGAAGGCTTCCAGAGGTCGGCCCAGGAGGTCGGCGGCGTTGTCACCAGATTTGTGTTGTAGGTGATGATGGTGCCGGCGAACATCATCGACACCCAGTAGCCGTCCTTGTCCCGCGAGGCGTCGTACAGGTCACCCCAGTGGTCGATCTTCGCGGGCTCGAGCGACTGGAGCAGCCCCTCTGCCTTCATCTGCTTGACGATCTGGCTGTCCATGTACGCGACGTCGAGCTCCGCGCGGGCGCCCGCCGCGCGCAGCTTGGCCGCCGTCTGGACGGAGCTGCCGAGCACGTACTTCACGCTGGCCCCCGTGGCCTTCTCGAAGGCGGCGGCGTGGCATTTCTTCGAATTGTCGACGAAGGTGCCGCCGAAGGTCGCCACCACCAGCTCTTCGGCGGCGGCCGGCGCCACGGACGCGAGTGTGAGCAGGGTCGCGAGCAATGTTACCCGGTGGATGGTCATGCAGGATGACGCCTCCTCGACGGGATGGTGCCGCGATTATTCGAGATCGTCCCGGCCAAGTCAACTGGCCGCGGCTTGCACGAGGCAGCCGCCAGAGGGCCCGACCATGCGCCAGGCTGACGAGCACATCCTCATCCCCACCCTGAAGCGCCAGCTCGTTGACGGGTTGATCGAGCGCCGCGAGTTCCTGCGCTACGCCGCGCTGCTCGGCATGGCGGCGACGGCGGCCTACGCCTTCGTGCGCAAGGTGACTGGCCAGGCGCTGGTGGCGGCGGCGCAGGGGCTGCCGCGCGTGCGGCGTGCTGCGCCTCGGCATGCGGTGCCAAGATCTCCAGGTTCTCGACCATCTGACGACGACGGGCGTAGACAACGTCACGCGGCCGAGCCTCCTCGAGAAGTGGGAGGCGAGCCCGGACTTCAAGACGTGGACGCTGCGGCTGCGTCGCGGGGTGAAGTGGCACAACGGCCGGGAGTTCACAGCCGACGACGTCGTCTGGAACCTCAAGCGCGTCCTCGATCCGAAGACCGGCTCCTCGGTCCTCGGTCTCATGAAGGGTTTCCTCCTCGAGGGGTCCGAGACGGGCGAGAAAAAGACGACAAGGGCAACGCCAAGAAGTCCACGCGGCTCTGGGACGCCAACGCCATCCAGAAAATCGACACCTACACAGTGCGTCTCAACGGCAAGACGGCCCAGCTCGCCGTGCCCGAGCAGCTCTTCCAATATCCGCTGCTGATCCTCGATCCGGCCGAGAACGGCGAGTTCAAGGTGGGCGGGAACGGCACCGTGCCCTCGCCCTGGTCAGCACCGCGACACTCTTCCGGTCGCCTCGTTCATACCCCTCGAACGCCTGGAGCAACACTTTGGTGCCACGCGTAACTCTGGAGAACCTCCATCGCCTGTGGCGTTACTCTCTTCTCGCCGAGCCGCGACGCTGCTGCAGCGTCAGTCCCGCGCGTGGCCGAGACGATCGAGGCGCTGCCCGACGGCGAGCGCGAGGCG
>Ga0066681_10000412_pt1 | contig 13823 bp, 14 predicted proteins | sample GraSoiAngelo_130_FD_65629 | JGI IMG/M metagenome (GOLD analysis project Ga0066681, IMG submission 65629) | Grasslands soil microbial communities from the Angelo Coastal Reserve, California, USA - 14_0929_02_20cm | ecosystem: Environmental > Terrestrial > Soil > Grasslands | place: USA...
CAGCAGCCCGACAGTATTTAGGAAGGAGCAGAAGGAAAAGCGGCGGCAAGCCGCCGCACTCCAAAAGGATTTCTGGTTAACCATAACTCGTACCCCCCTCCCTGTGTATTTCATAAGTGTTGCATCTAAAGAACTTAGAATTTCCGGAAGTGGTTTAGAATCAACACTTGCGGACATTTCCCATAAGTGTTGATTCTACATGGGATAGTCCGGCCGTGAACTGGAGAGGCAAATGCCAGGGTGGTCCTCCGAGCGCTGGGCGGACGCAGAAATCCCCCAAGAATGAGGGACCCAGACTGTAAGCGGGGTTCTGTACGGAAAAGCGAACTACTTCACAAAGATAATATAACAGATTGTGACCGGTTTGTCGAATGAAAAGTGAACGCAATGGTCATTTTTCGGTAAGCGCGTTGATCAGCCGCGAGGGCCAGTTTCTGCTCGGACTGAATCAGGCTCGCATCTACCGGGATGTTTTAAGCTCCTGATGCGCTCCAGAATCGAAGGTGGGCATCGGCGAGTAGCCGACTGATCTCATCGCGGTCCACCGCATCTGGAAGCGTCGAAGTTGCTTGAGCAGCTAGCGCTTCTGATTCGAGTTGCGCGCCGAGCTCTCGAATTTCTGTAAGAGAATACTTGCCCCTACGGATTTCGATCAGCTCGTCCCGGTTTGGTCTCGGCAGCGTGATGCGTCCGTGCTCCATCAACTCTTTCGCTTCTCCGTACAGACGGATTACGTGCATAGCGTATTTCGTGTCGTATCCATATTTGTCTTCGAGTTCAGCGCGGTGAACGTTCTTCTGCCCCTTCTGACCGAGCAATCGCTTCATCTGGTCGTCTGCGAATCCAAGGAATGGCTTCAAATGGCCCTTCGCAAGGAATAGTTCGGGCCGGGCGGAAAAGTGGTCCCATGTCTCGGTCGTGAACTCAAGTGGCGCGAACAAGAAATGCAAAGCCGACGGATTCCCCTTGGCGGCTAGTCCCGCCCACTTCATTAGCGTATACAGGCAGGCATCCACATCTTGCGGCCCGTTGCCGCCGACTTTGCCTCCAGTCGTGAAAACAAAATGCTCCTCACGTTCGAGCCCAAGGACTTTGGTTGGAGGCGGAATGTAGAGTGCGTACCAGTCGGTATCGTCCGTCGCGCCCAGTTTTGCACCGTGCGCTTGCGAGCCGCCAATACACGCCATGATTAGATTTTCTTGATGGACAAATCCATATTGGGCGAAGTCGGGTTTCACTTTGCAGTCCTCGATATTTTCGATGGTACCGCGCTTCCGCGGCTAACGAGGGCGGGAGTTCTCCTCGGCGCGCAAGGCGGATAGGACGGCGCGGCGCATGGGCGCTTCGGGCGCGCGCTTTCCAATCCAGATCTCCCACTGGGCGACACCTTGGGCAATGAGCATCTCGATGCCTGGGACCGTGGCGATGCCCTTCTGAGCAGCAATCTTCAAGAGCTGTGTCCTCTGAGGACGATTGATCATGTCCATGACGAGCCGGCAATGCAACTCGCCGGGAACGAGCGGAGAAACGCCGTCGTGGGGATGCATCCCGACCGGGGTGGCGTTCAAAATGGCGTCAAAGGACTCCGTGCGCAAAGCAGCGCGGGGCAGAGACTCTGCGCCGAAGGCGCGGCCGAGTTGCCGTGCAGCTTTCTCACGGCGGGCGCAAATAACGACGCTCGCTCCGGAACGAGCCAGCGCAAAAACGGCTGCTCGAGCCGCTCCACCCGCTCCGAAGACCAGGATGCGGCTACCTTTGATGCGGAGTTTCTTTTCGAGCGCACGGAGCAAGCCGAGGTAGTCCGTGTTGCCGCCGTAGAGAGAGCCGTTGCGGCGAACGACCACCGTGTTAACAGCGCCAATTTCCGCTGCGAGAGGATCGCACTCCTTCAGATACTTGAGAATGGCCTGCTTGTGCGGATGAGTGACGCTGAATCCACGGAGGCCAAATTCGGGGACGGCCTTCAGAAAATCGCGAAGGTCATGCACAAGGAAAGGGAGATAGACGGCATCGATGCGACGCGCTACGAATCCCGTGTTGTGCAAGAGCGGAGAAAGAGAATGGCCGACAGGATCGCCAATCACTCCGTAGACCCGCGTGCGGCGCGTGAGAGCGTGCGCGCGGTAAAGATACTTCATGTCATGCAGAGAAACCTGGCCCGGAGCGGTAGCACTGGCGACAGGCGCGTACGCCAGGGCACTTCCCTCGCGCAAAGCGAGAATGCGCGCGGGCAGGCCAGCCTCTCCCATCGGAACGGCAACGAAACTTTTGGAATTACGAGCCAAGCGGAGGAGCCGGACGCTGTCGCGGATGGTCCGCGCCTCAGCGGCGATCTTCACGGCGTCGACTCCGCCATGCGTCGGCGGACTCACGCTGCGAGGCAAATCCGGCGTGCGCTCAAAGTCGTGCATGGAAAGCATGACGCGCCGCGGCACGGCATATTCCCGCACGGACTGGCCGGGAAGCTTGCGCAAGGTTTCCACTTCAAGGTCGCACCATTGGCATCCGGCCTCGCGGGCCTGAGTCAACCAGTAGAGTTCACGGTCAACACCACCAGTGAGCTTGCCTCCGCCCTCACGACGGCGGCAGGTAGCCAGAAAGGCGGCGTTCCGAGGCTTGAACTTGGCCAGCCAACTGAGGAATCGAGCACGCTCCGCGTCACTGCTGAGCCAGTCGAGGCGTAATTCGACGGTACTGGTTTCCTGTAGCGCGAAGCGCAGCAGCTTGGCCATTTCCGCTGCGGTCCCAGCCGCCACAACCGCACAAATCCGCCGTAAGCCCGTGCCAAAGAGGCCCATGTCCCGCCCTGTGCCGCCAAGCTATTGAAAATGCAGCTAGTAGTATGCCGTATCAAAAGTGTAAAGCAACCTCGGCCATGTGGTTGACGCATGGGGCAGGCCCTGATACTTTCGCTAAGATAAAGTCCATACACGGCCCATCGGGCGTGTTTTCGAAGGAGTCACGGGATGCGCGCTAAAATCGTTGTCTTATCTCTATTGGTTTTCCTGGGAGCGACATTAGCCTCGGCGCAGGACGCGGCCCAGGCTGCTCCGCAAAACCGTCCGGTCGACTACAGCGCGGTGAATTGCTCAGGATTCGTTACGGACCAGAGAGTCCCGGACGAAACCCGGCTAGTCTCCGCGGAGCAATCGAACTACAAGATCGTTTTTGGCCGCGGCGACTATGTGCACATCAATCGAGGCCAAGACAAAGGTGTGCGCGTAGGCGACAGGTTCTCCGTGGTGCGCCCCGTCAAAGATCCGACGGAGGTACCTTGGTTCACGTGGCAGGAGAAGCTTCTGAGAGCCATGGGTACGTCGTATATGGACGCGGGGCAGGTAAAAGTAGTCAACGTCCAGCCCAAGGTTTCCGTGGCGCAGGTCATCTTCTCATGCGATTACGTGCAGCGCGGGGATATCGTCGTGCCTTATTCGGATCGCCCAACGCCGCCGTATAAGGATGCTTCCAACTTTGATCACTTCGCGCCTGTAAGCGGCAAGCCGGTGGCCATGGTAGTGGCCGGAAAAGATTACGGACAGGTTTTCGGCAGACTCAACTCAGTCTATGTAAACCTTGGGACCAATCAAGGAGTCAAGGTCGGTGATTACTTCCGAATCTTCCGCTATCAAGGCTCGAGGGCGGAGACCGTGCCGCAAGAAAGAGGTTATCAGTATGCGACGTACGGCTTCGGGAGCGCCCCGACGCGGTACGAATGGAATGACCTGCCACGGGAAGTTCTGGGCGAAGGAGTAGTCATCAATGTCAGCCGGAACTCGTCAACGATGTTTATCACCTTTTGTTCATCCGAAGTGTTTGCTGGGGACTACGTCGAAATCGAATAGAAGTCCGATCCATTATTAAATCGTTCAGGCCCGTTGCGATTTCTCCGCGCGGGCCTTTGTTTTTGCATTGCCGCTCGATGGCAATCTTCACGAATGGCCAAATACTTCAGGCACCTCCGCGATAAGAACTTTCGGAAAATACTTCGCAGGTGAATCCGAAGAGATGAGCTTCGGGATCGCGCCAAGCTTCGCGAGGCAGCCCGGCCTTCTGGCAGGTCTCCTCGAGAAATTGTTCCTGCGTCAGCCGGTGTTCGATCGCCACTTGGGGAAGCAGAAGACCACGATGCGTATGATGCTGGACAAGAAGTCCGTGATGCCCGATTTTGACAGCTTCAGGGGCGATCGGTTCCATAGCTGACAGGAGTGAGATTTCAATGCTCAGGTCAGCAAGCTGGTCCGGCTTCATGGGGGCGAATCGCGGATCTTCCAGCGCCGCACTGGCAGCACAACGAATAATGGCTTCTCCCAGCGGCTCTTTCGCTTCAATGACACCGATGCAACCCTGCAAGCGATTGCGCACATGAAGCGTCACGAAGACACCACGGCGTTCCGCGAAGGCTCCCTCGCGAGGGAACACATCCGGAAGCCTGCGGTGGGAGACAGCATCGACCACAGCCGTCCTGGCCAGTTGCAGGGCGGCGCGCTGGTCCGCTTCAGAGAGGGACGGCATCCTCGGGCTTCTTGCGGGCTTCGAGCATGCGGAGCCGGCGGCGTTGCTTGATACTGTCGTCGACGTGGCTCCAAAAGCGCCGGAAGTACTGGGCGGCGGAGACGAGCGCGCTGATGACAACAAGCCACAACAAAATTCGCGCGAGAGGCTTGAAAGACGGATGACGTGCTCCGACAATCAGCACTGCAACGGCGCACACCTGCAAAACCATCTTCGTCTTTCCAAGAGTCGAGGCTTCAATCGTGAAACCTTCGGCGGAAGCGATGTTGCGCAGACCGAGAACGGTGAATTCCCTGCCAATGATGATGACCACCATCCAAGCAGGAACAAGGTGCATGTCCACGAGCGAAACGAACGCAGCGGAGATCAAAAGCTTGTCGGCAATGGGGTCGAGAAGAATGCCAAGAGTCGTTATCTGGAGGCGCCGCCGGGCCAAGTACCCATCGGCCCAATCCGTCGCTGCCGCCAAAAGCAAGATCAGGACGCCCCAGACCTCGAAGTGCACGGAAAAACCCCAGAATTCGAAGTTGGGGCTGCGGGTAAGGAGAATCACGATGAGGACGGGAACGAAAAAGATCCGCAATAGCGTCAGTGAGTTAGGAAGATTCATGGCGAATGACGGCGGGGGTGCCGCCCCGTGGCATCAGCCACCGTAGTTTCACTATAGACTTGGAGTGAGGAGGCGTCAACACACCAAAGGCGGGTTCGCGTTCATCACAGGAGAGCGAATGCGCCGGACGTTTGGCGTTTTTTAGTAACTTCGGGATTAACAGCCCTACAGGCAGACTAGCAAAGAAAGCTATACTCATTCGTAATGCGGCTGCTGCAGATCTGTGCAAATGTGAAACGAACGCCTCTGTGACTCAGGAGTCAAAACGACTCTCATGGAGGCCTCTGGGCTATAGATAACTATTTTGTTTTCAATTAAATACAAGAAGATGTCTATTGAGTTCGCGCCTGAGCGCAGTAAGACGCCAAGAAAAACCTCTGTCTCGTGACTACGGTTTCCACAACGTTTTCCACAGAGGAGCGGCACGGCATTTTAGTAAGAAAAACCCCTCACAAAATGCTGCAAGTGAATAAAAACACGGGTTTTGCACGATTTTACTCAATAGTTAGCAGGCCTGCTCTTTCAAATGGCGCGCGGACCGCGGAGAAGTCTTATTGGAAGCATAAACATGGCGCTAAAAAGACCGAGAATGCCGTGAACAGCAATTCCCACAATGCGGAAAGGCAGCGTCAACAACCAGACGATGGGATACAGCACGAGAGCGAGCAACGCAATCGGCCAGCACAAAATAAATAAAATGATCCACAAGAAGAAAGCAGCCATGGCAACCTCGTTTGTGGCGGCTCTTAAACATTGAGTCCGGAGTGTAACCGCGTAACCGCCAGCCTCAATTCTATCTTACGAAAGTACCCGCGGAAATGTTTCCTTGACGGCATACTCTTTGAGCCGCAGGCGCGTGGCGATGGACGCGGGTACTTCTGCGTCGAGGCGCATGAGCGAATCGTCGATTTCCGAATGGAGGACGCGCCCCAATGCATGAATCATGGCCAGGGTGCGACCTTCCGCAAGCGGCAAGCGGATGGAAATCGTTACAACGGGATCGGTGGGCATCTCGGCGTCCATGCGCCGCAGCAATTCCTCGATTCCTCCGCCCGTCAAAGCGGACATAAGCACTGGCGTGCTACCGGCACCAGGACGTCTCCCTGCGCCGTTCGTGACCGTTTTTCGCTCTTCAGCTGAAAGCCGGTCCATCTTATTGAGTACCCGCAGCCTGGGACGGCGGTCCACGCCCAGTTCATGCAAAATCTTGTCGACTTCCTCGTCAAGCTCATCGTGGTGTGGATTGGAGACGTCGCTCACGTGGAGGATCAAAGCAGCTTCCTGCACTTCTTCGAGCGTTGCGCGAAACGCCGTCAGCAACCCTTTTGGCAGGTCGCGGATAAATCCCACAGTGTCAGAGACGAGGACCCGACGGTTCGAGGGAAGACGCAAGGCGCGGACCGTGGGATCGAGCGTGGCGAACATCCGCGAGGAAACCAGTACTTCGGCGCGGCTTAAGGCATTGAACAACGTGGACTTGCCTGCGTTGGTGTAACCCACCAGCACGATCGTGCCGAGAGGGATGGCATTGCGGGCTTCACGGCGCAACGCCCGTTGCTTACGAACTTCATCGATGCTAGTCTCGATTTTGCGGACCCGGTCGCGAATCCGGCGCCGGTCAGTCTCCAGTTTCTTTTCGCCAGGTCCGCGAACGCCGATACGTCCTGCACCGCCGCCCGCTCCGCCCGCGCCACCTCCGCCGCTTTTGCCGCCAAGCCGCGACATCGCGGTTCCTTTTCCCGTCAGGCGGGGCAGCATGTAATTCAACTGGGCCAGCTCTACCTGCAGTTGGCCTTCGCGGCTCCGGGCGTGCCTCGCGAAAATATCGAGAATCAATTGTGTGCGGTCGATCACGCGGCGTTCCGTGGCTTCTTCGATGTTGCGCTGCTGCACGGGAGAGAGATTGCTGTCGAAGATGATCAGCGGCGCATGGTGTGCCGTGGCTTCGGCGCGAATTTCATCCAGCTTACCGCGGCCGACGAGCGTGGCAGGATCGGCGGCATCACGCATCTGGAAGACGGTTCCGGCGATCTCCGCCCCTGCGCTGCGCGCCAATTCAACGAGTTCTGCAAGCGACTCGCGGCCTTGCACACCCGCCGGCATGCCAGGAAATCGAGGCGTGCGCTTCCAGCCAACGCCTACCAGCAAAGCGCGTTCTGCATTCGAAACCTGATGCTGTGTTTTCGTCACTGAGTTCGGTCGGGAGTCATCGTGGGACTGGCGCATTTCTTGCCGGCCTCATCCCGACAGTAATTATACGCCTCTCTTTCCGGCCCGGCGACCCGTCTCTCACTGCGTGAATCTTGGTCGGAAAAACGGCGGTTTGCGAAGCCTGCGGACCCGTGGGAAGATGGATTCATGCGAAAACAAATTCTCAATACTCTATTATTTCTGGCGACCGGAATGATGCTGGTTGAGAACACCCAGGCTCAGCAGACGCCGGCGGCAAATACTCAAAAGGCTCCGGCGACGAAGGCTGCGCCAGCGCCCGCTCCTGACGCTCAAAAGACGCCTGCAGCAAAGACGGGACAGGCAGCCAAGCCAAGAACGCAGCCCGTTCTAACTCTGAAGACCCAGAAAGACAAGGTCAGCTACGCTCTGGGAGCTAACCTGGGGATGAACCTGCACAAAGAGTCCGTGGAAGTGGACACCGCCATTGTGCTGCGGGGCTTGAAGGACGCTCTCGCAGGGGGCAAGTTGCTGTTGACGGATGATGAAGCCAAAGCCGCGCTCACACAACTACAGACGGACTTGCGCAACAAACAGATGGAAAAAATGAAAGAGGCGGCGGATCTGAATAAGAAAGCAGGCACGGAATTTCTGGAAGCGAATAAGGCCAAGGAAGGCGTCGTGACGCTGCCGAGCGGACTGCAATACAAAATCTTGACCGAAGGTACGGGACCAAAGCCCCTAGCGACCGACACTGTCTCTTGCAATTATAGGGGCACGCTTCTGAACGGCACGGAATTCGACAGCTCCTACAAGCGCGGCCAGCCAGCGTCATTTCCTGTGACTGGCGTTATCAAGGGATGGACGGAAGCTCTGCAACTCATGCCCGTGGGGTCGAAGTGGCAGCTCTTCATTGCCTCGGACCTAGCTTACGGCGATCGCGGAGCGGACCCGCGCTCTGGCATCGGCCCCGGCGCAACACTCATCTTCGAGGTAGAGCTGCTTTCCATCCAGGAAAAACCAAAAACAGCGATAGCGCCGAAATCACCAGACAAATAAGCAAGTTTGTCGTCGCTGTGAATTGGGAATTCGGCTTAGCTAAAACGCTTCTGCTGCTTCAGTTCTTCTGCCTGAAGCCATTCGAGTACGCTGGCCTGCACGCCGGCATCATCGCCAAATCCTGAAAACCATTGGACGCCCGGCTCCTTGCGAAACCACGTAAGCTGGCGTTTGGCGTAACGGCGCGTGGCCTGACGAATTGCTTCTATGGCTTCCTTCAGAGTCCTCTCGCCTCGCAGTACCGCGCGCAATTCCCGGTAACCGATAAAGTCGAACGCTTTCGCATTCTCATTCAGGCCGCTATCAAGCAGCGCCTGCACTTCGCGCATCCAGCCCTGTTCGAGCATAGCGTCCGTTCTCGCATTTATGCGCTCATTGAGCTTCTCGCGCGGGGGCATTAATCCAACTTTCAGAATGCGCCAGCCTTCGAGCGGGACGCGACCGGTGCTATGCACTGCCGATATCGGCTTGCGCGCAAGGATACATACTTCGACCGCGCGGATCAGCTTCTGTTCGTCCGCAGGCGCGATTTTCCTGGCTGCTTGCGGGTCGAGCCGCTTCAAAATGCGATGGAGATACCCCGGTGGATGCTCATCGATGCTCGCGCGGAGCCGTTCGCGCAACTCTTCTGAACGTTGCGGAACGTCCGCAAGGCCTTCAAGCAGCGCACGCAAATACAATCCTGTGCCGACCGTGAAGACCGGCAGACGTCCCCGCTTTTTCAGGTCTTGCAGAATTTGCAAAGCCATTTGGCGGTACGCGCCTGCTGTTGCGTTGTCCTTTGGATCGAGAACGTCGATCAGGTGATGCAGAACTCCGCGGCGTTCCTCGAGGGTGGGCTTTGCGGTGCCAATATCAAAGCCGCGATAGAGCTGCGTTGAATCGCAGGCCACTACTTCTCCGCCGAAACGCTCCGCAAGCTTCACGGCGAGCGCCGACTTTCCCGAAGCCGTGGGGCCAACGATGGCCACGAGAGGCAAGAGCGTGTTGCTTTCGTTCATCGAAAGAGAAGATGCCGCGCGCGAACAAAAAGAAAGATGAGCACAAAAAGGGCGAGGAGAAGACTACCCAAAACCTGTTGGCGCGGGACTTTCACTTTTGCTGGTAATAAGACTCGAGAGGAATGTTGTAGAGATAGGTGTAGCGCAGCTCGATATAAGGCCCCTTGAACTGCGCGGGCAGCGGCTCGAAGGGATTCGACGCGCGCACGGAAGAGAATGCGGCGCGGTCCAACGGCTCCTTCCCCGAGTTGCGCTGGATCACCGGCTCGTCGGAAGGCACGCTGCCGTTCTGCATGATTCTGAACGTGAGCACAACTATGCCTCTCTCCCCAAGCTCGACGGACCCAGGCATGACGGCGAACCAATTGCGTTTCACCGTAACATAAACGCGCTGGAGATAGCTGTTGAAATCCACGCCTTGATCAGGCGTGAGCATCTCCAGGCCCCCGTAGGCCGTCCCGCCTCCGCCCCCGTGCGCAACACCGCCAGGAAGTTGGCCGCCTCCTCCGATCGGCCGGGGACCGGAAGGGCGAGTGGCTTTCAAGGAATCCTGAATGCTTTGGCTCGGTGAAGTTTCTTTTGGCAAGACCAGGTTCGGCCGAGGCTGCGGAGCGTCGGGGGTTTCAAGCTTTAGCGGAGCTTTCGCTACTGGCGCGTCATCTTGCGTCTGCGGAGCAGCTTGCGCAACGTTTGGCTTGGGTTCGGGCGCGCTTGGCAATTCTTTCACCGGACGTTCCGGCTGGGGCGCTGGAATGCTAGGCGGCGCGACTTCGCGCAATACACGCGCGTTGACATGCACCTTGGGCGGTGGTTGTGCTGGACGACTCGATGGCTCTAATGATTCCAGCCTCCATGGCGGGAGTAACGGCGTCAATTGCCTTTGCGCGAGTTCTATTTCAGCTTGCGTCGGCTGGTGCGGCGGAAAAAGCCTTGATTGGAAAATCAGGAAAATGAACAGGAGTGTGTGAAACGTGATTGAAATCAAACGCGTAGCGAGCTGCCACTTGTGCTTCTCGTCTCGCTGTTCTGGAGCGATTAGCTGAACTTCCCCGGTACTGAATATATCCGGGTCGACCAGGTCTTCCGGAACGTGCAGCGGATGCTCGCTCATTTCCGGCGGCGCGGAACCCACAGGCACAGCAATACGCGAGTCCAGGTCTGTGGGCTGCAGCGGCGTCGAATAATCCTCCCTGACGCCGTACGCTTCACGACTCACGTCGCGGGGCACAACAACGCGCGCCGCAATGGATTCCAGAGGCAGATTCGAGGGAATCGTTGAGTTCCCATTCAAATGCACTATGGGCAGCATCGCCGGGACCAGCGTGCGCTCGTCCATTGTAGTGGGACGGCGGCGCTGCGTTGGCGCATCCACCGTCGCAGGTGGACGAGCATCGAACGGGACCAGAATCCGTGAAATCATCTTGTTTTGTCTTGTGTAGCGAATGAGCCTGTTTGGACGCGCGCGGCGTGCTCTTGGATGCTTGCCATAACACGGGTGGCCAATTCGAGCGCCGCGCGGCCCGCTGCCCCATTAGTGCGGGGCTCCTTGCGCGAGCGTGAAGCGTTGACGAACGCGTCGAGTTCCGCTTGCAACGGTTCGACTGCCGGCGCATTCAGCTTCTCAAATCCAAACTCGGGCTGCGGACCGGGCTTCTTTACGCCGATGCGAAGGGCATCGCGCCGGGCATAATCCAGAGAAATGTACTCATGCTGCTGGAAGAAGCGCATTTTGCGCACACGCTCCGTGGAAACTCGGCTGGCGGTAATATTGGCTACCGCTCCTCCGGCAAATTCCAGGCGCGCGTGAGCGATGTCCACTTTTTCGGTAAGGACCGGAATCCCAACGGCTTTGACTTCCACAACAGATTCGCCAACCATCGCCAGCAAAATGTCCAGATCGTGAATCATTAAATCGTAGATTACGTCCACGTCGAGGCTGCGCGGCGTAAAAACGCCTAGCCGGTGCACTTCGAAAAACAGTGGCCGGTTCAGGATCGGTTCAACGGCAGTCACCGCAGGATTGAAACGCTCGACGTGGCCTACCTGCAGAATCCGCCCGTTTTTCTTCGCGGCTTTGAGAAGTGCATCGGCCTCGGCAAGATTCACGGCCATGGGCTTCTCGACGAGGACGTCGAGCCCCATTTCCAGAAGGCGACAGCCCACCTCCGCATGCGCAACCGTCGGGACAGCCACGCTTGCGGCGTCCGCGCGTCCGAGCAACTCCTCCAGTCTCGTCAAGACTGGAGTCTGGAATTCTGCGGCAACAGCAGCGGCACGCTCAGGATTCTCGTCGAAGACTCCCACGAGTTCCGCGCCATCGAGTTCGCCATACACGCGAGCGTGGTTGCGCCCAAATTCCCCTGTGCCCACGACGGCGACACGGATCTTCTTCGAATCTCCCGCCGCCGGAGTCATTCTTTCTTCATTCCCTTCAAAGCTGCGTTAGGTTCCGGCGTAGCGAGCGGACTGAAAGCTTGAATCGCTATTCCCGCTCCATCCGCCAGTTCGATCACTTTTTCCCGGTCAAAAAGAAGCGTCCGCTCAGCGTCTATGGCAAGAGCAGTCGCACCCGCACCCCTCATCTGTTCGATGGTGGGCAAACCAACAACGGGTACGTCAAAACGCATATCCTGGCCGGGCTTGCTGACTTTAACGACAACCAGAGGCTTGCCATCCGCAACGCGGGCCGCGCGTGCGATCGTCTCGTCGGTGCCTTCCATGGCTTCCACCGCCACGCAAGCGCGATCCGCGATGACGACTGTCTGTCCGAGGTCCATGCTCGCAATGTGTCTGGCCACTCCAAGTCCATAAGCAATGTCTTTCGCTTCATGGTCGTTCGGGGCCCGCCGCGTCAGCACGCCAGGATCAGGCACCAAAGGCTTCAGGAACAACGTCGAATCCACCAGGCGAATCCCTTCGTCCTCCAGCACGCGGGCGACAGCACCGATCAACGCATCCGTATTTTTGCGCGGCAGCGAGAAAAGCAGCTTCGCCAGTTTCCAATCCGGCCGGATGGCGCTGAAAATTTTGTTGTGCTTCACTTGGCCGGCCATGACCGCCTGCTTCACGCCTTCCTGATGCATCAAGTCAATCGTCTTGCTCAGCTCGCCGAGGCTCACCCAATGCAGCCGCTTGGCGATTTTTTCCAGCTCTTGAGACGCCTCTTCCTTCAACGCGATCACCGCCATGTCGATTCCCTGGCTGCGAGCACCTTCCAGCACCAGGAAGGGAAAGCGCCCGTTTCCCGCGATGAGTCCCCAGCCTGTCGTGTTTGTGTTGGCGTCCGGCATGAAATCAGCGTTTAGGCGTCACTTCACAATGCCGCGCTCAGCGCTTTCGATAAATTTGATCAATTCCTGCACGTCCGCGGAATTCCCCAGGGATTTCCCCATTTCGGCAATCGCCTGCGAAGTGTTCAACTTGGCGCGCAGCAGCAAACGATAGGCGCGCTTTAGAGTTTGCAGGCGCTCGGGAGAAAATCCTTTGCGTTCCAGGCCGATGGTGTTGATGCCAAAACTTTTTGTCTCGCGCTCGGTGACGATTTTGGAAAATGGCGGAACGTCCTGCGTAATCACGGTTGACGCACCGATGTAGGCGTACCGGCCGATGCGGCAGAACTGGTGCACCGGGCAAAACGCGCCAATCGTCACGAAATCTTCCACGGTGACGTGTCCCGCGAGCGTTGCCCCGTTCACAAACAGCGCGTGGCTGCCGACCTGGCAATCGTGTCCGACGTGCGAGTAAGAAAGAAAAAAATTCTCATTGCCCAGAGAGGTCCGGCCTCCGCCCTTTTTTGTTCCGCGGCTCACCGTCACGTATTCGCGGAAAATGTTGCCGTCACCCACAACCAGTTCGGCGCGTTCGCCGCGAAAGGTGTAATCCTGCGGGTCGCCGCCGATCAGGCTGAAGGGGTGAAAAACATTGTTCTTTCCGAACTTGGATGGTCCCTGCACCACAGCGTGCGAGTGCAGCGTACAACCTTCGCCCAATTCCACATCCTCGCCAACCATCGCATAAGCGCCAACTTTGACGCCTTTGCCAAGTTTCGCGCCGGGCGCCACGATGGCTTGCGGGTGAATCTCTTGCTTTTTCATTTCGCGGATTTTTCCGCCTTGGCTACGACCTCGCGGTCCACCATCTTGCACATCAGCGTCGCTTCCGCGGCCAATTGCCCGTTCACCGTTGCTTTGCCTTCCAGTTTGCAGAAGTCGCCGCGCCACGAGAGCACATTCATCTCCACTTTCAATTGGTCGCCAGGTACCACTGGCCGCCGGAACCGTGCACCATCCACTGCCACAAAATAAAGCAGCTTCTTTTCCCGGTCAGGAACTTCCTGCAGCAAAAGCAATCCTCCGGTTTGCGCCATGGATTCGATAATCAACACGCCAGGCATGACCGGCGCTCCCGGAAAATGTCCTTGAAAGTGGGATTCGTTAATGGTGACGTTTTTCACGCCCACAATGCGCTTCAAA
>Ga0066681_10000420_pt1 | contig 13774 bp, 5 predicted proteins | sample GraSoiAngelo_130_FD_65629 | JGI IMG/M metagenome (GOLD analysis project Ga0066681, IMG submission 65629) | Grasslands soil microbial communities from the Angelo Coastal Reserve, California, USA - 14_0929_02_20cm | ecosystem: Environmental > Terrestrial > Soil > Grasslands | place: USA...
TTCGGGCATTATGGATAATTTATGGATTCGCAAGGAGGTCCACCCAAGTGGTTCCGGTTCCGAGGGGGACTACATAAGCGCCACGTTCCTGATTCCAGGGCTTGGCAGGACGATACATTGGTGCTCCGTCAACTTTGGCCGGTTGCTCGATGCGAAGCCGGGCCGCGTGCAGGTACTGCGTAGCTGGCCTAAGCCCCACGCGAATCGCTCCCGTTTTCGTGTCCAATTCGATGAGCTCAAACTGCCCTGAGTCCAGAGTAAGCCACAAGCCCGCGGATGCCAGGTACACTCGCATGCGAAAAGAATCGAGTGGCGTGATCTTCACGGTTTGACCTTCCACGCGAAGGTTGCCCCCAAATGCCACCCAGCCAAATTCGGGATGGTGCACGATGTAAGTCGCCGTGTTCCAGGCATGCCCAAAAAGGTTTGGTCCATCGTCGCCCGAGAGCGCATCAGGTCGCAACAAATCCGGAAAAGCGTGGAAAGCAGGGGCCAAGAAGCCCTCTTCATCAATGTCGGTGAGGGTGCCCATCGTGCCGCCGTATCCGACTCGCAGAAGATAAAAATCGTCGGGATGCTCCCGATATTCCGAGAGAAGCGGAATAGCGTTCAAACTCGAACCGTAATGGTGCAACTGACGTTCAATCTGCCGAAGCTTGCCCGCGAATACAAAATCCCAGTACCGGCGTGCGCTGCCGTTGTATCCCCAGTGCGGAATTGCCGGATCGTAGCCAAGGATGGCGTTCAGCGTCACGTCCGCCTTCTCTTTGAAGCCAAAGTATTTCATCCAGGCGTAGACCTCTTCCTGCCCGGTCGAGTCCCACGGCATCTCGCTCCCAAAGGGATACGCTTCCTCTTTCCAGCGATTGGCGCGCACGCGCATTTTTGCCTCCAGGTCATCCGCCTGGGCATTCCATCCTTCGCGCCGCAGATCCGCCAAAACTTGAAGGAAAATGTCCCCTTCCATTTGGCCGAAAACGGCGTATTCGGGCGCAAACTTCACCATGGCCACTGACGTCTCATACGCGTTTGTCAAATACCAGTCCCACGGATGATTCGTGACCAGGCCGTCGTAGTTGCGCGTCAGGCGGTACAAAACCCAATCCGCAGCTACCACGTGAGGATAATCAAACGAGCGGTCTACACGTTCTGCGTGCGTTCTGTTCCAGCTCGTCCAAGTGCTCCAGTCGAAATCCTTCCGGTAAAAGCCGGGCGGCATTTGATCCGGCTGATAATAGAAGAGGCTCTTGCGCACGCCAAACTTCTTCGGGCCGTCCTTATATTGCAAGCCACCCCAGAGCACGCCGTCCACGAATTGCTGAAACTTATCCAACTCTTCTTTGTTCGGCTCACCCAGCTGCTTCATGATCGCCGATATCCAGGCGCCTCCGCCTCCTTCGTCCCCGAGACCTGCAATCCACGCCCGGCTGTCCTGCATGACGATTTCATTCGCTTCGCGGTCGTAGGACATGAAGGACGGGCTTCGATGAAACGGATCCTGGGGATCGACAAACCATTGCTTGGTCGCGAGAAAATGGCCTACATTGGCCAGCGCCCGAACTTCGGGCTTGGTCACAAAATAATGAATGGTCTGCACCAAACCATCGTTGTAGTTAATCGTTAACCGCGCGCGTCCCCCCAATTTTCCCTGCAGCGAATATTTCTTCCAACTCCCCGCGGCGCCGGCACCTCCCTTCATCGCCATCGCTCCCGCAGGTTCCACAGTTACAGACTTCACCGGCGCGGGATACTTCAAGAAAAGTTCGCCCCCGATGTCCATCGGCAGGATATAGCCGGGAATTCCGACGGCAACGGGGCGACGATTCTCCTCTAGAGTCTTCTCGATATGGCGGATCGAGTCCGCAATGACGAACTTCACGGCGTAGATCTTCGATTGGCCGGGTGCCAAGGTCAATTGGGTCGGCGGGTTCCACGGCTTCGCCTTCTTCCATTCGTTTTCGGCGAGGGCAGCGCTGTGCACCATCCAATCGTAGAAACCTTCAAACGTAATGCCTCGCGGCGTGAGGTCGCGGAAAATCGAAACGCCTGCGGAATGGCGCGCGTCCAGGATCGGGCTGTATGCCTCGAAGGGGGTCTTTCCTTCTGGTAGCACCAGCAACGCCGGCCCTTGCCCACTCAATCGTGTGACCTGCAAATAGCCTGCGTCCTCACCAATATAAGGATCGTAAAACGAACAAATTGCGTGAGCCTGCTCGAGCGACCGCCCGTTCAGCACGTTGTTGAAAATCATGGGAACGCCCAGCGCGCCAATCTGCACATTCTCCGCTGCTTTGTTTTTCAGGGTGAACTGCAGAACGAGCTTTCCACCTTCGAGCGCCCAGGTTCGTGTGACTTGCAACGGGATATCGGCGGGCAATGTCGGTGCGAGGTCAGCCGCGGCCAGAATCTGAGGTGCCGTCGGGAGGGCGGTGACGGGCCTGCGGGCCAACGTCGTCGAATAGTTATGCCACTCCCCCGAAGAACCTTTGCGCAGACGCAGGTCGATGTCTCCCACGTGGTAGTAGCCGTCTTTGGATCGCTCAACAAGCAGATCTCCTGGCGTAAAGTCGAAGTCTCCCGCTCCTTTTGGCTTAAGGGCGGCCACCGTCTGCGAAGAACGTACCAAGCGCAAGGAAAACGCAGGGGTCTCCAGATCCAGGAAACCTTGCTCCAGCATGGGTCCGGGTGTTGGCGCTTCTTTTTCCTGTCGCTGGCGCGCCCGCATGACCCAAAGGGCTGCTGAACCGACGAGAAGGGCAACGACAGCCAGCGTCAGGTATCTCGACCGCGTAGTGCGCTTGGGGTAGCTCATTTCGCGCTCCTCACTAACGCCATTTCCCGGGTTAGCCCAGCCATGATCAGCAATTTACTGCAAGCGCTATCATCAGCTGCGCATAGTATTTGACTTAAGATGGATGCGCTGTTATTTCGATTGCATAATACATGCACTATGCTAGATTGCAAGCGCTTGCTCCCGGTCACCGGAGGATGTGCCGTGCGCTGGATCCCCGTCTTGGCTCTTTCTGCCGCATTCCCTCTTGCCCCTTCGATTTTGGCGCAGTCTCTCCAGAATGCTCAATTTCAACTGGCCTATTCGCCCTCTGGCATCACCAGCCTGAAACACGTTCAGGACAAGTACGACACTGACTACATTGCCGGTGGCCGCACTGTCGGCGAGGTAATCATCCGCTACCGCGCTATCGGCGGGAAAGACTGGAAGAAGGCGACGGCAGCAGTTCTGAACACCAGTGCACCCGCAAACCCACAGGAAGTGTCCTTTACGATTGGTGAGCTCCTCCCCACGCTTGCTTTCCTTTCCCGCGCCTCTGCCTCCATCCGATCCCAGGCTATTTTTACCCTGAACGACCAGCTTCTTCCTCGGAATTCGCGCGACCCCGCTATCCCTCGCTTCATGTGGCTTGGCCGAAAAGGCACCACCGAGTGGGTGCAATACGATCTTCCCGGGCCTAAGCAAGTCCATTCAGTCGAGGCCTATTGGGCTGTTCATGAAGACCCTAACAACCCCGGCAAGTTGCCCAAGAGCTGGCGAGTTCTGTACCGCGATGGGGATAACTGGGAAGAAGTGCATTCCTCTTCGGGTTATCCGGTGCAGGCAGATCAGATGAATGAAGCTGCCTTCACTCCGGTCAACACTTCCGCTATACGTCTCGAAGTTCAATTGCAAGAAGGCGCCACTGCTGGTCTTTTCGAATGGGGCGTCAACGGTGAAGGCAGAGAGGTTTCACCTATCCATGACTTACTGGCCCAGGAAAACTTCCGGATTCAAGACAATGCCCTGCTGTGGACAATTTCCTTGAAAAATAGGTCCGGCGCCGAACTCGAAATCGGCGACCTCGGCCTGCCTCTCCCGTTCAACACGCAGTATGTGTGGGATAAAACCGAAACGTATACGAAGCGGCTAATCCCGCATTGGCTAATCGCCGGCAACGGCTCTTTTCTTTTTTGGATGCGCACAAATACCGAGGGGCCGTATCTGGTGATGACGCCAGTGGGCCGTTCCAAACTGGAGTACTTCGAGCCGCCGGGCTTTGGTCGAGGCGTTGCGTATTACATCCATTCTGAGGCGAGCGGGGAGGAACTGCGAGCAAAAGGCGGCACTTGGCGGTTGCCAAACACGAGGCTTGTTCTTCAGCCGAACGGTCAATCTGGGGATTCAACGACATACCAGTTTCGCTTCCGGTGGGCTCAGGATTACAACGCGGTGCGCGATGTTCTCTACGAAGAAGGTTTGTTCGACATCAACGTTGTTCCCGGGATGACGATACCCACGGATTCAACCGCGATGTTTTCGCTCCGCACGCACAATGCAATCAAGGCTGTCGTGCCGGAGCATCCCGATGCAACCAGAATCGAATACCTTGGTACGCGCGGCAAAGACCTTCACGTCTACAAGGTCCGTTTCTCCCGGTTGGGTGAGAATCTGTTGAAAATGGAATACGGCGATGGACAATTTCTTTCACTCGAATTTTTTGTTACCGAGCCGCTGGAAACGCTTTTCAAAAAGCGCGCGGCTTTTCTGGTGACGCACGAGCAGATCCGCGATCCATCCAAGTGGTACAACACCGTGTTTTCCCAATGGGACCTGAAACACGAAATTCTGCGGAGCCCTGACGACTTGGACGGCTTGCAGTCCTATGCAGTTGCATCAGACGATCCGGCGCTCGGAAAGGCGCCCTATGTGGCAGGAAAAAACATTTACTTCCCTGTACAGTCTGAAATTGACGCTGTGGAAAGCTACATCAAGGATTTTGTCTGGGGCGGTTTGCAGCAAACCGATAAAGAGCCTTATCCCTATGCAATTTACGGGATTCCCAACTGGAAAGTGAATCGCGACAGCCCCAAAGACGACAATTCGGGGAAAAAGCACATCTGGAGAATCTACGACTACCCACACGTAATTCTCCTTTACTACAACATGTACCGGCTCGCGAAGCTCTATCCCACCGTGACCAAGTATCTCGACAAGGATGGGTATCTGGAGCGGGCGTTCGGCACGGCAAAAGCGTTTTTCACGGTCCCGCTCGAAATTGCGAAGTGGTCGGCGTATGAAACGGGCACCTACAACGAACTCGTCATTCCGGAACTGATCGATGCGCTCGACGAAGATGGCCACAAGGATCAGGCAGATTGGTTGAGGACTGCTTGGGAAAAGAAGGTTAAGCACTTCATCAACGACCATCCCTACCTTTTTGGTTCGGAGTACCCATTTGACTCAACGGGATTCGAGTCCACCCACGCTTTCGCCAAATATGCCATGAGCCACGTACTCAAGCCCGGTGAAGCCCTCTCTCCAGAAATTCCAAGTGACGATTTCCGCCGCGCTGTCAATTACGAAGATGCCGCTGCGTTTCTGGAAGAGCAGATGAAACTGAACCTGGCGTGCCGCGGCTGGTTGGAGACAGCCTACTACTATCTGGGCAGCGACTATCGCGGCTCGGGACCTTCCAACTACACACTAAGTTATATGGCACAGATGGGCGGATGGGCCATTTCCGACTACGGCTTGTATTTCGCGCAAGATCCCTTTCCGTACCTCCGCCTGGGCTACGCCTCGTACCTCAGCTCCTGGGCCTTGCTGAATTCGGGGACTCCAGAGTCCAACTACGGTCACTGGTATCCGGGCAAGAACAACGACGGCGGCGCCGGCGGAGGGTTTGAGCCGCGGCCCTGGGGGCGCGCATGGCTGGGCAACAAAGAGATGGGCCGGGGGTCATGGTGGTATTCCGGCGAGATTGATTTGGGATATAGCGGGGCACTGCGATCTGCTGCAACGATTGTTGTAGATGACCCGATTTTCGGGCCATTTGCCTACGGCGGCGACGTTGTCCGGGAGAAAAACCTGACGGAAGTTATTCCGAGGGACGGATTGCGAGCGCGGTTCCATATTGTGAGAGGAAAGGAACGAGTTCACATCCTGCTGGACCGCGACGGCTTTGCGAAGGATAAGGCAATATCGTTCAACGACGCACTTTCGGTCGTCCATTTCACGTTGGAGAATCGGGCCGAAGCAAGCCACGACGTACTCATTCGGATTGCGGGATTACCTGCGGGAAATTACAAGGTAACGGCACAGAATCATCTGGCACAGAAGCTAACAGTCAAAAACACCGATGAGCAGAAATTACGAATTCCAATCGGCGCCTCAGGTGCCCCCGTTTCGATCGAGCGGATCGCACGTTGAGAGATGGTTGTTTCCTTTCTTCTCAACTGGACTACCCCCCCGGTTTTTTGTAAGTGCGGATTCTAAAGGAGTTAGCTTTTCTGTAAGGCCTTTAGAATGAACACTTCCATGGAGCCCTGCAAGTGTTGATGCTAAAAGGGTTAGACAATGTGCCATTTCACGCCCTCATTGCAACCCCTAATACCACTTTCGACTGAAAACCTAAAAAAAGGAGGGAGGATAGGACGTCCGGGAATTCTAGGGACTGGGCGCAGGGTCTTGCTTCACCAAGCGAACGCGGCCGGTAGTGGCCTTAGCGCGCTGTTCGGCGTTGAGCTTTGAGAGGGTCACCAGCGCCTCTTTGGCTTCGTCGAGCTTTCCCTGACGGCGATAGGCAATGGCCAACTGTGACCAGGCGGCGTTGTCCTCCGGGTCCAGAGAGCGAGCCGTCTCCAATAGCGAAACCGCTTCGTCAACACGGTTCTCCAACAGATCGATCTTGGCGAGCTCAACCTTTGAGGGAACGAAGCTGGGGCTTAGCTCAATGGAAGCCTCAAAGGCTCGGCGCACTTCGGCAAACTCGGCGTCCCCGGAAGAAGCGCCCGAGCGGATCAGAGCTTTGCCGAGGAGATACTGAAGCGTCGCGTCGGCGGGCTTTTCCTTTATGCGCTCGCGCAAAGTGCGGATGGCCTCGGCCACATTTCCGGTTTGCATATAGCCGACGCCCAATCCCGCGTAGCTGAGGTTTTTATCGGGAGCGAGCTGGCTGGCAAGCTGAAAATCCCGCTCGGCGAGAGCGAATTCATTTTTCATGGCATGAGCGATGCCGCGCTGGAAAACCAGGCGATCAGACTGAGGCCGGTAGCGCAGCCCGACATCGAGGACTTCGAGAGCCAAATCGAAGCCATCGTGATCAATGCAAAGGGCAGCAAGGTCGATGTAATTGTTTTCGTCTTCGGGAGCGAGCTGCGTAGCCTCGCGAAGGGCGTCGATCTCCGGTTGGAGCTGGCCCGTACCGTGGTAGGACTCGGCAAGCAAATTATCGAGTTCCGCGGTCTTGTAGCCATGAGACTTGAGAGCGAGGAGCAAATCTATGGCCCGCGTAAACTGCCTGGTCTCCACATAGCATATCGCCAGGTTGAAGCCCGCATCGTAGGAATCGGGATATTGGTTTTTGACGGCTTCAAAGTAGGGAATGGCTTCTGCAAAATGATTGTGGGTCGCAAGCGCCAGGGCAAGTTGAAACTGTGCGCGGAGAGGAGTCGACTGGGCGCTGATTTGCGAAAGTCTTTCGAGTGCGGAGGCGTCTTTCCCGGTTTCCAGCTCGCTTTGGACCAGAGCCACCGCGAGGGCGGGTTCCCGCGTGAAGAGCGATGCGGATTTGCGCAGATATTGCGCGGCTCGCGCATATTCGCCACGCTTGAAGGTGATTTTGCCGAGAAAGGAGTTGACCGCGGGATCGTCTGGCGTGAATTTGGCAGCTTCCAGGAAATGCTTTTCGGAGGCGGCGTAGTCTTTGAGGGTGAACTCGTTGGTCGCGAGATTTTCAAGGGCCGGATAGAACTTCGGATCGAGCTGAAGCGCGCGCAAGAACTCACGATCGGCGGCTGCAAGGTCTCTTTTTTGGGTGAGCGCGACGCCGAGGAGATTCAAGGCCTTGAGGTTGTGGGGCTCCGAGGCGAGTAACGAGCGAAGAATGGCGATGCCTTCGTCGGCCTTGCCGTGGCGAATCAGAGCTTCCGCCCGGTCGTACGACGGGAGTTGCTGTGCTGGCGAACGTTGAGGAATGGCGAGCAGCCAGAGGATTAAGCAGAAAAATAGCCGTGGGAATCTTGGCATTGGTATGCGTTCGTTACCGGAAAGGTTTCCGGTCCAATTTCATGCTACCACCAGTAAGCGAGGGGCCGATGGCAGGTTGATGCTGAAAAACGCCCTCCCTTCCCGGGGTGAGGGGAAGAGAGGGCGCGGGGTGGCTGGGGCGTATTAGGAAAATCTCCCCCTAGAACTCGATTCGCAGGCCCACTTCAATCTGGCGTGGGTTAAGTGCGCCGTTGGCTTTGCCAAAGTTACCGTTTGTGGATTTGAAATTAGGATCGCTGATTGCGATGTTTCGTGTGAACGCGAGGTTGTTAGTGCGGTCGTTGGGGCCGCTCATGGTTAAGTTAGTTCGATTGAAAAGGTTAAAGAATTCGCCGAGTATCTTGAGCTTGGCGCCTTCATTGCCCACAAACCAAGGTATATGGAAATACTTTGATGTACTGAAGTCCACGTTGGCATAGCCGGGACCACGGACCGAGTTGCGCCCGGCGTTGCCTTCCCAAGGTCCCGAACCACAACTTAGCAAGAACGGATTGGTGTTGGTGGCAGGTGGAGACCCGGCCTGCGGGGCTTGGACGAGAGGGCAAGGGATCGTGAACTCGCTGGCAGAGAAGCATCCGCCGTTCTCCCAGGCAGAACGGCCGCATGTGCGACCTTTCACGTTAGCTGTTACATCAGGGATCAAGCAGCTTCCGCTATTCCCGGTTGGGCTGTGATTGCAGTCAACGATGGTGAACGGATAACCCGCCTGCATCGATGCAGTACCTGTCCACTGCCATCCGCCAAGAACAGCACGGGCGACCATGTTTTGGTGAGAGAGCTTCGGGAGTTCCCAAATTCCATGAACTGTGAAAGCTCTCGGCACGTCAAAGCTGGATAGCCCACGCTGGGCGTTAAGGTCATACGGGTTGTAGACGGGCGATAAGAGGCTGTCACGCCCGAGGCCAGGGGCATCAACAATACTGATGGTCTTGCTAATCGTGTACGCGGCCTGGAAGGAGAACGACCGGCTAAACCGATGCAAAACAGAAAACGAGGCTCCGTTGTAATGAGCCCAGCCGCTGTTGTCGCCGTAAGAGATGCTCCTGAAAAACGGGTTAGGGCGAGTGCCATTGGGGAAGTTGGCGTCCGGATTCACCGAGCCGTTGGCAGGGTCGAAACATCCTACGCAGCGGTTGCGTTCCGTGCGCGCGTACAGATGCACACTCTGGGAGCCGATGTAGTTAGCTTCGACAACCCAGTTCGGAGTGAATGCGTATTGGACGCCGAGGAACCGTCCGATGTCGTACGCCTGCTTCGTCGCAGGATCGACACCTCCAATGCTTGACGTATTGTTCACCGCTCCCCCGCGAGGATTTGTGCCCGTGGGCAGCCCTGCAGGAATGGGGCAGTTGAAAGGCGTAGTAGCGTTCGGGCAGAGCGCATAGACGGGCTGCGGTGCACTTGGATTGCTCGCGTCTGCAGTGATGTTGCCGATGAGGGGTGGATTTCCGCGGATCGCATCCGACCAAAAGATGTTTGGTGCACGGCTATAGAAAATTCCCACGCCGCCGCGAATGCTTAATTTCCCTTGCTTCGTCGGATCCCAGGCGAAGCTCACCCGGGGGGCGAAATAGGCAATGCTGTGGTTTGGCGTCACACTCTTCACGAGGCCAACCGAGGCACCGGCGATCTTCTGCATGAGGGTGGAACCGGAACCAAGAATAATGGACGACGTCCGCCCAGAGATTTCGTTGGGACTGGTGTTGAAATCCCAACGAAGACCAAGGTTAATCGAAAAATTGGGTCTTATTTTCCAATCGTCCTGTCCAAAGAAACCAAAGTTGGTAGAGCGATACCCGATGCTCTGCTGCGAGAGAGCTCCGGTGTTCAAATTGTAATTGATAGCGCCTTGCGTCAGCGGCAGGTCTTGGGCGAAGTCGAAAATGGGATCCTGGCCAAAATCAGAGGCTGACGTCAATGTGTTGACACCAAAGCTAAACCCGGGCCGTTGAGTTGGGCCATCGAAAAGATCGTTTTCCTGATCTCGGAAGATGTCAAAGCCAAACTTCATGGCGTGTTTGCCATGGTTCCAAGAGAGCAGATCGCGCCACTCAAAGTCATTCTGAATGAACTCAGCAGGCGCAAAACCAACGCCGAAGCCCGCGAAATCCATCCCGTTGATGGCTGGCACTTGGCAATTGGCGCAGGTGCCCAGGCCGGAGATCCGCGTAATGCCCACCGCGGCATCGTTCACAATCGCCGGCGAGAACGTGTGTGTCCAATCCAGATTGCCGTAGTTGGTAATTCCCGCAAAGCTGTCCGGCGACGCAAAGGCAGGGCGGGTGTTTATGCCTTGAGTGTTATGGACCTTCCGGTAGACGTTTCCATAGAAGCGGTCGTTGGTAAAGTTGCGGTCGATGCGGACGTTCCACTGCTTTCCATTGTCGGTTCCTGCGAAGCTTTCCGTAGTAGTCCCGAAAAGCGGCATGTTGCAGGCGATTCCTGGGAGTGGTGGAGTTGTCGCACAATTGGGGGCCAAATCCTGCACGGTAATGACGGTCCCTGAAAGAAAGCCATGATTCGTCGCCGGGAAACTTGTCAAGAGCTTAGTGGAAAGATTGTTGGGGAAATTCGCCTTCAAGTAGTTCACGAACTCTGGTGCTTCAATGGTGTCTTGAAAGACGGTTGGTGTTCCTGATTTTTTCTGGTCCCAACTGAAGAAAAAGAACATCTTGTTCTTTAGGATTGGCCCACCAACAGATCCGCCGAACTCGTTCCGATGAAACACGGATACAGCTTGCCCTTGCGAAAGGGCGTTGTGGGCCCAGAGCCGATTATCTTGATGATACTCGAAGAGAGAACCATGAAACGCGTTCGTGCCGGTCTTGCTGATCGACTGGATCACGAGTCCACTAGAACGACCATATTCGGCCGAGTAATCGTTCACGGCGACGTGCACCTCTTGAACGGAGTCAGGGTTGGGAGTGATGTTGAACACGCCCGGATCCGGGTTACTGTTAGCCAAAGTATTGTCCACGTAAAATGCGTTACCGTCACCACGTTGGCCCCCTCCGTTTGCCTGGGGGCCACTCACCAAGCCGAATATGTCATTGTCGGTGTTATTTCCGGACGCGAGGCCGGTGCCAGTTACCCCCGGCACCTGAGTAATTAAGTTTCCGAGGTTTCGGCCTGGCAGAGGCAGTTGAGAGAGTTCTTGCGCGGAGATGTCTGAGGCAATCTTTACCTCCGACAACTGAATGGGGTTCGCCTCAGCTGTGATCGTCACGATGTCAGTGACCGAGCCAGCCTTTAGAGCCAGGGGCACCGTGCGGATTTCCTCGGCAGTTAGCGTGATGTTTTCCTGCGTCGTCGTAGCAAAACCCTGTTTCGTTGCGGTCACCTTATAGCGGCCTGGCGCAAGGCTCGGAAAACGAAACAATCCCTCTTCGTTGCTCTGCACACTCTGGGAGATACCTGTGTCTATGTTGGTGAGCGTAACCTTTGCATCCGGTACAACAGACCCAGAGGCGTCGGTAACTGTGCCTTCGATGGCGCTGCGGAACTGCGCGAGAGCAGAGGCGGAGAGCACCAGGCCGAGAAGCACAACAACCGCAAGCTTGCCGAAGCGAACGAACATCTTCATGATACCTCCTGCGTGATATCTCCTGAAGGATGCGAAGGGGGGCGAATGCGGAGTGATGACTGCAAACGCTTGCATTCAAAGGCCAAAAACAGGCCTTTACGGCCATCTCTATTCTGATTCAATGCGAACACCCCAAACCGCAAACGCTTGCAATGCGATGGGTATAACATTCAGACTAGATGCTGTCAAGCGAATTTGACGGATTCGAATCAGGGGGTATGGGGCCAGCCAAATAGCGAGGAACGCCAGAAGGAACGCGCCTTGCTTAGGCGCACCGAGGCAAGGCTTCGTTTGATTGATCTCGTAAAGAAACATACTCTGACGGCGCGAGTTCGGGCGACTCCGATGGAGCAGGATTCTCTAACCTCAAGGAGATGAAAGAATTGAGGGATGACCAACGTAGGTCGCCGAGGTTACCTGCAGGAACTGGCCAATTCGCTCGCGCGGCGATGGCTCCGATTCTTGCGGGAGCCCTGAGTGTGATCGTAGTTGGTATCTCCGTTTCAGGCCAGCAGAAGCCTGGCGCGAGCGGCCGAGCAGCCGCAAATGCCTCGGCGCCGCGAGTGGATTTTATTGATGTTGCAGCGCGTGCTGGATTGACGGCAAAGACGGAAGATGGGGGAGAAAAAGCAAAGAAGTACATTGTAGAGACGACGGGAAGCGGCGCCGCCTTCATTGACTATGACAACGATGGGTGGCCGGACATTTTTCTGGTGAATGGAACCACGCTCGAAGGGTTCCCAAAAGGCCAGGAGCCCACCAGTCATTTGTTTCACAACAACCATGACGGGACTTTCACCGATGTCACCAGCAAAGCGGGATTGGGGCTGACGGGTTGGGGCCAGGGCGTTTGCGCGGGCGACTATGACAATGACGGCTGGACTGATTTGTACGTGACGTTCTGGGGACACAGCGTCCTCTTGCACAACAACGGCGACGGGACCTTCACGGATGTAACCAAGAAAGCGGGACTTTGGCATGACGACGCGCGATGGGAAACAGGTTGCGCTTTTGTGGACTACGATCGGGACGGAAAAGTGGACCTGTTTGTCTCTCAGTACGTGGACCTCGATCTCGCAAATACACCAGTGCCGGGCAGCAGCAACAATTGCATTTGGAAGGGGATTCCCGTCATGTGCGGGCCCCGGGGGCTGAAAGGAACGCACAGTGAACTGTTCCACAACAATGGGAACGGCATTTTCACGGATGTAAGCAACAAATCGGGAGTGGCAAAAACGGATGCCTATTATTGTTTCACAGCCCTGAGCGGGGATTTCGACAATGATGGATGGCCAGATATTTTTGTGTCTTGTGATTCCACGCCGAGCCTGCTGTTTCATAACAATCAGGACGGCACATTTAAGGAAATGGGCGCGGAAGCGGGAGTGGCGTTCAACGGCGACGGGCGCGAACAAGCGGGGATGGGAGCACATGCCGTCGATTACGATGGGGACGGCTGGCTGGACATCATCAAGACGAATTTCTCCGACGACACGGCGACACTCTATCGTAATAACCGAGATGGGACCTTCACGGATGCCACCGAGCAGGCAGGGCTCGGATCCAACACCCAGTTCTTGGGGTGGGGAGCGCTGTTCGTCGACATCGACAACGACGGATGGCCGGACATTTTTCTTGCGAACGGGCACGTTTACCCGGAGGTTGATGGAAGGGGCTTCAGCACGAGCTTTCGAGAGAGGAAGGTGCTCTATTGGAACCAAGGAAATGGGCGGTTCAAGGATGTCTCGCAAAGTGCGGGGAAAGGGATCACGGCGCTCTTCAACAGCCACGGATCAGCCGCATCAGATTTCGACAATGACGGGGCCGTCGAAATCCTGGTCAACAACAGCCACGACCCGCCAAGCTTGCTGAAAAATTACGGGACGCATCAAAACTGGCTGCTCTTGAAGCTCATCGGAACACGGTCAAATCGCGATGCAATTGGCACACGTGTGACCGTTCGCGCAAACGGGCACCAGCAGACGCAGGAAGTCAGAAGCGGGGGCGGCTATATTTCTCAGAGTGATTTTCGGTTGCACTTCGGACTAGCCGGAGCCAGCAAAGCGGACATCATCGAAGTCCGATGGCCTGGCGGCGTTACTGAGAAGCTTGAGAATGTCTCCACGAACCAAATCCTGACAATTAAAGAA
>Ga0066681_10000460_pt1 | contig 13376 bp, 9 predicted proteins | sample GraSoiAngelo_130_FD_65629 | JGI IMG/M metagenome (GOLD analysis project Ga0066681, IMG submission 65629) | Grasslands soil microbial communities from the Angelo Coastal Reserve, California, USA - 14_0929_02_20cm | ecosystem: Environmental > Terrestrial > Soil > Grasslands | place: USA...
GTGCAAGTTGGCCGAACTGCTCACGCAGGAAATTCGCAATCCTCGGTCGGCAATTTCTTTCTTGGATTGTTCAAGGCGCGTCGCCCCAAATTCGGGACGCGAAGGAAGGTCCATCGTTCCCTGCATTCCGCGAAGCTCCACAGCGGCAAAACCGTTCTGCTGGGCGAAGTCGAGAATCTTGAGCCAGTCCCAGGACGGGCAACCGAGCGTCGAAAAGCCGATCGGTAAGCGCCCGCCGGCAGCGTGCAGGGCTCCCGGCAGCGCCGCCAGGATCATCGCGAGGCGCTGAAGGAATACCCGTCTGTCCGTAAGTGTCATCAACATGAGCGTGCGGCAAAAACCATTTCCTGATTCTCAAAACTCGAACGAAATACGCCCTTCGCTTCCCGTCCGCTTCGGCCGAGTAAGCAAGGGGACTACAGCGCTCCAGCGTCTTGCAGCGCTTTTTTCATCCCAGCCCAACTCTGCCGCGAGGATTCCTCCGGGGTGTCCGCGCCGCGCCAGTGGGTCTCGAGACTTACGGCAAAATGATAGCCGTCGCGCTTCAGCGCCCTAAACTGCCCGACCCAATCGATAATACCCCGGCCCATCGCCGCCCATTGATAGCCCTTGCCATCCGGTTTTTTTACCGCGTCCTTGCAATGACAGTGGCCAATTCGATCTTTCGGCAAGAGATTGTATCCATCCGGATAGGGCTTCTCATCATGCTCCGCTGCGTTTCCTGGGTCCCAATTGAGCATTAGGTTAGAAGATCGTACCGCACCAAGGACCTTGGCAGCTTCAGTTGCAGTAGCGGTATTGCAAGCAGGCTCATTTTCGAGAACGAGGATCACGTCTTTCTTGGCCGCTTTTTCGGCGGCATCTCGCAATTTTTCATTAATGGCCGCGCGATACGGCGCCTGATCATCGAGCCGCCAGAAATCAAAGAATCGGACGCGATCGGTGTGGAACGCCTTCGCCAGCTCGATACTTCGTTCAAGCACTTCCTCCTCCTGCTCAAACATAAAGTCGGCGTTGAATTGATCGCGCTTGGGACTGTACTTCGACTTTGGCGCGCCCGGCCAATCCACCTTGAAAAGCGGGCTAGCGATATCGGTCACACGCAGCTTGTTCTTTTCCAAAATGCGCCGGGCCTCTTCGATTTCCTTTGCGTCCAGCTTGAGCAGGTTCTTGTTCCACATGCCGCGCAGCTCGATCCATTCCATGCCGAATTCCTTCGAAGCTACTTCGCAGGCGCGGCCAAAGTCCTGACTGATCTCGTCGCTGATGACGGCGACCCGGAAGGGCGAATTCATACCGTCACCCCAAGCTTTTCTTCGAGATATTTCTTGCTGATCGCTCCCGACTCTTTGGGCGTGCGCGTCTCGTCGGGCACGACGTCTAGCTCGACGATGGCCCAGCCCCTGAAATTCACTTTGTGTAATGCATCGAAGATCGCCGGGAGATCCACCCTTCCACGGCCGAGTTCGACAAAACGATACGGGCGCTTAGCATCCGCGTTTTGGGGCGACGGCTCGACATCCTTTACATGCAGGAACAGCAGCCGGTCACTGTATTTCTCAATGGCCCTCGCCGGGTCGCCGCCTCCCTGGAAGTAGTGCGCTACATCCAACTCCAGTTTGGCATAGCGCGAATCCACGGCTTCGAGGATTTGCTCGACTTCTTCGGGACGTTCCCCGAGTGAGCCCATGTGGTTGTGATATCCGAGCGAGACCCCCAGGTCGGCGGTGCGCTTCCCGATTTCTGAAATCAGCCGTGCCAACCGCTTATAGTCCGCCGCCGTGATGGCACGGTCCTTTGGGCGTTCGTCGGTGACTTGCAGATAGAGCCCTCCTACGTCGTGCACAAATTTTGCATTAGCAGTGTGCTTGGCAATTTCTTCGCCTTCGAGTGCCGGGTCGATGCGTACCCCGCCGCTCGAGAGCGCCACCATCTTCAGTTGGTGCTTTTCGAGCAAGTCCCGCAATTCTGTCGCGCTGCCAAATTCCTTGATGACATTGGCGCGCAGTTGTATTCCGTGGAAGCCCAGCGCCGCAATATCTGCGATCGCCTGCCGGTCGTTTCCGCCCCAGGTGATGGCCGCGTATCCAAAATGAATATCACTGGGCCCAGGCGAAATCGGCGTATCAAAATAGGACAAGTCCATCGGCGGATAAAGCGCCTCAGCAGCCCATACTTTCTCGTGTGGAAAAGAGGAAACCGCCGTAACCGCTGCTACTCCCATGCCCAGAAGAAATTCTCGCCTCGGCATTCCATAGTGCATACTGCTTCTCCCCGACGCCCTTCGCAACTCTCAGTTCTCCACCTTTGTGGTTGTTTTCGTGGCCCGCTGTCGTCCTCGAAGGCTCAGGCTATCACGAGCTCTTTACCCCGCGGCGAAAAGCCGGGAGGAAGGCCACCGCAGCTTCGATTTCTAAAGCCTTCATTCCGCGCGCCAGGCTAGAAAGTCAGCTTCGCTCCGAGTTGCACTGACCGATTGCCTCCGTTTGGGTTTGTCCCTTTTACGAAACCGAAACTGCTGGAGTTAAAGTTCGTGTTTGGATTGCTGAATTGAGGTGTGTTCGTCACGCTGAACGCTTCGGCGCGAAATTCCAGTTCCACACGTTCTTTCAGGGCGAAACGCCGGAACACCGAACTATCCAGATTGAAGAGCCCCGGTCCACTGAACGCTATGCGTGGTGTATTTCCAAGAACACCGCGCGTACCAGGGCAAAACGGACCTTTGCATTTTGTGGTTGGATCAAAGGTGTTTTCGAACCACGGACTTGAATTGATACCGTGCAGGATCTTAAACGGTCCGTTCAGGTCCGGCACTTGGCTATTTCCAGGGGCATTCAGTGCGGCCCCGCCGCTGAAGACCAGCGGCGCACCCGTCATCAGCGTGAGGATGGTACTGACCTGCCATCCGCCGGCAATCCATTGACCAGCTCCCGACTTCAGCCAAGGTTTTCCCCTGCCGAACGGAAGTTCGTAAATCACGCTGTTTACAAACGTATGCCGGCGATCGTAGGTCATCCGCCCATAGTTGATACGGATGTCTGCAACGTAGATGTTAATTCCTCCCTCGCCGCCGCCCTCGGTCCTGAACCCCAGCCCCTTGCCATAGGTGTAAGCTGTGGTCATGAGAAAGCCTGCGGAAAGTTTCCGGTCCATCTTCACCTGCAGCGCGTGATAAGCGGAACTGAATCCCGCATATTTGAGATTTACATCGTTCGTCGGTCCGTTGGGTGCGAAGCGCTGGAAGAGAGGGCGGCCAGCCTGACCCGTGTTCGCAACGGTTGCCGCATTTAAGTTGAAGGTCGCCGGCACATCGACCCCATGATTGCCCACATAGGCCGCTTCCAGAACGAACTTTCCGGGTAGAGCTCGCTGTATGGCAAGATTCCAAGATTCAACGTAGGGTTCGCGAAAATTCAGGGGGACCGCAGTGTATCTTTGATTTACGAGACTGGTAGTGCCGACGTTAGTGGCCGTGACCGGAATGATCCCGTTCGAAGGAATCGTGGCCAGGATGGGGGCGGGAAGCCCGCCGGACATAGATACGGGTTGTCCCGCGTTTTGCACCTGGGTAAAGTCGTTGGCCGCCGAAAATGCGTTGTTTTGCAGCACAGGAAAGTCAAAAGCGTAGTCGTTGTCCGGATAAGGGAAATAGCTCATGGCGAAACCGGCGCGCACGACCGTACGGTCGGTCATGCGATAGGCAATGCCAAAGCGCGGCGCGAAATCCTTGTAGTTGGTCTGACGCCCCAAGTCGAGCGGGTTGCCGCCGACGCCGGCAATCACCAGGCTGTTGGTGTTGGGATCATAGTTCGAGAATCGGCCCGCAGCCTTCGGGGTAAAGGGTGGGTAGAACTCCCAGCGCAGGCCCGGGCTTAGCGTAAGCTTCCGCGTGACCAGCCAGGTGTCCTGCACGTAGCTGAACAACTCGGTCCCTCGAATCGTCTTGGAGACGATGGGAACGTCGCGGCCCACGGAGTTGGGCATGTCCAGGAGAAGACTGGCAACGGCGTTTACCTGATCGCTCGTGGCCGGGCCGTTCTTCAAGTTCAATGCTGTGACCGAGTCATTAAAATTGAAAACGCCTCGCGGATTCTGAGACTGCCACTGAGCCAAGTCGTCGCGAACGCGCCGAACATCCACTCCCCACTTGAACGTATGATTGCGGTGTGTCAGCGTCCAGATGCTGACCGTGTCGATGTTTGTTTCGCCGCGAATCCACGGCAGGCTCGCTGAGTATCCGACCAAACAGTCGTCGCCCGAGCCAGGCACAATGCTAGGAAGGTCGATGCAAGGCATCCCGCTGGTGTTTGCGTCGCCCAGATTTGTTCCCGGGATGTCGATGCCGATCTCCTTCAAAACAGTCGAGCCACGGTCGGTGTTGTTGGCAACATTGCGATAATGGTTCACGCCAAAGCGGGTCTCCGTTAGAAACCTCGGCGAAAAAATGTGGACGTAGTCGGCCGCGGTATTCCAGACGCGCTGCCTTCCGGTGCCTGAAAAATCGCTATTCGCGGGCCCCCCTAAGACGCCGAAGATCGGCGTTTGAAGAAGATTTTGATTTTGGAAACTGAAGCGCCCAGAGATGCGGTTGTTCTGGCTGGCGTTGTGATCAATTTTTGCGTCGTACGAGCCTGTGTCCTTGATGAATTTCGTCGTTCCCTGGAAGTTGGGGCTTAAGGTTAGCGCCCCCGGTATGTTGGGAAGGGGCACCTTAGCCAGGATGGCCGTCGCAATTGGGCTGATTCGGGAGGGATCAATAACATTTAGGGTGCCGTTAAAAGAGAACTGAGCCCGGCAAGTGCCGTCCGTCTTGGGAGTACCGCCGGGGGGGCAAGTCGTGCTGGCAGCGTAGCTGTTGGGATCATAAATGGCGACGTTTGTTCCGCTGAAGTCGCCGTTGCGAAAGGGTTGCGGCGGCACGGTGCCCTGGAAGAACTGACCGAGATGGTCATCGATACGTAGGAAATCGCCGAAGAAAAAGGTCTTATTCCTTACGATGGGTCCGCCGATGTTGGCGCCGTAGTAGTTGTAAACGCTTGGCGTTTTTGGTGCGATTGCTGTGTTTTGGAAGAACGGCAATGCCGCCAGGGCGCTGATGCGGTTGATCTCGTACGCGGCGCCATGAAACTCATTCGTGCCCGACTTCAGGATTACGTTCGTTACTGAGCCACCGGCCCTCCCCAATTCCGCATCGTAACTGCTGGTGGTGACGTCCACGGTCGAAATTGCTTCGATAGGCGGGATATACACTTGCAGAAGTCCCGTGCGTTCATTGTCGTCGACTCCTTCGATCAACAGATTATTAGCCAGCCGGGATTGCCCGTTAACTTCCGTCGAGAGACTGTCCTGAGCGTTGAAAAACGCCGAATGGTCCCGGTGCGCCCGCGTGGTCCCCGGCACCAAATTGAGCAGGCCTTGGAAGTTGCGGTTTAGCGTTAGGGGGAGCTCTTCCGCCTGTCTCTCTTCCATTTTTCGTCCCGTGTCGGAGCGGTCTGTTTGCAGAACCGGAAGTTCAGCAGTCACGATGACGGTCTGTTGAATAGTGCCGGGCTCAAGAGTCACGTTAACGCGAACATCGCTGTTCACCAAAACATGGACTCCGGAGCGGACGGATTTTTTGAAACCCTCGCCCTCAACCGCGACTTCGTACTGCCCCGGCGGAAGATCGGGGAATTCATAATTTCCGCTATCGTTTGTGGTTGTTGCGCGCCTGACGCCAGTTTTCATTTCCGTGATAACGACTTTCGCGCCCGCAACGACGCCACCGCTGCCGTCCGCTACGGTGCCCAGAAGCGTAGCATTAACCGCCTGAGCCATTACCGGGCCAGAAGAAAGCACGAGGATGGCCCCGAGCAGCATGACCATGGTCAACCGCCCCAGTTTGCCCAAGCCGCATCCAGTAGGCGATGCTAACTCTTGATTCTCCGGCCGAGACTTACTCGGAGTCTTCCTCCTCAAGGAATACCTGCCAAGAAGTTTGCTCATGGTCCCCCCCCACGCACTTCGAAAACTCGCATCTCCGACACCCAGAAAACCCAGTAAATGTTGGAACTAGTTCCACAAATTAACCGCGCGCAACGTTCCCTGTCAAGTCGGAAGTTTAAGAATTGAATCTCTTCCATTCCATCGGTCTTCTTGTGCACCTTCCCAAAGGCAGGGTTGGAATGCGACCAGAAATGCGAGCCATCCCCCGCCTTTGGCCTGTCCTTGCTCCCTGGAGAAGGCAGGCTTGTACATCGAACTGTGGCAGCGGGTGTGTCTCCCGCAAAATCGGATGTGCCTGAAGCCCTGGAGGTGGCGCCAAAGTTGTGATGGTCTTATTACGCTATCATGCACATTCAACGATATTTAGGCAAAACTGGCCCCTGGATGCTTTATAACCTTAGGATGGGGGTTGCTTGACCTAGAAACCTTGCTAGTTAACGCGTTGGTGTATCGCACCTATTTGTTGCGAATGAGCCAGGACACGTTTCTCTCCGTGACGCTTCGTTGAGCTAAACGCCAAAAGGCGTGTTAGACTGGCGAACAGACCGAGAGTTACGGGGTTCCCTGAAAACTGAGGAAAGATGCGAAAGCCGATAGAAGCACGATTCCGCGTGGAAGTAGTTCCAAAGCAGAAGACCATTCGCGATGTAGCGCGCGCCGCAGGGGTAGGGATAGGAACAATTTCGCGCGTGCTGAATTCCAGCTCTCAAGTGAGCCGTGAAACCCGGGCGCGTGTACTTGAGGCCATCCGGCGTCTGGGGTTTCGCCCCAATGCCCAAGCCCGCCGCATTCTCAAGCGCCGATCGGAAATTGTTTGCTTTCTTCTGAGCAACCGCGATTTTCTCCATCCCTTTCATGCGCGCATATTACAAGGCGTCGAGTCTTACGCCAGCAGCCTAAAACATCACGTGCTGTTTGCCGTGCTGCACTATTCGCCGCGAACGCCTCCCGAGAAGATCGACTTGCCTCCTGTTCTCCAAGAGCATGGCCTGATTGATGGAGTTATTTTGGCAGGCACCATTTATCCAAACCTGCTTCGCAGAATTGAGGCCATCGATATGCCCTTCGTTGCTTTCAGCAACAATGTCGTTGGAATAGATGGAGATGGAAAATACCTTTACGACCAGGTAGGCTTCGACGACTTTAACGGGTCGCTCCAGGCCACGCGTTACCTCATCAAACAGGGGCACCGCCTCATTGATTTTGCCGGAGACATCTCCTTCCCATGGATTCAGCGCCGATTTGATGGTTACCGTCAGGCCATGCGCGAGAACAAGCTGAATCCCGTCTCGATCATGGCGCAAAATCCTGACGGCTTCGTGGATTTCGGCCAAAAGAGCGCGGGACGAATTCTGACCCAAGCGGCGCGAGCTACTGCCGTTGTTGCCGGCAACGACGAAATCGCCTACGGGCTTTGGCGATCGCTGCAGCGGCACGGAATGAAAGTGCCGGACGATATCAGCCTAGTGGGTTTCGACGACCGTGAAGAGGCCGTTCTGATGGACCCGCAGCTTTCGACCGTCCGAGTCCACAAAGAAGAGATCGGCGAAACCTGTATGAAGATGCTGCTCGAGCGGCTACATCATCCGCGAATGACCTTCAGCCAGCGTATCCTGCCCACGGAATTGGTGATCCGAGGGACGGTTCGCAACCTGTCAGAACGACACGCGGCCTCACGAATCCTATAATCTTGTTACCCAACAAGTGTGTCCTGATCCGAACAAATGCAGCGTATCCGAACAGTGGTCCGCAACGAGGCGATAGAACGGGCAATTAGCTAGACCGCTTGGCTCGAAAGGGCTACAGGAGTTCGAATCCCCTCCTCTCCGCCAGGTTCCTGGAATTGAGACTATCGGTATCGGGAGATTGAAAAGAGCGCAAAAAGCACAGCCTAAGCCTGGGACTGCAGTTCCACCGGGTCGCTTGGAGATCGAACACCAACCACACTGAGTTCAGGAATAGTCGCCGCCTTTCCGACCAGCAGCGTTCGAAGCCGCGAGATTATGCAACTTTACATAAACTCAAGAGACGTAAAAAATTGTGAATCTCAATGGCTTCCCTGCGAACTTTCAACAGGCCCTGATTTTCCCAGTTGGTGAGTAGCCGGTTGACGGTGGATGAGGTCATCGCCGTCATCTGCGCCAGCGCTTCCTGCGAGACGTTGATTTCGACGTGGTTGTAAACTTTGTGACCAATTTGGTCAGTTAAACGAACCAGTGCATGAGCCAGACGTGGCGAGGCCCTTTCAGTGGCTACCTCACAAAAGCGGCGTTCTAGCTCATCTAGACGCCGTGCAAGGATGCGCTCTACATTGCTTTGAAGGATTGGAAAGCGTTCTAAAGCTGCCTCGAAGGTGGCTGCGCCCCAGACTAACACCTTGCAATCCTGGAGCGCTTGTGCCGTTGAGGAGTGCGCACTCCCAGGCACCAAACCAAGCTCGCCAATCACTTCACCAGGAACGGTAAATCGAAGAATAACTTCACTGCCACCCTCCGCAAGCTGAATTATCTTCGCACGGCCGTTAGTCAACAAGAGTGTTTCCTTTATCGGGTCGCCCGCAAGAAACATCACCTGTCGGCATTGGTAATCTCTAGGACGAGCCGTGGCTATGATTTCTGTACAGACAGAACTTGGAAGATCCGCAAATAGTTCGGACATTTCCAACGACGAACTCTTCTCGATTGTTTGCGCCATGGTAGGTCCAAGCACTTGCTGGAATATTTCGGTTGGAACTCCCCTCCTCCCCAAATGCTTATTTAATCTTCGGCACCGTGAAGAGAGAATGCTCCAGTTTGGGTTTCACCACAACATTCTCTATGGTCATCTTATGCGATTGCTTGGCCCCTTGCACACTACTTTCGAGAACGTAGGGAACCATCAAGCCATGCGGCGGGGATGGAACCCAAGACCAACGTCGCAAACGGAATAATCGATTCAAGAGATTCTCCACGCGATCTGTTTGCGGTTGTTGTGTTTGCGAACTTGGAGCAGTTGAACCATCGACCTCCTGGTCCCAAACTGGAGAGTCGATATTCTAAAGCCTTGTGAGTGTAGCACTTACAGTGACCGAACACCCAAAATCCTGCCGTAGTTGGTACACATGGTACACCGCTCCAACAAAAGCACCGCTACCCTTGAGCAAAACCAGCCGAAACAAGAACCCACGATAGCCATACCAACGGTCCACCAAACTCGTTTCATGGCTTCTTGTGTCCTCCCCGTACGAGGGCCGGGTTGAAAGGTGTAACTCTTGTTCAGCCAAGGATCACACACCACGGGAGCGTTCAGAATCGTGGACTTCGCCTCCAGTTACTTCCCTACTGCTCCACGGGTTCAATCCTCGCGTACATATCCGACGGGTCCGCGTTCAAGACCACCTGTTTGGTGGGCGAAATGATGTAGATCAGGGGACCATTCATCAACGTTAGTCTCCCGTTTGGGCTAACCAAGTACGTATAGGTGAAAGTCTGATCAGATTTTAGAATGGGATTCGACGAGGTCGAGCTCACTAACGCCGTGTCACTGGTTCCTGTAACTGATCCCACCCCGTCGAAGTCCGCTATGCCGGACTCGTGAGTTATGTTCTGGTGTGTCACCGTGATGGAGCCGAAGACGTACGCCCCGGTCGCGGAATGATTCGTGAACGGGCCTCCAGTTTGGTTCTCCGCGAAGCCCGCATACACCCCTCCGTCCACGAGCATCGCAAACGCCCTGCTCGGGCTCACCAGATAAAGGAGAGGAGGTCGGCCCCCCCCCAGTGCAGTTACCCGGCCGTTAGGAGCTACGCTGACGGCCGCCGTATAGTTGAACGACGAAATGGCCCCGGCTTTGCTTTCATCTCCATTAAACGAGTAGCTCCCGGAATTCGAGACTGTAAAAATGCCGGCGATCAGATCCGAGGCTATCGTCGAACCGGGCCCGCAACTCCCGCAGAGTCCACTCACATAGAGAACACTCGGGCCGCTCACCGACGAAATCGAAAATGGCCCTCCGGATTGCTTCAGCGCCGATCCCACGAACGGCGGGTCGCTGGATTGGAGGTCGACGCTGATGAATAGCATTTTGCTTGCGGAAATCACATACAAGCTCATATTGACGGTCTGCGATCCGACCATGAAAATCATCGTGCCTCGGCCATTCGATGACACCGAATAGCTCCCCGTAAATGGCAGACCGCTCATGGGATAATTCAGACCACCACTTTTATTGATGTCGCCGTTTTCGTTGGCATCCAACTCGCCATTGGAGATGCTGCCGCTTCCGCTCGCGGCAAACGCGCCTACCATGGCGAATCGGTTTCGCGCGCTGGTAATACGAGTGCTCGTCGTATCTGCGCCAAACGCGTAGGCCCCGTTTAATTGGGACGTTGAGAAGGCACTGGGATCCTGCTTCTCTAAGACTCCCGACCCCAGCGTTCCGGTATTGTCAAACTCAATGAACCGGCCCTTGCTGGCCACCCCCGAACTGATCACCCCGAGTGCAAACCGGTACATCGATGTCCCAGCGGAAGTGGCGATGGTCATGCAACCCCGATTGTCTCCTCCAACCGAATAGGAACTGCTCGCACTATTTATAGAAACGTTCGTTTGAACTCCTATACTGCTGTTGACGTCTTCTACGCCGACGGCCCGGGCGATGTGTCCTGCACCGTCGGCATCGAACATGCCGCCCAGCGTCACCGCCCCGTTCGTGTCGAAACCTTGCATCGAGAATGCGTACTGACCGTTCAAGAAAGACTCGTGACCAGATCCACAGGATGTGGCGGAAGCATTGATCATGATGCTCAGATTCTGCAGGGCGGACTGAGCGCCCGCGCTGCTCGAGTCGGTGGCCTTTACCGTGAAACTGGACGTACCGCTCGGTCCCGTCGGCGTACCCGTGATGCGCCCCGACGAATCCATGCTCAACCCCGTGGACAGGCTACCGCTGCTGACTGTCAGCGTCACCGCCCCCGCGCCCCCGGAGGTCTCGACCGCCTGGTTGTACACCGTACCTTGTGTCCCTGCTGGAAGCGAAGTCGTGGTCACGGTCAGAGGGGGCATAACATTGATGGTCACCGACGCGGACTTTGTAGAATCGGCTGCGGACGTGGCAGTGACTGTTGCCGTCCCCGCGTTGCCGGATGCGGGCGCGTTATAAATAACGGAGGTTGGTGTCTCCTCGGAAAGGGAGCCGGCGCCATTTAACGCCCAAGCGACCCCCTTGTTCGAGGTGTCGTTCGCAATTGACGCGCTAAGACTTATGCTCTGCCTGAAGTCGATGGCTTGAGCACTGCTCGGCGTCAAAGTGACTCCAGTCGGTGGGTTCGGTGGATCCAGTTTCATTGCGGTGGAGCACCCTCCCAACAGGGCAACCAGAACAAGCAACAGACACACGGATGATACTTTCATGACCTTCCCTTCGGCGGTCGAGTTCTTGGATGGTTTTTCTTGGGCTAACCAGGCCCTCGGGCGGGTTGAGGGCGCAACAGTCTCCACGGGCTCGTTTAGGTTACGACCCTATATTATATTAAGGACTGGATGAAATCGAAAAAATAGCCTGGACCGGAAGAAACTCACCCCTATACCAGGCGAAGCGGTCGAGCGAGAGAATCATGATGCAGATGAAGTCCGTGAGTTTGCCGACGATATGGAATACACCGCGGGTCGGCGTACTCACCACATATCGGCAAACTTTGTCGCTGACATCAATGGTTCCGTGCCAGAGTCATACCGCAGAAAGAGGGCGATTGTATACCGGCTGGCGGACCTTCATTCACCGTCCGCGCCATTCCCTTGCTGCCCGCCGTCAAAACCACACCAGCTTTGCGTTGACCCTTTTTCCAAACTTTAGAGTCGCCTCACAACCCAGTGGTGTCCTACGCGTGAATCCCGGCGAAGTCGTGAGGCAACTCGGTGTTGGAATTGACACGGCGTACCGCGCCTATCAGGAGCTTTCCAAAAAAGGCTGAGACCGAGACCCTTCGAGAGCGCCTATTTCCAGCGCCGCAGCCCCGGATTGATTCTCTGCAGCGGTAGCAACTCTGCGAGACATGGGGCCGACGCTCAACAGTCCGGGTGAACATGTCACTCTTGATTCGAAGATTCAGAATGCGTGATCTCGATGGTTCGCGGCAAGCGACTCCTTTTCGCGGAGGCGGAATCAGCAGAATGAAAAACGCTGCCTCCAGGCTCTTGTAAACACCCCGTCCTGTGGCGTAGCCTGTTGCCCTATTTCACGCGAAGCCGGAAATTGCGTCGCCTTGGCTGCGCAGCAGCAAGACGGATTCAGGTTTTGACAGTGTAGCACTCGATGGAGCGAACCGACCGTATGGATCGACGCGGCTTCGTAAAGCGCACTTGTTTGGGCAGCGCGGGACTTTTCCTCGGCGGATTTGGCCCTAACATCCAAGAAGGAATTCTGTTGCCAGTGCCGCCGCCAATCCAGGTGTGCGGCCTGAAAGACTTCAAACCTTCTCCCCTGGGAATGCCGGGTTTGTTCCCTGGCCGCGTCGTGCAAGTTTCAGATCCTCGATCCATCGCGGGAAATCGCCTTTCGCAAAGGATCATTCGCCGCATGCTCGAACTGGGTATGAAGGAACTCACTGACGAAAGCACAGTGAGGGCGGCTTGGTTAAAATTCATCGAGCCGACCGACGTCGTGGGAATCAAGATCAACCCTTCCGGCGCTCCGGCTTGCTGCTCTTCTCCCGAGCTTGTGCGCGAGATCATTAGCGCTCTGCAGGATCTGAGAGTTCCCCCACACAACATTGTTGTCTACGACCGCTATGAATACGAGATGGACATCGGCAGCTACCAAACTCTGCTTCCACCCGGAGTGCGCATTGAAGGTATCCAGGAGGGCTTTCACGATGACTCCGGATACGATCCCAAAGTTTATTGCGAGGCACGCTTCTTTGTGGAATGGGAGACGCGCTCCTACATGGCAAGCCTGGTTGCTCACGGGCTCACGAAAATCATCAATGTTCCAACCATGAAGGACCACTCAGCTTCGGGCGTAACGGGCTGCCTGAAAAACTTGGGGTATGGGACGTTCAGCAACGTTGCGCGTTCGCACCGTGCGCCGTACTCCTTCACCGATCCGTTGATCGGTGTGATGTGCTCTGTCGAGCCTCTCCGCTCAAAGGCGGTGTTGCATATTATGGATGGCACGCGGCAAGTGTGGCACGGAGGCCCGCTTACGCAAGTTCAGGATTTCATTTACCCGGCAGGAACACTCTATCTGGGCACGGATCCAGTGGCGATTGATGCGATCGAACTGGAAGCCATCGAAAGGAAGAGGCGCGAAAGAGGCGCGCCTTCCGTATGGGACGTCGATCCGAAGAACATCACCGCGAAGGCTGAGGAGTTTTATCACGATCCCGCAAAGAACCTTTTCTATCGCAGGCCGGG
>Ga0066681_10000462_pt1 | contig 13368 bp, 3 predicted proteins | sample GraSoiAngelo_130_FD_65629 | JGI IMG/M metagenome (GOLD analysis project Ga0066681, IMG submission 65629) | Grasslands soil microbial communities from the Angelo Coastal Reserve, California, USA - 14_0929_02_20cm | ecosystem: Environmental > Terrestrial > Soil > Grasslands | place: USA...
TATATATATATATATATATGAATGTTAAAGATTTGACTATTTAAGATAATTTAAAATTTTAAGTATATAGGATAAGATATATATTTACACGGTAATATAAATAAATAAAAATTTTAATTAAAGAAATAAAACCATATATTTATTCTTTAATTAAAATTTTGTTTATGGACAAGCATTATACAGAATGTTATTTTTTAATAAGGTAGGGTATCATTAAATCGTGTTGTACAACTGTTTACTTAAAACACAGCACTTTGCTGAGAAAAATTTCCATGTATAAGGTGTGAGGCCTGCCCGATGCTTACAGCTAACTACTGTAATTATATAATTAGAAAAAGGGTTAAAAATTCCCATTTTATAAATTAATATAATGAACTTAGGAAACTCTAGTCAATGGCGGCCTTATCTATAAGGGTCCTAAGGTAGCGAAATGCCTTGGCCATTAAATGTGGTCTTGCATGAATGGCGCAATGATACAACAGCTGTCTCCGCGATAGGCTCAGTGAAATTGGAATGGTCGTTAAGATACGATCTTCACCCATAGTTAGACGGGAAGACCCTAGCAGCTTTACTACATTTAGTTATTATTTGTTTACTCTTTACTTTTTTTGTTTATTTCTTAAGTAAATTATTAATTTTTAATTTACTAATTTTTGTCGAATGTATTAAAAAAATAAAATTTTAGAAAAGAAATTTTTATAATTTTAAAAAAATTAAGGAATAAATATTTTCTTAGTTATATAATACATATATAATAATAAATTAAAGAAATATATAAGTTTATAATTTTATTTTTGTTTTCCATTAATAAATTATAAAATATATATATATATTTCTTTTTAAAATTTCTATCTTATTATTTTATAATAATAATAATTTTAGAAATCAAATCCCATAGGAGTCATATTAATTATTTCAATGTAAATGATTGGGGATTTTATTATACTAAAAAACGTTTTTAATATTTTGATAATATTTATTAAGCGTGGACAATAAATAAATTAAGAGTTTAAATATGAAAATATAGAGAATATGTACCGTTTTATTTTATTTTATAAAGGGACTGGAAAGGAAAGATGATTTTAAAACAGAATATTAATAAATATGGTAACTATATAAAGGATGAATTATTCATCCTTTATATAGTTTTATTGTATATTGTTTTGTGTGTATAATAATTAGTAAAGTATATTATATAATATACTAAAATAAATAATTGAAATATGTCATAATACAAAATATCAAAATATGTATAAAAAATTTGATTATTTATAACTTAAATATATATATATATATATTTACATGTTTTTATTGTATTAGTAAAAATATATTTTCTTCGATTATTTGACTAAAGGGTAGTTTATGTGGGGCGCAGTTCCCAAAAATAGTATCTGGGAAGTCTAATAACATATGATGGAATATCTTATCATTTAGAAATTTTTGTATAAAGAATAGTTAAAACCTAAAAGATAAATTTTAACTATTCTTTATATTCTAAATTTGTTTATATAAAAAATTTAATAATATTAATTATATATTATTAAATTTTTTATATATTATAAGATAAGAATTAATTATATTGATATTATAATATATGATAAATTAAAATTACATATTTAATTAATATCAAATGATAAAAAACATGAAAAATTTTATTACTTGTAAAAGTAATAGAACTTTTTAATTTTTATCATAATTACTTTAAGTTCTGTATTTTACCGAAATAGGTGAAAGGTACGCTTCCCCCAGACTGAACTGGGATTATTTACAATAAAAAATGAAAAAAAAAATAAAATAGTAATTTAATATAAAAGAGTATAGAAAAATATTATTTATATATAAAATTAATGAGTATATGAAAACATAATTTAATTTTTTTATTGATTATTATTCTTTTTTAAAAAAAGTAACTTTTAAAATTAAATATTCATATAAAAACTCGAAAAATTTTATAAGGATCAATAAAAAAAAAGAGAAGAAGATTTTTCTTTTCTTTATTATTTATGTTTATTTCTGAATAGTTAATTAAAGTTTAATGGCATATAGCGTTGCCTAACTGTGAGACTTACAAGTCATACAGACACATAAGTGGGGCATATTGACCAAAGGCACATAAAAGGATTGATGGCCTTGATAACGGATTAAAGTTACGCTAGGGATAACAGGCTAATATTGCGTGAGAGTACTCATTGAAAGCGATGTTTGGCACCTCGATGTCGACTCAGATTATCCTCCTGGTGTAGGAGCTAGGAAGGGTACGGCTGTTCGCCGGTTAAAAATTAACGCGAGTTGGGTTATAGTTAGCCCCTTATTATGGAGATAGGAGATATTAAGATTTACATAATTTATAATTATACTAATTACACACCTCCATTTAAGAAAATCGGATAAATTGCAAGGAACTCTTCTTAAATAAAGAAGACAATTTGCAGCGAAGTTTATTACAGCAGATGTTTTTAATAAAATATTTGTAATAAAAACGTTCAACGACTAGGAAGTGAGCTCTGCTAGCAATAATCTTTCCACGAACATCCGAATTTAATATATAAAAAAGAAAAAATAAAGAATTTATCAGACTAATGATAAATCTTATTTAATAAGATTTGAGTCTATAGTAATAACGCATAGCGTATAAAAAATATGACAAATTTAACACTTAAAAGATATATTCTAAAAACACTGAAATTAGATAATTATAAGCGAGATTATAGATTAATACCTAGGTTACCTAAGTATTTAAATGATACATTAATAGGTTTATTATTATCGGATGGAGGTTTACAAAAGTCTACAGATAGGTCTAATGTAAGATTAAGCGTAACTATGTCTATGAATAGTTATCCTTATCTTTTTCATTTGTATAATTTATTTGAGCCATATATAGATACATATTTGAAGACTTTAGATATAAAGTCTTCAAATCCTGTAGAATTAGGTAAAAAGTATACTACTGTAAGATTTAAAACAATTTCTATGCCCCAATTACTATATTATTATAATATTTTTTATAAAAAAAATATTATTAATAAAAAATTTGAGAAAATAGTCCCAGTGGAATTAAAAAATAATTTTAATGCAATATCTTTAGCTCATTTAATTATGGGTGATGGAAATTATTTAAATAAAAGAAATATTATTCGTATATATACGAATAGTTTTACTGAAAAGGATGTAAAGTTGTTGTCAAATATAATAATAGATAATTTAGGTATTAATAATAAAGTTGTTTTTGATCGTAAAAATCAATATATTATTGTTATAGAAAAAGATAATATAAATCACACTCGTGATATATTACTACCTTATATGCATCCGTCTATGTTGTATAAACTAGGGATAAATGAAAATATTGTTCCTAGTTCTTTAAACATGGTTGAGACACATTCAGGTGTGCTTAATAAATCTAATGATTCTAAAAATAAATTTAAGATAATAAATAATAAATTTAATTATTTTAATATAATTGATATTATTTAAAATTTGCATTATTATATTAAATATGGCATAGTCTGAACCATTTTTATAATTCTATAATAATAAATGGAAATAAGAGATAAAGAGCTCTTATGATAACACAATTGTAAGTACGTCGTGAGACAGTACGGTCCCTATCTTCTATGGGAATCTAAAGTAAAATAAGGATGGAGCCCTCGTACGCAAGGACTGGGACCTACTAACCTCTGGTGTGCCTGTTGTTGAAGTTATTAAGTTTCTGTATTAGGTATATACGATAGTTGTTACTATATTAAATTTCACCTTATATACAAACTAAGGCACCGCAGGATAGCTAAGTTAGCTTTAAATAAGAACTGAACGCATATGAAGTTCGAAGTAAGCCTTACTATACTTTTCTGATAAATAAGTAATAGACTATTACTAACTAAATATAGGCAAGAACTTTAATATACTGAAACTTATTCAGGTAATCTTGTGCTAGTTTTATTTTTCATCTTTATATTACTCTTATCTTATTCTATAATTATCTATTATTATTTTCTTCTTTTTTAGGTCATTTTTATTTTTATCTTAATAGCGGGTTGGTGTATTATGGAAGCATAACAGGCTCATGATCTGAAGGTTGTAAGGTTCGAATCCTACACCCGCTTTATTTTGTTCTTATTTAATTTTTTAAATCTCTTTTTTAAGCCTTATTTTTATAATAAAAAAACTTATTAATTAAATTAATAAATAAATAAAAATATAAATATATATTCAAAATATTAAGTTTATATTTATTATAAATATTATGTATTATTATTTCATAATAACATTTATTGATAAAAATTTATATATAGAAAATATAAAAAGAATAAACTTATATTAAGGTTCTTTAACTTAATTGGTTAAAGTGTTCGTTTGATAAGCGAGAAATATAAGTTCGATTCTTTTAAGAACCATAAAAATATATTATATTACTTATATAATATATTTTGATACATAATTTTTTTTTATAATCATTAATATTATAGTCTTAATGATTATAAAGTAGATTTATATTAATTTAACTATTTTTTAATAAAATAAGAAATAGTTAAATTTTATTTGAAAAAAGGTATATATATTATAAAAATAATCAAATTTTATTGAAGGGTTGAGATAGTTTATTAAGAATTTAATGATTAAAAATTTAAATAAGATACATAGAAGAAAAAAATTTTTTTTATATAAATGATTATAAATATTTTATATTATAATATTTTTTTTTAGTTAAATTAAATTAATTTATGTAAATATTATAATATAAAATAAAAAGTATGACATTATAAAAATAAAGTATAAATTTAGTATGCATAAAACTATTATAAGAAAAACACAAGATAATTGTAATAAAATAATTTTTGATAAACGATGAGAGTTATTTCTGTATATGCCTTTAATAAAATTTAAAGGAATCAAAGTATTAAAAAAAAAGGATAATGTAATTAAGATAGTAAACATAAGTAAATTGAATATTAAATATGAACATTTTATTTTTGCAATGAAAGTTCAAGATAATTTGAAAAATGGAAATATTAATGCTTCTTATAGGAAACAAAATACTTTACTTGGTAATAATTATTTAAAAATAGAAGAAGATAAATATTCAATTATGAAATTATATACTAATAAAGAGAGTAAGAATAATAAATATTATAAATTAATAAAATATAGGGGTAAGAATATTGTAGAAGAAAGTTTTAATGATATAGAGTCTAGAAAATTGTCTAATAAATTATTATTACCTCATTATTTTTTTACAGGAAGATATAATGAAAAAAGTATGCCTTCTCAAAGTAGATCTTGAAGTAATAGTGTGTATAATTTTCTTAAAATTGAAAAATCAGGAATTAAATATTTAGATATTTATACTAATAAATTAATAAAATTATTTTTTAATATAAAATATATACAAAGAAAGAAAATTTGAGATACTATACTCTTAAGTGGTTTAAAAATAAAATCTAATCTTTCTATTATAAAGGATATGAACATAATGATAAAATATACATCTACTAGATCAAGTTGGTATTTTAAAAATTTAAATTATTATCCATCAATAATACTTACATTTACTTGATTATTAGAACAAATTAAATTTTCTTCTTATATGAGAAAGATTATAACAGGAAGAAAAGAAGGAATTATTTCAGGGTTTAAGATAAAAAAGAAAAATTATATACGTAAATTAGATAAAGTATTTATAAGTAAACCTTTATTTAAGCACACTTCCTTTAATCTAATAATAGATTTATTTGTATATAATAATAAAACAAATAAACTTCAAAAATTTGAAAATATGCTATCAAGAAGAGTTTTATATAAATATATGTATAGTTTGTATATTGATTATTCAAAAAAAGTTAAAGAAACTCTTAATAGACCTCGCTTTTTTTATCTTAATTTAATTGAACCTAAAACTTTTAATTATTATTCTAATATAATTAAATTATATGAAAAAATTTTGACTATTAGTAGTAAAGGAAATTTTTTCTATTTATGTTTATTATTATTAAAATGGAATTTTATTTATAAAAATAATATTCAATATTTAAAAAATAAATATTTATTTTTTAAACATAAAGGAGTTAATAAAGTTAATAATGTGGTTAATAGACACATTAATAATTTTTCATGGAGTAAGGATACATTATCTATGTATATAGATAATGTAAGTAGCCACAAAAATTATAATTTATATGTAAAAGGAACTGAAAAAAGGGATATTAATAATATTAATAATAATGAACTAAGTAAAATAACATTTAAAAGACGATTATTAAATGGAAAGAAAAATTTATATTACAACAATATTTATTATATTTTAGGTAAAAAATATATAGGATTAAAAAAGAAAAAATTCAAATATAATAATGTATATAACATAAACAAAAATATATTTGAATATGAAAAAGAAGAATATAATAAAGAGGATAATAAAAGTAATAAAAAAAATAATAAAGAAAAAAAATCAAGATATCTTAAATATAAAAAATATTTTCAGGAATTGGAAAGAAAAAGTACTACTCCTATAGATTTAAATAAATTAACGTTGTGAAGTAGAAAGGGATTAGGAAGGAAAATTATAAATAATGAAGATAAAAAGCGAGAAAAACATTTTCGACATAATAAATATTCTTTAGAGCAATTTAAGAGAAAAATTTATTATGCAAAAGGGAAAATAAAAAGAAAAGTTGCACCCAAAATTTGACAACAGAAACTTATGAGTTTCTTTTTATTTTCTCGTGCCCAGAAAAGAGATAGTAATTCTAGTAGAAAATTTTTTAATCTTAATAATAAAATTATTATTAATGATTTCAAGAATAATGTTAATAAAAAGAAAACTATATTAGATAAAGATAATATTAAACATAGAAATTATTATAAAGGAAATAAGAAAGAATATAAAATTAAATACTTTAATAATTTTAATAATCAAGGAATCATTAAAAAAGAACAAAGAGATGCATTTAATATAGAAAAAAAAGACTTAAAGGCGGTTATTACAAATAAAGAAAAATTTTTAAATAAAGAAAAAAATTTAGAATTTTTGTTACTAAATGAATCATTAATTAGTAAAGAGCAATCATTAGATAATGTTAATTATTCAAGTTATAATAATAATAACATTTTAAACGAATTATTTGATAAATTTTTTATTTTAAAGAATAAGAAAGATATCAATATAAATTTTTTATACAATAAAAAGTTTATATTATCTAAATTAAATCCAATTGATAAATTTAAAAATAATAAGGATAATTATAATTTGTTATTAAAAAAGAATAGTAATAAAATGAATTTAGATCTTTTAAAAATTAAACATATTAATATTAATTCTGTTAATAATAAAATAATATGAAATAATTTAGATTATTCAATTATTCTTTTATTAAATAAAATTTTTGAATTTAGTAATAATAAAAAATATTGATTAAAATTGTTTTCTTATGAAGCTTTATTTAATAAAATTAAAAATATTATTAATAATAATAATATATGATATATACATTTGATTAAAAAAGAGTTTTATATTGTAAACAGAGATGTATTATTATCAAAAGTATTAGATATATTACCTAATGATAATAATAATATTCTATTTAATAATTATAAATATGATAATAATGCATATAATAATATAATATTAGAATTTAAGAGTGATATAAATATTTTAGATATTAATATTTGATCAAGTAATATAAGAAATAAAAGGGATAATAATTTAAAAAATAAAATAGGGTATAGTGAAGAAATATTTAAACCTTATTATAGATATATGATTCCATTATTCATATATAAATCTTATAAATCTTTTATGTTTTATTTAGGTTATAAAAATTCATTTATGAATTTTAAAAGTTTATTGTATTCTAAATTTAATTGAATTTATACTAATAATCTTATTGTTTTAAATTTTATAATAGTTAAAACATTATTAGATTTATTACATTATAACTATAGAAGTTTGATTAGAGTAAAACCAAAATATTATTATTTAAATAAATTACGCTATTTTGGCACTAAAGCAAAAAGATTAAATTTTAATACTTGAATAGCTAGTGTTAAGTATATAAAAAGACTTAGAAAAACACCTCGACATTTTTGATTGAGATACCATAAATTAATTTCATTTTATTACGGTAGAATTATTCAAAATGCTGAATTAGATACTAAACGAAAAGTATTACTTCCCTTTGTATTTTATTTCGAAGATCTTCTTTTTAATATATATGGTAAATGAGCTATTATTAGATTATGACCACTTAAAAGATATTATTTAAATAGTTTTATTTTAGCTGAAAGAATTATGTTAGTTATATTAGCACAAGGAAGTAGTACTAGTTCTATTTTGGAATACAGACAAAGTGCTAGAAATTTAATTAATATTTTGAGGTGATCACAGGTAAAGAAAACTTATAATTATTATAATGAAAATAAATCTAGATGACCTGCTAGTTTAATAAATAATATGAAAGAAAGTAATTCTTCTCATTATTTAAATTATAATAATTTGGAATATTTTAATTCAAAATTAGAAAAAGCACATGTACTTAGTACATATCCTCTTTTTAAAGCAAGATTAAATAATTATTTACCTTCTGGCAAATCTCATTATATTTATGCTTTTAGGGATAATTTTAAAACTATAAAAAATTGATCTACTAAAAAAAAATTAATTTATAATAAAGGAAAAATAAGTAGTAGTCGTTATGTTTATTATTGATTAAGACCGCTAAACTCTTATCTTATTCAAATGAAAAATCATTTAGATATTAGTGGTATAAAATTTAAATTGACAGGAAGACCTGGTATTATAAAATCTAATGTAAGAAGTTTTAGTAAAACTTATTTTTATGGTAATTTATTGGGTGCTAGACATTTTAATTCTAAAACTTTAAAAACTAGTAGTCTAAGTAATCCTCTTCTAAGAGGAACTATAAAATCTAATATTGATTATAATTATTATACGTCAAAAAGTAATAATGGTTCTATTACTTTAAAAATTTGAATGTCTTCTTTATTTACTAGTGATGTACATGAATTACTTTTATATCTATTACGTATTAAAAATTTATATTTAGAATTAATAAATAGATATTATCTTGTTTATTCTAAATTTGCTAATCTTAAAAATTATTATTTATTTAATAAAGTAACTAAACCTATTTGAATAGGAAAAAAAAGATTTTTAAGAAAAAACTTTAAAAATTTTAAAAATAAAATAAATCAAAAAAGAGATATTTCATACATCTATCAATATAAATTAAAGAAAAATATAAAAAATAGATATTATTATGTAAAAGGTAATTATACAAATATATAATTATTATATATAATAAAGATATAAAGAAGTATATATGTTATACTTCTTTGTTTATAAAAGAGGGTAATACCTCTAGGTTATAACCGAAAAATATATTTTTCGGTTATAATTAGGGAATGTAACTCAATAGGTAGAGTATTCGCCTTTTAAGCGAAGAGTTATAAGTTCGAATCTTATTATTCTCATTAAGTAAAAAGGAAATAATTTGTTAATATATTTATTATTTTAATTATTTAAAATAAACATCAATTATATATATATATATATATATATATAGGACTCTTATATATATAATTGATACTTTTTATAAAACATGAAAGAAAATGTTTTGAGTTTAATAATTAAATTTTGAATTGTTGACTAATTGGTAGGTCCCTGGTATTTGGATCCAGTTCGTGAAAGTTCGAATCTTTCCAATTCAAACAAATTTAGATATATATATATATATATATATATATATATATATATATATATATGTTTTGAGATAGTACAAGTGGAATTGTAATATTAAAACATATAACAAAAAGGTAAGAAAATATTATTTTCTTACCTTTTTGTTATATTATTTATATAATGAATTAATACTAAACAAAATATTTATATTTATTATTAACATAAATTGTGCTTAATCTATGTTTTATTAATATAAATTATATTAATCTAATGGATATTGAATAATTTGTAAATTAGATTAATATAAAGATAATATTTTAATTCATTAATAATCAATGAATAACCTCATCTTATCCATTTTTATTGTTATAGTTGATTCTTTATTATTATTTCATATAATAAGAAAAAAACATATTTATTATTTAATATTTTTTTTAAGGATCAAATAAAATATATTTATATTAATAATCTTTTGTATTATATTTTATAAGTCTATAGAAAATAGCTAATATATAATTATCTGTTTTAATTAATTTATTAGTGGTATAAAATAAGAAAATTTAAATAAAAAAATATTAAATAATATATAGATTAAGCACACTATGTATTTAATAAATATAATGTAGCTATTCATAAAGTAAATAATATTTTTATTATATGAATATTTAATAATAGTAAAATATGCTCTTGTAATAATTGTTTAAGGATTATATAGACCTAATTTTTAAATGAGCGATTAATAAAAAATTTTTATCATTATTATTTTTAATTTCTTTAATCTTTTATTAGTATGTTTTATTAATAAATTAGGAATGATTTTATAGGGTATTAATATATTAGTATAAAAAGGTAACTAAAAAAAGGGATTACATATTCCAACCTTTTTTGTTCTTGGGTATTTTTTCAATATGAAAAATAAATTAAATGATATAGAGAATCTCTCAATGATTTATTTATTGAATTTAAAAAATAAAAAGAATGAATGAATATTGAAAAATAATAGGGAAAAAGGATGTTTACCCGAGTTTAAAATAGTATGAAATAATAAAAATATTGTTAATACTATATCTGAGGTTTCACGAGCTGATTGATGAAGAAGATGACTATATAGTACAAATGCTAAAGATATTGGAACGTTATACCTTTACTTTGCAATATTTAGTGGTATGATAGGTACATGTTTATCTCTTCTAATAAGAATAGAATTAGGTTCACCTGGTACACAAATATTAGCAAATGATGCTCAATTATATAATACTATAATAACAGCCCATGCTTTCATTATGATCTTTTTTATGGTTATCTTTTTATCTATATTATCATTAATAAGATATAATATAGATAAAATACTATATATTAATAATATAAATTGGAATATTAAAATATTTAAATATAGAAATATTTCTATTTCTTTTTTAAGTATTTTGAATAAAAGAGTAAAAAATCTTGTTTATTTTTATAATTTTAGTAAAGTATATAATAAGAAAGAGAATGATAAATATATTAATCATATAAATAATAAGCCACCTTTTGAATATAAAGAATTTATAATAGTTGATCCATATAATAATCGAGATAAAATAGCGAAAGTGGCTAGTAAAGATAAGGGAGTATATGTATTTGAAGTTATTAAATCAAAAATTTTTTATGTAGGTAGTTCTATTAATTTATATAACAGAGTGTGTTCTTATTTTATGCCTTCTATCTTAGCTAATGCTGATCGGCGAGTTTTACGTTATTTTAGAAAATATGGATTTAAAGATGTTAAATTAACTTTATACATTCTTCCCTTAGAATCTAGTATAGAACAAATAATTCAATTAGAGCAATACTTTATTGATTTTTATAGTTCTACAAATTCATTATTAAATGTAGATTTAGTAGCAGGAGGAAGAATGGGAGTACATGCTCCTATGTCTATAGAAAGTCGTGAAAGGCTTAGAATGCAAAGAGGTATTGCTTTTTTTGTTTACGATACTATTACTCATAGTCTTATTTATAAATTTGAATCTAAACAACAAGCTTATGATCATATACATATTGATCATAGTACTTTAAATAATTGCTTAAATGAGGGTATATTATATTTAGATCGTTTTATGTTTTCAATCGAGATTATTAACGAGTTTCCTTTTGAATCTTTTATGTCTATAAAAGATTTAAAAATTTTGATACTAGAAAAACAAATAGGAAAGAGAAAAATTCAAATTAATAGTAAAAAAATATATGCAGAAAACACTAAACAACCTAATTTATCAAAAGTATTTAATAGTATTAATAGCTTTGCTAAATCGGTTAAAGGCGATCGAGGTACAATTAGGAGCTATTTAAATAATGATAAAAAAAAAGAAAGTTTGTATCGAAAACAATGAAAATTGACTAAAATAAATGATTAGTTTATATATTTTCTAATTATATGTTTTTAATCTAATTATATAAATAAATATATTAAAATTTAAAATTTTTCTTTTTATTCTTTTTAATATATAATTAATAAAATAGGCATGGCCTAGTTATATAATAATATATAACTATTAATTTTGCTACTTTGCTGGGATATTCTTAAATTATTTTAACTAAGTTTATAATTCCATTATATCTTAAATCACTATAATAATATATTTATATAATAAATATAAAAGAAAGAATATTTGTTGATATTATAATAACTAGTAACATAAAATATATTGAAAAATCAGCGTGAAACTAAAGAAGTATATGATAATAAAAAATATTTCTTTTTTAGGATCTTCAGAGACTAAATGCAAAATATCCTTATTATGAAAAAAAAATAGTGATTTTTTACATAAAGATAAAAGGAAAAAGAGATAGTCCTACTTTTTCTTAAAAAGAAAAAGGCATGCCTGGAATGGTTGGAGGTTTTGGTAATTTTTTTGTGCCATTATTAATAGGGGCAGTAGATATGGCGTTTCCTCGATTAAATAATATTAGTTTTTGATTATTACCACCATCATTAATTCTTCTTCTATCTAGTTCATTTGTTGAATCTGGAGCTGGTACAGGGTGAACTGTTTATCCTCCTTTAGCAGGATCACAGGCTCACAGTGGTGGATCTGTTGATCTAGCCATTTTTTCATTACATTTAGCTGGAATTTCTTCTATGTTGGGTGCTATGAATTCAAAGAAAGTATGTATAATAACAAATAAACAAAGATGTTTTTATAACCAGAAACGCTTTTTTCAAAGTAATAATAGTAATAGTAGTAATTATGATATTAATCCAAATGACAAAGATCCTAAGAAAAAAAATAAATGAAAAATTATTTTAGGTAGAAAAGGTTTACAAGAATTTGCTCATAAAATAGCAAAGAACGTCATTAAAGAGAATAAAATACCGACAGTTGAAATAATTAATGATATTTTATCTTATTGTAATATTAAAGTAACAGATAGAGAGTTAATAAAATTATTGAACTTACCAAAGTATATTATAAATACTAAAGTAAATAAAGAAATGATTAAAGAGATTAATGATTTATTAGGAAGTCAATCATCTAAGATACAAGTTCCTGGTGTTTATATTTTTAGACAGAATAAAACAGGTTCTAAATATGTTGGTTCATCTTCACAATTAGCAATAAGACTTCATAATTATATAAAGAAGAAAGATAGACCTGAGGGTTTGTTAAGACCTTTATTATATAAAGAAG
>Ga0066681_10000477_pt1 | contig 13228 bp, 6 predicted proteins | sample GraSoiAngelo_130_FD_65629 | JGI IMG/M metagenome (GOLD analysis project Ga0066681, IMG submission 65629) | Grasslands soil microbial communities from the Angelo Coastal Reserve, California, USA - 14_0929_02_20cm | ecosystem: Environmental > Terrestrial > Soil > Grasslands | place: USA...
CATATCCGGCGCGCCGGCTGCCGCCTTCGGGAACGCCGACACACCGACCGCTTTGAGCGACAACCGCAGGAGACTCTGGTGCTGATACATGGTGGTCGATCGGTAGCCGCGCTTCGCCTTCGGGCTCACCACGACGCAGGGGATCCGACCGCCGCCGTTCGTGGAGTCGGTCAGGCCGGCTTCGTCGAACACGATGATCAACAAGCCATCCTCCTGGAACGTCGCGCTCTGCACGAGCGGATCGATGTTGTGCCGCAGCCACGTGTCCGCCGTGCGCAACGGGCAATCGTGCGCATCGCTACACAGGTTGGGAATGATGAAGGCGTAGTCCGGCAGGGCATGCGTCGCCAGGTCGGTGGGGAGCTGGGCGAACGGCACCAGGTTCTTCGCTTGCGTGGTATCGGTCACCACGTCCGAGAAGAGGGCAAAGACGTTGTGCTTGCGCGCGTAGCGGCCCACGCCGGCTCCCCGGTACCCGACGCACGGGAGATCCTCGGCGTACGACTTCCACGTCTTGCCCGCCGCGACCAACGCGCGCACCACGTTGTCTCCGCTCACGATGCCGGAGTACCCGTCATCATTGGTGATCGTGTCCCCCACGGTCATCATGAAGTAGTTGCCGATGGAGGGGTGCGCATTAGCGTAGTACTCGGTCGCCAGGCCGTACGTCCGCGCCAGGCCGTTGAGATACGGCATCGAGGAGTCGCCGATGACGGCGTTGTAGTCGGCGTTTTCCTCGACGAGGATGAAGACGTGCCCGAACGGCCCGCGAGCGCCCGGTCCTCTTCCCGCTGCCGCTCCAGCCGTTCCCCCTCCCCCGACGACGCAGCTGTCACGCGCAGCACCGCACGCCGCCACCACGAGCGCCGAGAGAAGCGCCGCGCCCAGCCGCCAGCTCACTTGAAGATCCTCGTCAGCGTATAGATCGTCACCGGGATGCCCAGCAGCACCGCCACCAGCTGCGCGGGACCGTACAGGCCGCCGATCGAGCCGGAGCGGGGCACGACGATCGCGTCCCCGGGTTGCAGCTCGAGGTCATCGACCGTACTGCCGGCGGCGATGGCGCGGCGCAGTGCGTCCCCTTCCCAGATCGTCTGGCCGTTGCGCTGAATCTTCAACTTGTTGAGCTTGGTCTCGTGCGTCGTCCCTCCGGCCGCCATCAGCACCGCCGGGATGACGGCGTCGGCCGGCACGCTGTAGTACCCGGGGCGGGCCAGCTCCCCCGAGAGTGCGAGGCCCACCAGCGCGCGGGCGTGCACGACGGGGTCCCGGATGTAGCGCGCGATCTCCACGGTGAGCCGCGGCTCGAGCTCCGTGCGCAGCACACCGCGCAGCGACACTACTCCGACCACCGGCAGCGTCAATTCCTGGAGCGAGCCGACGGTGAACGTGTCCGAGAGCTGCTGCTCGCTCGATTTGACGACCGGCGTCGCCGCTCCCGTCAGAGGTGGCTCCGGGTCTTCGACGGCGAGCAGCACCCGGTCGCCCACCCGGAAGTCGCCCTCCCTGAGCCGCCGCTGGATGTAGGTCGTCTCGGCGCGCACCACCGCGGCAGATACCCCGTTCTCGTATCGGCCCGTGGCGGCCATCCCGACGAGGCGCCGCAGTCGCTCTTCCAGGTCCGCCCGCCGCTGGGTCAAGCGGTGGGCGGCCGCCGCCGGCGAAGCCGTTTGCGCTTCGCTCCGGGTGAGACCGCACAGCGCGAGGACGCCGAGGGCGAGCGTCACCGGAACGAATGAAACGGGTCGGGGCATGGGTGATCCTTTCAAGGGTACTCCGGCGCGCGCAGCACCTGCCCGCGTGCCTCGTCGGGTTCGTCCTGCGTTTCGTAGCCTTCAAGGTAGTACGAGTAGTCGCGGTACAGACTGCCTCCCCGGACGTCGTTCAACACGGCGCCCAGGACGCGGATCGGGAGACGGCTCATGACCTCCAGCTTCGCCAGCGCCAGCCCGCCGTCGCTGACACCGGTCCGCAGCACCAGCAGCAGGGTCCCCGTGCCGGTCCCGAGCGCGAACGCATCGGCGCCGGCGGCCAGCGGCGAGCTGTCGATGATGATCGCGTGGTAGCTCGACCGCAGGCCCGCCAGCACGCGGGGCAGCGCCGCCGAGCTGACGAGCGCGGGTCCGTCATGGGTCCGGGTGCCGCAGCCGAGGAACGACAGCATGCCATACGCGGAGAGTTGGACCGCCTGCTCCTTGCTGGCGCGCCCCTGGAGCAGGTCCGTGAGGCCCGGTCGGCGGGGGAGTTTGAGCGTCCGGTGCAGCCTGCCGCACCGCACGTCCCCGTCCACCAGCAGGGTGCGGTACCCGGCGTCGGCAAATGCGACCGCCAGGTTGGATGCCACGAACGACTTGCCGTCGGCACGGCCGGGGCTCGTCACCGTCACGATCACCGGGCCGACGCCATGGGAGTGCAGCACGTTGAGGCAGATCCCCCGCATCGCTTCGAGCACCGGAAGCCCGTCTTCGGGCTGCTTGGCCCGCCGCTTGCGCTCGAGGTGCGGCACGACGCCCAGGATCGTGAGCCCCATGGTGCGGGTGATGTCCTCGGGGTCGTGCACGCGCCGGTCGCGGTGGTCGAGCGCAACGGCGCTGCCGACCCCCGCGCCGAGGCCGGTGATCAGGGTGAACAGCACGAGCACCGGCGCCCAGTTCTCGGTGGGCTCCTGCGGCTCGAGCGCCGGGTCCACGAACCGCACGTCGGGAATGCTGCTCGCCTCGGCCAGCCGCGCCTCCTCGTAGTGCTGCTGCAGGTTTGCCACCGTCTGCGCCGACTGGGTCACGTCGCGCTGCAGCCGCGTCTCCTCCACCGCGAGCGGCGGGATGCGTCGCAGATCGCGCGCGACCGAGTCGGCGCGCTGCCCCAGCTCGGCCGCGCGCCGCTCCAGCTCCCGCGCGAGCCCTGTCGCCAGCTGCGGGATCGTCTGCCGCTCCAGCGTCGCCGCCTCCGCGGCCACGCGGCGCACCGCGGGAGCCTCGGCGGTATAGCGGACCCGCAGCGCCCGGAGCACCGCCTGCTTCGCGGTGAGGTCCCGTAGCGCCTGGCTCAGCTCGGTGGACCGCTCCACGGAGGCGAGCGTCGCGAGCGCATCCACCATCAGCCCGGACTCGGGGCCCTGGGCGAGGATCCGCTTGATCGCCGCCCGGTCCCGGAGCAGGTCGCCCCGCCGCACCTTCAGGTCGAGCAGGCCTGCGAACACCGGATCCTGCGGGTACTGCATGTTCGGGGTCACCGGCGCAGCGCCCTCGGCGTACTCGGTGACGGCCGTGACGCGAAACCGCTGGAGCGCGGTCTCGGCGCTCCGCAGCCTCGCCTGCGCCTGCTCCAGCTGCGCGCCGAGGATGCCGGTCAGCTGCGTCAGGTTGTCGCGCTTCAGGTCCGCCGCCGCGGCGACGAAGCGCGACGCAACCGCGTTTACCGTCCCGGTCACCCCGGCCGCGTCCGGGCCGGTGAGCTCGAGCCGCAGGAAATTCCCGTCCATATCGGAGCTCACCTTGAGCTCTCGTCGGAGCCGCGTGGCGGCCTCGGCGGGCGTCGTCACGGTGAATTCCACCACGTGCCCGGCCAGGAGTACTCCCTCGGGTGGGACCCACGCGAAGCCGAGCGCCGCGCCGATCGAATCGCCGACCGCGCCCCGGTCGAGCACCGCGCCCGCGTCGTCGGTGAGCGTAAAGCCCGTCCCCACCGTGTCCACCGCGAGGAGGTACGTGCCCGGACGTACCCGCTCCTTGATCGCGAAGCTCGTCAGCGCGGCCGAGTCGCCGGAGACGTTCACGAGGTAAAGCCGCTCCCGCCGCGCTACCTCTTCGAGCACGATGTTGGTCCGGATCAGGTCGATCCAACCCGACGAGATCGGCAGATGGCCCGACCAGATCGGGCCCTCATCCCGAGCCTGGTGCGCCGGCACCTGGATCCACACCGTTGCCCGCGCGGCGTAATTGGGCGGGAGGGCGTACACGGACAGCTCGATGCCGGCGGCGGTGGCGAACAATGTGAGGCTGAGCACCAGCCACTTATGCCGCCGGACGGACCGGAGGTAGCGCTGCGCGTCGGCGAGCCAGTCCCCGGCGTCGGGCGGCAGCGCGGGAGCCGGGCGCGCCACCGCGTTGCGATCCTCTGCCTTCGGTGTGTCCAGCCGTGCGGGTAAGCTGCCGGTCGTCATGCGTTAGCGTCCCTTTCAGACGGCGCACACTGCGCAAGGTCGGTACCGCGGGGCTCGCCGCTCGGGCAGGGGCAACCTCCCGTGCAACAGGGAGATAGCCGACACCGTCTGCGGCGCCTGTCCGGTTCGCTCCACGCGCTGTAAGGAACCTGCCACAACGGGGGCGGCAGACCACAGCGCCGCTCGACCGGCTCCGCGACCCGCTCGGGGACGTGCACGTCCATCGACCGAAGCGGGCGCGTGCGCATCGTCGCACAACGCCAGCGCAGTTGTAAGTTCGTCGCGGCATCCCTCCCCGCGTCCGCGCCGCACCTCGGCCGTAAGTCCTTCGTCTGCAAGGCGTCGAACCTGCGCACAGGACGTGCTAATGGCGGGCCACGCACCCACTGACTTGGACGTCATGACCACACGACCGCCGCGAGCCGCCTCCGTTTCCGAGCGCACGGCCGCGCCCCCGCCTCCGCCCCCGCCCGTCGCCACCCGGGAGCGCGGCTTCTTGCCGTTCGCCGCGCCATTGATCGGCGACGAGGAGATCCAGGAAGTCGTCGACACGCTGCGCTCGAGCTGGATCACGACGGGGCCGAAAGCAAAGCGGTTCGAGCAGGAGTTCGCCGCCTATCTCGGGGCGCCCGCCGCGCTGGCCCTCAATTCGTGCACGGCGGGGCTGCACACCGCCCTCGTCACGCTCGGGATCGGGCCAGGCGCGGAAGTGATCACGACGCCCATGACCTTTGCGGCCTCCGTGAACGTGATCGAGCACGTGGGCGCCCGGCCTGTCCTCGTGGACGTGGAGCCGGACACGTTGAACCTCGATCCCGGGCTCGTGGCCGCGGCGGTCACGCCCCGGACGCGCGCGATCCTCCCGGTCCACTACGCCGGCCACCCCGCCGCGCTCGACCCGATCGACGACCTCGCGCGCGCCGGTGGGTTCGCGGTCGTCGAGGACGCGGCCCACGCGCTGCCCGCCAAGTACAAGGGGCGCGCCATCGGCTCGGGCGCGAACCCGGTCGCGTTCAGCTTCTACGCCACGAAGAACCTCACGACCGCCGAGGGCGGGATGCTCACCGGCGACGCCGCGTTCCTCGAGCGCGCGCGGACCCTGAGCCTGCACGGCATGAGCCGCGACGCCTGGAGCCGGTACGACCGCGGCGGGAGCTGGTTCTACGAAGTCATCGCGCCGGGTTTCAAGTACAACATGACGGACATCCAGGCCGCGCTCGGGCTGTGGCAGCTGCGCAAGCTGGCCCGCTTCCAGGAGCGGCGCCGGGCGGTGGTGCGCCTGTACACCGAGGCGTTCGCCGACCAGGACGCGCTGGAAGTGCCCGTGGAGCGCTCGGACGTCGAGCATGCGTGGCACCTCTACGTCCTCCGGCTGCGGGAGGAAGCGCTCCGCATCGATCGCAACGTGTTTATCGACGAGCTGAAGCAGCGCAATATCGGTACGTCGGTGCACTTCATTCCGATCCACCTGCACCCGTACTACCGGGACAAGTATGGCTACGGGCCGGAGAGCTTCCCCGTGGCCTACGGCAATTACCGCCGCATGCTCAGCCTCCCGCTCAGCGCCCGGGTCTCCGATGCCGACGCGGCCGACGTGATCGCGGCCGTCTTGGACATCGTGCGCCGGTACCGCCGCTGAGGTCGACGCCGATGAGCCACCGCGTACTGATCATTGCGGCTCACCCCGACGACGAGGTGCTCGGGTGCGGCGGCACGGCCGCGTTGCACGTCCGAGCGGGCGACGAGGTGACGGCCGTGATCGCGTGTGAGGGGGAGTCGCTCCGCTACGGACCAGAGGGCGTCGGGCAGCCCGAGCATATCCGCCGCGCCGCCCGGGCGCTCGGCCTGCGGGAGACCCGCCAGCTGGGCTTCGCCGATCAGCGGCTCGACACGCTGTCGCTGGTCGATCTCATCACGCCGCTCGAGCGCGTGGTGCGCGACGTGCGCCCGGCGGTCGTCTACTGCCAGTTCGGGGGCGACGCCAACCGCGACCACGAGCTGCTGTTCCGCGCCGCGCTCGTGGCCACGCGGCCGATCGAGCCGTACCTCGAGGCGGTGTACGCCTTCGACACGGCCTCGAGCACCGAGTGGGGCTACCCGCGAGCCTTCGTCCCCGACACGTGGATCGACATCTCCGAGACGCTCGAGCAGAAGCTGTGCGCCATGGCGTGCTACGAGAGCGAGGTCCGGCCGTACCCCCATCCCCGCTCGCTCGAGGCGCTGCGGCATCGCGCGCACGCCTGGGGGAATCACTGCTGCCTCGACGCCGCCGAGGTGTTCATGACGGTACGACGGAGCCTGCGCGGTGGCCAAACGCCTCTTTGACGTCGTCGTCGCGGCGCTCGGCCTCGTGGCCGCCGTCCCGGTCCTGCTGGTGGCCGCGGTGGGGATTCGCCTCTCGAGTCCCGGCCCGATTCTGTACCGCGCGCGCCTGGTCGGCCGGGACGGGCACCCGTTCACGATGTACAAGCTGCGTACCATGCACCTGCACGCCCGCGGCTCCCGCAGCGTCATCACCGCGCAACACGACCCGCGGGTCTTCGCGTTCGGCCGCCCGCTGCGCCGGCTCAAGATCGACGAGCTGCCGCAGCTCCTGAACGTGCTGCGGGGCGACATGTCCCTCGTGGGCCCGCGTCCGCAGCACCCCGACATCGTGCGGAGCTACTATGCGCCCGAGCATGGGGAGACGCTCCGGGTCCGCCCGGGTCTCGCGAGCCCGGGGAGCCTGTACGATTCGACGCACGGCGAGCCGCTCGTCGGCAGCGTCGATCCGGAACGGGCGTACGCGGAGCGCCTGCTGCCCCTCGTGCTGGCGCTCGACCGGGTGTACGTGCGGCGGGCGTCCCTCTGGTATGACGCCACCATCGTGGGGCGGACGCTCCTCGTGATCGCGGCCACGCTTTTCGGGCGCCGGAGGTTTCCCGATCCGCCCGAAATGCCCGAGGCCCGGGCCCTGCTGGGGCGCCAGTGGGGCGACCGTATCAGCCCGCCAGCGAAGGTGTAGGCGCGGTGCAGCAAGTAACCCGATGCGGCGACCGTGCGGCCGGGAAAGCGGCGACGCCGCTTGCGGTTAGGCGACCGGCAGCCGCGCACGAGTCATGCTTCCCAGGCACGGATGACGTGAGGGTCGTGCGCCCTCACTCCTCGCAGTGGAGGTTGCTCCCGTGCGGCTAAGCCCCCGAGCCATTCTCGCCGTGCCCGCCGCCCTGGCGGCAGCGGTGCTGCTCACCACGTGTACCGGCGACCGATCGATCGGCCCCAGTGCCCCGATCGGGCCGGGCGTCCTGGCGTCGGTCGGGACCGTGGTGGGACAGGTGCTGGTCGGCGCCGGGGACATTGCGCGCTGCGATCGGCAGAACGACGAGGCCACCGCGTCGCTGCTCGACACCATCCCCGGCACCGTCTTCACCGTCGGTGACAACGTCTTGGGTGGGAGTAGCAACCCTCCGGACTTCAACAACTGCTATGGCCCCTCCTGGGGAAAGCACAAGGACCGCACCCGACCCACCATCGGGCACATGGAAGGGTTCAGCCCCGGGTCCGCCACGTACTGGAAGTATTTCGGGGCCGCCGCCGGCGATTCGGGCAAGTTCTACTACAGCTACGACCTGGGCGATTGGCACATCGTGGTGCTCAACAGCGGCATCTCCACCCTTAAGGGCTCGACCCAGGAGCAATGGCTCAAGGACGACCTCCTGCACCACCCGGCGCAATGCACGCTCGCGATGTGGCACGCCCCCCTCTTCAGCTCCACGTCCGGCAACGGCCTGCCGGCGGTGAACGACGCCGTGAGGCCGCTGTGGAATGATCTCTACGCCGCCGGGGCGGAGATCGTGATCAACTCGCACTACGAAGTCTACGAGCGCTTCGCCCCGCAGCGGCCTGATGGCGGCACTGATCTCATCGGCATCCGGCAATTCACCGTCGGCACCGGGGGAATCGGCGTCAACAGCTTCAATAGCAGCACCACGGCGCCGAACAGCGAAGTGCGCAACAGCGGCACCCCGGGAGTGTTGAAGCTCACGCTCGGCAGCAACGGTTACGCCTGGCAGTTCATCCCGATCACCGGGTTCACGTTCACCGACGCAGGGACCGGCGATTGCCATGGCAACACGCCGGGCCCGGCCGTCGCGTCGGTGGACGTGACTCCCAATCCCACGAGCGTGGAGATCGGGCTCGACGTCCAGCTGACCGCGACGCCGAGAGACGCCGCCGGCAACCCGCTGACCGACCGGCTCGTCTCTTGGGCGAGCAGCAACACCGCGGTCGCGAAGGTTTCCGGCGGCGGCGACGTCTTCGGGTGGACCGCGGGAACCGCGACCATCACGGCGACGAGCGACGGTGTGACCGGCAGCAACACGGTGACCGTGGTGTCGACGACGGCTGCGGCGCTCGTCGGGGCCGGCGACATTGCCGTCTGCGACTCTCCAGAGGACGAAGCCACCGCTGCGCTGCTCGACATCATCCAGGGCACGGTGTACACCACGGGCGACAACGCCTATCCCGACGGGACGGCAACCCAGTTTACCAATTGCTACGGTCCATCCTGGGGGCGGCACAAGACGCGCACCAGGCCGGTAACGGGCAATCACGACTATACCACCGCGGGCGCTCCGGCTTACTACAACTATTTCGGTGCCGCTGCGGGGGACCCGACGAAGGGATACTACAGCTACGACCTCGGCGCCTGGCACGTGATCGCGATCAACAACTACGTGGACGCGAGCGCGGGGTCGACCCAAGAGAAGTGGCTCAAGGCGGACCTCGCCGCCAGCTCCAAGCAGTGCACCGCGGCGATCTGGCACGAGCCGACGTTCAGCTCCGGTATTCTCCACGGCAACGGTCACACTGATTGGCTCGCCCTGTGGCAGGACCTCTATCAAGCAGGCGCCGAGGTCATCATCAACGGCCACGAGCACACCTACGAGCGGTTCGCGCCGATGACGCCGAACGGCGTGGCGGACCCGACGACTGGGATCCGGGAGTTCGTGGTCGGCACCGGCGGAGCCGGGCTGGAAGCCCTCGGCACCATCCAGCCGAACAGCGAGGTGGTGCAGAATAGCGCGCACGGGGTGTTGCGCCTGGTGCTGCGCCCGACCGGGTACCAATGGAGGTTCTTCTCCGAGGCGGGCCAGGTCTTCTCGGACACCGGCACCGCTCCCTGCCACGGACCACCGGGAAACCAGCCGCCCGCTGCGTCGTTCACGTCGAGCTGCACCGGCCTGACCTGCCACTTCACGGACACGAGCATCGATCCCGACGGCAGCGTGGCGGCCTGGAGCTGGAGCCTCGGCGACGGCAGCACCTCCACCGATCAGAGCCCGGGGCACGTGTATGCCACAGGCGGCACGTACACCGTGAGGCTCACCGTCACCGACAACAAGGGCACGACCAACTCAACCTCGCAGAGCGTCACGGTGACGCCGCCCAACACGCCCCCCACCGCTGCGTTCACGCAGAGCTGCACGGGGCTCGCCTGCTCCTTCACGAGCACCAGTACCGACCCCGATGGCACGGTGGTCGGGTGGAGCTGGAGCTTCGGCGACGGCGCGACCGCCACCGTTGCGAACCCCTCGCACACGTATGCCGCGAGCGGCACCTACACCGTGAGCCTGACCGCCACCGATAACAGTGGCGGCACCGGGTCCACGTCGCAGAGCATCACGGTGACGCCGCCCAACACGCCGCCCACCGCCGCGTTTACGCAGAGCTGCACGGGGCTCGCCTGTTCCTTCACGAGCACCAGTACCGACGCCGACGGCAGCGTGGTCGCCTGGAGCTGGAGCTTCGGCGACGGCGCGACTGCCACCGTTGCGAGCCCGTCGCACACCTATGCCGCGGGCGGTACCTACACGGTGAGCCTCACCGTCACCGACAACGGCGGCGGCACCGGGTCCACGTCGCGGAGCATCACCGTGGCGCCGGCCAACACGTCCCCCACAGCCGCGTTTACCCAGACCTGCACGGGGCTCACCTGCAGCTTCACGAGCACGAGTACCGACCCCGACGGCACGGTGGTCGGGTGGAGTTGGAGCTTCGGCGACGGCGCGACCGCCACGATCGCAAACCCGTCCCACACGTATGCCGCGGGTGGCACGTACACCGTGAGCCTCACCGTCACCGATAACAGTGGCGGCACCGGGTCCACGTCGCAGAGCATCACGGTGGCGCCGCCCAACACACCACCCACCGCAGCGTTCACGTCGAGCTGCACGGCGCTCGCGTGCTCCTTCACGAGCACCAGTACCGACCCCGACGGCACCGTGGCGGGGTGGAGCTGGAGCTTCGGCGATGGTGCGACCGCCACCGTCGCGAACCCGTCGCACACCTACGCCGCGGGCGGCACCTACACCGTGAGCCTCACCGTCACCGACAACAGCGGCGGCACCGGCTCCACGTCGCAGAGCATCACCGTGGCGCCGGCCAACACGTCGCCTACGGCCGCGTTTACCCAGACCTGCACGGGGCTCGCCTGCACCTTCACGAGCACGAGTACCGACCCCGACGGCACGGTGGTCGGGTGGAGCTGGAGCTTCGGCGACGGCGCGACCGCCACCGTTGCGAACCCCTCGCACACGTATGCCGCGAGCGGCACCTACACCGTCAGCCTCACCGTCACCGACAACAGCGGCGGCACCGGGTCCACGTCGCAGAGCATCACCGTGGCGCCGCCCAACACGCCGCCCACCGCGGCGTTCACCCGCAGCTGCACCGGGCTCGCGTGCTCCTTCACGAGCACGAGCACCGACCCCGACGGCAGCGTGGTCGCCTGGAGCTGGAGCTTCGGCGACGGCGCGACCGCCACGGTCGCGAACCCGTCGCACACCTATGCTGGGGGCGGCACCTACACCGTGAGCCTCACCGTCACCGACAACAGCGGCGGCACCGGGTCCACGTCTCAGAGCATCACGGTGACGCCGCCGAACCAGCCGCCCACCGCGTCGTTCACGCGCAGCTGCTCGGGGCTCGCGTGCTCCTTCACGAGCACCAGCACCGACCCCGACGGCAGCGTGGTCGCCTGGAGCTGGAGCTTCGGCGACGGCGCGACCGCCACCGTGGCGACCCCGTCGCACACGTATGCCGCGGGCGGCACCTACACGGTGAGCCTCACCGTCACCGACAATAGCGGTGCCACGGGCTCGACCTCGCAGTCCGTCACGGTGACCGCTCCGAATCTCCCGCCGACGGCGTCGTTTACTAAAGCGTGCGGGGATCTGAGCTGCAACTTCACGAGTACGAGCACCGACCCCGACGGCAGCGTGGTCGCCTGGAGCTGGAACTTCGGCGACGGCGCGATCGCCACGGTCGCGAACCCGTCGCACACCTACGCGGCCGGCGGCACCTACACGGTGAGCCTCACGGTCACCGACAATGCTGCTGCCACGAACTCGACTTCGCAGGCCGTCACGGTCACGGCGCCAGTCGGGGCGCAGGTGCTCGTGGGAGCCGGGGACATCGCCCGCTGCGACCGGCAGAACGACGAGGCCACCGCGGCCCTGGTCAACGGCATCTCCGGCACGGTCTTCACCGTCGGCGACAACGTTCAGGGCGGGAGCACCAGTCCTCCGAACTTCGTCAGCTGCTATGACCCCTCGTGGGGTGCCTTCAAGGGACGCACCCGGCCCGCCACCGGCCACATGGAGGGGTTCAGCCCCGGCTCCGCGACGTACTGGCAGTATTTCGGTGCCGCCGCCGGCGATTCGGGCAAGTTCTACTACAGCTATGACCTGGGCAGCTGGCACGTCGTGGTGCTCAACAGCAACATCTCCACGTTGGTCGACTCGCCTCAGGAGAAATGGCTCAAGGCCGACCTCGACAAGCACCGCGCCCAATGCGCCGTCGCCATCTGGCACCTGCCGCTCTTCAGCTCCACGTCCGGCACCGGGCTGCCGGTGGTGAATGCCGACGTGAAGCCGCTGTGGGACGATCTCTACGCCGCCGGGGCGGAGATCGTCATCAACGCGCACTACGAGGTCTACGAGCGGTTCGCGCCGCAGACTTCGAGCGGCACGGCCGATCCCCAACTGGGCATCCGGCAATTCACCGTCGGTACCGGCGGCATCGGGGTCAACAGCTTCAAGGGCGGGGCGGCGGCGAACAGCGAGCTGCGCAACACCGGCACGCCGGGTGTCCTGAAACTCACGCTCGCCGCCAACAGCTACAGCTGGCAGTTCATCCCGATTGCCGGGTTGACCTTCACCGACAGCGGTAGCGGAGCGTGCCATTGAGCGATCGCCCTGAGAGCGGACCTGGCCGGCGCATGCCGACGTCACAGCCCATCCATCGGGATCTCACTCACCAAACGCTCGGCGGGTTGGTGTGGATCGGCGGAGGCAAGGTCGTGTACGCCGGTCTGCGCCTGCTGGTGCTCGCGATCCTGGCGCGGCTGCTCTCACCCGCAGACTTCGGCATCGTCGGCGCGGCGCTGGTCGTGGTCGGCTTCTCGGCCATTTTCTCGCAGCTCGGCCTCGCCCCGGCGATCGTCCAGCGGCCGGTGCTCGAGCGCCGCCACCTCGAGGCCGCGTTCTCCGCCTCGGTGCTGTTCGGCTTGCTGCTCGGCGTTCTCCTCTGGGTGTCGGCGCCGTTCGCGGCGCGGTTCTTCCACATCGCGGGCGTGGAGCCGGTGCTGCGCGTGCTCGCGTGGATGTTCCCGCTAGACGGCCTCTCGGCCATCGCCGAGTCGCAAGTGCAACGCGAGCTGCGGTTCCGCTGGTTGGCGACGATGGAAGTGCTGACGTTCGTCTTGGGCTACGGCGTGGTGGGCGTCGTGTTGGCGCTGCTGGGCGCCGGGGTGTGGGCGCTGGTGGCAGCGCAGATGGCGCAAACGGCTCTCTATACCGTCATTTTGATCGTCAGCCGGCCGCCGGCGCTGCGCCTGCTCCCGGATCGCGCCGCCTTCGGGGAGCTCATGTACTACGGGGGTGGGTTCACCGTCTCGAAGATCGCGAACTACTTCGCACTCCAAGTCGATAACCTGGTCGTGGGGCGCTGGCTCGGCGCGACGGCGCTGGGGTTCTACGGGCGGGCGTACGAGCTGATGGCCGGCCCGCCGCACCTCCTGGGCGA
>Ga0066681_10000490_pt1 | contig 13157 bp, 11 predicted proteins | sample GraSoiAngelo_130_FD_65629 | JGI IMG/M metagenome (GOLD analysis project Ga0066681, IMG submission 65629) | Grasslands soil microbial communities from the Angelo Coastal Reserve, California, USA - 14_0929_02_20cm | ecosystem: Environmental > Terrestrial > Soil > Grasslands | place: USA...
TATGTCGGCCTCGTTGCGGTCGGCGCGGTTACCCTGAACCTCCTCCTCGGAATGCTCATGGCTTTCCGCTACAGCCCCCACCGCTCTTGGCCGCATCGCAGATTCAACTATTTCCGCCTGCACAACTGGTCCGGCTATATCGCCCTGTCTCTGGCGCTCCTGCACCCGGCCATTCTGCTTCTGAACAAAGACCCGCGCTTTCGCCTGATGGATCTCGTCTATCCCATCTATTCCCCCAGCCAGCCTCTCGAAAACACCATCGGCGCCGTCGCTCTCTACCTCCTCGCCTTCGTGGTCGTTACTTCTTATCTGCGTCTTCGGCTGGGCCGCTACCTGTGGAAGTCTTTCCACTTCAGCATCTATTTCGCTGCCGCCGCTCTTTTCTTTCACAGCCTGTTCACCGACGCAGGCCTGAAAAACGACCCGGTGGACTGGTTCGATGGCGGCAAGCTGTTCGTCGAGTTCTGCTTAGTCCTGATCGTCGTAATCAGCCTCCTCCGCTGGCGCTACTCGCGCAAGAAGGCCCTCCGCCTCCGTCAGGTTTCCCGGCAGGCCGCCACTTCTCTCTAACATGCTTCATGACTTGCCTCCCGGCGCGAACTTGCTAATCTATTTGCCCCGTCTCCAGAATGGAGCTTCCCCGTGCCTACGGAATACGAACTTCCGCCGTTTGATTTGCGCCTCGCCATGGACACCCTGGCGGTGAAGGACCCGCTCCTTGCCCCGCTGATTAAAGAAACGCAGGAATTCCGCGTCGAAAAGGGCCCTGCCGACGGCCCTTATGAGGTCCTTGTCGAAGCCATAACGCATCAATCCATTTCCGGCAAAGCTGCCGCCACGATTTTCGGCCGCGTCAAAGCGCTGGGGTCCAAGGGGCGCATCCCCACGCCGGAGGAAATGCTCAAGCTACGCAAGCCGGCGCTACGCAAAGCCGGATTGTCCGGCGCAAAGATCCTTGCGATGAAAGACTTGGCAAAAAAGACCATCGAGGGCGTCGTCCCCACACTCGAACAAGCGAATCTGCTATCCGATGAGGAACTCGTGAAACGCCTCGTCTCCGTGCGCGGCATCGGTGCCTGGACGGTCGAAATGTTTTTGATCTTCCGCCTTGGCCGCCCCGACGTTCTTCCCATCCACGACCTCGGGGTCCGTAAAGGCTGGGCCATTACCTACGGTAAGAAGCACATGCCCAACCCCAAGGAACTACTGAAGTTTGGCGAACGCTGGCGCCCCTACCGCACCGTCGCCAGTTGGTACATGTGGCGCGCCTGCCAACGCGCCGGCCATGCCGCCCTGCGCAAAATCCGCCCTGCCAAAGTCCGCAAGCGGCCGCCAGCCGACGCCCACCGCAAGGGCAAGTAATGCGTAGAGGTAGGATCCGCCTCGTGCAGTGAGGCGTCCTTTTCTCCTTGACCGTCCCTATCCTGATCATTAGCTTTAGGTAAACGTCACTTCGCTGCTGTCACAGGTAATTTGCACAGTTTTGGTGCAATCCTAAACCATTTAGAATGAACACTTGCGAGACATCCCATGGAACTTTTCGTTCTATAAGGACGTATGTAAATAGTAAGCTCTTTAGAATCAACACTTACAAAAAAACAGGGGGGAGGGCCCTCTCCGAACAGGAGAAGACAGCTCAGGGCCACAAAGCTCAGGTCCACGTAGTTAACTCTCGCGCCATCAGATACATAGCCGCGATTCCGGCCAGCAACACGCCGCTCTCGAGCGAAACCGAAATTCGATGCAGCCGGCTGAACTCCGCGAGCATCGGACTATCCGCCGCCGTCTCCTGAATCGACCCCATTTGCACACGCAGCGCCGCCATCTTCGCGCTGACGGTGTATTGCGAGATCGCCGTCAGCACAGCCATCAGCACCACGCACAGCGCCGCCGGACTGGCCAGGCTCGCGAACGCCTTCGTGCGCATCACCCGCGCTAACAAGAAGACGCAGCCGCAAATGATTCCTCCGATGTGCATAGCGCTAAGCGAATATCCGACAATTGCTCCCGCTTGGTCGCGGCTCCCCAGGATCCGGAACGCCCCCGGCGCCACGACAAAGCTCAGGAAGACGTCGCTCCCGAGCCAGACGCTCAAACCTAGAAACTCGATGGTACGAAGCAAGGTTGACATGCGGAGATTTTAGCTAGAATGGTTGTGGCGCGAAACTAAAGATGGTGGGCGACAAAGGACTTGAACCTTTGACCTCTCCCGTGTGAGGGGAGCGCTCTAACCAACTGAGCTAGTCGCCCAATTGCAAGGAACCGCGACGCCGCGAAGCGTCATCTATTTGTAGCAGGAAGGGCCCGGGTTTTCAATACATGCCGACTGCCACCTCTCAAGTCGTCTCGCAGCTGCAGCGCTCCATCGCGCGCGCCATCTTTGGCAAGGAAGACGCCATCCAGCTCGCGCTGATCACGCTTCTCGCGCGCGGCCACTTGCTCATCGAGGACGTTCCCGGGGTGGGCAAAACCACTCTGGCGCAAGCGCTCGCGAAATCTTTTCATTGCAGCTTCCAGCGCATTCAATTCACTTCCGATTTGCTTCCCAGTGATGTTCTCGGCGTCAGCGTCTACAATCTGGAGAATCACGAATTTGAATTTCGCCCCGGCCCGATTTTCGCCAACGTGGTGCTCGCCGACGAAATCAACCGCACCACGCCGCGAACGCAATCCGCGCTACTTGAAGCAATGAACGAAGCACAGGTCAGCATGGACGGCAAGACGCAGCCGCTTCCGCAACCGTTTCTCGTTGTGGCCACGCAAAACCCCGTCGAGCATCATGGCACTTATCCCCTGCCCGAATCGCAGCTCGATCGCTTTCTGATGCGCATCAAGATGGGTTACCCGTCGCACGAAACTGAGCGGGAAATCCTGCGCAAACGCATTGGCGACGATCCGCTGCATTCGCTCGAGCCCGTCGCGGATTTGAGCGAAGTGCTGGCCATGCAGGAGGCTGTCAACCACATTAAAGTGGACTCCAGCTTGCACGACTATGCCCTTGAAATTGTCAATCGCACGCGCAAGACGGAGCAGCTCGCTCTCGGGGTGAGCCCTCGCGGCACCCTCATGCTGCAGCGCGCCGCACAGGCTCGCGCGTTCCTCGATGGACGCGACTTTTGCCTGCCCGACGACTTTAAGCAGCTCGCTGTCCCCGTTTTTGCGCATCGCGTCGTGGCCAGCTCGCGTCACGCCTCGTTGCAGAAGAAATCGGAGACTACCGAATCCGTCCTGCGCGAAATTGTCGAGTCCGTTTCCGTGCCGTTGTGACGTTGGGGCAAGATGCTTCCGCATTTATTTGGAACTGAGAATGTGCGACTGAAAACTTAGATCTAGAGTCATGGCCGCCCTTCGCTCCACTCTCGCGCACCTTCTGGCCAAGGCCGACCGCCCCGGTGTCCGCGCGTTTTTTCTCTCCATGGCCGCGCTTTCCGGCGCCCTTCTTCTAGCGCTTTATTCCAGCGCCGCCGCGGAGCTCGGCCAGCTTGTTCTCGCCAGCACTTCCGCGCTCGCGGCCCTAGCCATCGCAGGATGGGTTGCGGTTACGCTGGTGCCCGCGCTGGCTCGGCGCACGCCGCTACGGTGGATCGGCTTCCGGATCGAATACCGAGTTTCCCGCGAAGGCTGGATCTATCTCGGAGGCCTCTTGCTGGTGGCGCTTGCCGCGCTGAACACCGGTAATAATCTTCTTTTCCTGATTCTCGCGAGCCTCATCGCCCTCATTCTGATGTCCGGAATTCTCTCTTCCATCAGCCTCTCCGGCATCGAAATGCGCCTCACTTTGCCCGAGCATATCTTCGCCGGGCAGCCGGTCCGCGCTCAGGTGGAACTCGAAAATCAAAAGCTCACGCTGCCTTCGTTCTCGCTCCGTGTCGAGGCCGTCCAGGAAAAAGGCGCGCCTGCCTCGGCAATTCTCGAGAAGCCGGTGTACTTTCCCTATCTACCCAGGCAGGACCGCCTCCAGCAAATCGTTCCCATAACTTTCCAGCGGCGCGGCGTTTATCGCCAGGATGCTTTCCGCATCGTCACGCGCTTTCCTTTTGGCTTTTTGCAGAAGGCGCGGCGACTGAACTTGAAAACGGAGGCGTTGGTCTATCCTTCGGTGGACCCCACGACGGAATACAGGGACGTCTTGCCCGTTCTTCAGGGGGCGCTCGAAAGCGTCACCAAGGGGCGGGGCCAGGATCTGTATGGAGTGCGCGACTACGTCCGTACCGACAGTGCGAGGCTGGTGCATTGGAAAGCGACGGCACGTTCTGGCTCGCTGATGGTCCGGGAATTCACGCGCGAAGAGGACTCGCGCGTCTTGCTGGTGCTTGATCCGCATTCCGCGGCAGCGCAAAAATCCGCAACCAACGGACAAACTTCAGCGATCGACGAGCGCTTTGAGCGAGCCGTAGCGCTGTGTGCGAATATCGCCTGGCACTTTTATCAAGCCAATGCGATGCTGGCGTTCCGCAGCGTTGACTTCGATACGCCGCTGGCTCCCGGCGAGAAACACATTTTCGAAATCCTTCGTCACCTTGCCGTCGTGCAGCCGCTTCCGCTCGATCCCGAGCAAAAACTCATCGGTGAACTCGCATCTTCACCGGAACTCTTCAAAATCATCGTCACCAGCCAGCCTCGCGGCTTCTTTCCTCATGCAGTGTGGAGTTCTTCCTTCATCGTCTTCCTCGACGAAGAAGCGCAATAGGAGTCGAGAAGATATTCGCTCGCATCCCTGGCCACTTGTGCGAGAATCCCGACGCGCCATGCTCAAGGGACAAGAACTCACCCCATTTCGTAAACAACTGCTCGCGTGGTTCCGCCAATTCCAGCGTGACTTGCCATGGCGACGCACGCGCGATCCGTATCGCGTCTGGCTCTCCGAAATCATGCTGCAGCAAACGCGAGTTGCGGTGGTGATTCCCTACTACGAACGCTTTCTTGAACGCTTCCCAACTGTTCATGCGCTTGCCGCTGCGTCGGAGAAAGAAGTGCTGCGGCTATGGTCTGGGCTTGGCTACTACAGCCGCGCGCGCTACCTGCAAAAGGCGGCGCAGCAGATTGTCGCCCAGCATGGAGGAGAATTTCCTTCGCGCCTTGAAGACGTGCGCGCACTGCCGGGAATTGGGGCTTACACCGCCGCCGCCATATTAAGCATCGCGTTCGAAGAAAAACACGCCGTGCTGGACGGCAACGTCGCGCGCGTCCTTGCACGATTGGGAGCGACTCGCGGCGATCTGCGTTCCTCAGGGCGCTGGCAAGAGTTGCAGGAATGCGCGGACGCCTATCTCGATACGAAATCGCCGGGCGAGTGGAATCAAGCGATGATGGAACTGGGCGCGACGGTCTGCACACCAAAATCGCCACAATGCCTTCTCTGCCCGGTGGCGCAATTCTGCGAAGGACGTAAACTGGGGATTGCGGAACTCTTGCCTGAAAAACGCAAGAAGCGCGCAACCGTGGAAATCCATCTGGCCGCCGCGGTCTTTGCCGATGAAGACGGTCGCACGCTGTTGCTTCCTCCACCCGAGGAGCGAAACACGGAACCACTTGTGGATTACGTGCCGACGCTTGCATCCAACCTGTGGCATTTTCCGACGATCCCTGTTGCCGGTGATGCCGTCGCAAAATTGCGTACGCATCTCCGGCGTCTGCAGGTTCAAAACCAAAATGGCAATCTGAATTTCACTGCGGCAGACAAAGTTCGCCACACGGTAACGCACCGCGCCATCACGGTGGAACCATTTCGCATCAGTGTCAAAAAGCTTCCTCGCATCAAGGGCGCCGAACGCGTTCCACTGAGCGAAATCACAGTTCTTCCCGTTTCCAACCTCACGCGAAAAGTCGCTCGCGCAGCGCTCTCGGCCTCTTCCAGCGCGAAGAATCGCTAGAGCGTTATCCTTTCGCTGTCGTCCCAAGTACCGCCAAGCGTGGCGGCACTCGCAGATGCTAGGATAGAAAATCTGCTATGGCCGCCAGCGCCACAACTACGGCTATACCCGCACTGCCCGCCGAGCGTTTTTTTCGCGCTTCGCTTTCGCTGCTCGTTCTGACTTCGATTCTCACACTGGCAAGCACCGGCAAGCTGGATTTGTTCACTTCGCTGATTGGTCCACTCCTTGCGCTGCATAAGGGCTACCGTTGGTGGCACGGGCGGCCCGCCGAACTCTCCCACCGCGCCGCCACCTGGTGCCTGCTGGCATACCTGGCGTTCTTTCCGGTGGATGCAATGTTTCTGTCGCGATTTTTGGCCGGCGGCCCTTCAAATCCGCCGCTTTTTGCACTACTGCTGGCGGTGGTGCATTTCCTGATCGTTGCCATGCTGGCCCGCTTTTACAGCGCGACGTCGGACCGCGACGCACTTTTTCTCAGCATGCTGGCATTCGCAGCGATTCTGGCGGCAGCGATCCTTACGGTCGACACGCTGTTCTTGACGCTCTTTTTCCTGTTCCTCCTGTGCGGAGTTTCCACGTTCATCGGACTGGAATTGCGCCGCGGGGCAACTGGAGCGCTTTCGCCCGCACCAACACGCCGTGAAACGGAACGCAAACTCAGCCGCGCTTTAAGCCTTGCCGCGCTCAGCGTGGCGATGGGAGCCATTCTTCTTGGAGGCATGTTCTTCTTCTTTTTCCCGCGATTCAGCGCCGGCTACATGGGACGCGTGAGCTTCAGCCCGTCGCTCATGACCGGTTTCACCGAGGACGTCGAACTAGGCCAGATCGGAGAAATCAAGAAAAGCTCCACGGTTGTCATGCGCGTGGAGACGGACAAGCCCATTGGATACGAGTGGTTGCGATGGAGAGGAATCGCGCTGACAACTTTCGATGGAAAGCGCTGGAGTTCGAACGCAGGCAAGCCCCAAAAACTCCAAACAAAAGCGGACGGATGGATTCACACGCCAGAAGCGGCGAACGTTCCAGGACAGACAATCCTTTATACCGTTCTTCTTGAACCAGTGGCCACAGACGCGATTTTCGTTCCAGGAAGAGCCTTGTCTCTGCAAGGAAATTTCACCGGCGGGGCGGCCAATTCGTTTGCCGCGTTGCAGCGCAACTATCTTGTTACCGACGAGACGGAAACACTGAAGATTCCGTTTCGCAACTTCTCCGCCATCCGGTACGCCGGCATTTCGCGCTTGCCTCCGCGCGATGCAGCGAAACTCCGTACTGCAGGAACTGACTATTCCAGCGAGATTATTTCGACATATTTGCAGCTTCCCGACAGGCTCGACCGGCGAATTCCGGAATTTTCGCGTGAAATCACGAAAAATTCGCAAACTCCGTTCGACAAAGCTCTGCGCATCGAAAGCTATTTGCGCACGCGCTACGCCTACACGCTGAACCTGACGGGAAAACCCGGACGGGATCCCCTGGCGCACTTCCTGTTCGAAACGCGCGCCGGACATTGCGAATACTTCGCCTCGGCTATGGCCATCATGGCTCGAACACTGGGCATTCCTTCGCGTGAAGTGAATGGGTTCCTTCCGGGCGAATACAACGATCTCGCGGGCGACTACATCGTGCGGGCCAGCGATGCGCATAGCTGGGTCGAGGTGTATTTCCCCGGAAACGGCTGGCAAGTGTTTGATCCAACGCCGTCGAGTGTGGAAACCGGAGGCGGATTCTTGAGTCGGCTGGGGCTCTACGCCGACTGGATGGAGATCAAGTGGAATGAGTGGGTGATTGGCTACGATTTCGCGCACCAGATGGCGCTGGCGCAGAACCTGCAGCGTAGCTCGAAGAATTGGGGAGAGTCCGCGAGGGCGTGGTTTGACCGGAAGCAGCAGGACAGCATGCGAAGGCTGAAATCGTGGCAGCTCCAGCATGGCTCGCTGGGCTACTTGCTGCCGGTGATGCTGGTGCTGTTGCTCGCGGCGCTGCGGTACAACGTGCCAGCAGAAGTGGTCCGGCGGATTCGCTTGTTTCTGCGCATCCGCGCGTCCGCGTCTACTCGTTCCGACCCGCAGCTTGCTTCGCGGCTGTATGGGGAATTGCTGCGAATGTTGTCACGACGTGGGTTGCTCCGTGGCGAAGCGCAAACGCCTTTCGAATTTGCCGCTGCGGTGAACTCGCCGCAGCTCGCCCCGGCGGTGCAGGAGTTCACGCACATCTACGTCCATGCACGCTTCGGCGGCGCGCCGTGCGACACCACGCGGCTGGGGCAACTGCTCGACCAGGTGCGCGCGGCTCTGCGTACACGGCCACATACCTCCCAATAGCGTCAACTCGATGGCTAAAGCAAGGCACAGAGCGAGGCCACGCCCTTAAATCCTCACCCGAGGCGATGAGCTACCGCATATTTCGCGGGCTACGGCAAATTCAGGCTTAACTGTACGCGCATGCTAGAATTGAGAATTGCGTTAAGGGGTAATTTTGCCCCGTATGACTTATGACTAAGGTTGGATTTGTGAGCTTGGGATGCCCGAAAAACCTCGTGGACAGCGAGGTGATGATGGGCATTCTTGCGCATAACGGGTACGAACTGACGCCTCGCGCGGACGAAGCCGAAGTGTTGGTGGTCAATACGTGCAGCTTCATCGAGGCGGCGCAAAAAGAATCGGTGGATGCCATCCTGGAGATGGCGGAGCACAAGAAATTCGGGGCCGCTAAGAAATTGATCGTCGCGGGCTGCCTGGTGGAGCGGTATCGTGAGCAAATTCTGGAACAAGTGCCGGAAGTGGACGCGGTGGTGGGCACCGGAGAGGTGGAACGGATCTTGGAAGCAGTGCAAGGCGATTTGCGCGTGCTGCCGGCGCAACCACCGACGTTTTTGTATCACGACTTCACCCCGCGCATCGTGACCACGCCAAAACACGCGGCCTATATCAAGATTGCGGAAGGCTGCGATCATCCTTGCACTTTTTGCATCATTCCGGAGCTGCGCGGGAAATTCCGCAGCCGGCGGTTCGAATCGGTGGTGCGCGAAGCGGAAAACCTTGCTGCGGCGGGCACGCGAGAAATCACGCTAATCGGGCAGGACACAACATCGTACGGCGAAGATCTAGGTTTGCGCGACGGGCTGGCACAACTGCTCGCCAAACTCGCGCAAGTGGAAGAGTTGCTGTGGGTACGCTTTCTTTACGCATATCCCAACCGAGTAACGCAGAAATTGCTGGATACTATCGCGGCGCATCCACGGTTGGCGAAATATATTGACATGCCGCTGCAACATGCCAGCCGGAACGTCCTGGCGCACATGAAGCGCGGTTCGAATGGCGATGCTTTCCTGAACTTGCTGGAACGCATGCGGAAGTCGATTCCGGGAGTTTCGCTGCGAACGTCGTTTATCGCGGGATTTCCCGGAGAAACCGAGGCAGACTTCAAGGAATTGTGCGATTTCGTGAAGGCCGCGAAGCTGGATTGGATGGGCGTGTTCGAGTACTCGGACGTGGACAACGCCGAAAGCCACGCGCTGGACAAAAAGGTGGACGCGGAAACAATCACGGACCGGCGAAACCGCCTGATGGCCATTCAGAAGAAAATCTCGAAGGAGAATTTGCGAGCGAAGTATCGTGCGGCGAAGCAGGAAACATTTGTGGCGCTGGTGGAAGGCCCTTCGAAGGACAATCCGCTGGTGTGGGAAGCGCGGCTCGAAGGGATGGCGCCTGAGATTGACGGGAAGCTGTACTTGACAGACATCGAATTGTCCGACGGCAAAGTTGCGGAGGCCGGAGACGTGGCGCGCGTGGAGGTCACGAAGTCCGATGCTTACGACTTGATTGGACGAGTGGTGGAAATCCTGCTGCGGCCTGCACAAAAAGCGGACCGCAACTTCCCGGCGACTTCGGCGGTTGCCCCGGCGGAGAAACTTCACAGAATTGCCACCGGAGCGCCACTGCGAGTGCTGGGGTAGGTTATACTCTTCGGTCGAAGACCACTGAGAAGCCATGAAGCACAAATGCCCGATTTGCAAGGCGGAGACGGACTCGGCGGTGCATGCGGACTTTCCGTTTTGCAGCGCGCGCTGCCGGATGCAGGATCTGGGCAACTGGGCCAGCGAGAAGTACGTGGTTTCCGATCCGATTTTCGACGAAGAAGACGCCGCGGAAGGCGGGCGCAAGGCGATCCTGCTCGATCTCGACAAAGCCGATGACAACGAATCCTAGCGCTGCACATGCATTGGAAGCGTCCCGCGAAAAGCCGCGCCTGGCGCTGGCGCTCGCGACGGTATTCGGAATCGGCTACATCCGCAAAGCGCCCGGAACCTTCGGGTCGCTCGCGGGCGTCGTGACCGCTTCTCTCGCGGCCATATTCTTTCTGCATCCGAAGTCGGCCCGCGATTTATTTTCCCTGCATCCGCTGGCGGATACGATTCTGAGGGAAAACCTGTTCGGCGCGCCAGGAACAAACATTCACAACGCCACGCTGGCTTATCCGCTGTTCATTACCGGAATACTCTTCCTTCTGCTCTCCATGGCCGGGGTTTGGAGCGCTTCGCGTGTGGCTTGGTATGCGAGAATTGAGGATCCGCAAAACGTGGTCATCGATGAGTTGGCAGGCCAGCACCTGACGCTGCTGCTGCCGCTGATCCCCATCGCTTTGCCTCACCTGACCGCGCACATGGACTTTTCCGCATACACGATTTTTTTTGCCTTGAGCCTGGCCAACTGGAAATACCTGCTTTTGGGTTTTATACTTTTTCGGGCATTCGACATCTGGAAGCCGTGGCCCATTCGCCGACTGGAGAAACTGCGCGGCGGCTGGGGCATCATGGCGGATGACTGGATGGCGGGGCTGTACGCCGCAATCCTGCTGCGCGTGGCGTTGTATTTTGGCCTCCTGACGATTCACATTGGTTGGGTATGAAATTCGGGTTCGGTTCCTCGGCTGAAAAGAACGGCATTCCACACATTGAGAGAGTTGCGCCCGCAGCGGCAATTCCTGGCGGGGAGATGACGATTCATGGGCGCGGATTCGTTTCGCCGGCGCAAGCTCGTCCGGTGGTGCACTTTGGGGAAGCGGAAGCGAGCCTGGCGCTGGCAAGCGAGAGCCGGTTGATTGCGCGCGTGCCGGAGGGCGCGAGCGGCGGAACGGTGCGTGTCGCGTCCGACGGGCGACAGAGCCCGCCGCATCCCGTCCATATTGGGATACAAATCGCGGACAACTTGCACCCGGTGACGAATCCCGCCGTGGATCACGATGGCAACATCTACGTGACCTTCTCTGGGCCGCGCGGCCAGCGCGTTCCAGTTTCGCTTTACAAAATCACGGCAAACTACGACGTGAAGCCGTTCCTGACTTCGCTGGTGAATCCCACGGGCCTGGCGCTCGACCGGGAAGGAAATCTTTTCGTCTCGTGCAGGAATGACGGGACCATTCATCGCGTTACGCCTGAAGGCCGCTCCGAGGCATGGATTGAAGGCATGGGCATCGCCACGGGTATCGCGTTCGATCGCACGGGGAATCTGTACGTGGGAGACCGCAGCGGAACCGTTTTCAAGATCAGCCCGGAGCGGGAGATTTTTGTTTTCGCGACGCTCGAGCCGTCGGTGGCCGCGTACCACCTGGCGTTTCATCCTAACGGCGACCTGTACGTGTCGGGGCCGACAACGTCCAGCTTTGACCGGGTCTACCGCATTACACAGGGCGGTGAGGTCAGTGTGTTTTTCCGCGGGCTGGGGAGGCCCCAAGGGCTGGCGTTCGACCGCGAAGGGAATTTGTACGTGGCGGCATCGTACCAAGGCTGGCGCGGCATCGTGCGCGTCGACGCACAGGCGCATGCCGACATCGCACTGAGCGGTTCAGGATTAGTGGGCTTGGCGCTGCAATCCTCCGGGCGCGCAATTCTTGCCACCTCAGGCGCGCTTTTCACTCTGGATTGGGACGTGCGCGGCCTGCCGCTAGCCGGATCATTGAACTGATGAAAGCTGAGATCATCGCGGTTGGTTCGGAATTGCTGACTCCGGACCGCTTGGATACGAATTCGCTGTTTCTCACGGAAGAATTGAACAAGCTGGGCATCGAGGTGGTCCGCAAAACGATTGTGGGCGATAACCGCGAATTGCTGGCGGAAGCGTTTCGCGATGCGTTGGACCGCGTGCCGTTGATTCTCGCGAGCGGTGGCCTCGGACCTACCGAAGATGACCTGACGCGCGAGACCGTCGCGGAGCTGCTGGGCCGCAAGCTGATTCTGAACGAAGCCATCCTGCGTTACATCGAAGGGCGCTTCCGGCAATTGGGCCGGGAGATGCCTACAGTGAACGTGCGGCAAGCGATGGTGCCCGAAGGCGCCGAAGTGCTGGAAAATCCGCGCGGGTCAGCGCCGGGCTTGTGGCTGGAGGACAAGGGACGATGCGTTGCGCTGCTGCCTGGGCCGCCGCGCGAGCTGAAACCGATGTACCAGGAACAGGTGCTGCCGCGGCTGGAGAGGCGGCGCTCCGGAGTTCGCATGTTTCACCGCGAACTGCGCGTCGCGGGCCTGGGAGAGTCGGCTCTCGAGCAGCGCATCAAGCCCATTTACACGCGCTACTCCGACGTGAACACCACGATTCTGGCGGCGCCGGGCGAAATCCAGATCCATTTGCGCATGTGGACCGACAACGCCGCGCAAGCGCAAAAAGCGCTTGATGAGATTGTGCAGGGCTTCGAGCTGGCGCTGACCGACCGGATTTATTCGAAGGACGGTTCCTCGATGGAGGAAGTGATCGCGCAGCTGCTGACGATGAACAAGGCCACGATCTCCGCGGCGGAGAGCTGCACCGGTGGATTGCTGGCTGAACGGCTGACCAGCATCGCCGGAAGTTCGTCGTATTTTCTGGGCGGCGTGGTTTGTTACAGCAACGATCTGAAAACCACTTGGGTGAATGTGCCGGCGGAGCTGATTCAATCCAAGGGCGCGGTGAGCAGCGAAGTGGCCAAAGCGCTAGCCGACGGCATACGGCGCAGCGTGGGGAGCACGCTGGGCGTGGGCGTCACCGGAATTGCCGGGCCGGGCGGCGGCAGCGAAGAGAAACCGGTTGGCACTGTGCACATCGCGTTGTCACACGCGGGCGGAGTGAAGGAGCGAGGTGTGCGTTTTCCGGGAGACCGGGAGGCGATTCGCTGGCACGCTTCGCAGCTCGCGCTGGACATGGTGCGGCTGCACTTTCTCTACAACGGCGGTGACCCGCCGGCACACGACGCGAAGAGGTCCTGAACGGTGCGCCTCTTCGTCGCGCTGGAAATTCCTTCCGCGGT
>Ga0066681_10000493_pt1 | contig 13121 bp, 10 predicted proteins | sample GraSoiAngelo_130_FD_65629 | JGI IMG/M metagenome (GOLD analysis project Ga0066681, IMG submission 65629) | Grasslands soil microbial communities from the Angelo Coastal Reserve, California, USA - 14_0929_02_20cm | ecosystem: Environmental > Terrestrial > Soil > Grasslands | place: USA...
AACATTTTGTACCTCACGAACTACTGGACCATGAAAGGCTACGACCTGGTGATTTTCCCGCGCGAGGGTGATCCGACTCTTCTGGTCATCGAGCCGCAATTCCGCGAAGCGCAGCGCACGGCATGGAACAAAGACGTTCGCCTCTTTCATTTCTACGATTCAAAAGATCCGCGCCCGCCGATGGTGCGCGCGGTGGAAATGGCTGTAGATGTTCTGCACGAACGGAAGCTGGACGGCCGCGTGGGCATCGAGCTTTCGCAATTCTCACAAATCTGCGACCGCATGGTGGGCGAGCCGACAGTCTATTGGCAAGGCTATTATGATGCGTTCCGCGCGAGCTGCCGCGAAGTCATCGATGTGGCGCCGCTCCTGGCTGAAGTACGGATGATCAAAACCGGTCAGGAAATCGAGCGGATGCGCCTGGCGAACGAATTGGCCGCTATCGGCATGGAATATGCACGCAAGAATATCAAACCGGGGATGAAGGAAAGCGAAGTGGCGGCCATGATTGAAGGCCACATTCACGCCGTCGGTGTCGGCTACAAAGGCAAAGTCGAAATGGCGCGCGCCTTCACGCTCGTTTGGTCGGGCAAGGGCATTGCCACGTTCACTGCCACCGGCCATCGCCCGGTGATTGAGAACGAGCCGACGCTCGTTGAGATTTGGGTCTGCGCGGATGGCTACTGGACCGACCTCACCAAGAATATCTGTCCCGGCCGCCTCACGCCGGAATACAACCGCCTACTCGATCAATTGCTGAAGATTTTTGCGGACGGTATCTCGTGTGTTCGCGATGGCGCGCCTCTTGGCGACATTGACTGCGTCTTGCGAAAGGGAATTGCGGTCGCCGGTTACCCCGGCCAGCCATCGCATCCTGTGGCTCATGGGGTGGGTGCGCGCGCTCATGAACCGCCGTATTCCCATCAGGCTGCTCCCGGCACCATGCGTTCGGGCATGGTGCTTGCCATTGAGCCCGGCGTGTACTGGGAAGGTGGCGGAGGCCTGCGGTTGGAAGACAATTTTCTTGTTACCGCATCCGGTTGCGAAAAGCTTTGCTCGTATCCGGATGATTTTCGTTTGTGAGGCCGCAATGGCAACGCCATCAGCGCGAGGGAAAGCGGATTCCGTGAAGGAGGATCTGGCCAAAGCCATCTTGTCGCAGATTCGCGAAGATGAGCTCGTGGCGATGTGCTGCGACGTAGTCAACATTCCCAGTCCCACCGGGGAAGAGTTGGAAATGGGCCGCTACATGCGACGCGCGTTGGAAGAAACGGGGCTCACCATCTCCTGGCAGGAAGTCGAAGAAGGCCGTGCGAATGTGGTGGGGCTCTGGGAAGGCGTGGGGAACGGCAAAAGCCTGATGTTCAACGGCCACCTGGACACTTCCAATACCGGCCGCGAAGAATTCCTCACCGGCATCGGCTACAAGCCGAAGGCCATCGTCAGAAACGGCCTGATCTACGGCCTGGGCATTTACAATATGAAGGGTGCGCTGGTCTGTTACACGCAAGCCGTGAAGGCGCTCAAACGTGCCGGAGTAAAGCTTGAGGGCGACATGCTCATCGCTGCGGTAGTCGGCGAAATTGAAAAAACGCAATGGAGCGACGAGTTTGTGGGCAAGGAGTTTCGCGGCTACGGTGTGGGCACGCATCATCTTGTGAACCACGGCGTGCTCCCGGATATGTGTATTCTCGGCGAACCTACCGACCTGCAACTGGTCCTCGGCCATTACGGCACGGTATGGGTGCGTCTCTCCGTGCACGGGCACTACGTGCATACCGGCTTCACGCGTGGCAAACAGGACTTGAGCTCGGTCTTCCGCATGAAGGAGGTTCTGCCCGCGATTTACGATTGGATTTCTGCGTGGGAAAAGAAGGCAGTGTACGACGGTTTACCCGGTGTGGTTAACGTCGGATGTATCCGTGGGGGCCACCCCTGGCGCGTGAGCCGCACGCCCGACCGCACAGATGTTTTCCTCGACGTGCGCGTGCCTCCTACGATGCCGCTAAAGGAAGTGCGCGTGGCCATCAAGCAACTGGTTCTCGATCTTAGCAAAAAGCATGCGGACTACCGGGTGGAATACGAAACTTTTGTCTCCGTTCCTGGCGCGGAAATCTCCAAAGACCATCCGCTGGTCAAGACCGTCGAGGCCTGCCATCAGAGAGTCCTCGGCACGCCTGCGAAGCATTCCACGGTTTTGTGGGATTCCGATGCTTCGGTGATGACGCGCTTCGGAATCGAAACCCTCAACTATGGGCCCTCCAGCGGCCCGCGCGACGCCGAAGGCGAAAAAGTGGCCATCGAGACCCTCCTCAATACGACGAGGATTTATGCTCTGGTCGTCGCCGAAATCTGCGGGGCCCATGGATAGATAAGGGAAGAGGTTCAGAATGCCCACGCAAAAGGAGATCGACCGGCGTTACGCAAGCATTCGTGCGGCTATGGCGGCCAACAATGTTGACGCGCTTATCGTCTGCGGCAACCAATACGCAGGATTCGAAGGCGCCGTCCGCTACGTCTCCGGTTTCGAAATCGTGCATCGCTACGTTTACGTCCTGTTGCCGCTTTCCAGTGAGCCCACACTTCTTTTTCCTCGCGAAGCGCGCTGGATTGGCGACAAGAAGAGTCCCTGGGTTCGCGACCAGGTTTGGGCGGAGATTCCTGGAAAATGGCTGCGCGAGAGAATCGAAGAGAAACAATGGAAGCGCGTGGGCGTCTACGGCCTGGACTTCATCATGGCCGTGCGCGACTATCGCGAGCTTCAACAGGACACATTCGAGCTTGTTCCTTTTGATTTTCACTTCGACATGGCGCGCGCGGTGAAGAGCGAAGAAGAGCTTGCAGGCGTGCGCGACGCCATGGACATCATTCTCGACGGCTTTGATGCGCTGTTGAAATCCTATCAGCCCGGCAAAACCGAAGCTGAAATCATGGCCCCGGCCGTCGAGCGTTTCTTCGCGCGCGGTGCCGGCCCGCGCATGATGAACATCGTTCTTAGCGGAACTGGCGGCGAAGCCGAAGCACATTTCAAAGTTCCGTCGCTTCGCAAGGTTGCCGCCGATGATCTGCTGCTCTACTCGCTGGAAGTCACGGGAGAGGCAGGCTATTGGGTGGAATTCTCTCGCGCGCTGATCCATGACAAACCCAGCGCCCGCACGCGCGCGATGAGCGATGTTTACCCTGAAGCGATGGAAGCGGCTCGCCGGAAAATGCACGATGGCGTCCTTGCCTGCGAGGTCCACAAAGCCGCCGCTGACGTCTTTCAGCGCGCCGGCTTCGCCCTCGGCCATCTCACAGGGCACTCCATCGGCCTGACCATGATCGAGCATCCGGCGATTGGCGCGAACGCCAAGATCGAGCTCAAGGAGAACATGGTTTGCAGCTTCCATCCCCAAGTCGTTGACCAAGACGGCCAGGTTTGTCTGTATACCCAAGACACCTACCGCATCGGCAAGAAAGAGGGAGAGTGCCTTGCCAGCGTGCCGTGGAAGTTTTACTCCGGCGCGGAGGCTCGTAAGACGGCATGAGCGTGAAGGTCTGCATCGTCGGCTGCGGGGCGATTGGAAGTTTGTTCGCGGCGCACCTGGCGCGCCTGGAAGACGTCGAAGTTCACGCCTATGACGTATACAAAGAGCACGTGCGTGCGATCAACGAACGCGGCCTGCGCATCAGCGGCGCCGCTGACTTCACCGCGCATCTCCATGCAACCTCTGATGCTTCGCAAATCCCGCGTTGCGGCTTCGGCATCGTTGCCACCAAAAGCACGCACACGCGTCCTGCGATCGAGCAAACGAAGCACATCTTTGGTCCCACCGGTGCTGTTTGTTCTGTTCAAAACGGCGTTGGCAATGAAGAAATCCTTGCACAGCACGTGCAATACGTAATTCGTGGCACCACCTTTCCCGCCGGCCATCTCATCGAACCGGGCCATGTCGGCTTTGACATCAGCGGGGACACTTGGATGGGGCCGTTCGAACCAACGAACACTCCCTACGATCTTGTCGAACAACTCTCGGCGCTGCTGAATCGCAGTGGCATGCGCGTCATCCCTTTGAAAGACGCACGCGGCGCACAGTGGACCAAGCTTATTTTCAACGCTTCGACGAATCCCGTCGGCGCGCTCACGTTGCTGCACCATCGCGCCGCTACACGCCTCTCGTCCACCGGCATGCTTTTCAACGACCTCCTCGCGGAAGGCGAAGCGGTCGCCAAAGCCCTGGGCATCGAGCTTCACGGCGATCCTCGCGCGCTCGTTGAAAAAGGCGCGAACGCCGCCGGCAAGCACAACGCCAGCATGCTGCAAGACGTGCTCGCCAAGCGCCAGACCGAAGTGGATTTCATGAACGGCGCGATCGTCGAATGGGGAAAAAAGACCGGCGTCCCCACCCCACTCAATCGCGCCATGTGGCAATTGATCAAAGGGCTCGAGCATTCCTGGACCGATCCGGCGTGAACGCACTCTGCAAAATGCCGCATGCGGTTAACAACCGAAGAAATCTGAATCAATGACCTTGCCCTTCAAAATAGGTGTTTTGCAACTGAGCATGGAGCCGCTCAACGAGACAGTGCACGTGGCGCAGGCTTGCGACGCCGCCGGCTTCGAGGTCTTCTGGCTAGCCGAAGCGTATCCCTGGTGGCGCAAGCACTCCATGGAAGCGCGCTCCTGTACCGCTGCCACCGCCATCATCGCGCGGGAAACAAAAAGAATCGCCATCGGCTGGGGCATCATTTCTCCCTACACACGTCATCCCGTGCAGATTGCCATGGAAGCCCGCATTCTCCAGGAGGCCGCCGGAAAAGACCGGTTCCTCCTTGGTCTCGGCGCGTCGAAGATTTTCATGAAAGAAATCGGCGAAGGCGAAAAGGGCAGGGAAGTCGGTCCCGCCACCGTGATGCGCGAGAGCATCGAAATCATCAAAGCCATGTTTTCCGGCGAGGAAGTGAAATACGAAGGCAAAGCTTTCCAGGCTTTCGCTCCCGCACTCAAGCCTGATGCACACACGCCGCGCTGGCAGCCCCCTCTCTACATCGGTGCAACGGGGCCGGTGTTGCAGAGGCTTGCGGGCGCCATGACCCAGGGGCTGCTCACCGCCAGCATTACCACGCCGAAATTTGCCAGGTACTCGCGCAACGTCATGGAAGAGGGCGCGAAGAAGGCTGGGCGCGACGGCACGCAACTTGATCTCGGTTGCGTGGTTGTCGGCAGCGTTGGCGAGGATCCCAAAACCGCTCGCGAAGGCGCGCGCGAGATGGCGGCCATGTATCTCGCCAACAAAGTGCAAAACATCAAGGGCTCGGCGGACACGCTGCTTGAATGCGCCGGACTTACCCGCGAAGAAATTCAGCCCATTGCCGACGCCATGGAAAAAGGCGGCCGCAAGGCCGCCGCGGGCTCGGTCTCAGACGCCACCCTTGACAAAGTGTGCCCCGTTGCGGGATCACCCAAACAGTGCATCGAAAAACTTGAGGAATATCACGCCGCCGGCTGCACACAGATGATGCTCGAACTCTGGGGAGATGACCGCATTCAGCAAGCTCGCCTCTTCGGCGAAAAAGTGCTCCCTCACTTCCGCAAAAAATAGCGCGACAAGGGCCACGAGACTTGCCTTACGGTCTTCGGTAGCGGCTGAGGTTTGGCCTGGCGCTTCCTTGCCGCCAGCGAAGGCACGGATTTGCCCGTCGTTTATGGTAGGATTCGCCCAGATTTCTTCATTCGACTCGAGACTTCCGTTGCTGAATATTCTCAATAAGACGCATCTCGTATTGCGCCGCGCCAGCACCTATCTGTCTGGTCTTCCCCGGGTCCTTTGTTTGTGCCTCGTGCCCGTAATCCTCGCCATCCCCTGCGCAGTTTCCGCTAACGACGAAAAGCACACTTTGCCTTCGCACGTTCCTCCCAAACGTTCGTCGCAAATCCACGACGGTTTCGGAATCAACTCGAACCTTCCGCGTGACCCGTATCTGCCGTGGAACCGGCGCTGGTGGACGCGGCTGTTTGATGCTGGCTTCAAATGGATTCGCATCGGTCAGTATGAAAACAGTTCTGACTATACGAGCTGGGATTGGGTCGAGCAGCGGCGCGGTGTCTTCGCCGTTCCGCAGCTGGTCGAGGATTACGTGGACTCCCTGGTCGACAACGGTGTGCTCATCCAGGTCCAGCTCATGTACGGAAATCCGATGTACACTTCTCCCTCCGGCAAAGTGCCGGATGTCAGCGTTCCCGCGCTTAGCTCCTTTCATAACCCGGATCGAAGTCTCTACTCCGTCTTCTGGCCGCCAAAAACGCCGGAGCAAATCGCCGCGTTCAATCGCTACGTGCAATGGATGGTCCAGCATTTTCGCGGCCGCATTTCTTACTGGGCGCTTTGGAATGAACAGGACATCGATTACTGGAATCCCTTTGGCAACCCCGAGGAATATGGCAGGCTTCTGAAACCTTTCGCGCAAGCCGTTCATGATGCAGATCGCCAAGCCCAAGTCATCTATGGCGGACAGGCGGATCCGGACCGGGGCTTTACCAGGCGCGCGCTCGATACTTGCCAGTGCGCTTCAGGCATCGACGTCTACGCCTATCACACGTACCCCGGCTACGGGCAGAACCTCAACCCCGAAACGATGGATTCCGGCGCCTATCAACTGGAGTCACCAAGAGCCCTGCGTGAACTGGTAAAGAACTACGCTGGGATTCGCGCAGACATTCCGTTTTTTGATGATGAGTTCAATTCCATCCCGTCGTGGCAGGGCTCCGACGAATCCGTGCAAGCTAAATATGTTCCGCGTGGTGTGATCTACAATTTGGCCGTGGGCGTCAAAACCTTTACCTGGATCCTTGCTGCCGCTCCGGATGGCAATGAATACGATGACTTCGGCATCCTCCGCGGACTGACGTATCACGAAACGGATTTCACGCCGCGCCCTGTCTTTAGCGCGTTGCAGAATACCAACGCCCTTTTTTCTGATACGAAATTCGATCCCTCAACGCGGATCACAAACGCAGATCCTCCTGAACATTTCCGTTACGGTTATCCTTTCCTCGCGTACGGCTTTCGCTCCCACTCCGGAAAAGCCATCGTGGCGTACTGGCTTGCCGGGCATAGCTTTCCCGGCAACGTTTTCCCTCCGCTGTATTCCGAGCTCACGCTCAAAAACACGGGGATCGAACATCCGGTGCTGATTGACGTGGTTTCGGGAGTGATTAGGCCGCTCGCGTGGAAAAAAGGCACAACCGACACTCTCGAAGCCTTGCCCATGCGCGATAGCGTCATGGCCATCGCCGACGAGAGTTATTTTGATTGGCCTGTGTTGCCTGAAACGCCCAGCTCCCTCAACGTCGTATCGACTGGAGGCTCTCTCAAGCTGACCTGGGCAGCGCACGAAGAAAGCAAAGGCGTCATTATCGAACGCCAAGTCCTCGACGGCCACAGCAACCGCGGCACGTGGCAGAGACTCACGCGGCTGCCCGCCACAACCACCGAATACCTGGATTCGAGCGCGCCGAAAGGAAAGTCCATTGGTTATCGCGTTCGCGCCTTCAACGATGCTGGCGAGTCTGCGTATTCGAACATTGGTCGAATCTTTTGGTGAATCGCAAACCCGCCGACAAAGGAATTTGACCCATGCCTAAACTCGCCATCACCGGGGGCAAACCCATTCGGCGCAAGGCTTTCCCGCCTTGGCCCGTTTACTCGAATCAGGAAGCGCGTGCGCTCATGCGGGTTCTGCGCTCAGGCAACTGGGGCGGCTATCCGTTTCCCAACACGCACGCCTGCGCGTTTGCGGCAAAGTTCGCGAAGGCCCACGGTGCGAAATACGGCATCGCCTTGTCCAATGGCACAGTCGCCATCGAAGTCAGTTTGCGCGCCATTGGCATCAAAGCCGGCGACGAAGTCATTGTTCCGGCCTACACCTGGGAAGGGACGGTCGGTCCCATTTTGCTGCTGAACGCTGTGCCAGTCTTCGTGGACATCGATCCAGATTCTTATTGTCTGGACGCACGTATCATCGAGAAGGCCCTCACTCCGAAGACGCGCGCCATCCTCCCCGTGCACCTCGCCATGAATTTCGCCGACCTCGACGAAATCCTGCGCATTGCTCGGCGACGAAATATCACTGTCATCGAGGATTGCGCGCACGCTCACGGTGGCGAGTGGCGTGGCAAAGGCGCGGGCGCCTCCGGGGATATTGGCTGCTTTAGTTTTCAATCCAGTAAGATCCTCACATCGGGCGAAGGTGGAGCCGTAATCACCAGCAACCTTGAGTTTTTCGAACGCGCGCAATCCTACGTGAACTGCGGGCGTGCCAGCGTCACGGACCAGTTCCGCCACCGCCTCATCGGCTTCAACTATCGCATCACCGAATTTCAGGCCGCGATCCTCGAAGTCCAGTTGGAGCGCCTGCCGCGACAGGCTAAAACCCGCTTATCCAATATGGACTATTTCGAGAAGCGTCTCCGAGGCACTCCTGGCTTGGCCTTCTTGAAACGCGATCCGCGCGTCACGCGCGTTGCCGCTTATCAGTTTGTGTTCAAGTATCTGCCTGCGAACTTCGGCGGAATTCCCCGCGCCGCGTTCCTTGCCGCGCTGGAAATGGAAGGCATCCCCTGCGACGGGCTCTTCTACGAACCCGTCTATCGCAGCGCCCTTTTTCCTGTTGATCCTGCGGATTTTCCGGTGCTGAGCTGGGGCCGCACAGCGCCCTTAAACCTAAAAACGCTCTATCACTGTCCTGTCTCCGAGCGCGCCGCCTATGAGGAAGCCGTCTGGCTTCCTCATCACCTTTTCCTCGGCACGCGCAAAGACACGGACGACATTGCCGACGCCATCCTCAAAATCTGCGAGAACATCGACGAGCTTCGCAATCTCAAACACCCTGCGATCGCTCGAAAAGCGATGAGCCGCGCCGAACGCCCGCGCGTCGAAAAACGCCAGTGGTAATCTGGATGCATGCCGGAATTGCCGGATATTGTCGTCTACATCGAAGCGCTCGAAAAGCGCATGCTGGGCCAAACGCTCGAAGGCGTCCGCGTCGTCAGCCCGTTTTTGCTGCGAACTGCGACGCCACCACTCAGCAGCGCCACCGGCAAAAGCGTTCTGCGTTTGCGGCGTCTCGGGAAACGCATCTGCATCGGCCTCCAAGACGATCTTTGGCTCGTTCTGCACCTAATGATTGCAGGCCGTCTGCATTGGCGGCCCCGCAGCGTCAAAGTCTCCCTCCCTCGAGATCTTGCGGCATTCGATTTTCCAGCAGGCTCGCTTCTCTGGACCGAAGCGGGGTCGCAAAAGCGCGCTTCGCTGCACGTTGTCTCGGGAGAAGCCGGGCTTCGCGAACTGGATCCGGGTGGCGTCGAAGTTCTCGACTCTGATGCGTCGGCTTTTGCCGCTGCTCTCCTTTCCGCGAACCATACGCTGAAGCGCGCCCTCACCGACCCGCGCCTCTTCAGCGGAATCGGCAACGCCTACTCGGACGAAATCCTGTGGGAAGCAAAGCTTTCGCCCCTTGCGCAAACGCAGAAGATCTCTGCGCCGGAAATCAAGCGCCTCTTCGAAGCCATTCGCGCCACGCTCATAAGCTGGACGGAGCGGCTGCGTGCCCAAGCTGCTGGCAAGTTCCCTGAAAACGTCACGGCGTTTCGCAAAGGCATGGCCGTCCATGGCCGCTACAGGCAGCTTTGCCCGCGCTGCGCCACGAAAGTCCAGCGCATCCGTTATGCCTCCAACGAGACCAACTATTGCCCCACGTGCCAGACTGGTGGAAAACTCCTCGCCGACCGCTCTCTCTCGCGTCTGCTCCGGGAAGATTGGCCGCGCACGCTGGACGAACTCGAGCTCCTCACCGCCAAACCCAAATAGCTGACCATGCCTTCGGTCTGGGGTACTCTGCTCAAGGTATTTGTGGATTGAGAGCCAGCGGACCGCGGCTCAGTGCAGAATCGCGGCAACTCCCCCGTCGGCAACCAAACGCGAGACGGCTTCAATGTCCGCAGCGAGGGGGCGATCCACCGACAACATGCGGGACTGCGCGCGCACTATTTCATAGGCTTTGGTAGCCAGCTTCCCGGTCTTCAACGGTGCCAGCAGGTCAATCCCCTGGCACGCACAAAGCAGCTCAATCGCAATCGTGTGGCGCAGATTCCTCAGCATGCCGTCCAGCCGCCGCGCTCCGCTCATTCCCATGGATACGTAGTCTTCTTGATTGCCGGAAGTGGAAATTGAGTCCACAGAATGTGGCGTCGCCAGCGCCTTGTTTTCGCTCGTCAGCGCCGCAGCGGTCACTTGCGCGATCATGAAGCCGGAATTCAATCCGGGCTCGGGCGTCAGGAACGCCGGAAGCATGCTGGTGAGGGGATTCGTCATCTGCTCAACGCGACGCTCAACGATGCCGCCGAGCGCAGCAATCGCAATAGCCACCTGATCCGCCGCCATGGCCAGCGGCTGCCCGTGAAAATTCCCCCCGCTGACGATATCGCCGCTTGTTGCATCGCGTACAAAGACGAGGGGATTGTCGGTAGCGCTGTTCAATTCCACCGCGGCTATCTCTCGTGCTTGTGCGAGGGCATCGCGCACCGCCCCGTGCACCTGTGGCGTGCACCGCAAACTGTAGGCGTCTTGCACGCGCGGATCTTTTTCTGCTGCGCGGTGCGACTCACGAATCTGGCTGCCATCATTCAAGTGCGCGAGGTTCTTTGCGGTCGTAGCCGCGCCTGCGTAAGCGCGAGCGTGCATGATGCGCGCATCGAATGCCCCAGGGCTGCCGCGCAGCGCATCGAGCGAGAGGGAGGCGGCCACGTCTGCTGTGTCAACCAGAATATCGGTTTCGCGCAGCGCAAGGCTGAGCAGCGCGAGCATTCCTTGCGTGCCGTTCAGAAGTGAGAGCCCTTCTTTGGCTTCCAACTCGATCGGAACGATCCCCGCGCGCTTCAGCGCTTCGCCACCAGTCAACGATTCGCTGCGAAACGTGGCCTGTCCCTCGCCGATGATTACGTGCGCCAAATGCGCCAACGGCGCAAGGTCTCCGGAAGCGCCCACCGATCCCTGCGACGGAATCACGGGATGTACCTTGGCGTTCAACATTTGGCATAGCGTTTCCACGACCCGTGGCCGGATGCCGCTCAATCCTTTTGCCAGCGCGTTCGCGCGCAACACCATCAACGCGCGAGTTTCCGCTTCGCTCAGCGGCGCGCCCACCCCACTCGCGTGAGAGCGCACCAAATTCACTTGCAGTTGCCGCACTTGCTCGGGAGAAATACGCACGGTGGCGAGCTTGCCGAAGCCGGTGTTTATCCCGTACGCGGTTGCGCCGGAAGCCACGAGGCGCTCCACTACCGCGCGCGACGCGTTCATCCGCTCTACAGCACTGAGTGCCAGTCCTGCGCTTTCGCCGCGTAACGCCACGGCGTAGAGCTGCGCGAACGTGAGATCGTTTCCCGTCAGCAGCACGCTCATGTGCGGCCCCCGTGAGGCTCAGGCACGCCCGCCGCGACCATGATTTTGCGATATTTGTCAGGCAACAGTTTCGGCCGCCCGTTGCTTCCGCAAATCACATGCGTGGTCTCGCCATTGGCCAGGACTTTTCCATCCGCATCGCGAATCACTTCGTACGAGAAAACCACGACGCGGTTTTTCGACTCCGCAATGCGCGTGCGAATGAGCAGCTCCTCGTCGTAGCGCGCGGAGTGGTGATAGCGGCAGTGCACATCGGCCACCACAATGTGGCAGTCATCCTCTTTTTCCATTCTTTTGTATTCCACGCCCAGCGCGCGCATCAACTCCACGCGGCCCACCTCGAACCACACAAGAAAGTTGGCGTGATATACCACACCCATCTGGTCTGTCTCTGCATAGCGGACGCGCACTTTGGCATCGTGATATTCGAGCATTCGCCTGTCTCGGTCTATTCCGGTTTGCCTCGCCAGACGGGTTTTCGTTTCTCGAGAAAGGAGGCTAGGCCCTCCTTGAAATCGGAGGTGCAGCGGATTCGCGCGTTTTCCAGGATGGCGCGCTCCAAATCGGCGTCCACGCTTGCGGCGGCGGCGGAAGTCATTAAGCGTTTCGCGCGCGACAGGCTTGCGGGGCTCGCCGCAATCAGAAGCTCGGCAAGCTCTTTCGAACGCGCAATGAGGTTTTCTGCCGGGACGATTTCGTTCACCAAGCCCATTTCCTTGGCTTCAACCGCTTCAAGAATTCGCCCGGTAAGCAGAAGATCCCTGGTTCGTTTTTCTCCGATTTGGCGAATCAGGAACACCGAAACAAGGGCCGGCAGAAATCCGATCTTCACTTCCGTATACCCGAACTTCGCTTCGGCAACCGCGAGCGTGAAATCGCACAACGTCGCGATTCCGCAGCCGCCGGCGAGAGCTGCGCCATTCACTGCGGCGATCAGCGGCCGCGGAAAGCTCCAGATGCGCCGGAACATCTTTGCCATGCGCCGTGAATCTTCCTGATTCTCTGCCGGGGTTTGCTGCGCGATCGCTGCGAGCATTTCCAGGTCCATCCCGGAACAAAACGCCTTGCCCGCTCCCGTTAGAATGCCCACACGTACATGACTCTTCTCAATTTCATCGAGCGCGGTTTGCAGCTCGGCGATCATGGTAGCGGACATCGCGTTGCGTTTGTCCGGCCGGTTCAGGGTGATCGTGGCCACGGCGCCGGAGATGTCAAGAATAAGCGTGGAATACATGATTCGAATCTCCTCTCAATTCACGAGCGGAGCATGAGCATATTTTGCGCGAATTTCATTGGTCATTTCGAGCGCTTTTGACAGCCGCGCCGGGTCAATGCCCGGGTCGGCGCCGGCTTGGCGCAGCGCCGCAAGCACATCCTCGGTGGCAATATTGCCGACGAGATTATCACCGGCAAACGGGCAGCCGCCAAGCCCGGTGAGCGCGCTGTCAAAGCGGCGGCATCCCGCTTCATACGCGGCAAGGGTTTTTTCCTTCACACTCTCCGGCCGGCTGTGCAGATGAACGCCCAGCTCGATACCCGCGACATGATCCCTCACTTGGCGATAGAGAGCGCCGACGAGTTCCGGCGTGGCCGTGCCCACCGTGTCAGCCAACGAGACCGTGCGAACGCGTATGTCCTTGAGCCACTCCAGAGTATCGGCAACGATCTCCGGTCCCCAAG
>Ga0066681_10000495_pt1 | contig 13098 bp, 6 predicted proteins | sample GraSoiAngelo_130_FD_65629 | JGI IMG/M metagenome (GOLD analysis project Ga0066681, IMG submission 65629) | Grasslands soil microbial communities from the Angelo Coastal Reserve, California, USA - 14_0929_02_20cm | ecosystem: Environmental > Terrestrial > Soil > Grasslands | place: USA...
CATTTTGCTCTAGTTGGCGGATGCCAGAACGTCGTCGAAGTAGTTGATGAGTGCCCGCCGCGGCTTCGTCTTTAGACCCTTGAGCGGTACCTTCGGTGCAGCGGAGCTGTTTCCCACCAGGCGCAGCCTCCCAAGGAAGACGATTCGCCCGTCATCCAATTCCAGGTAAACAGGAACGAGCATACGGAACTGGTCGTTCACGTTCGATTGCGCAACGTTCACGCTTAGCACGATCGTGCCGTCAGCTCCGGTATCAAAGGAGTAGTCCAGCTTGTAGCTGGGCAGTTGCGTGCCATAAACGTACTCGTTGAAGAACCAGTCCATCTTACGATTTCCTTCAGCGTCCATATCAGCTGACATGTGCTTCTCGACGATGGCTTGGAATTCTTCGGTCGTGGCGGCCTTCCCGCGGTAGGTATTGACGAAATCCTGCATGGTTTCCTTGAACAGCTTATCGCCGTCGCGGTTGTCATGCATCATCATGCGAATCATGTGCAGGATGTAGGCGCCCTTGGGATAAATGAGGCGCCGGGTGATGCCCCCACCGGTGCGGGAGTTGCTGGCGCGGTAGCCCATGGTCAGGGGGCCAACGTCGATCGCCCGGAAGCCTTGCGCATCACGCTCGGTTAACAATTCGCGCTCGTCATTCCAAAAGGTGATGAACTTCTTGGGATCTTTCTCGATCATACTGAGGTAGAGGGACGCGGACATGTCCGCAAAACCTTCGCTCATCCACTGATCGCGGGTGGAATCGAACCCCACGGTGTGTCCCCACCATTGATGCGCCACTTCGTGCGGCGTCACGACCTTCCAGTACCCGCGATCGCCCCAGTCCATGCCGAGCTGATGCCGAACGGTGGTGTCGAAGTAATAGCAGATGGGGATCCACACCAGTTCAGGCCAAGCCTGGCCGAAGTTGCAAGCTGTTTGTTGCGTGATCTGCAGGTGCTTAAACAACGATGGACCGAAATAGTCCGTGTAAAGCTGCACGGCCAGCTGACCTTCCGCAAGGGCTTTTTTGTTGAGAGACGTCGTGCTCATCGTACCCAAGGCCACTCCTGTCATGTGGCTTTGCCCCGGTAAGCTGCCTTCAGCGGCCTGCTGGAGGGACTGCACCCAGTTGGGAGATTCCTCGTTGGCATACGATTGAATGAATACCTCGGGTTTGGGCAGCTTTGCCTCCTCCACTTTGAACTTGCCGTAATTAAAGCCCGCTACTGTTTGAGGCGTCTCGCTCTTCCAAACCGTGACGTTTTGTCCGCCATCGTTGGATTCGCTGACCTGCGCGCCCGTGGCAGCGATCTTCATGCCCTTGGGGATGCGAAAGGTCATGTCGTAGGAGGCATACTCCCCAAAAGCGGAACCCACGCTGTTGGGATACCAATTGTGCCGCGCGATGGGGAAATAGTTACCACCGCCTTCGTTTATGACTGCTTCCTTGCCGCTATAAGTCGTCGTGACACTGAACTTCTCTCCGGCGGCCAGTGGTTTGGGGAGAATAACGGCAAAGTCAGCGTCATCATTCTTGTCTTCCTGAATGAAAGAAAGCGGTTGTCCGTCGGCAGTAACAGACTGAACGCGAAGAGTGCGGAACAGGGAAAACGGAACAACGCGCAGCCCGTTGCGGAGAGACACAAAAGTGGTTGTGGCTTTGCCCGAAACAGTGCCATTCTTTTCGAGCGTGGTTTCGAGTTGGTGGTGATCAATGCCGATAGTCCTGCCGACAGACCCCCTCGGGTGCGGCTCCACAAAGTTGAAGGAGGCCCAGTCACCCCACTTGTTCTCGTCGTAGGTCCAGAAGTTCACTTGATCGGAATTCTGGTTCGGATCCAGCGAATAGATCTCCTTGTCGTCGTAATGCTTCCCGTGAATGAGCGCCCAGAAAAGGCCCCTTGGCTCCGGACTGAGGATTTCCCCCAGAAGCTCGGCCTCCAGGTTGTGTTTTATTTTGTGCCGGGTCACATTCTGGCTGTCTTTCAGCAGACCCGCGTCGCAACCACCGGCCGCCGGCATGCCGACCTTCTTAATCTCGTCGTAAGTGGAATCGGTAAAGCGCAGAACGAGACGCTCGAATTTTTCGCTGAATTCATCTTCCTTTGTCAGGTACTTCAGACTTTTGCGCTCGCTTTCCGTGGGAGGAACGAGAAGAAAATTGCCGTCGCCAACGATCACCGCGCCGGTCACCCTGCCGTTCACGGGGGGAACGAAGCATACTGTGCCCGAGTTCAGCCGGAACGTCCCCGCGTCGCGTTTCAGCTCGAGATTCTTGACGCTGATGGCTTCGCTGCCCAGTGTGAGGTTGCGAAGAGCCACGTAGTTGGGATCGGAACCAGGACCGGATTGCGCCCGCCCTGTGGAAATTACCGCCAGAATGACCGCCGCCACGCGGAAGATCATCCCAGCGGCGCCCCGGGCGGCTGTGAAAAACAAGGAGTGCGCAGTTCGGGTTCTCATGTTGTCTCCCATGAACTGGTCGTAGACGAGCTATCGCCAGCGTAGCGTAAACGCTGATATCTCAACAGGACAACATTTGATTTCAATAAGGTATTTACCTGAATCAATCAGTCTGCGAGCACGAGATTCTCAGGATGGGCCGCAAGTGTGGTCGTCTGAAGAACTCCATCCTCATGAGAAACACGAAACACTCCATAAGACGAGAGGCAATATGTCCGGACATGCCACGCATTCTGGAAAACGCGTGGACTTAAGGTAGTCTAGGCGGACGATGGTTGTTCCCTATTCCGTGGAAGAAGGACGGGAGAAGAGGCGGGCAGCGCTTTTGAGCGTCGGCTCGGCATTGCTGTTGGTTTCTTTGAAAACTTTCTTGGTGGTCCGAACGGGCAGCTTGGGAGTCCTTTCGGAGGCGTTGCATTCCGGTCTCGACCTGCTTGCGGCGATCATCACGTTTCTCTCCGTGAGGATGTCCGATCAGCCGGCGGATGAGAAGCATCCCTACGGGCACGGCAAGTTTGAGAACTTTTCCGCCTTCGTTGAGACGGGGCTGCTAGCGCTGACAGCTCTTTACATCGTTTATGAGGCGTTTGACCGGCTGTTCTTCCGCAGCGTCCACATCCAGCCGAGCGTCACGGCGATCCTGGTGCTGCTGCTCGCTTTGTCGATCGATCTGACGCGGGCGCGGGCCCTCGGATACGTCTCTCGCAAGTATTCCAGCGATGCCCTGGAAGCCGACGCCTTGCATTTCTCGACCGATGTGTGGAGCACGATCGTGGTAATCGTCGGCATCGGGCTGGTGTGGGCCGGTGAAACATGGAACGTGCCCTGGTTGAATTACGCGGATGCCCTCGCGGGATTGACAGTGGCAGCCGTAATTTTGTGGGTGGGCGCGCAACTAGGCAGACGCACGCTGGATGCCTTGCTGGACGCGGCGCCTCAGGGTTTGCAGCAGGAAATCGCCAAGGCTGTCGCGCGCATGGACGGGGTGCTGGACGTCGATCGCGTGCGCGTGCGGCGCGCCGGCAACCGCCACTTCGTGGATGCGACGGTGAGCGTTGCGAGGACGGCGAGCCTCGAACAAGTGCATGCTTTAAGCGACGCCATCGAAAAGCGCATCGGCGAAATCGTTCCTTCGGACGTGATGGTGCACGCGGAGCCGCGTGCTCCACAGGGCGAACATCTTTTTGAAGCGATTCGTGCGGCAGCGCAGAAGATGGGCCTTGCCGTTCATGACCTGACTGCGGTGCAACAGGACGGTCAACTTTTCATCGAGCTGCACCTGGAAGTGGATGAGCATTTAAGCCTGGGCGATGCGCATCGCCAGGCCACGGAGCTGGAAGAAAAAATTCGCGAGCTGCGGGACGGGCAGGTGGAAGTCAATATCCACATCGAGCCGCTGGGCACGCACATTGCCACGCCGGACACCGGCGGTGGGGAGATGAAGCAGCTTTCCCGGGCGATCGAGGAGTTTTTGAACAAGCTGCCGCTGGAATTCGGCGAGCTCGTGAATTGCCACGACGTGCGCGTGCGCCAGGTGGAGCACCACATCCTGGTCTCGTGCCATTGCACGATGCGGAGCGAACTGCCCATCACGCAAATCCACGATGTGACCGCGGCGCTGGAAGACCGCGTGAAGGAAAGGTTTCCGCAGATTTACCGCGTCACCATTCATCCGGAACCATTCGAGGAAAAATAACGGCACAGGGTTGCATGCTGTACTACTGCTCCTCGGAAGGGCGAGCGAAAACTTGCGCACCCATCGCGATCAGCGCAGGAAAACAAACGAGAACATAGCGCGGCTCGGGCGTTTCAAGCGTGGTCAGAAAGGCGGTGCGAATCACTGTGAATAGAGCCAGAAAAGCAACCGCAGGCCGGACCGAAGGATTGAGGCACCAAAACCGCGCCGCGCCCCACACCCCCAGCCCCACATAAAATAAATTCAGGACAAAAAGCAGGCTCGTAACTTCCTGATCGACGGGATCATCCTCGCGCATTTGCGCCAGCGGAAAAACGTGGCCGGAAACGGGCAGCAGTTCAATGCGCGGCGTAAACCAGATGGTGACGGCGCGGGCGGCGGGCAACCAGAGGTACGTCCGCAAAGGACGGCGCGCGGTCCGCTCGCGCGCCAATTGCGCGAACGCCGCGTCTTCTTCCGGCGTCAGCGTCAAGTCATTGTTGTATTGTTCGAGAATGGCGGCAACGCGCTGCTTCTCTTCCACCGAATCAAAAGCGCGCGCGGGAATCTCTTCGACGTTGATGGCTTCTTCGTTTAGCTTCCACGGCACGAGGTAGCAATCCCGGACGCGATAGAGCCAGGTCTTTTCCCAGGCCATGAAGCCGTAGGGCACAAGCTCGCCCGGCAGATTCGAGTTTTTTGGAGCGAGGAATTGCGGTTCGCCCAGCGTTATCATGTTCCGAATGGCCCACGGGGAAAGAATCACCACGCAGCCGAGCGCCATGGCCAGGCAAACCCAGAACCAGCGGCGGAAATTTCCACGCGGGAAAAATAATCCGCCAAAACTGACGGCAACTGCAACGAGCAACAGCGGTGTTTCAGGGCGGAAAAGCGTTCCCAGACCGACAATCAATCCTCCACCCAGCGCAGAGTATTCGACGCTTTTTCCCAGGCGAAGATGGGTGCTCTTCAATAGAAAATCCGGCTTCTGCACTCTTCTCAACGCTACCAGGAAAGCATTGCAGGCCAGGGCGGTCCAGAAAGCTGCAAACACTTCGGTCAGGGGCACGGCGGTGTAGTTAGCGGTAAAGGGACACAACGCGGCGAGCCACAGCGCGATAGAAAACACACGCTTGTTCGGCGCTGGGTCTTCCGAGGTGCAGGCCAAAAGCGCCGCCAGCCTGGCAATCGCCAGGCAGGAAAGCAAATCCACTCCGACCTGTGCCAACATGACCCAGAGGCGGGCGGCCTCACTCGTGCGGCCCGTGAGCCCGTAGAGGATGGCAAGAAACGCCGGATAACCCGGCATGCGCAGATCAACGGGCGTGATCGCCCCGCTAACGGTCATGGCGTAGACGTGGTGCTTCAGCCAGTTCGTGGCGATTTGATCGTAAAGAACGGTGTCGCCGGAATTGGCGGGGAACTTCAGCACGAAATAGAGCCGCAGGCAAAGACCTGCAATTAACGCCACAAAGGAATTCGAGAAAACTCGCTTCATCAATGCCACGCATCTTACAATAGAGGAGACGGAATCGCGCAGACGGACTCAGCCCTGGCCTGATGTATATTGGCCTGCCGCGCAGCCGGTTTGAAAGGTGACGTGAAGGAACGCGGTCCCATATTTTATGACGCGGAGCGTGTGCGCTGGCGCCGCACGCGGCGCGTAATGGAAATTACCGGCGTCCTGCTGACGCTATTGCTCGCCTATTTTTTCGTGACCATCGCCGTCAGCGTGGAACTGCCCGCAGGTCTACTGCCGGACACCAAGCCCGGGTATCACGCCGTCAAATCGAAAAAGAAGCTACTTACACGCGAAGGGCGCCGCCGCCGCGTCGCGAACATCGGAAAGCTCCCGGCAAGCTATGATCCCGTTCGGGCTGCATTTTTGGTGAGCTGGGATCCCAACAGCCTTGCTTCTCTCAAGAAGCATTACAAAGACATCGACTTGCTGATTCCCGAGCAGCTCCATGCCGTGTCTGCCGATGGCGCGCTGACCATCGTGGATTACGAGCGCGGCCAATACACCGCGAAAGCCACACCGGCCGAGGCTGTTTCGATTTTGAAAGAAGACAAGCTGCACCAGTGGATGAAGTCGCTGAATCCTCCGGTCGAGTTGCCCATGATGGGCCTCGTCAACAACTACGACGGCGTCGAGTGGCGCATCAAGGAAATGGCGCAGATGCTTGCGAATCCTTCCGCCCGGCAGAATCTCGCGCGGGACATCACCGCGTATGCCGTTGATTCGCACGAGGCAGGCATTGTCGTCGATTTTGAAGAAGTTCCCGACGCCAGCCAGGAGCACTTCCGCGAATTCATCGCCACCCTCGCGCCCGTGCTCCACTCTGCAGGATTGAAACTCATGATCGCTCTGCCGGCGCGCGACGACGCGTATGATTACGAATTCTTCGGCAAGGAATGCGACGCGATCGTGCTGATGAACTACGACCAGCACTGGCTGACTTCTCCGCCCGGTCCCATCGCCGCCCAGGACTGGTTTGTCGAAAACTTGCGCCAGGTATTCGACGTCGTTCCCCCGCAAAAGATCATCGTGGGAATTGCGAACTATGCTTACGATTGGTCCCTTGCTCCCAAAAAGAACCACGAGGCCGCGGCAGAATACAGCATCCAGGAAGCATTACTGCACGTCGAGGAATCGGATACCGACGTTGAATTCGATAGCGATTCGCTGAATCCGCACTATTCCTACTATGACGAGCACAACCACATGCACCAGGTGTGGATGCTGGATGCCGTCACTGCTTACAACGAGCTTCGGACGAGCGAGCGATTGGGCGTGCAAGGCACGGCGCTGTGGCGGCTGGGTTCTTCAGACACTTCCATGTGGCCAATCTGGGATGCGACTCACGCCGACGATGCCGCCCGGCAAAAACTTGCCGATCTGCCGCCGGGTCCGGACTTGATCCTCGAAGGCGATGGCGACATCTGGCACTTTACCGATACACCGAAGCACGGCAAGCGCTCCTTCGAGTACGAGGCGGGCAGCGATCTTTTCACCGAAGAGTCCTACGACGCCATACCGCTTTCCTACAACATCGATCGCCTCGGCGGAGCGAACAAGAAAATAGCCATCTCCTTCGACGATGGTCCCGACCCGCAGTGGACACCCAAGATTCTCGACATCCTGAAGGAAAAGAAAGCGCCTGGAGTTTTCTTTATCATCGGCGACCAGGCAAATAAGAGGCCGGATATCCTAAAGCGAGAATTCGCCGAGGGCCACGAAATCGGCAATCACACGTTTACTCACCCGAAATTCGACGAGATCTCGCACACCCAGCTCCGCTGGGAATTGAACCTGACGCAGCGGCTGATCGAAAGCACCCTCGACGTCAAAACGATTCTGTTCCGTCCTCCCTACGGCATCGATCATCAGCCGGAGTATTCGGAGGAAGTGGCGCAACTTCCCGTTGCTCAGGAGATGGGCTATTTAATCGTGGGCCAGCGTATCGATCCGGATGACTGGAGCTTGCGCAACGGCAAGCCCATCCCAGCGAAAGAGATAGTCGACAGCGTGCTCAGGCAGGCCGCCAACGGCAATATAATCTTGCTGCACGACGGCGGCGGCGATCGCACGCAGACGGTTGCGGCTCTTCCGCAAATCATCGACGCATTACGCGAGAAGGGCTACCAGCTTGTTTCCGTTTCAGACCTGATTGGAAAAACGCGCGCCGAAGTGATGCCCCTGCTTTCCCCGGAAGAGCGCTTCGAGGCTCGTGCCGACGGATTCATCTTCACGCTGTTTCAATGGTCGCGGTTCTTTATCGGCGCCATCTTCTTCCTCGGGATTGTGATGGTCAGCGGGCGCGCTGTGATTATTGGATTGCTCGCATTGATCGAAAAACTTCGGCCGGACCATGCCGTGATGTCGAATCCGCCTCCGAGCGTCACCGTGCTGATCCCCGCGCACAATGAAGAGAGCGTCATCGTGCAAACCGTGGAGTCCGTCCTGCTCTCGGATCTGAAGGAGCTGCGCATTATCGTTGTGAATGACGGCTCGACGGATCGAACGCGCGAGTTGCTGGAGGGGAACTTCTCGCGCGAGCCGCGCGTGCGCATCATTCATCAGGTGAATCGCGGAAAAGCAGCAGCTCTGAACCTTGCCATGTCCCAGGCGGACACCGACATTGTTGTGACCATCGACGCCGACACGGAAATCGAACCGGATGCCATTAGCAAACTCGTTCGCCATTTTTCCGATCCCAAGGTTGGCGCCGTCGCCGGCAACGTCAAAGTCGGCAACCGTTCGCGCTGGCTCACGCGCTGGCAAGCGCTCGAGTACATCACCAGCCAGAACATGGAGAAACGTGCTTTCGACCTGCTGAATTGCATTACGGTCGTGCCGGGCGCGCTCGGCGCCTGGCGCAAGAGGGCCATCGAAACCGCGGGAGGCATCACGGCTGACACTGTCGCGGAAGACGCCGATTTGACCATTGCCATCCGCCGCCTTGGCTGGCGCATCAGCTACGACGAAGAAGCCATTGCCTGGACCGAAGCTCCGGAAACGGCCGGCCAACTGATCCGCCAGCGTTTTCGCTGGACTTTTGGCACGCTGCAATCGTTCTGGAAGCACGGCGACACGCTGCTGCGCCCAAAATACGGAACGCTCGGCTGGATCGCGCTGCCCAACATCTTTTTATTCCAGCTTGTCCTGCCGCTGATTTCGCCGGTTATCGACCTGATGTTCTTTGGCTCGCTGTTGCTTTGGGGACTCGCGCAGTTCCGCGTCACGCGGTTGCCGCAACTCTGGACCGCCGCGGACGTGGAAAAATCGGTGCTCTTCTTTCTTGGATTCTTGCTCATTGACATACTGACGTGCATGGTGGCGTTCGTGCTGGAACGCAAGGAAGACTGGACCCTGCTCATTCCCGTCTTGCTGCAGCGCTTTTACTATCGCCAGTTGATGTACGTGGTGCTCTTCCGCTCCGTGAAAGAAGCCGTCAGCGGCCGTCCCGTAGGCTGGCGCGGCGTCGAGCCGGAAGCGCCGAGAACTTCCAAAGCTTCGCCCAAGCCTGCCACCGCCCCCGTCGAAGGCAACTGAATTTGCTCACGCCCGGCCTAACGGCGCGTCTGATCCGTGGGGGACAACGCGTAGACCGTCGGGGGTCGCTCGCCGTTCCGCCATCTTACTTTATTGAGCTTTCCCTGTAGGGGATTCTACGGATTTTCAACCACCCTTGGATTGTTGTAGGATATCCACCTGCAAGTTGGGAGGACTCCATGGCCATTAGTTTTACCTTGAACGGCAAACCTCAATCCGTCGATGTCAGCCCGGACATGCCTCTGCTCTGGGTGCTCCGTGACACGCTGAACATGACCGGCACCAAGTTCGGCTGCGGCATGGCGCTCTGCGGAGCGTGTACCGTGCACATCAACGGCGAAGCCACGCGTTCCTGCGTCACCGCGATCTCCAGCGTCGCGGGAAAGAAAGTCACCACGATCGAGGGCCTTTCCGTGGACGGCAGCCATCCCGTCCAGAAAGCCTGGATGGAAGAAGACGTTCCGCAGTGCGGCTACTGCCAGTCCGGACAAATCATGTCCGCCGTCGCGCTGCTTTCGAAGAAACCCAACCCCACCGACACCGACATCAACGATGCCATGAGCGGCAACATCTGCCGTTGCGGCACGTATCAGCGCATCCGTAAAGCGATTCATCGCGCCGCTTCCATGCAAGCGGGCAAGGCCTAGTCCCGGCTTACGCTGTTTTCAACCGTAGTAGCACAACATAATATCGAGGTGTCCCATGGCAATCGCTCCAGTTGTAAATCGCCGTGATTTTCTTAAGACCGGTGCCGCCGGAGGTGTCGCGCTCGTCATCGGCTTCCATCTCTCTCCGGCTGCTTTCGCCGATCAAGCCCAGGACCAGGAAAAGAAAACTCCCAACCCCTTCGATGCCTGGGTCCGCATCACTCCGGACAATCGCGTCACCCTCATTCTCGGTAAATCGGAAATGGGCCAGGGCATCATGACCGCGCTTCCCATGATCCTCGCGGAAGAACTGTGCGTGGACTGGAAGCAGGTGAAGGTCCAGCAAGCGCCCACCAATCCGAAAATTTATGACCTCGGTACCGGTGGAAGCGGCAGCGTCGCCGGTTCCTGGCTGCCGTTGCGCCGCGCAGGCGCAGCCGCGCGTGAAATGCTCGTGGCTGCGGCGGCCAAGCAATGGGAAGTCGGTCCCGACACGTGCAAAGCCCAGGGCGGGCAAGTGATTCACGGTCATCCCCAGCGCTCTCTGTCTTACGGTGAACTGGTCGAGGCCGCTTCCAAACTTCCGATTCCCAATCTCAACACCGTTCCGCTCAAGAACTCCGACGACTTCACCGTCGTTGGCCATGACACGCGGCGCTTTGAAGGCCGCGACAAAGCTACCGGTTCCGCCAAGTTTGGTATCGATTCGCGTGTTCCCGGTATGCTTTTTGCCGTGGTCGAGCGCTGCCCGGTTTTTGGCGGGAAGCTCGCCTCCTTTGACGCCGCGAAAGCGAAAGCCGTGCCTGGTGTTCGCGATGTCATTCCATTTGAAACCAGCGGACGCGGCGCTTCGACCACCGGCGGAGTCGCTGTTCTCGCGGACAATTCCTGGGCCGCCATCCAGGGCCGCAATGTTCTCGAAGTAAAATGGGACGAAGGCCCGGCGGCGAAGGAGTCGACAGCCGAACTTCAAAAGCAGTTTCTCGCGAACGCCGCCAAGCCCGGAAGAGTTCTCCGCAACGAAGGCGATGCGGACTCCGTTCTCGGTTCCAGTGCAAAAAAAATCGAAGCCGTCTACGAGCTGCCCTTCGCGCCTCACGCTTGCATGGAGCCGATGAATTGCACCGTGCTCATTCGGCCTGACGAAGCGGAAGCGTGGATTCCAACGCAGGCGCCGCAATGGGCGCAAGGGGTCATCGCCGAAGCTTCCAAGCTCCCGCCGGAAAAAGTGATCGTGCACACCACGCTGATGGGCGGCGGCTTTGGGCGCCGCTATCAGGCGGATTTCGTGATGGAAGCGGCACAGGTAGCCGCGAAGACCGCGGGCAAGCCCGTCATGGTCCTGTGGACTCGCGAAGACGACATGCAGCACGGTTTTTACCGCCCGGCGTCCTATCACAAAATGCAGGGCGCCTTGGACGCCAATGGAAATCTCGCGGCGTGGAAACATTTTCAAACTTCGACCTCCATCGCCGCCAAGTGGAGCCAGGAGGGCGCGAATGATCCGGGGCTCGGTGAATTCGGCACGGGAGCTACAATTCCTTACATAACGCCGAACCTCCGCCTCGAATACACCTTGGCGGAATCGAGCGTGCCGCGCGCGTGGTGGCGCTCCGTTGAACACTCCAGCAGCGGCTTCGTCGTGGAAAGTTTTATTGATGAGCTTGCGGCTGCCGCCGGCCAGGATCCGCTGGCGTTTCGCCTGAAACTCATCGGCGAGGACCGCAAGATTCCGCGGTTCGGCGAAGAGAAAGCAACGCCGCTCGATACGGCGCGGCTCAAGGGAGTTTTGCAACTAGCCGCCGAGAAGGCGGGGTGGGGAAAGCCTCTGCCCAAAGGTATGGGCCGAGGCATCGCCACATTTTTTTCTTTCAATTCCTACACCGCCGCCGTCGCGGAGGCCAGCGTGAAGGATGGCACCGTAAAGGTGCATCGGCTCGTTTACGCAGTCGATTGCGGTCGTCCCATTAATCCGGAGGGCGTCCGCGCGCAAGTGGAAAGCGCCGCGATCTACGGGCTTTCCGCCGCCCTGCACGATGCCATCACCATCAAGGATGGCCGCGTCGAGCAATCGAATTTCAACGACTACAAAATGCCGCGCATGAGCGCGACTCCGAAAACGGAAGTCCATGTAATCATGAGCAAGGAAGAGCCGACTGGCATCGGCGAGCCCGGATTGCCGGTGGTCACTCCGGCCATGTGCAACGCCATTTTCGCGGCAACCGGGAAGCGCATCCGGCGGCTTCCCATTCGCGCAGCAGATCTGGCATAGCGTTTCCGGCGCGCGTTATTGCAGAATAGCGCGTGCCTTTATCACCGACTCTTCTCGCCGCCATTCCGCTGGCGATCTGGATCTATCTCTTTCTTGCGCGCGGCAACTTCTGGCAAGTGCGCGAAGAGGAAACTCAGCAGGAGCCTTTACTAAACTGGCCTCGCGTCGCCGCCGTGGTTCCCGCGCGCAACGAAGCTGGAACCATCGCGCGAACCGTGAGCTCTCTGGCAGGACAGGACTATCCCGGCGAATTCTCGATTGTCGTTGTTGACGATCACAGCGAAGACGGCACCGGAGCGCTCGTGCGCAAAGCAGCGGCGGAATCCGGTTCCGAAGAACGCATCACGATTCATTCCGCGGCTGACCTTCCGCCGGGCTGGACGGGAAAACTCTGGGCGCTGAACGAAGGTACATCCGTCGCAGCGGAAAAAAAGCCGGAATTCCTTTGGTTCACCGACGCCGATGTGGTGCACGCGCCGGAAACGTTGAAGCGTTTGGTCTTTCGAGCGGAGAAAGACTCGCTTGATCTCGCCTCATTGATGGTTCTGCTAGAAGCGAAAACATTTCCTGAGCGGCTGCTGATTCCTCCATTTCTTTATTTTTTCCTGTTGCTCTACCCTCCCCGCTGGATCGCCGACCCGAACGCCAGCACAGCCGCAGCCGCGGGCGGCTGCATTTTGCTGCGAAGGAACGTGCTCGCACCCATCGGCGGGTTTGCCTCGATTCGCGGGGAAGTGATTGACGATTGTGCGCTGGCGCGCGCCGTGAAGAGCCGCGGCGGAGGAATCTGGATGGGCCTGACGCGAACGAGCGTGAGCCTGCGGAGCTACGGCAGCTTCGCGGAAATTCGCGACATGATCGCGCGCACGGCGTTTACGCAGCTTCGCTATTCGTTGGTCCTGTTGATCGTCGCGCTGGCCGGGCTCTTTGCAACCTTTCTGATGGCCTGGGTTCTTTTTTTCGCTTATCCGGGTGAAGCTTGGCTTTTTGTGGA
>Ga0066681_10000496_pt1 | contig 13097 bp, 15 predicted proteins | sample GraSoiAngelo_130_FD_65629 | JGI IMG/M metagenome (GOLD analysis project Ga0066681, IMG submission 65629) | Grasslands soil microbial communities from the Angelo Coastal Reserve, California, USA - 14_0929_02_20cm | ecosystem: Environmental > Terrestrial > Soil > Grasslands | place: USA...
CTAACGCTTCTTCGGCTCGGCCGTTTGAGCTTCCTTCTGCCTGGTCTTTACAATCTCGCTAGCTAATCCTTTCAGTACAACTGATCGTTGTCCGGTTTTCTTAATCGTGACATAGCCGGTCTTCTCCCAGGGCGAACCCGATAGCGCAGCCTTCTCCTTGGTTTCGGGTGAATATCCCAGGGACATTGCTGCCTGCCAGACCTCCTTTAGACTCGGCTGTTTGACTGCACGGGATACCGGGAGTCTGCGCCCTTGACCTCGAGTCTTCGAACTATCTAGATGTGCCGGCCATACAATCAAGAATCCTGGGCGCTTCAATCGCCCACCAACTCAGCCTAGTTCTTCTGGGACTTTTCTAGTAGGATTGCGTTGATAACGCCGTGTTGGCCCGGACGGGACGTAACTCGAGCCTGCCCCAGCTCAGTCTCCACAATCGCTCCCTTAGTGATGACGCCTCTCCGTTGATAGTCTACGTTCGCAGGGTTCCTGACGACTCGTAAAAGTTTCGATTTTGAACTCTTGCCGGAGGCCTTGTCTGTCACGACAGCCCAGTCGGCCACGGCAATCCGAATTTTTGTGCCCCCGCCGAACATCCCCACCCGTCTCTGCTTAATAGGTCCGAGAGTCGTCTCGGTCGGCTCGGAGCCTGCTTCGAAAGCCCTCTTTCCACGCCATGGTCGCTTGGTTCCACCCGTGGGTTTTCTCTTGTATTGGCTACCGTGACTCTGAGGCATCTGAAGACACCAGACGTTGTTTCAGGGTCGCCATATTAACCGTTCCCTGAATTAGATATTCTGGAAGGATTTTCGAGATTTTTTCTGCCCGCGGTAGCCGAGCAGCAGCGAGCCATATCTCCACTCTGAGATGATTCTGCGAATGTGCTAAGCTCGACCCCGACTTGCTTCTCGAAAATGCAAAGTCTGACAGTAAAGCGGTAAATGACTCGCTGAAAGTTTGTCTTAGAAACTTCGCTCGTCGGTATTTGGGCTAAGTGGTGTAGGATCTTGGCGTTGCCATGCAACCCCAATTCCTAAAAGAACTACTACTGTCCTTGGATTGGACACCTAAGTCGGAAAACCCCACAACTACTAAGAAGTGCCCACAAAGCCAAGGTCAGCATGAAAAAGCTACCACTTCTCTTACTTCTTGCTTCTTTACTCTTTCTCATACCACCACTACCATTAAGTCACGCTACACCAGCACCAGTTGGACTTAGCTTCGAGGCTCCGACGGTACGCCTTGAGCGTGTTATGGACGGTTTCGCTGTCGGACTTCGCGTTTTTTACAAGGCTGTCCGGGTCGGTCTTGGCGTACTGGCAGAAGCGGTTTAGAAAGTGGAGGTAGGGTTTGGCTGTTGACGGCTTTACGTTGGCAAGCCAAATCTCCACTGTCCGCGGCTTCGCGTCGTTCACACGTATGTTTGTACGTCGCGCGTATATGTTCATATTCGCGGACGGGTGTTTATCCGTGAAATTTCCACTGGTAACCGAATCTTTATTTGATCGCGGACGCTCCTGAGTTGTAAATTCGAGGCGCAACCCGGAGAATGCCCAATTATTGCTTGGAGTGCGGCGGAAACCTAAGCTACGATTCCGCAATCAAGCAATACGCGTGCAAGAGTTGTGGCCTAACCTTCACCCAGCAGGATCTTCTACAGGGACGGGAGAAGATGCTCCAGAGCCAGGAGACAGTGGATGAGGAGAAGAAACGCCGCCAGAAAGACTATCTCAAATGGTGGCTCAGCTCAGATAAGAAGACAAAGTAGGCAATTTCTTCCCTAGTTAACGTTCCAGCACTCGTTCTTGCGAACGCGAAGCTTCAAGACAGTTTTCCAGTTCGTACTTTTCATCGAAGCACAGGGTTTATTCCCGAAGTCGATTACAATCGTTTTGAGCGAATCCTGACTCTCTCGAAGAGCGAGAACATCCTCGAAGACATACTCGAAAAATGGAGGCGTGGGTCCACTGGGCCTCTGCCTCAGTTGACTCCTCTCCAGCTTCTCAACGCTCTAGTCCTAGTTGAAAGAGAAGGACCTGTGGGACGGAGAGCCCTGTCCGAAACTCTCCAGCTAAACGACGGGGTAGTTCGCGGACTACTGGAAAGGCTGGCAGCAAGCAAAATGGCCTTGGTAACTGTGAAAGGTGTCCAGCTTTCCAAGATGGGAAAGGAGAGTCTCCGGAAGCTTCTTCGTCAGCTATCAATCAAGAAGATTATTTCGCTAGAGCAATCTGACTTAGTCCCCACAAATTCTGCCATGGGAGTGCACGCCACAAAGTTGTACAGACCAGGAATGACTGGAATTGTTCAGAGGGATGAAGCGATTAAGGCTGGAGCTGAAGGCTCAATCACAGTCGCAGTTCTAGGCAAGAAGCTTGTGATTCCGCCTGACAACAAGAGTATCGCAGAACTCGCTCCAAAAGAAAACGCCAGGCTGAGGAGTGAGTTAGAACCCACTGACAAGGATCTCATCATAATCGGCTTTGGAAAGGACCCGGGACGCGCCCTTGCAGGTGCACTTGCGGCGGTCCTCTCGCTCCAGAAAGCCTAGGGGAACCTGGAACTGACAGAAAGGCGGAAATTGTCTAGGAAGCCCACTGCCGAGATCATCTCGATCGGTAACGAGCTTCTCATCGGACACACACTTGACACTAACTCCCACTGGATTGCGAAGCACCTTACCAGGTTAGGGTGGACCCTCGAAAGGGTTACACATCTACGCGACTCGTTGGATTCAATCAAGTCGGGTGTACGAGGATCTCTGAAGAGAAACCCGAGTGTCCTGATCACAATTGGCGGGTTGGGTCCGACCCATGACGACATGACGTTGGCTGGAGTATCACGAGCGGTCGACAAACCACTGAGATTGAACATGGAAGCGTTGGAACTTGTGAGAGATCATTATCGAAGACTCGAAAGCAAGCCCAGACTGACGAAATACCGGACCAAGATGGCTACTCTTCCACAGGGTTCCGTTCCTCTGCCGAACCCCGTTGGCACAGCTCCCGGAGTAAAGATGCAACAGTCAAGCACAACCCTGTTCTCTCTACCCGGTGTGCCTTCCGAGATGAAGGCGATATTCCGCAGCAGCATAATTCCTTACTTAGAATCATTCCATACGACTCGCCCCAAGGAAGTAGAGATCAAGATTACTGGGATAATCGAGTCGGCGCTCGCACCAATTCTTGATCAGGCGCGCAGGATCTATCCAAGATTATACTTCAAGTCTCATCCTAGAGGGAGAGAAACAGGAATCAGGCCTTTGATCCTGCTCCACATCTACAATGTCGAACCTGGAGCAGAGAAAGAAATCTCTGAGGCGTCAGCTCGCATAATGCTTCAATTGGCTGGAATCCGAGCCCGATCAAGTCTCGTTATGAAGAAATGATCTCCCGTTTCGCTGCAAAGTCTAGCCGGTGTTTACGACAGCCTACTCGGTGGCGACTTGGACGAGGTCTTCTGGTTGTCTATTGCTGGTCTGGGACAGGTTCATGATTCCGCCTGTCAGGCTCTGGGCTCCGACTCCGTTCTTTGCCAACACTTCGGCTACGCGTAGAGATGTTCCTCCTGCCATGCAGACTAGGAGCGTCTTCGACTTGTCTTTCGGCAGAAGAGCGTTGATTCCCGCTGGAATCTTCTCGCTCGTTATGAGCGACTGAACGTCTCGCGCTGTGGCAACCTTCACCTTGTCCTTATCGCAGCCCAACGCGTCCGCGACCAGCTTGATCCCTTCCTCTCTCGGAACAAACATCGCGTGGGTCCATAGAACCTCTCCATAGATTGGCTGCCTGGAGTTCGCTTCTTGCACGTTGACCTCGAGTGGGTCTGACTTCTGAACTGGTACCTCAAGATCGGCTAGGTATTTTTGCAGTCCATCAGCGATCATCACTACGAAATCGTTGCCCGCACCGTAGTTGATCATCTGCAAGGCTGAGTAGAGGGCTAGTGCGCCGCTCTCGCCTATGCCATAGCCTCTGCCCGCAAAGAATCTCAAGAGTCGTCTAGCCGCCTCGAAGTCCACCTCATGTTCGCCGCCGTACAGCTCGGGCTGGTAGAATCTTAGACCGACAGCCTTGTCTCGTGTTCTTATCCCCGCAACATCCTGGTTGGCCAGCGGGAACACTACGTGCACGGGTTTTTGTCGGTACTTGGCTTGTGCATATTTCGCGAGCCCTGTTGAGGTTCCTCCTGTTCCGAAGGCGGTGATTATTCTGAAGTCTCTGAGCGAGTGGCCGTGTGCTTTGAGTTGCTGGTCGATCTCTGGCGCGGTGGTTGTCTCATGGGACCGAACGTTGAGTTCGTTATCATACTGTTCTGGACAGAATCCATCGTAGATTTTTGCGAGTAGTTTAGCAAGGCTGATCACGTCCTGCTTTGCGAGCAGTGCCTCCACATCGCCTCGATTCTTGTCGAAGACCGCTATGTCAAGGCCGAGTTGTGCGAGTTGTTCTCGGACATTCGCTGCGGCGACTTTCGCGACTACTAGATTCTGGTCTATCTTGAGTCCTGGTGCTGGGCATATGTCGACATCCAGGTTCACGGATCGCACTCCTTCATTCTTGAGTTCGTCCAAGACTCCGCCTTGCAGTTTTCTTGAGACGAGAACGATTACATCAAGCCCCAAGTTTCGTAGCATCCCAAGAGCCAGACCGAAGTTTCCCGAGGTTGCTTCGAAGATCTTCTGGCCAGATCTAAGCTTACCTGTAGCGATTGCGTCTCTGATTATCTCTACGGCGGGTCGGACCTTGACGGAGCCGCCGAAGATTTGAGAGTCCAGTTTACCGAAGACTCTGACCGACTTCGGGTCTATTCTGATTCCATACTCTGCCTTGGCGCATTCGGATAGGGCACCGGTTAGGTCAACCAGGGGAGTCGGATTCGCGATTACTCCAGATTTGTCTCCTCCAGCGGCATGAGGGGTCCGAATCAAGATCTCAGAGTCAAATTTTCCAAGGAGATCTTTGTCGATTTGCAGTGAGGAGGAACTATCCTGCAACGATTGCCCACAGCGTTAGGGACAGGGCTTTATATAACGTATGTCATGTTGGGACCCTATGACCGGGACTTACAAGGCGCCGGACATCCCAACCAGCCAGATTACGGGAGAGCTGGTCAGAGACGAGCTATTGAGATGTTTTGAGAGCGCGAACAAGGAGTTCTATACGCTCCTAAATCAGCCCGTTACCGATGAGATCTTGAAGACACAGGTCAAACAGTTCGTCGAAGGAGTATTCCAGAGCTGCGGCGTTAGCTACACAGAACCAACCAAGATCGGAATCTTGACAGCCATCAACCAGTGCAAAAGTAATGCGGAGAAGATGATGGGACCCAAAGGGTCAGACATAATCAACCACCACTACGATGAGATGATGAAGCTAGTCGACAGACTTCCTGAGAAGGAAGCCTACGTCCCAGTCACGCGAATAACCTGATTAAAATAATACTTGTCCTCGGCATCGTGGCCGAGAAGCCGAATGACGGAGGTAGCTAAGGACCCTGGTTTCATGGTCAATCCAGTACTCTTCATCATCGTCATCGGACTCACTGTTCTGTTCGTCGCCGCTATTCTCTACCAGATCCTCGGCGTCCGCTAGTAGCGATTCATAACTAATTAGTAATCCCGGTACATTCTGGTTCTAAACCTTGGAACAGGCGACAGCGCAGCTCCATACGCCTCGCTCAGTGACACTCGAGCGGATTGTCGACGAGACTCCATCGATTCGCTCGTTCTGGTTTAGTGACGTAAGCATGCACAAGGCTCATCCTGGACAGTTCGCAATGGTCTGGGTCCCAGGCGTCGACGAGGTGCCAATGAGCGTCCTCGCTATCCATGGCAAGAACGAAGCGGGGGTTGTTATCAAGAAAGGTGGGCAGGTCAGTACGGCTCTCTGGGAGAAAAAGCCGGGCGACTTGTTCTGGGTCCGGGGACCTTACGGCCACCCGTACAGCGTTGGACACCATCACAAACTCTTGGTTGTCGGGGGCGGAACAGGCCTTGTCCCACTGCTGTCTCTCCTAGTTCACTTTCGTGGCCGTGACGTCACTCTCATCACGGGAGCGCGAACCGCCAGCGAACTCCTCTTCAAAGACTGGCTGATAGCCGACAGTAAAGAACACCATTTCAAGCTAGTTTTCGCAACCGACGACGGAACGTACGGAGAGAAGAACCAGGTCCCCAAAGTCGCCGAAACAGTTCTTAGAGACGGACAATTTGACGCCATCTACACCTGTGGTCCCGAGCCGATGATGAAGAAGATCTATGACCTCGCAATGGAAACTCGCTGCCACATCCAGGTAAGCCTGGAAAGGGTGTTCAAGTGTGGTGTCGGAATCTGCGCGGCTTGCGTAATCGGACCCTACTTGGTATGCCATGACGGACCTGTATTCTCAGAGGCGGAACTTAGCGGCATGCCAGAATTCGGACACATGAGACGGGACCTCTCGGGCAAGAGGGTCCCGCTGAACGCAGGCCATTGATTCAGACTTGGTCTAGCTTATGCATCCGAAGAACGAAGCGTTAATTAGAACGGTCGGCTTTTTCATCAATATCGCTTAGGAGATAGAGAACCTACGCCAACTCACGGCTCGCTAACAAAAGCAGGCAAAGTCAGACAGCAGACTCCGAAGATCGTAGCTCTAGACAAACCAGGGCTTTCGCCGCGCGAGCGGGTCCGTAGGAATGCGCAGAAGAGATTTGTTCTGGGCAGAAAACCGGGCCAGAACTACATCAGAGTCTAAGCCTCAGACGGTCCGATTTTTCCATTCTGAAGCAAGCATACTGTAGCTGACAGTATCAACAAAGTGATCGTATAACCACTCCCTCTGCCGAGAGATTCCTTCCTGCCCAAACCCAAGCCTCTCAGCCACCAGACGACATCGCCTGTTTTCGAGAGCGCAAGAAATCTCCACCCGATTGAGGCCCAGTTCATTGAATGCCAGGTCAATCAATGCGCTACACGATCTTGTCATGATTCCTCTTCCCTGGAATGATTTGCCTAGCCAGAATCCGATCAAAGCCGCGCGGTTGCTCCAGTCAATGTAGTCGAAGGTCACGACTCCAGCAAGGATTTGTCCTGCCCAGATACCCATGACGAGGACTTTCTCCCCACTATTTTCTTCCCTATTTCGCTTGATGAACTGGCTCGCAGCTGTTACTGATTTGTAATCGTCAACGAAAGGCAGCCATTCTCTGAGATGAGCCCTGTTCGAGTCCACGAGCTTGAACAGATCGAGTGCATGCCTCGCTTCAAGCAAATCGATCCGCACGTCTCGAACAATCTGAAGTGGAAACAACCCCTTAGACACTATATGACGGGAAGAATCTCGTCTGGCCTCAGTCTGTTTACGAGGTTCGTCGAGTCTAGGCAACGACCATCTGTACGACTCTGACCAACTTAATAGCCTAGATTTGAGGCGACGTCCGACTGACTTAACTCACTGGTTGGTCTAGGTCTCATTGTCGCTGACGGTCGATCTTTTACTCGGTATCCAATCACTCTTAATCTTCCTGTTCGCCGGCTACGAGTATCGTACCTTGATGCACTTCCCGACGCTTCCTACGCAGATTGGGACCGGTAGTGACATCCCTCGGGTTTCCATAATTCTGCCAGTCAGAAATCAAGCTAGAACCGTCGGAGATTGCGTCAGGTCCTTGGTGGGGCTCGAATACCCCAACAAAGAAATTATCGTTGTAGATGGTGGTTCAACTGATGGAACCCGGGACCAGATTCAGCAATTCGATCAAGATATCACGCTAGTTGACGAGGAGCCTCTGCCAGTAGGCTGGGTGGGAAAGAACTGGGCATGCCATCTTGGCTACAAGAAATCGCGAGGAGAGTTGCTTCTATTCACGGATGGCGATTCGGTTCATGCAACGGACAGCTTGGCGAGATCCGTCAACTACCTTCAGTCTGAGAACGCAGATCTTGTTACACTTGCGCCTGGAACCATACTGAGGAGCTTTTGGGAGAGGCTCCTGCAGCCGCCAATCTTTCTTCTGATCATGATTTTGGTAGGTGGAAAATTGGTTAATGATGATGATCGGCAGAATGCGATTGGAAATGGGCAGTACATGCTCTTTCGTCGAGAGGCTTACGACAAGATTGGGGGACACTGTGCCGTTCGTGACAAGATTATCGAGGACTATTCCCTGGGCAGATTGTTGAAGAGAGCAGGGATGCGGCTACGGTTTGTCACCGCCTCGGATGCCCTGGGAGTCAGAATGTACGCCAGCCTAGGTGAGATCTGGCGAGGCTGGAGGAAGAACTTCTACACTGTATCCGAGAAGCACATGCTACCTAGAGCGGTCACCCGAATCTTCCTGATGTTCACGTTCCTCGTATTGCCATTCGCTGTCCTAGGCTACGGGATCTTACTGGCAGCAGCAACCCCTCTGAACGCCTACCTGATCGCAGGACTCTTCATGTCCGGACTGTTGTGGCTGGGCATGGTCATGCTCGACAATTCAATTGGAGTCAGCTCTCTATACGCCCTCATGTTCCCACTTGCCATCATAGTCTACATTTTCATCGGGATCGATTCGACAGTTCGAGGGTCGCTTGGCTACGGGTTCTCATGGAAAGGACGGGTATATGGGAAACCGATAGAAAGACAGTTAGAGCCCAGCCCAGTCTAACAAACGCAGATTCCAAGGCGTCCCAAATGAGCCAGGTTGTCGAACAAATCTCAACCGAGATTCTCGAACGACTCCTAGCTCTCGAAAACCCATCCAAAGAGGACGTCAACAAGGTCAAGATTGACGTCTGCAGAAAATACAAGTCACCTTTCGTCCCAGCCAACTCAAGCATCCTCCAACTCTTATCCGATGATCTTCGACCGAGACTCCGACCAGTCCTAACTGACAAACAGGTCCGCGGCATGAGTGGCGTAACCACACTGGCCGTGATGCCCAAGCCCTACGGGTGTCCTCACGGAAAGTGCACATATTGCCCCGGAGGTCCGGAGGTAGGCGTCCCGCGCGCCTACACTGGAAAAGAGCCCGCGGTGATGAGGGCTCTCGAATCGAAGTACGACCCCTTCCAACAAGTCAGCAGTCGACTATCGCAGCTAAGGCACATGGGCCACTTTGTCGACAAGGTGGAACTGATCTTGATAGGAGGCACTTTTCCGTTCATGCCTCGCTCGTATCAGGAGGAATTTGTAAAGAGATGCCTGGACGCTCTCAATGGCCAGGAGTCAGGGTCGCTTGATGAAGCCAAGCAAATTGCCGAGACGGCTCGGGTCAAAAATGTCGGAGTTACGGTCGAGACCCGGCCCGACTGGTCCCGGAGAGACCACGTAGACCACATGCTGTCTATGGGTGTTACGCGAGTCGAGATAGGTGTTCAGACTCTCTACGATGATGTGTACGAGAGAATCCATCGCGATCATTCAGTGGCAGACGTTGTCGAAGCCACGCAGACTCTGAAAGAGTCGGGTCTCAAAGTAGGATACCATATGATGTTGGGGCTTCCCGGCTGCGACGAGACTCGGGATCTGGAGGCCTTTCGAAGCATTTTCGAAAACTCAGATTTCAAACCGGACATGCTGAAGATCTATCCATGTCTCGTTACACCTGGAACCAAGCTGTATGAACAATGGCAAACGGGGGAGTACAAGCCTTACTCGACAGCGCAAGCCGCCCGTCTAATCGCCGAGATCAAACGGTTCATCCCTCCATGGGTGAGGGTAATGAGAATTCAGCGAGAGATTCCTGTTGATGGAATCGCGGATGGAGTGAAGAACGGAAACCTTCGCCAACTGGTCCAAGAAGAACTGGGTCGTCAAGGAATCGAGTGTCATTGCATAAGATGTCGGGAGGTTGGACAGCATATTATGCGGAACGGTTCGAACCCTAGAATCGATGATGTCAAAATCCAACAAATGGCGTACGAAGCGTCAGGAGGCACTGAAGTCTTTCTTTCATTCGAGGACCCAGCCCGAAGCCTACTAGTTGGATATGTTCGGCTACGGATTCCAGGTGACAACTCTCATCGTCCCGAAATCAAGGACAAGAATGCCGCGATTATTCGAGAACTGCACGTCTTCGGTCAAACTGTTCCCGTTGGCACAAGATCAGAATTGGCGTTTCAGCACAAAGGCTACGGATCTAGGCTTGTAGCTGAGGCTGAGCGCGTAGCGTCCGAGGAGTATGACAGGACGAAGATGGTTGTGATAAGCGCTCTTGGGACGAAGAGCTACTACTCACGTTTCAACTATCAACACGATGGACCTTACGTATCCAAATCGTTGACTTAGGAAAGCCGCGGCTGGATACAAGCTAGGTGAAATCAAGCCATGTCAGCTTCCGGACTCGAAGGATACCACGGAGAAATCCTACGCCGACTCAAGAGCGCCAATGCCGAGATTGGCAGCATCATTAGAATCACGGCAAAATCACGCGAAGTTCTCGAAGGAACGTTATTCCCACGATCAGAGTACACGGATCCGAACCACATAGTTCTCAAACTCAAGAACGGATACAACATAGGAATCCACTACGAGAAGACGGAGAAGATAGAAGTCATAGGGGAAGGCCCGAAGCCGCACTTTACGAAACCACCTTCTCCACCGAAGAGCCCCGGATTACCCAGAGTGGCGATCATTAGCACAGGAGGGACCATAGCAAGCCGCGTCGACTACAGGACAGGAGCCGTCCAACCCGCACTGACAGCAGCTGACCTCGCGAGTGTCGTGCCTGAACTTGCATCAGTTGCTGAGGTTGAAGCTCACATTCTCTTCAGTGAGCTAAGCGAGAACGTTACGCCCGCACAATGGACAACCCTCGCGGAGGACGTTGCCAAGAGGATCGGTGGTGGGGTTGACGGGGTCGTTGTGAGTCAGGGAACTGATACTATGCACTACACCTCGGCGGCTCTCAGCTTCGCCTTGCAAGACCTTCCCGTTCCTGTTATGCTCGTGGGAGCTCAAAGGTCTTCAGATCGGCCAAGCTCCGACGCGGCCTCAAACTTGACCGGAGCGGTCGCTCTTGCCGCCCGAGCAGATCTTGCAGCGGTCGGGGTAGCGATGCACCAGGACATGTCTGATCGCTACATAGTCGCCCACAGAGGTACCAGAGTACGAAAATGTCACACGAGCCGGCGGGACGCGTTCAAATCGATCGGGTCAAATTCCTTAGCAAGATACGACCTCCAGACAGGTCAGATCGAACAATTCGAAGACTCCACCAGACGGCGGAACCCCCGTAAACTTATCGTCGAGCCACACTTTGATCATCATGCCTATCTGCTAAAATTCCATCCAGGCTTCAACCCCGAAATCATCACTTCTGCCGTTTCAAGCGGTGCACGCGGTCTAGTTCTAGAAGGCACCGGCCTCGGACATGTCTCGAAATATTGCTACGACGCAATCAAGAAGGCGTTGAAAGAAGAGGTCCCCGTTTTCATGACCTCCCAAACGATCTGGGGCAGAGTGGACATGAACGTGTACGTCACCGGGCGCGATCTTCTCAACATCGGCGTCACCCCCCTCGAGGACATGATCTCAGAAACCGCTCTCGTCAAACTAATGTGGGTCCTAGGCAAAACTCGGTCTCCAGAAAGAATTCGCGAGCTCATGCTGCAAATTGTGGCAGGGGAGACTACGGAAAGGTCGCCGATAATGGAGGCCGTTTAATCGCCATTCGACTACTCAGCTATCGGCCTCAGGGTCGGCCTTGAGGTTCACAGGCAACTAGACACCAGCAGGAAGCTGTTCTGTGAGTGTCCAACAATCCTTTCCATCAAGCCCCCGACGCTCACCCTCGACCGTAAACTTCGACCTACTCAAAGCGAACTGGGCCAGATAGACCCGGCGGTCCTCTTCGAATTCCACAAAGGCCGGACGATCAGGTACGAAGCGGACCCGGAAACGACGGATCTAGTCGAGCTAGATGAAGAGCCACCGCACCGGCTCAACGAAGAGGCGATCGATATCGCGCTAACGATCAGTGCCTTGTTCAAAGCCCGTCCAATGGACGAGATTCATGTAATGCGAAAAGTCGTGATTGATGGCTCCAACACTACAGGATTTCAGCGAACTGCAATAATCTCCATGTCCGGAACACTCAAGGTCGACGAGAAGGACATCCCAATCCAGCAAATCACTCTGGAAGAGGATTCAGGACGAAAGACGGGAGAAAGCAAGAATACAGTAACGTTTCGACTCGATCGTCTCGGAGTCCCACTGATAGAAATCTCAACCGGGGCCGACATCAACCACCCTGACGAAGCAAGCAAGGTCGCCTTTGAAATCGGTAAGATGCTCCGGGCCACAAAGAGCGTGAAACGCGGTCTTGGAAGCATCAGACAAGACCTCAACATATCGATCAAGAATGGTGCACTCATAGAGATCAAAGGCGTCCAAGAACTCGAGCTAGTCGCCAAAGTTGTAGAATTGGAAGTACAGCGGCAAACGGCCCTACTACAGATTCGAGACGAGCTGCGAACGCGAAACCTCAAACCCGCACAACTCAACGAAAATTTTGACGACCTGACAGAGCAACTCTCGTTATCACAGTCCAAGATTATTCAGTCGGCAGTGAAAAATGGTGGAGTCGTTCTCGGCACTCGTCTAGCTGGTTTCAGGGGTCTTCTCAAACGCGAGCTCATCCCAGGAATTAGGCTTGGGACTGAGATGGCGAAAAGAGCAGCCTTCTGGGGACGGGTAGGAGGAATATTCCATTCAGACGAACTTCCCGGTTACGGCATAACCGAAAACGACGTAGAGATAATATCGAAGAGACTCGGATGCGGACCTTCAGACGCTTTTGTCCTCGTCGCAGACGCGAAAGAAAACGCTCTCGATGGATTGAAGGCCACTGTAGAACGAGCCAAAGAAGCACTCGTGGGAGTTCCGGAGGAGACACGTACAGCGAACCCTGACGGGACGACTCAATACATGAGGCCTCGTCCAGGAGCAGCCCGGATGTACCCTGAGACGGATGTGCCTCCCGTCCAGATCAGCTCCGAAAGAATCCGGCAAATTGCAGACAATTTGCCTAGGATACCTGAGGAGTTGGCGAAAGAGATTGGGTCAAAATACGAGATCGGTCCAAAACTTGCGATTCAGTTAGTCAACTCGGACTATCTCGGAATCTTCGA
>Ga0066681_10000500_pt1 | contig 13063 bp, 14 predicted proteins | sample GraSoiAngelo_130_FD_65629 | JGI IMG/M metagenome (GOLD analysis project Ga0066681, IMG submission 65629) | Grasslands soil microbial communities from the Angelo Coastal Reserve, California, USA - 14_0929_02_20cm | ecosystem: Environmental > Terrestrial > Soil > Grasslands | place: USA...
AGCTACATCTCGCCCAACGTGATCAATGCCACCATCGCCGTCGAGGACCACACGTTCTACTCGAACAGTGGCGTCGACTTCGGTGCCGTCATGCGGGCGGCGCTCGCCGACTACTCCCACCGCGGCATCAAGCAGGGCGGCAGCACGATCAGCCAGCAGCTCGTCAAGCAGCTCTTCATCGGACCACACCCGGACAACTCGATCCAGCGCAAGGCGAAAGAAGCGGCCCTGGCGCTTGCGCTCAACCGCAACTATTCGAAGCAGCAGATCCTCGAGATGTACCTGAACACCATCTTCTATGGCAGCCAGGCGTATGGCATCGAGGCCGCCGCCCACAGCTTTTTTCAAACCAACGCACACGACCTGACGCTCGCCCAGGCCAGCATGCTCGCCGGGCTGCCGCAGGCGCCCACGCAGTACAACCCACTCATCAACCTGCCGGCGGCGAAGGAGCGCCAGCTCACGGTGCTTACGGCGATGGTCGACAACCACTTCATCACCCAGCCGGAAGCCGACGCGGCCTACGCAGTAAAGTTGCAAATCTATCCGCCCACGAATCATTTCCTGGCCCCCTACTTCGTCGACTACGTGCTGAAGACGTTGCGCCAGCAGTACCACATCGAGCCCGGGGACCGGCGCGGGTATCGCGTCTACACCTCGCTCGATCTCAACCTGCAGCTGATGGCGGAGCAGGTCGTGCGAGACCAGATCGCGCAAAAGGGCAATTACTACAACTTCCACGACGCCGCGCTGGTCAGCATGGATCCTCAGACGGGCGAAATCCTCGCCATGGTCGGCGGCAATGACTACAACCGGCCGGGTGGCTGGATCAACATGGCGGACACGCCGCGCCAGCCAGGATCGACCTTCAAGATCTTTACCTACACGGCCGCGATCGAGAGCCGCAAATTCAACATGATCACGCCCATTCTCGACGCCCCTCTAGTGTTTCCGACCTGGGGCGGAGCCAGCGGCTTCGAGCCGTATGCTCCGCTGAACTACGACCTCAGGTATCACGGAGTGCTGCCACTCAAGATGGCGATGGGCAACTCGCTCAACATCCCGGCGGTGAAGACGGAGCTGCGCGTCGGGATACCGAACGTCCTGAGCGTGGCCCGGCGGATGGGGGTGACGCACCTGACGCAGCCCGATGATAACTACTCGCTGAGCCTCACACTGGGCGGCTACGAAGTGACGCCGCTCGACATGGCGACCGGAGTCTCAACCCTTGCGACCCTCGGCGTCCGTCACATGCCGGCGCCGGTGCTGTCGATCAAAGACCCCGCCGGCAAAGACGTTTTCACCTACGACCCCGCCAAGAACGCGTACCGCGCCATCAGCGAGGACGTGGCGTACATCATCGCGGCCATCATGTCGGACGACCGCAACCGCTGCATGTCGTTCGGCTGCCACGGCGACCTGACGCTGCCCGGACGGCACGTCGGCGCCAAAACCGGTACCACCCAGGCCTTCCGCGACAACTGGACGGTCGGCTTCACGCCCACGCTGGCGACCGCGGTTTGGATCGGCAACCCGGATAACACCCCACTCAGCCACAACTCGACCGGCATCGTGGGCGCCGCCCCGATCTGGCACAAGTTCATGCAGCAGGCGCTGGCCGCGACCCCGGACCAGTGGTACGCGAAGCCCGCCGGTGTGCACCAGGTCGGCGACAACTACTTCCTGCCGGGGACCGAGAACGTCCGGTCGACCGTGCTGGGCTGGCCGACCTGTCGCTTCGGGAGCTACAACCCCTATAACCTGACCTACGCAGACACGCTCGTCGACGGCGTGCCGTGCACCCTCGCCGCGAGGGCGGCGGCGCCTGCGCCGAAGCCGGCGCCACCTGCCCCGGCGCCAACACCGAAGCCCATCAACTCGCAATAACGCCCATAATCGGGATGGCGTGCGCCGGGCATGGCGTCGATGCGGCTGCGCGGCCGTGATGGCCCTCGGGCTGGCCGGACTGACGGCTGTTCCGGCGGCGGCCACGGATTTTTTTCCCGACCGGGGTCCCCTGGAGATCCGCATCTTCGGCGCGGACGGAGCCGTGCGGGACTTCCAGGCGCGCTCGCTCGACGATCAACGCGCTTCCGTCGCGCTCGTCACCCAGCTCGACAGCGCAACCGAGGGGCCGCCCCAGGCGATCGAGGAATCGGCCGTCATGCTGCCTCACTACCGCATCGAGGTGAGCCATCTCGGCCCGGCCTTCGTGACGGCCCCATGGGCCCGCCTCCTGGAAACCACCTTCATCTACTTCCCGGGCGGCCGAAACAACAGCTTCATGGTTGTCGAATTCGCCCATGGGCGAGCCTCGCTCGAGCAGCGCTGGATCCTGCCCGACGCGGAGGTCGCGGCGCTCCTCGATCGACACCTGCGAGGCCTGAGCCCGATCGGCCTGGAACCGCCCGTCCGCGACACCCCCTCGGGGCCCTGGACGAACGCGCTCGGCGCTGTGCTGCTCGCCGCGCTCGGCCTTCGGCTGTTCGCGGATCCCCGGCGCTGGCGGCTTGACCGGAAAGATAGGACCGCTGGAAAGGGGACGGACCAGCGGTCCTTGAGGTCGACGGCGAGAAAGTTGCCTGCAACTTAATTCGCTGGCAGGTTACGCATTCGATTCCCCCCCTCTGGCGGAGGGCAGGGTGGGGATTTCCCCTGTACACTGCCGGCTGGCATGCGTCGAGCGGTCTCCCTGTTCTCGATCCTGGTGCTGGCCGGCTGCGGGTCGCGTGTCGCGGCGACCTCGCTCTCAGTGACGCCAAAGGCCACCGTCGAGAGCACCACCTCGCCGGCCGCGTCGTCCGCTGCCGGCAGGGGCAACCAGGATGCTGTCCTGGGCCCGGGCGGCATGACGCTCCAGCAGGAGATCGGTGCGGTCATGATGGTCGGCTTCACGGGTCCGCTGACTCCGGCCCTTCTCGAGGACTGGCGCCAGCACCAGTTCGGCGGCCTCATCGTCGTTCCCATCAATCAGAACGGCGGGGATGCCCCGGCGATCCGCCAGCTGATCCAGTCGGTCCGGGGGGTGATGCTGCATCCCTTGATGGCGGCGACCGACCAGGAAGGCGGGACCGGCCAACCCGAGATCGCGACGATCTCGAGGGGAATGAAGGCGCTTGGCTTCGACATCAACTTGCTACCGGTGCTCGATGCCCAGGACGTGCCGGCGGCCATCGCCGCCATCCATGCCGCGGGCATGTACGCGGCCGCTAAGCACTCAGCTGACTTTCGGGCTTTGATCGCTGCCCGTGTGGAGTTCGTCGTGGTTGGGCACCTTACGGTGCCATCGATCGCGGTGCCCAAGGACGTCGGCTACCCGGGGGTGGTCATCTCGGACGACCTGCAGATGGGAGCGCTGAGCCCGCAGGATCCACCGCCGGCGGCGGCCGTCCGCTTTCTCAAGAACGGCGGCGACATGGTGATCGTCTCCCATGACATTGTGGTCGCCGACACCACCTACGCCGCGCTTCATGCCGCGGTCCTGAACGGCAGCTATCCCCGCGCCCAGCTGGATGCGTCCGTCCAGAAGCTGCTCTCGCTCGGCTTGCGCTACATGCCTTAGTCGGGCGGCTCGGTGGCGACCTCCGCGCCCATCGCGTGGTAGCCGCCGTCGACGTGCACGATCTCGCCGGTGGTTGCGGAACTGTAGTCGGAGAGCAGCACGCAGGCCATTTTGGCCACTGGCGTACGGTCTTCGCTATTCCAACCGAGCGGTGCGCGCTGGCCCCACGTATTCTCGAAGCGCTCGAATCCCGGGATGCCCTTGGCCGCCATCGTCTTCAGCGGCCCGGCCGCCAGCGCGTTGACCCGAATGTGGTGCTTGCCGAGGTCGCGAGCAAGATAGCGGGTGACCGATTCGAGCGCGGCCTTGCAGACACCCATCCAGTCGTAGAAGGGCCACGCCTGGGTGGAATTGTCGAAATCGAGGGTCACGATGCTGCCGCCCTCGGTCATCAGCGGGCTGAGCGATTGGGCCATCGCTTTGAGCGAATAGGCGCTGGTCTGGAACGCGGTCTGCACACTCTCCCACGGAGCGGTCATGAAGTTGCCGCCGAGCGCATCGCCCGGCGCGAAGGCGATGGCGTGCACGAAGCCGTCGAGGCGACCCCAGCGCTGCTTCAGCGTCTGGGCAAGGGTGTCGATCTGTTCCTGCTTGTTGACGTCCATCTCCAGGATCTCCGGAGTGGGTTTCATCCGGCGGGCGCTCTTTTCCGTCAGACTCATCACTCGGCCGAAGCTGGTCAGCACGATGTCGGCGCCCTCTTTCTGGGCCGCGTCGGCTATCGCGAAGGCGATGCTGGCTGGGGTGAGGACGCCAGTGACCAGGATCTTCTTCCCTTCGAGGATGCCCGGCATGGCGGTCCGATTCTATCTGAGCCGGCTCGGGAACTCCGAAGAGGGTCTGAAGGGTGGCTTGAGGGATTTGAACCCTCGACCCTCAGATCCACAATCTGATGCTCTAACCAGCTGAGCTAAAGCCACCGCGGTGCACGTGATTATAAGAGGTTACGCGCACGCGCCCGTTCAAATTCGGCGCAGGATGCGTTATATGCTGTAGGCGACTTGAAGACGTCTGATGACGCCCTCATCCGCCGCGCCCAGGCCCTCGACGCGGGGGCGCTGGCCGAGCTCTACGACCGGCACTTCGATGGAATCTACCGCTATCTGTTCACACGAGTACGCCACCACGCCGACGCCGAAGACCTCACGGAGCAGGTGTTTTTGAAAATGGTCGACTCCATTCATCGCTACCGGCCGCGGGGTGTCGCGTTTTCGTCGTGGCTTTACCGGATCGCCCATAACCTGCTGGTCGACCGCTACCGCCGCGCCGGACGCGAGCCGATGGAGCTGACTGACCAGGTCCGCGACGTTCGCCCGCATGCCGATCCGGCCGCGCTCGCCCAGCACTCGGAGGAGCGCCGCCAGCTGCTCGCGGCCGTGCAGCGGCTAACCCCGGAACAGCAGCAAGTGATCACCATGCGATTCATCGATAACCTCGGTGTCGACGAGATCGCCCGCCTCATGCGTCGGCGGGTCGGGGCCATTCACTCGATGCAGCACCGGGCCCTGGCGAGCCTCTATCGCTTCCTTCTCGAGCCCGGTCAGGTGGAGGCGCGCCGTGCGTGATCTGACGCGGCCTCTGCAAGAGTGCCTCGCCGCGATGGACGACAAGCACAACCTCCAGGAGGTGCTGCGACGGTATCCGGCCGATCGCGACGAGCTGATCGCGCTCCTCCGGCTGTCGATCGACCTGGGCGGGCTCGAGGCCCCGGCCGCCGATCCAGCCTTCCGGCTCCGGGCGCGAAACCGGATGCTCGCCGCTGCGGTCCATCGCCGGCAGGCCCGGCGCTGGAACCCACTGGCGGTGCTCCCTCGACCGGTCGTGCGACTGGCGTACGCGGGCGCACTGGCCGCCGCGCTGCTCGTTGGTGGCCTGACCGCCGCAGCTGCCTCGGATAGCAGCCTTCCCGGCGATCCGCTCTACGCGGTCAAGCTGGGCGTCGAACATGCGCGGCTGGCAACGACCTTTGACTCGGCGGCCCGCGCTCACCTCGAGCTGCAATTTGCCGACGCTCGGCTGGCTGAGGCGCAACGGCTCTTTGCCTCAGGCCGCGTCCAGGAGGGCGTCCGTGGGATGGCGCAGTACGACACCGCCATGACGCAGTTCAATCGATCGATCGCCGGGAGTGCATTGGACACTCGCGCCATTGATGACCTGAGCCGCGTTCTGGACGATCGCGCCGCGCGGGCCGACGCCAGTCTCAAAGAGTTGGCCTTATCGCTGGCGGCAGGGGGCGACACTGAAGCCGCAGCAGCCGTCGCCCGCACCCAGTCACACGTTGAGCAGGCCTGGAGCGGGAGCAAGCGCGACTTGCAATCGCGTGGATCAGCTGGCCTGCAGGGCGGTCATCAAACAAGGCCCGCCTCCGGACAGCCCTAGGCACGTTAGCGGCGCGGGCTGATTCTTCGCGCCGCTTCTCGCGACACCTTCGCCTTAGCATTGGCGCGCTCGAGTTCTTTCTCGGCCTGTCTCGCCCTTTCGCCAGCGCGCTTTGCATCGGCTGCGATCCGGTCGGCTTCTTCCCGCAGCCGGCGTGCGGTCTGCGCGGCTTGTTGCGCCGCCTCTTCGTCGGCCTTGGCGGTGCGCTGCACATGTTCGAGCTCGATCCGCTTCTCCGTCTCCGCGGCTTCGCGCTCCGCCCGCGCTTCACTCGCCTTGACGCGAGGCGCGGCGGGGCTGGCGGTCCCGGCCGAACCCAGCGCAAAGGCCGCGGTCAGCATGTCCTCGCCGGCACGCGGCTCGCTGATGAGTGCGCTCCCTTGCAGCCGATTCCAGGTGTCTCCGCCGGAGACCGCGGCCAGCCGCAGCATCTCCTGCACTCGTCGGAGCGTCGCTTCGTCCGCTGCGTGGTCGCCAGCGCGAAGCACACCCCCGGCCTCTCGCACTGCCGCCTCGAGCTCGCGTTGCAGCGCCTCGGACGCTGAGCGCAACTCGGCCGCCGCGTTCTTCCGCCCGCTGACGGCGCCCGACTGCGCCTGCACGACGCCCTCTCCAGCGCGCCGCAGCCGCTCGAGCACGGGCTTGTTCCGACGAGCGAGCTGATTTACCGCCCAGACCGCGACGGGTGGCTTTTTGAACCCGGCGACCTCGGCCGCCAGCTCGCGCTCGCCGGCGGCCTTCAGCTCTTTCGCCTTCGCATTGCGCCGGTTCGTGAATTCGTTCAGCGATCCCGCGAGCAGCTGGGCAACCACGTCGTCCAGGTTCATCTGCGTTCGATCGTACGCTCGCGGGCCGTCAGCTAACTCGGCTTGCCACGGCGCGCGGCGAAGAATTCCCGGAGCAGCCGTCCTGACGGTTCTGCCAGCACGCCGGAGCCAATATCCACCCGGTGGTTGTTGGCCGGATGTCGCAGCACGTCATACACGGAGTCGACCGCGCCCTTCTTTGGGTCGGGGGCGCCGTAGACGAGCCGGCTGATGCGCGCCAGGATCATCGCGCCGGCGCACATCGGGCAGGGCTCCAGGGTGACGTAGAGCGTGACGCCTTCAAGCCGCCAGGATTGGGTCAGACGGGCCGCCTCGTCGAGGACCAGCATCTCGGCGTGCGCCGTCGCGTTGGGCGTGGTCTCGATCAGGTTGTGGGCTTCGGCGAGGATGGAACCGTTGCGGACCAGGACGGCGCCGACCGGGACCTCTCCGATGGTGGCCGCGTGTCGGGCCTGCGCCAGCGCGCGCTCCATGTAATGGATGTCGTCGTGCTGACCGGCCGCTAGACTCAGATCGATGGCGTCAGGAAGTCTAAACGAGGATCCCGGGCTGTTTGGTCCCCACTCGATTCTCTGGCGGGTCAATCGCGAGTCGGCGGTCACGCTCGCCGGCACCTGCGCGATCCTGATGCAGTTCGCCCATCCGAAGGTTGCCGCGGGCGTGCGCGACCACAGCCGCTACCAGGTCGATGCGGCCGGACGGCTTCGGCGCACGCTGGACCTGACCCTGGCCATTGTTTTCGGACCGCGCCCGGAGGCGATGCAGGCGGTTCGTGCCATCAACGCGAGGCATCACAGCGTCCGTGGGCCGGGCTATTCCGCGACGGATCCGGAACTGTTGCTGTGGGTGCACGCGACGCTGGTTTACTCGGCAATCCGCGGCTACCGCGCCCTGGTGGGGCCGCTCACCGACGGCGAAGCGGACCAGTACTACCAGGACACGAAAGCGATCGGCGTCCTGCTCGGGATTCCACGAGCGTTATATCCGGAGGACATGGAAGACTTCGAGGCATATTTGCAGGAAATGATCGACTCGCGCGAGGTGGCGGTGGGAGCAGACGCCAGGGGGATGGCCGACCTCGTCCTCCGTCCGTCGTTTCGCGGCGTCCCGCGGCTGGCATTCGCGCCGCTGACCGTCATCACCACCGGGCTGCTGCCCCCGAGATTGCGCGACGGCTACGGGCTGAAGTGGGGGAGGGCTCAGCGTGCGGCCTTCGCGGCCTGCCGGACGGTATTGCCTCGCGTGGTCGCCATCGCGCCCGGTCCGGTTCGCTTGTTGCCGCCTGCCCGACTTGCCTATCGGCGGTTAAGGCGGGTTCCCGCCTAAGTCGTGCGAATCGCGTCGGCGGGCCAGTACAACACGGCCAGCCTGGCTGCGATCCTGGCCCTTGTCTTTGTCACCTACGTGCTCTGGCGCAACTACCGGCAGCGCGGGAAACTGGTACAGGGCGCGCGAATCGCGCCCGCCGTTGACGCCGCCTTAGCGCGACTCTTTGCCAGCAAGACGCGCTTCGTGGTCCTGTCCGTCAGTCGGAGCGTATATCTGCAATTCGCCAGTGAGTCCAACGGTGCGGTGCTTGCCGAGGCCAACTGTCCCGCGGATAACCAGGCCGCTCAAAGAGCCCTGTCGACCGCGGGGCTCAGCGCGGTCCAGGGTCCTCCGAACTATCGGGGTAGTTTCGCCAGTGCCGATGTGGGCCGGCTCCCTAGCCTCGCGCGCGACTACCTTGACGCCCTTGGCGCGGGATCGATCAGCATCCGCGTCGGTCGCTGACCCAGGGTTCGGCGAGCAGTGCCTGGCGGAGGGGGCGAGATTCGAACTCGCGGTGGCGTTGCCGCCACACGGCTTTTCGAGAGCCGCACCTTAAACCGCTCGGACACCCCTCCGGGCGGTCATTGTAAATTACGCGGTTACAGTCTTCTGGCGGGCGCGATGTCGGGCCACCTTCGCCCGGTTGCCGCAGCTACGCATGCTGCACCACTTGCGCTTCCCGGTTCGAGAGGTGTCCTTGAAGACCCAATGGCATTGCGGGTTCTCGCAGATCCGCAGCCTCGCCGTATCGCCCTGGATCAGCTCGCGAGCGATCGACTCGGCGAGGCGGGCGATCGCGCCGTCGACGGGATCTCCCTGGTGACGGTGGTCGAGCGACACGCCATCGGTCGCCGGAACCAGCTCGTAAATGTAGTGGGTGCGTAGCGCCCGGTTGATCTCGGCCAGGTCGCTCGCACGGGGGGCGCGCCGGGTGGCGGCCGCCTCCAGCACGCCGCGCATCGCCTGGCGGGCACGGCGCAGCCGGCTCAGCATCTCGAGGCCGCTGGCCGGTGACGCGTCGTACTGGGCCAGCAGGTGAACCCGCGACTCGCGATGCATCAGATCGTGCTCGACCAGCCACTCGAGCGCGGCGGTGGGGGAGTCCAGATGGTCATGGCTGACCGGCCACAGATCCAGCGTATTGATGAAATCCAGCCCGGTCTGGAGCCGCGCCAGGTGACCCACCACCATGGGCATCAGAGGCGCCGAATTCGTTACCGACTCGTTCACCTGTAACCCCCTTATACCACTTGACGGGTTAAACCTAACGCGGTAGAATTCCACTGTAACTAGTCTGAAGCTATGAAACGGTTACAGCGAGGTGACGAGCATGAACGACTACTACTCTTTGTACACGTGGGCGATGGACAAGCAAGCACACCTGGAGCGGGAAGCCACCCAGCGCCGGCTGGTCCGGCATTCCCGGTACGTGACCACTCACGAGAACGCGCGTCCTCGCTGGCCCTTTACCCGCCGGCGGGACGACGACCGCAAGGCAGCCTGAGCACTCCCGCCCAGGTCGCCTGTGGCAGCCAAACCGAAACTGAGTCCTGCTGACGTGGCGGAGGCGCTGCGTCAGCAAGCCGGAGCGCGGGCGGCCAGGCCGGCCGCCCGCATCTGGCTGGCCCTGGGCACCGTCTACATCCTCTGGGGCTCGACTTACCTTGGCATCAAATACGCCATCGAGACGATTCCACCCTTCATGATGGGTTCGCTGCGCTTCATCGCGGCCGGCGGCGTGCTCTATCTGCTCGCCATTCGCACCGGCAATCGTCGTCGGGATCCGATCGGCGCTCGCCAGTGGATGGCCGCGCTCCTGATCGGCGGCGCGCTGCTGGTCGGCGGCAACGGCGGCGTCATCCTCGCGGAACAGTACGCGCCGACCGGGGTCGTCGCTCTGCTGGTGGCGACGGCCCCACTGTGGATGGCGATCATCGACCGCGTCGTCTTCGGACGCCGCCTGCCGGCGCTCGTCATCGTCGGTTTGCTGATCGGATTCGGCGGGGTGGCGTTTCTCATCGGATCACCGGGCTCGGGTCACATCAACCTCTTTGGCGCCGCCCTCGCGCTGGCCGCCCCGCTGTGTTGGGCGAGCGGCTCGGTCTTCACCCGCCACGTCAAGTTGCCCGTCCGGCCATTGGTGGCGGCCGCCATGGAAATGCTGTGGGCCGGCCTGCTCTTCGGCATCGCCAGCATCCTGACCGGTGAGCTCGGCCGCGTGCACTGGCAGCACGTGTCCGCCACTTCGCTCGTCGCGCTGCTCTACCTGATCGTCTTTGGAAGCCTGGTCGGGTTCAGCGCCTACGTCTGGCTGCTGCGCTCCGCGCCCTTGTCGCTGGTGTCCACCTACGCCTACGTCAATCCGGTCGTCGCGGTCATCCTTGGCGCGATCTTCGTCGGCGAGGCGATCAATGCACGCCTGGTGATCGCAGGCGGCATCATCATCCTCGCCGTCGCTCTGATCGTGGTCGCCCGCAACCGCGCCGCGTCGCAGGCGCGGGTGGCGATCTCCGCCTAAGCCTGCGCCGGCTCCACCAGCTGCACGCGCTCGGTCGTGAAGGCGCGGTGCATGCGGGCCACGCTGGCCAGCGTGTCGATGTCGCGCACCGTCTTGTCGGTTCGGATCTGCTTGATCCGTGGAAAGCGCAACGCGTAACCCGAGTTGTGCCGTCCCGATTCCGTGATCGCATCGAATGCGACTTCGAGGACGACCTCGGGCTGAACCGAGCGGAACCGTCCATAGTCACGTAGCGTGATCGACTTGAAATAGCCGGTCATCTTCGCGATCTCGGCGTCCGTCAGGCCCGAGTAGGCCTTGCCGATATTGACCAACCGATCGCCGGCTTCGTCGTAGACCGCGAAGGTGTAGTCGGAAAGGACGTTCTTGCGCTTACCGTGTCCGACCTCGACGCCAGTGACGACCACGTCGAGCGTGGCCAGTGCCTTCTTCAGCTTGAGCCAGCCGAGCCCGCGCCGGCCGGGCGTATAGCGGCTCTCCGGGTCCTTTACCATCAGGCCCTCGTTGTTGCGTTGCCGAGCTCCGTCAAAGATCCGGTCCAGTTCGGTGTCGTCGAGGGCGCGGATCAGGTACGCGAGCATGAAGGGGGAAGGGAGGTCGAGCGCCTCGAGCAGCCGGCGGCGCTCACGCAGTGGCTCGGTCAGCAGATTGCGGCCGTCGAGGTAGAGCACATCGAAGGCGACGAAGATGACCGGGACCTCGGCGAGCAACTGTGCGCTGACGACCTTGCGACCAAGCCGGTGCTGGAGTTCGAAGAAGGGGAGCACGACACCATCCTTGTACGCGAGCAGCTCACCGTCCAACAGGACGTCATGCGGCACCGCTCCGGCAGCGACCACCACTTCGGGAAAGGCGGCGGTTACCTCGTTGAGATCGCGCGAGTAGAGGACGACCCGGTCACCCTCTTTATGCAGCTGCCCACGGATCCCGTCGTATTTGTCCTCCACCCAGGCCTCGCCACCAACCCGCCGCATGATGGCCGCCGCATCCTCTTCCGGCGAGGCCAGCATGAACTGCAGCGGGTGCATCAGGCGCAGCTGCGCCGAGCGTAGCCCGCCACGGCGGGCCAGAACGGCAACCTCGCCGAGGTCACCGGTGAGCATCGACGCCCAAGACACGTCGGCCAAAGGTGCGCCAAAGGCCTTCGCGATTCCTTCCTCGACGAGGCCGGCTCGAAGCCCGATACGGAGGTCGCCGGTGAGAATCTTGCCGATGTACTTTGCCTCGCGCGGCGTGAGCCGGTCGAGCAGCTCACGGAGGGCCTCGGTCTTCTTCTTGACGGTGCGCTGTTCGTAGATGCGCACGAAGGTCCGGTGCACCTCAGGCAGCAACGTCGGCTGCGGATGGGTATGGCCCTGAAGGACTTCTTCAATAACGTCACCGACATCGCTGTGGCGCATGTACGACTCACCAAGCGCTTCTTCATCCACCTGGGCGAGCTCGCAGACTGCGTTGCGGATGACGGCGTACCCCAGGTTCAATTTCCGCTGGTCGCGGTCGGCGAACGGCCGGGCCGCGAAGAAGACGGCCGCCAGCGGCAGGGCCTCCTCGTCGAGGCTGGCGAAGTACTCACCAAGCAACCGCGTCTTCTCCAGCTTGCTGTTGGTCGCGCGAATCGCTTCGCCCGTCCGGGCGAATGCCTCCATGGGGCTAGCTTAAAGGGCTAGCCTTGCTGAACCTGGTCGGCCGGAGGGGCCGTGATCGTCTCACCAGTGTTGTACTTGTCGAAGGTCAGGGTGATGTTCTGGCCGCCGGTCTGCGTTTCGACGTACTTGATCGGGTAACCGTCCTTCTCGCGGACGTAGGCATCGAAGGCGTTGCCGTCCTTATCCTTCGCCGTCGCGTGCCAGGCCTTGCCCTGCGGAAGATTCTCCTCGCCCACGTACTTCTGTTCACTCGCTCCGGCGAAGGCGCTGGGATCGATGCCGGAAGTGCTCTTTGTCGCCATCCACTTGGGGGATGCAGGGGTCAGCCCGTAATTCGTGCCGTCGAGCGAGATTTCCTGGATGGTCACTTCCTGCCCACCGACGTTCGTCGTGAACTTGAAGCGGCCGGCCAGCTTGGGTTTATAGGCCAGCGCGCCGTCCCCGACTAGATCGACGGTCGTGCCGTTATCCGTGATCTTGCCGGTGACAGTGAAATGCGCATCCTTGAGATCCGATTGCTGCGGCTTGGCCAGGACCTCATTTGCGGTAGGGGCCGCCGGCGTGGGCACGCCGCATCCCGCCGCGAGCGCGGCGACCCCGACGACAAGCAGCAAGCGGCGCAGTGGCGGCTTAACCCTGCACCACCTGGGAGGCCGGGGGTGCCGTGATCGACTCGCCCGTGTTGTACTTGTCAAAGCTGAGGTTCAGCGCATTGCCCTGCTGGGTGATCTCGTATTTGACCGGGTAGCCGTCGCTTTCGCGAATCCAGCCGTCAAACTGGTTGCCGTCCTTGTCCTTGGCCTTCGCGTGCCAGGATTTA
>Ga0066681_10000505_pt1 | contig 13046 bp, 10 predicted proteins | sample GraSoiAngelo_130_FD_65629 | JGI IMG/M metagenome (GOLD analysis project Ga0066681, IMG submission 65629) | Grasslands soil microbial communities from the Angelo Coastal Reserve, California, USA - 14_0929_02_20cm | ecosystem: Environmental > Terrestrial > Soil > Grasslands | place: USA...
CGATAGCTGCCGGTCACGTCGTGCACGACGCCGCCGAACCACGGCGCGATGCCGCCGCCGATGCCGTTGCCCACGCTCAGCGCGCCGTAGATTGCGCCGAAGCGCCGGCCCGGGAAGAGCTGAGACGCCATCGCGGTGATGATGGGGCCGCGGGCGCCGAAGCCGAGGCCGAAGAAGATCGCGTAGGCGTAGAGGCCCGCTGCCTGCGGCCACACGTCGAGCGACAGCAAGCAGAGCGTCCCCACCGCCGTGCAGCCGTAGGAAATGGTCGCCGAGGTGGCGCGGCCGATCCAGTCCGCCACGAAGCCGAACACGATCCTGCCGACGGTCGAGAGCAGGCCGGTGAGCCCGAAGATGCCCGCGACGAACAGCGCTGGAAACCCGTGGTCGACCGCGAACGCGACCTGATGGGTGACGACCGAGAAGACCGCGAGCGGCGTGCAGAGGTATGCGAAGAAGAGCGCCCAGAACGCTCGCGTTCTCACGGCGTCGCCGACGTTCCAGCCCGCGCTCGCGCGCTCCGCGTCGGGCGCCGACAGGTCGCCTCGCAGCGGAGGCGCCGCCACGGTCGGCTCTCGCACACCGAGCGAGATGAGCGGAACGAGCACGATCAGCGTGCCAAGCCCGAGGACGAGGTAGGCAACGCGCCAGCCATATCCAGCGATCAACCACTGGGCGAGCGGGCCGATCACCAGCAGGCCCACGCCCATGCCCGAGAACGCGAGCCCCATCATGCTGCCTCGCCGCTCGGTGAACCACCGTGCGATCAGCGCCCCGCTCGGGATCCAGCTCACCGCGCACACGCCGGCCGCGGCCAGCACTCCCGTCACCAGGTAGAGCGCCCACAGCGAGCCGATCTGGCCCGACAGGACACAGGCGCCTCCGAGCAGGCAAGCGCCGCCGAGCATGACCCGGCGTGGCCCGAAGCGGTCCACGAGCATCCCGACGACGGGTGAGAGCACCCCCTGCACGACGGACGAGATCGAGAACGCCGCCGCGGTGGCCCCGCGCGACCAGCCGAACTCCGCCAGCAGCGCCACGTAGAAGATCGGGAACGAGAAGTAGAGGCCGGAGGCGATCGCCAGCGTGACCCACAGCGCGGCGACCACGCGCCACGGGAGGACACCGTCGCGGCCCGAGCGGAGCGAGGTCGGCATCGCGCAATCATATCGCCCGCGCCACGCTGCTCTCGCGCCATACTGATATAGTCGAGCGCCATGGCCATTCGATCGATTTTCTACGGCTGGTGGGTCGTCGCCGCGTTTTCGTTCATGACGTGCATCTCGACGGGAATTCGCCACGCGGTGGGACCGTTCCTCAAGCCGATCGTGGCCGACCTCGGCCTCGACCGCGCGAGCTTCTCTCTCGTGATCGCGCTGAGCCTCTTCCTCTATGGTGTGTTCGGCCCGCTCGTCGGCCTAGCCCTCGACCGGTTCGGCGCGCGCCTGACCGCATCGGTCGGAACGCTGGTGCTCGTGCTGTCCCTCGTGCTGACGGCGTTCGTCCGGAACTATTGGGACTTCGCCGTCGTGTACGGCGTGCTCCTGCCCCTCGGGCTCGCCGTCACAGGGCCGGTGATGGCCTCGGGCGTGGTGGCCCGCTGGTTCAGCGCGCGACGCGGCACCGCGCTCTCGTTGCTCGGCAGCGCGTCGATGACCGGGATGAGCCTGCTCGTGCCGCTAGTGACGTGGCTGATCCTCACCACCGGCTGGCGGACGACCTACGTGCTCATCGCCGTCGGCGTGCTCGTCGGGATGCTGCCGATCTCGCTCTGGGTGATCCGCGAATCGCCGGAGTCGATGGGCCTCGCCGCCGACGGCGCCACGCCCTCGGCGAAAGCGACGGAAGCGGTGGCCCGCGAGCGCGTGTCGGCCATCACCGCCATGCAGACGCTCGCCTTCTGGCAGCTCGCCGGCTCGTTCTTCACGTGCGGCTTCTCGATGAGCCTGCTCTCCGCCCACGGGATCCCGATGCTGACCGACCACGGCTACTCGCCGATGTTCGCGTCGTGGACGTTCGGCGTGCTCGGTGGCTCGAGCATGGGCTGCACGGTGATGCTGGGCGCGCTGTCCGATCGCTTCGGCCGGCGCCCGGTGCTGGCCGCCATCTACGCGGGCCGCGTGCTGATCTTCGCCGGCTTCTTCCTGATCCGCGACAACCCCGCGGCGATTTTGATCGTCGCGGTCCTCGGCGGCATCACGATGGCCGGCACGGGCGCCATGACCTCAGCGCTCACCGCCGACATCTGGGGCCGCTTCTCGGTGAGCCCGGTGCTCGGCGTGATCTTCCTCGTGCACCAGACGGGCTCGGCCATCGGCTCGTGGCTGGCCGGCGCGATCTTCGAGGCCACCGGCGGCTACGGCGCGGCCTTTGCGCTCGCCTGCCTGCTCTTGATGGCGGCCGCTATCGTGGCGCTCAAGATCGACCGCGGCTCTCGCCGCGTCTGGCGCGCCGCGCCCGCGCTGGATTGATTAACATGGGGGCCCCGAAATGGCCCCCAAGCCCCCCGGGTGGCTCGGCCCGCCCCGGCAAAGCCGTGGCGCGCCTCGATTACGCTCGAGTGACTAGATGGGGCCCCGAAATGGCCCCCAAGCCCCCCGGGTGGCTCGGCCCGCCCCGGCAAAGCCGTGGCGCGCCTCGATCACGCTCGAGTGAATATATGGGGCCCCGAAATGGCCCCCAAGCCCGAGCCCCACGCGCACCAGGAGAAGGAGACCGACATGGATCTCGACAAGCACGTTGCCATCGTCACCGGCGGCGGCCGCGGCATCGGCCGCGCCACTGCGCTCGAGCTGGCCCGCATGGGCGCGACGATTGTCGTGGCCGAGTTCGACGCCGCGAACGGCCAGCGCACCGCCGACGAGGTGGCGAAGCTCGGGCGGCCGTCACTCGCCATCGCCACCGACGTCACCCGGCGCGCCGACCTCGATGCCCTTGTCCGCCGCACGCAGGAGCGCTTCGGCCGGATCGACGTGCTGGTGAACAACGCGGGCATCTACCGCGCTGCGGCCACGCTCGACGTCACCGAGGAGCACTGGGACGCAATCATGACCATCAACGCCAAAGCCGTCTTCTTCGCGACCCAGGCCGTGCTGCCCACGATGATCGCCCAGCACCGCGGCAACATCGTCTCGCTCGCCTCGATGGCCGGGAAGATCGGCAGCCGCACGAACCTGCCCTACAACGTGAGCAAGGCTGCCGTCATCAGCATGACCAAGAGCCTCGCGCTCGCCCACGCCGCCGACGGCATCCGCGCCAATTGCGTGTGCCCCGGCTTCGTCGAGACCGACATGTGGGACAAGGTCTCGCGTGACCAGGGCGCGCTGCTCGGCATGAGCCCCGCCGAGTTCACCAAGGCCCGCCTCAACTCGGTGCCGCTCGGCCGCATGGAGACGCCGGAGGACGTGGCCAACGTCATCGGCTTCCTCGCCTCGCCGAAGTCGGCGTACATGACGGGCCAGGCGCTCAGCGTGGACGGCGGGCTCGTGATGCACTGAGCCTCGGGGCATGACCCACTACGACCTGATCGTGATCGGGTCCGGGCCGGCCGGCGAAAAGGGCGCGGCGCAGGCGGCGTACTTCGGCAAGCGTGTCGCCATCGTCGAGCAGGCTCCCGAGGTCGGCGGGACCGGCATCAACACGGGCACGATTCCGTCGAAGACGCTGCGGGAGACCGCGCTCTACTTCTCAGGCCTCCAGCAGCGAGGCCTCTACGGCGGCGACCACCGGGTAACCAGTAGTCGCGACCCGGAGATTGTCTTAGCCGCCGTCGCCGAGGCCGTCACAAGGATGAAAGCCGCCGACCGAGAAAAACAGAAGCCGGCATGATCGGCACGGCGCTTCATGCCGGCATCGAGTGGCACCTGCGGACCCAACCTGGGAACGGATGCTGGTCCAGAACTCCCCGAAGCCGCCATGTGGGCACTGGAGAGCTGGAAAGATGGGGCGAGGAGTTGCAGCCTTGAGCCGCTGGCCGTCGAGCGCACGGTCTACTGCTTCGACTGCGGGTACGCCGGGACCCTGGACCTCTACGCGCGCGTCAAAGGCGTCTTAACGGTCCTTTACCCGGAAGCGTTCCTGCAGAACGTCGCTTATCGCCACGCGGCCGAGCGCGGCGGACTGGCGTCGGCAGAAAGGCTCATCGTGCGACTGCTAACTAAAAGCAGCTGGACGATCCCGCGTGGGAGGTCATGCCCGTTCCGGACACGTCGCCGCTCGACGAGTCCCTTGCCGCGCTGCACCTCTGGCGCTCGCACCGGCGCGTGGAAGGCCATCGCGTCGACGACCACGAGTGGGGATGTCGCCGTGCGCGTGGCCCTTCAAGAGGAACCGCTCAGCCGTTTCATGATCATGTCCGACCGCGCCAGCACGATTCCCGACATCACTCCAGCGATCGCCGAATCGCGGACGCACGACGACGCCGCCGCGCGTTTCCTCGCGCAGTTTTCCACCACTTGTCGTGAGGAGGCGCTTCATCTCGCCTTCAAGCCCTGCGGACCCGCGTCGAGCCCGATCGTGTCCTCGCGTGCGAACTCGCGTGGGAGGTTCATCTCCGCGGCTACTGGAGTCACCTCCGCCGAAGCAACAGCACTCCCTACGAAACCGAGGAAGCGTAATTCCGTGAGGTCCTCGGACCGACATCCTGGCGCATGGCCTATAAACGGCTTACGATCGGGCGCATCCTCTGGCGCTTCGGGGACGCCGAGCGGGCGGCGGTTCGTGCCGGCATGGCCACGGTCGGTCTGGCGAAGGCGAGTATTGTGACGCCGGCGATCGAGCGCTTCGGTGAGTGGCGCGCCTGGCTCGACACCGCGAGTCAGCTCTCGGCGGTTCTTCTCCAAGCCCAGGTCTCAGCGGCCCTTGAGGCCTTACCTCTCGCGGTCGCGAGCCGAGCCCGCCCGGCGAAAGTGTTCGCCGGGCGGTCCTGAGTGCGTCGCCGGACATCGAGGCCATGGAACTGGTGGAGCATTTCTTCGACTTCGGTCGACACGGCGAACCCGATCGCGATTTTCCTGGCCGTGTCCCGCGAGTGCCTCGCCGACTGGAAAGTTGCCCTCGCACGACGAATGTTCATGCGAGCAACTGATAATGACTGCGGTCGTCTTTTACCGAGTGATGTGGCTCTCTGATCCCCAGGGCCGTCAAGGAGCCTGCGACTTCCTCTCCGGAGGCCTCGCCCAGCTATAGGCGCTGCACTAAAATCCCTCCTAAGGAGGCCTCGAGTATGTTCGATCCAACCCGGGTCGTCATTGACGCGTTCGTCGACACTCTCAAGCTGACCTATCAGCGGACCTATGGTTTGCTGGAGCCCGAATTTCCCAGCATCATTGCGTTCACGGGCCGGATGGCGCTCGAGAACATCGCCAACAGCGACGCCGCCTATCACGACGTCAACCACACCATTCTCGTCACCGACGTCGGGCAGGAAATCCTGAAGGGCAAGCAAGTCACCGAAGGCGGTGTGTCGCCTTCCGACTGGATGCACTTCGTGATCAGCTTGCTCTGTCACGACATCGGCTACGTGCGCGGTGTCTGTCGCGGCGACGGCAATGGCTCGTACGTTATCGACCTCGACGGAAAGACGACCACGCTTCCGATCGGGTCGACAGACGTGGCCCTGACGCCCTATCACGTGGCGCGCTCCAAGCTGTTCGTACGCGAGCGGTTTGGTCGCGTGCGGGAGCTGCAGATCGCCGCGCTCGAGGCCAACATCGAATTCACCCGTTTCCCGGTGCCGGCCAACGACGAATCGCGAGCGAACACCAGCTCGCTCCCGGCGTTATTGCGCGCCGCTGACCTGATCGGTCAGCTTGCGGACATCCTGTATCTAAAAAAGGCCTCGGCGCTGTTCAACGAATTCAGGGAAATCGGCGTGCACGAGAGGCTCGGCTACAAGACGGCCGCGGATCTTCGAAGCGCTTACCCGGCCTTCTTCTGGAAGATGGTCGGCCCGTACCTGCAGGACGCGCTTCGATTTTTGCAGGCGACCCAGGACGGCAAGTACTGGATCGCCAGTCTGTACGCGAACGTTTTTGCGGTCGAGCACAACGCGTTGTCGCTCGGCCCAGAGACCGGGCCACGCTGACGTTGAAAATCTCGGTCGTCGTGGCGCTTCGTTGTCAGGCTGCCGGCGGATGCCGCCGCGTTCGCAGGCGTCGCTCCCGAGGGCGAGATGTGCTGGACAGTGCACGTCTCGCTGGTCCCAAAGTGGTTCGATCCGGCGCAGCCGCCCTCGGGGCGCGGGAACTCGTTCACGAGGTGATCGACGAAGCCACCGCGCGGGCGCGGCCCGGCGCGCCACGCTCTTCGTGCTCTCCAAGGACCACCACGACCAGTGCCAGGTACAAGTCCACCAGAGCCCGCCGGCGCCACAACCCCTCTCACCGCCGGCAGAGCCGTTACCGCGACGCGGACACAACGAGTTGGTCAGCGTGGAACCGTCGAGTGATTAGCATTGTCCGCGTCCCGGCCGATGGTTTTCCGCCTCCTGCAAGCTCACTAATGCACTCTGCGGGCCGAACCGACGGCGGGCACGGGCTGACCAGTGTTGGTCGCCGTACTCGTCGCGCCGAGGTCCCCGACCACATTTGGAAAGCGCACCTGGATGGCCTATTCGCATGCCAAGGCGATGGTACGTACTCTGAGCGCGTGGGGAATTCCTCGTTCGGGACGCGAAAGGATTGCGTTTCAGCCGGATCCGAAGCTGTGGGGCGCATCGGCCGCGCGCGACAAGCGAACCGCTAGTTCGGTCAACGGGTCCTCGTGGTCCAGTACAATGTCTCTCCAGGAAGCCGGCCGAGACGGAGTTTTTCACGTCGCCCTGGCCCTGAGCGCGACCGCGATCAACGAACGGCGCCGCGTCACAATAGCCACCGGCGCCGAGACCTTCATGCGACTTAGCAACCAGAGGCCGTCAAACAAGGCGCGAACAGCCCTCGGGGACGATCTTCGCGCCGCTCCACCAGGGTGGCGTAGAGGGCGGCTTCACTTTTCCTCCCAGATCCATACGCGATCCCAGTCCGGATGCGGTGGCCTTTCCAGAAAGTTCAAGCAGCGGGTCAGGAATACCCGGCACAGACGGTCACGGTCTGCGCCCCTTCCGAACCACTCGCAGGCTGTGACAAAATCTCGCTCCCTATAGGCCTCTAGGCCCTGACAGAAGTATTCCTCCACTGGCGCCAGGCGATATCCGTGTTCGCCCAGCACTTCAAACATCTGCACTGGCTCCTTCTTGCCCTTAACCCGTACGCGGTCGATCGGCCGCGTCACAAAGTGCTCTCCGAGTTCCTGGTGGGTCGACTCGGCGATGAGCAAGCGAGTGCCATAATACTTATTGAGACCCTCAAGACGTGAGGCGATATTGACGTAATCACCGATGACGGTAAACTCCATCCGCTTCTCGGAGCCGATGTTGCCGGACACGACCTCACCTGTGCCAATCCCGACGCCAATAGAAATTGCTTTTTGTCCGGCGGCTTTGCGCCGCTCGTTGAGCTGGGCCAAGGCCGCCCTCATGTCCAGGGCGGCTCGCACCGCCCGCACCGCATCGTCGTCCTGAACATAGGGGACGCCAAAGACCGCCATAATGGTATCCCCGATGTATTTATCGAGCACGCCGCCGTGCTGGAAGACCACATCGACCATGCAGGTGAAGTACTCATTAAGCAAAGCGACGGTTTCCTCAGCGCTTAGGTCTTCAGCCAAGCTCGTGTAATCACGAATATCGGAAAATAAAATCGTTGCCTTGCTGCGAACGCCACCGAGGGCCAACCGCTCGGGATCGGCGAGCAACCTCTCTACGATGTCCTTGGACATGTAGCGCACCAGGGTGCTTTTCATGCGTTTCTCCTGCGTGATGTCTTCCATAATCAGGATCTGACCCTGATACGTGCCCATATGGTCCTGCAGGGGTAGAAAGTTCAGATTGAGCGAACGGGCGCTCGCACCGGCAAAAAGGCAGTCCACATCGTAATCCACCACGGCACGGTGCGTGGTGTAGACCTGATCCAAATGGCGTACCAGGTGTGTGTTCGGAGCTCCGAGCAAGTCGCGAATGTCCTTTTTCAGGATCGCTACTGACGGTTGCTCCAATAGCTCCAGGGCCGCCCGGTTGGCCGTCACCACGCGGTAGGCATGATCCAGAGTCACCAGACTGTTAGAAATGCTCTCTCGGACGTTCTCGAGATAGTTTTTCATTTCCACGGTCCGGGCGTATAACTGGGCATTTTCAAGGGCCACGGCAATTTGAGAGGTTAGGGCCTGGAGCAGGCTTTCATCTTCTCGGTCGAACACGCCGCCCTGTTTGTTCATCACCTCCGTTACACCGATAATCTCCCCCTCCCGGTTACGCACCGGTGCACAAAGCACTGAACGGGTCAAAAAACCCGTCGCCTGATCAATGGCCGGATTGAAGCGGGAATCTGCGTACGCATCCGGCACGTTGAGCACCTCTCCACTGTTTACTACATACCCTGCCAAGCCCAGCATCCGCGGGAAACGGATCTCGACCACCTCCGCCCCTTGGGCTTCCTTCGCCCAGAGTTCGTCCCTCTCCCGATCGAGCAAGAACAGGGAGCTGCGTTCGGCATGCAGGACTCCGGAGATTTTGGCAACGATCTTGCCCATCAAAATCTCCAGATCAAGCGTCTGGGCCACGAGGGTTGCCACGTCGAGCAAAATCAGCACTTTTTCGTGGTTAGCCATCATGCGCTTATAGAGCTGGAAATTCTCCACCGTAATAGCGGTCTGATAGACAAAAACCCGAAAGAGCGCTTCATCCTGCTTGGAAAACTTGCCATCTATCTTGTTGAGGATTTGTAGGACACCAATAATTTCCCCGTGGAGATTCTTTACTGGCCCACACAATATGGAGCGGGTCCGATAGCCGGTCCGCTGATCGACCTCCGGGTCAAAGCGGGAATCGTTGTGGGCATCAGGAATATTGACCCATTGGTCGTGCTGCGCCACCCAGCCCGCCACTCCTGACCCTGCCGAAATCCGGATCTCACGTCTCTCTTCACCTTGGGCTACTTTGGACCAGAGGTCCCCGGACAGCGGGTCGATGAGAAACAGCGAGGCACGATCAGCCTGCATTACCTGGCTGGCAGAGCGAACCACACGTTCAATCAAGCCCTCGATGTCGAGACGCAACGTCAGAATCTCGGACAGGTCCAGGCAGGCATAGAGACTTTGCAGCGATCGATCTCTGTTCCGGGCCTCGTGCACCGTGTTCTGAAAACGCAATGTCGTCTGACGCAGTTTCTCCGTAAGGGTGCCCAGAAAATTTTTCGCTACGCGCGGGGCGGCCTCGAAGATGCGCTCAAGATTCGTGTAATAGATCTGCAGCAGTTGCGAATCCACCAAAGCCCGCACCGAGGCCGAACGCTTCCCGTCCGCAAAAAAACCCATTTCGCCGACACATTCGCCAGGCGAGACGACAGCCAGACGAATGTCTTCTCCGTCTTCCTCACGCCGAAACACCAGCGCCCGGCCTTCCACCAGCACGTAGAGGGTATGGCCTTTCTCATCCTCGTGAATGAACTCTTCGTCAGCGGCTACGCTCAGCTCCTGGACAAGTTCACAGATGGCGTCCAACTCGTCGTCGGGCAGGCCAGAGAAGACTGGGCAATGACGTAGACGATCCCGCCGTTGCGCATGGATGGCTGCCCGTAGCGTTTTGTGGCTCACGGCCTGCGCTGCCACCAGGAGTTCGCCCAATCGCTTGTGGCTGCCCTGGCTGGCCAACTGCCGCTGCTGTGTCAAGGTGCTGACCAGCACGTCAACGCCACAGCCCAGGTACTCACCGATTTTTCTCCCGCTCGCACTATCCTCGATCTGGCCATTCATAGAACCCTCCGCTTCCAAGTGCTCCATCATTAGTACCCCAGAAAACATTTCCTGAAGTCGGTGCGCATCGGGCCGTTGCTCAATCTGGATTCACGATTTGGACTGAAGTCTCCGCTCCCTCTCGTTGCTGAACCGGCCGCGACGCAACGCGCCGCTGCTGCCGTTCGGAACGCGTCACATTGGGCTGAGTTCGCGGCGCACGCGAGGCTGACAGCCCCTTCTTCCAAACGTTTGCCTCGGGCAGAATCCGGACGCGAGATAATCATGCCGAGAAGCTCCGTTTCTCTGCCTCCGTGCCGGGCTTCTCATCACCGTGAGGAGCCATGCGAGACGCTCGATGCGCGCGAGAATCTGCCGAAAAAGGCACCTCGTCAAGTAGCTCTTAGCCACGTTGGAGCACCACCACATACAAACGGTGTGCGATGGCCGATAGGGAAGATCCGACGTGAGCTCCCGCGCTGACTCTGGATTCGACGGCATCACTTGAACCAGGCCTCGGAGATCATTGCGATCACCGAGGGTTCCGTGGCCGTGTCTCTCTATCATTGCGCCCCCACCTGATCCGAGATTCGTGATTGCCAGAAGCTGAAAACGAATCAGAGGGGCGCTTCATTGCATCGAACGGAACGCATGACACCGCTACGGAGCGCGTAACGGATATCGAGCGAGAAACGCACGGATCCGGCGCTCGGCGTCGGCCGTGGCTTGGACGTCGTATTTCGCCAGGCTACCTCCGTAGAACCCGGGGTTGCCCACCATCCCCTGGAGCACCCCGTCGCGGCCGAGGTCGAACGCGTGGGTGGCGCCGGGGTAAACGACCCTCTCGACGGTATCTAGTTTTCCTTCGCCGCACGCTCCGCACGCATCGGTCCGGTGGGGTCAAAGGGTCTCCGCCGCCTGGCAGAAACAAGACAGATCCCGTCAGTTCTGATGCCTCGGTCGTCGAGCAAATGGGATAAAAGGCGACCGCTACTCGAACTGTGCTGGCCGCGCGGGCGCCTAAACCGAAGAGTGCTCAGCTGGCGGCGAACGCGACTCCGGCGCTAGTGGACCAGCCCGTGCCGCTGACACGGCTCTTCTCGACGAACAAGAGTGAGCGGGGTAGACGAGCGCTTCGAAGGCATCCTCGTAACGCTCTGGGCTGTCGGCGCGTTTGTGAGGGCCAAGCTGTCGACGATGAGAGCCACATAGCCCTCCATCGTCAGCCACTCAGCCCATCGGTGGATAGAAGCGCGCACTCCTAGGTCACGATGGAACAGTGCCATCGCTGGAAAGGGTCCCGGGCAGAAAGCGCCACAAGATTGTCGACGGCGTAGATGCGAGTCACAGGCCGGCAAGGGCGTCTCATGTTCTCTCCCTGTCGCTGCCGAGCTTTGCGGCCAGGTCCCTGCCGAGGACGAGCTGGAGCGCCGCGCGCAGCTCAGGATGCCTGCCGAGAAAGCGGTCCAGGTCATTGGTCGCCCACGACACGAAGCGGGCCGGCTCGACGACCTCGATGGAGGCGGTCGTACGCGCGCCGGTAAAGAAGCTCATCTCCCCTGCGAACTGGCCAAGTTGTAGCGTCGCCACCTCGCGTCCGTGCACCTTCACCGCCGCCCGCCCCGACGCCAGCACGAGCATGCGCCCCGGGTTCGCACCCTGCTCGATCAACACCTCTTTCGCCGGCGCCTCCTGCCACCGGCCGACTGCCAGGAGCCGCTGGAACTCGCGCGGGGTGAGGGTCCGGAACGCCGCGGCGTACAGCGTCTGCGCCTCCGGGGCGAGCCTCACCGGCCGGCGCTCCTGCCACAGCCGCGCGATCTGCACGACGTTGATGGTGTTGTAGACGAGCGTCCAGCCGATGAACGTCAGGCTCGGGGTAGGCGTGGTCAGCGTCCACGTCAGCGAGCTGAGCCCGCCCAGCACGGCCAAGGCGCGCAGCCACAGGATGTCGGTTACGAGGTACGACACGACGTACAGGACGTTGGCGAGGTGGAACCAGATCTCCATCAGACGCGCCTCCCGGCCCCGCGCCGCTCCACGACGAGCGCGAGTGCGGCCTGCACGATGTCGCTCGAGTCGACGAGGTCACCGGGACTCCGACTGCGATGGTGATGGACAACGCGCCCGCTCTCGTCGACAAGGAAGGCGCCCCCGAGCTGACGGGCGTCGCCGATCACCCGTCCCGGGGCGTAGCCAGCCGCGAGTTCGCGTATCGTCTCGACAATGGCACGAAGCCCATTGAAGCGCGGCCGCCGCTGCTCCGCCGCCCGGAACACCGCCAGCGAGGGGTCGGTAACCACCGTCACGCCGCGGCGGGCGAGCGCCATGTCGCGCACGAACGGGGCAAGCGCTGCCGGGGTACCGTTACCGATGAGGACCACGTCCACGCCCAGGGCGTCGAGCTCCGGCAGTCGCGCCACGAGGCCGTCCACCTGACGGGCGCCGTGCGGTCAGCCGAAGTGGCGGAGGAACACGACCAGGGTAGGGCCGCGCAAGAGGTCGCCCAAGCGGTGCGTGCCGTCCGATCCGTGCACCTCGGCGTTGTGCACCTCCGCGTGGACTGGTTCTCCGGGACGCACGCCGGTACGATAACACCGCTGCATCCGCCGACCGTGGCCTGACCATGTGCTCACCGCCATACTGGTCGTGGCCTCCTCGCGCGGCCCTTGATGCCCGGCACGCGAGCTCCGAGTAAAATGGTGTGTCTCTAACGCGATGTTGCATGTCTTGAGCCCAAGTAGCCGGCGTTCCCTCGAATCAGGTGCGAGGGCTTTCTTCAGAACCGGGAACCTCTCCTTTGAGGGAGCCTCGGTCGGAGTCACGCGGTCATGGCCGTTCGTGAGCCCCGCCGAGTTCACCAAGGCGCGCCTCAACAGCGTGCCGCTCGGCCGCATGGAGACCCCCGAGGACGTGGCGAACGTCATCGGCTTCCTCGCCTCGCCGAAGTCCGCGTACATGACGGGCCAAGCGCCAGCGTGGACGGCGGCCTCGTGATGCACTGACATGACACATTACGATCTCATCGTGATCGGATCCGGGCCGGCGGGCGAGAAGGGCGCCGCTCAGGCCGCGTACTTCGGCAAGCGCGTCGCCATCGTGGAGCAAGCCCAGGAGGTCGGCGGCACTGGGATCAACACCGGGACGATTCCGTCGAAGACGCTTCGGGAGACGGCCCTCTACTTCTCTGGCCTCCAGCAGCGAGGGCTGTACGGCGTCGA
>Ga0066681_10000512_pt1 | contig 13013 bp, 7 predicted proteins | sample GraSoiAngelo_130_FD_65629 | JGI IMG/M metagenome (GOLD analysis project Ga0066681, IMG submission 65629) | Grasslands soil microbial communities from the Angelo Coastal Reserve, California, USA - 14_0929_02_20cm | ecosystem: Environmental > Terrestrial > Soil > Grasslands | place: USA...
CGCGGCGGTCGATGAGGTCGACAGTTACGCGGCGAAGGTGCTCACGGAGTTTCTCGATTTTCGATTGTAGAGCTTCGAGTGAAGCCTCGGCGCGGCGCTCGAGTTCGTCGTTGAGCTGGCGCCAAATCCAAGCGGCGGCAGGATCGCGAGGCGGCTCGCCGCGGCCGTGGACGCCGGTGCGGTTTCGAATGGCGGCAGCCCAGGCGGGGGCAGCGCTTTCCAATTTGCTGAGCAGCGCGCGGCGGAGATCGAGGTCAGCCTGGCGGCTCTTCAGTTCGAGAAGAAGATCGTAGGCCTCACGATAAGCGCCGCAATCCTCTTCGTGGATGGCTTTCTGCAAATGGACCAGAACTTTGGAAGCTCTGGAATTGCGCGAGGCGATCTTGTGGCGAGCTTTCAGGTCGCGGAATTCCTCTTCGAGATGGAGCAGACGCAATTTTTGGTAGCGTGCGTTGAGAATAGGCAGGAGGGCGTTTGATACGGCTTTGCCCAACCGGAGCAATTCACCCTCGGGGCCGATGACCGCGGGCTGCTCGGCTAGAAACTTTTCCCAGCGAAAGCCGAGGTCCGCGAGCTGCTGCTGGAGCGGGAGCCAGGTGCATTCGTGCCAGCTCAGGCAGTCCTCGATGGAATCGCAGAATTGCAGGAGCGTTTTTTCCACTTCCTCGCCCATTTGCGTGGATGGAGGGGCACCGAGCGGGGCCATCTGGCGGTCCCAACGCGCGGAAAGTTCGCGACGGTGATTTTCCAGGCGCGCCAGTGTGTGCAAGGCGCGGAAATGTTCGAGCACGCGCGGGCGAGCGCGACTCACTTTTGCGGAGTCAACGAACTGGCTCCAGGATTTGTGCGTAAGGAGAACGAACGAACCAAGTTTGCCGCCCTGCTCGATGTGGCCAAGAATTTCCGTGGCGATGCGTAGGTGGTCTTCAATATCGGCGGCATCGGGAAGCTGCGGACCATACTTCACGAGCATTTCTTGCGCGTTGGCGGCTTCCTGATGAACCTTACGGATGAGGCTGACCAACTGCTCCCACGGCTGGCGATGCGCGCCGGCGTATTTTCCGGCATAGACGGCGGCGAGCTTCCATTTGTCGTTGCCGGAAAGCGGGTCGACGGCTTGCGTCAAATTCGCGATGAGCGCTTCGAACTCTTCCGTGGTGCCTTGCGGAGCGCCGGATTGCCAAAGATCGGAGCGAAAGTCCAAGTCTTCCATGCCAAGACGGTTGCGTTCGCTGACGGAAGAATCGAAATCTTCAGGCCGCGGAAGGTCGTGCATTTCCGGAAGAGGACCGGAGAGCGCGGCTTCGTCTTCCGGAGACAAGGAAACATTGGTGCGATAGAGGTCGGTGAGTTCCGCGGAGGAAAGCGGCAAGGGAGCGACCGCGGCAACAGGCCCGGGAACCCAGCCGTAAAATTCCTTTTCCTGAGCGACTTTGCGCGCGGCGTCGGCGGGAGACCAATGTTTCCCGGCAAGAGAAATATCGCGATATTCATCGGCGCGGGCTTCGGAGAGCTGATTGCGCAGCTCTTCGAGTTTTTTCATCAGATCGTGGCGCTGGGCTTCGAACTTTTTCGCTTCCAGCTCCAAAGCACGCGCGTCGGCGCGGGAGAGCCGTTCCGCGATAGAGCCGACGGCGCTTTCCAATTGTTTGCGGCTGTCCAAGTCGCTTTCGAGGACGCTGACGCACAGCGGGCGAAGCTCGGGGACAATGTGATGGCGAACCATGCGCAACGCTTTGGTCGTGTGGCTGGTGACCAAAACGCTTTTTCCTTGCGCCAGCAAGTGGCCAATCAGGTTTCCGATGGTGTGGGTCTTGCCCGTGCCGGGAGGACCTTGAACGAGGACACCTCCGTGCTCTTCGAGCTGGCGGGCGATGCGAATCTGTTCGGGGTTGGCGGGCTTACTAAGCAAGACTTCAACGCCGTTTTGTGACACACCGTTTTCGGCGGATTCAGACTCGGGTGGGTCGGCCTCTGGAATGGGGGACTCTTCGCCAACAATATTAAGGAGCGACCACGGCAGATCCTCGCGCGTTCGAACGTCGGCAAGGATGCCTTCAATGGCGGCAGCAAAGCCCAAAGTGCGGGCGCGCAGGAAGATGACCGGGTCGCGACCGATGCGGGGATCAGGGTGTTCGCCATGTGGTGCGGATTCTTCGATGAATTCGCCGCGGGGAGAAAGCTGCACGACCATGCGCCTTAGAAAATTGGAGGTTGTGCCATTAAATAAAGGATGAAAGCCGCCCTGTTCCAGCTCTTCGCGGCAACGGCCGATGGCGCGGCCATCCACATCGGCCATGGATTGGAAGAGCGCAGAATACAGTTCGACGGGATACTCGGCTTCGGAAAGCGTGAATTCGGGGACCGAGGCGTCAAACTGAAGTTGGAGGCGCTGCAAGACAATCGGATGAAAGATGCCGCCCTCAGCGCGTTGCCAACTCAGGATACCGTCTCCGAGGACGAGTTCAACGCGCTCGGCCTCCCGATCGATGCGGCCGTAAAGAGAATAAAAAGTTTCGAAGATGCGCATGGCCTGGCGCGCGGGCTTTTCGGTGCGGGCCCAGTCATCACGTAGCGTCGCCCAATGGCGATGCGCGGCCGGGCGCGCCGCGTCGCCGGCGAACTGTATTGTTAAGGTTGCACCGTTGCCCTGTGGCTCCTCGCGGGACTCGACAACAGAAACCAGATTGAAGGGATCATCCCAGCCGGGTTCGAGCCAGGAGGCAATCTCATTGGGAGGCTCTGGAGGACGGGTCAACTGCGGGCGCTGGACCCTCAATGAAAAAGTTGCGTTTGCGGGAGCGGCTTCGTTCGGTGCGTCGGAGCTTTTCGTTTTGGACGAGCTTGCACTGGACTTGGCGGCGCTCTGGCGGATGGCAGGATGGTTGGGCAAGTCGTGCAGCCAGAGATGCCAGGGCTGCTCTCGAATCTGGCGCTTGGGCGGATTCCGGTGCTGGTTCAGCGCTTCGAGATAGCGAAAGACACGAGTAATTTTCTCGCGAGCAAAACGAAGTTTCTCGGCGTCCATAAATTCTCCACCCCGGGAGTGTCGCGGCTGGGATGGGCTAGGAGGGCCCCAGGATAACAAACGACCAGCAGACATTCTCAAGTTTCCAGAGCATGAACCCGGAAAACAGGATTTAGTTGCGGACAGAAACAAAAAAGAAGAAGAGAACAGGACAACCGGTGCGGGTACGAAAAAAAGGAGAAAGTCAGAGCGAGACTTCGCTGACCTTTGGTAACAAAAAGTGTCATGAAATGTAGGAATCTTCTTACTCCCCGTCAAACCCTTTTCGATTGCGGAATGTCTAATCAAGGGTGACAATACGGGGCTGCTAGCTGAGCCTGTCTCTCCTGCCCAGGCCCCGCTAGTTTCGGAACTTCTTTAGCCTCGCCCAGCCTTAAAGACAGCTCCGAAAAAAATTGAAGGATTCCTCGAAACCTATGGATCAAAATCACCGCCGTTTTTTACGGAAAGTGCCGGACGATCTCGCCTTTATCCAGATTGAGCGAGATGAAGTTGGGAAAGTCCTGAATATCTCCGAGGGCGGACTGAGTTTCAGCTCCGTCACACCCGTTCCTCGAAACCTGCCGGTTTATTTCTGGTTTTCCTTCAACCTCAAGGACCGAATCGAAGCGATGGGCGAAGTAGCGTGGACGGACCTCTCGAGGACGGTCGGGGGCTTGAGGTTTACGCAGCTTTCTCAAGCGGGCCGTGAGCAAATCCGGAAATGGATGTCGCGGCTACGCACGGAAGAGGTTCCGGAACCGCAGGAGATTGAGGTTGTTTTGGAAGACGAGATTCCGGAACAACAAGTCGAAGAGTTTGTCCCGCAGCTTGTAGCGGCGGGCGGGCCCGTGCCAATTCGAACGAAGGAGCCAGTCCAGATAAGGACGAGTCCGACGAAGGCCGGTGAGCCGGACCGCGTGGCAAGGTTCGTGTCGAAGGCTCGCGCCTACCGGCCGATTTTTTCGTTCGAAGGAAGGACTGCGGAGAACTCGAAGGTTACCCTGGCACCGGCGCTGGGAATCGAGCCGCCGAAAAGCCGCCCGTACCGGTCTATGTTTTCCATGGACATCGCGCCTGCCAAGGCTGCTGAACCTGGAGATTCGAAGTTTCCGTCGGTTTCTTCCAAGGGAATCGAGTCATTGGTGGAACTGGTTCCCCTGCAACGGTATCTCTCCGCGAAGAAGCGGCAGCTTCTTTGCGGAGTTCTTCTTGGCATATTCCTTTCTGCCGCAGTCACCCTGTTTGTGGTCAAGTTCTGGAGTTACCGCGCGCATGCCGAAACGATCAAGCCGGCGCATGCCGAAACGTCTACTTTCAAAGACAATGCACCAACCCAGCCACCGGTCACGGCACCGACCGTGGCCAAGCCGAGCTACCCGGCTGCAGGAATCTTCTCCGACCCCATTCCAATAAAGACCATTCCTCTAAAGAAAGGGACGACTTCGATCCTAAGTGCAAGAAGTGCGCCAGCGGACTTCTATCGGCAGGATCCTGCGAAGACCGTGGCGGCCAAAGCGCTGAAGAAATCGGCGGCGACTCAGGGTCAGGAGCAGTCGAGCACGGCCGCGCCCGCAAACAAAAAGTCGGGAATGAATCCGACTCAGTTGTGGGGAGCAGTGCAAGCCGGGAATAGCAAGGCGGCGGTCGAGCTGGCGGAACTTTACATCAAGGGGGACGGCGTGCCTCAGAACTGCCAGCAGGCGCGCGTCTTGTTGCTGATCGCCTCGGAAAAACGCAACACGGCCGCGATCAAGAAACTGCAAGAGTTGGACAAGGGCGCCGCTTGCCCGTAGCTTGAATTCGTAAGTAACAGGAACAGGCGCACCCTTTGAAGACGTCAAAGGTGCGGTGCATCTCTCCCCATATGCCTTTCCCCTCGAAACTCAATCCTGGCAGTGGTGTCTCTACACCGGCCGGCGGATGCCGAGTTTGCGCATGCGGGCTTGAAGCGTAGTGCGCTTCATGCCCAGCAGCGTGGCGGCGCCTTTGGGGCCGGCGATACGCCACTGCGTTTGCTTGAGGGCGCGCAGGATGTGCTGGCGCTCGGCTTCTTCGAGAGTGGAAATGGAGCGGGTCAAGGAGGTAGAGGAGGTTAATGAGGTAAAGGAGAAAGAAGGTTCGGAATCAGCGGGCGCGAGGGCATCGGGCGACTTGAGTTCGGAACGCGGGATGCGAAGCTCTTTGGCAGGAGAGAGAAGAACGGCGCGCTCGATGAGATTTTCGAGTTCGCGAACGTTGCCTGGCCAGGAGTAACGGACGAGCGCGTCCATGGCGTCGGCGGGAATGTATTCGACGGCCTTGTTCAGGCTACGGCTGAACCTTTGTACGAAGTAGCGAACGAGAAGAGGAATATCCTCGAAACGCTCGCGGAGCGCGGGAATCTGGATGGGAAAAACGTTCAAGCGGTAATACAGATCGTTGCGGAAGGCGCGCTGAGCCACAAGCTTCGAAAGATCGACGTTGGTGGCGGCCACGACGCGAACGTCCACGCGCTGCGTGCGATTGCCGCCGAGGCGTTCGAATTCCTGCTCCTGAAGGACGCGCAGCAGCTTGGGCTGAAGTTCCAGAGGAATGTCACCGGCTTCATCGAGGAAGAGCGTGCCGCGGTCGGCCAGCTCGAAGCGGCCGATTTTCTGATTGATGGCCCCGGTGAATGCGCCACGCTCATGTCCGAAGAGTTCGGATTCGAGAAGCCCGGAGGGGATGGCGGCGCAATTGATCTTGACGAAAGTGCGATCTCGGCGCGGACTGAGGTTGTGAATGGCGCGCGCGAAGAGTTCCTTGCCGGTGCCAGTCTCGCCGAGAAGAAGAACCGTCGTGCCGGCGGGAGCGGCAAGTTCAACCTGCCCGAGCGCGCGCTTCAGCGCTGCGCTTTCGCCGACAATCTCCTCGAAGTTAAGCTCGCTGCGAATTTCTTCTTCCAGGTAGAGCTTCTCGACCGCGAGCTTGTCTTTCAACGCGTCAATTTCCTTGAACGCTAGCGCGTTTTCCACAGCAATCGCGATCTGCGCACCGACCGGTTGCAGCAATTCCACGTCTGCGGGAGTGAAAGTATCGATGCGACGGCTGGCAAGATTCAATGTTCCAAAGGTGCGGTCGCGGTGGATGAGCGGCACGCAGCAAACCGCTTGCACGCCTTCGGCACGAAGAATGTTCACGACTTCACTCGGGTAACGGTCCAGTTCGGAGCCGCGCGCAAGACACGGCAGCCCGGTGGTGATGGCGCGGCCCGCGGGCGTGTTTTCCAGGGGAACAATGGTGTCCGGCTTGAAGATGTTCTGGTTGGACGGAAAATAGAAGGCGTAAATTCTCAGTGTTTTCGTGGCGGGATCAAGCAGGGCCAAGCTGGTGTAGTCGTGGTGAATGACGCGCTCGAGGCAGGAAACGATGCCCGGGAAAAGTTCGGGGAGTTCGCGGCTCGTAATCAGGACGTTGTTGACTTCGAGCAGCACGCGGAAACGGTCGCGCTCACGCGCCAGCTGCTGCTGGTAGGCTTGCGACGTTTCCAAATTCAGCGCATTGTCCACCGCTACCGCTACCTGACTGGCGACGCGCTGCATGAATTGGAGTTCCGTGTCGGTGATGCGCTGCGGAACGGTGTGCCCGAAACACATGGCCCCGAGCCGGTGTTGTGCCGTGGTCAGCGGAATAATCGCCATGGAGCGGACACCGTATCCACGCAACCGCTGCGTGAAATCGGGGAAGCGCGTCTCCTCCTCCAAATCGCCAATCACGTATGGCTGCTGGTTTTGCCAAACCCAGCCGGAGGGAGAATCCTCGATGGCCACTTCACTACCGGTGTGTTTCTCGACCGGGATACGAGTTTCAAGAACGTGCAGGCGCATCACGTTCTTGGCCGCGTCGTGAAGAACCAAAGTCAGGAAGTCAAAATCGATGACCGAGTGCAGGCGCGCAGCAAGGTCGTGGAACAGCGCGGGAAGATCGCGCTGCTGGGCGATGGCCTCGCTCACCTCGAGCAGGGCTTCGAGTTGACGCCGGGAGTGCTCCAGCGGGGAGGCATGCGGCACTTCCGGCGGAGAAATAACGCGCTCCGCCATAAGAGGCAGGATAACACCCGCGTTAGCGAAGGCTCAACCAAAGCGAGAGGAAGAAGGGCCTTCCGCTCGAGACCTCCAGTGGCAGGATTCTTTCTTTGTATACGCCTTGCCGCGACGCAGAGTTCTAGGGCTTAGGTGTCGGAGTCGGTGTTGGAGTGGGAGCAGGAGGCGGAGTTGGCGTTGGCGTCGGAGTTGGCGTAGGGGCAGGCTTGGGAGCGGGTGTTGAAGTTGGCGGCGTGGAAGGCGCCGGGGCCGTGGCGGGCGCAGGTGCAGCTGCTGCCTTGGGTTGGGTAGAGAGCAGCTCGACTTCGAAAACAAGCGTGGAGTTGGGGCCGATGTCGCGGCCCGCGCCGCGAGGCCCATAAGCCAAGTCCGGCGGAATGAAGAGCTGCCACTTGGATCCCACGGGCATGAGCAGCAGAGCTTCCGTCCACCCCTTGATGATTTGTCCGACGGGGAAGGTGGCGGGCTGGCCGCGCTTATAAGAACTATCAAATTCCGTGCCGTTGAGGAGTGTACCGCGATAGTTGACGGTCACCGTGTCGGCGGGAGCGGGCTTGGGTCCGGTGCCCTCCCGGAGAATCTTGTATTGAAGGCCACTGGGAAGCGACACCACGCCTTCCTTTGTCCTGTTGGCGGACAAAAACTCCTCGCCTTCTTTCTTGTTGGTATCCGCGAGTTGCTGCGTCTGGAGTTCCTGCTTTTTGCGCAGATCCGCTTGCAGCGTCGTCATGACCGTCTGTGCTTCCTGGTCCGTCAGGAGCGGCTTGGCACCGGTCAGAACGTCCTTTATCCCGCGCAACAGGATTGCCGTGTCAACATCCAATCCATCCCGCTTCATGGCAGTTCCGACGTTCATGCCAATGGCGTAACTGACTTTGTCCTTGTCGGTCTTGAGCTCCAAGACAGCGGTGGTCTTGGCCGCTGACGCTGGCCCTGTCTTAGTAGCGGCAGGTTTCTTGGTTGCGGCAGCAGGGGTTTGCGGAGTGGCCTTAGCGGGAGGGTTTTGCGCACTCGAAGTTGGCGTTTGCTGGGCCTGGGCGGGAGAGAGGAAGATCGCGCCAGCTGCGAAGATGGATAGCACAAAAATGGATGGTTTTTGCATTCGATTATTCTGGCATTGCTGGAGGCAGTTAGCAAACGAGCGGGAGAATCGTTTGTTTCTTTAAAACTGGAAGACCGCGGGGTAACGAGGACCCGTGTTCATCAGAGATTCAATCTTTTGAAGCGGCTGAATGCCGCCGCGGGCGCCGACGCCGGTACAATTCAGGGCAGCAGCAGCGCAGGCGAAATCGAGCTGCTTCTGCAAGGGCCAGCCTTGTAGGAGCGCGTAGATGAAACCGGCGTGAAAGAGATCGCCCGCGCCGGTGGTGTCCACAGTCTCGACGCAAAAGGCGCGCGCGTAGTGGAACTGCTCTCCGTCCCAAACCAGGACGCCGTCCGTGCCAAGAGTGGCGGCGGTGAGACGGCAACCGAAGCGAGCGTGGACGGCGGGCAGGGATTTTTGCAAATCATCGCTGGAGGTGAGCTTGCCTGGTATGTCTCTGCTGGTAATCAGGTAATCGACGTTTTTCAAGAGAGCTTCCACGCCGGGGTAGAGTTCATCGAGGTCAGCGATAACAGGAACGTTCGCAGACCGCGCCCAAGCGGCGGCTTGCGCTGCCGCGGCGGTGTCGTGGCCGTCGACGTGAAGAGCGCGGGAATTGACGATCCAGTCGCGCTGAAGCTCCTCGGGACGAAGAGAGAGGCGGTAGTCGCGTCTCCAAAGGACAGTGCGCTCGCCGGAGTCGTCGACGAGGATGAACGCCTGCTGGCTGGGACAGCCTGAAGCAGGAAGAAGATGCGCCTCGACGCCGAGGCGGGCGAATTCCGTGCAATGGAGTGTGGCCGCGTGATCGTCGCCCACTTTGCCAACGTAGCGCGTGCGGAGTCCCCATTGCTGGCAAGCGACGACTGCGGTGGCGGTCTGACCGCCGGGAAGGATCGTGGTGGGCCGAATTTCGACTTTCGTGCCGCGCGCGGGATAGTGCGCGACAGGAATCAGCGTGTCGGTGGCGTTGAGCCCCACGCCGACGAGATCGACTTTTTCCACCTTCGAGGGTGCTGTCATTTTGCCGGAGTCAATGTAGCAGGCCGCGGAAAAGTTTCTCAACTTGTAATTGAGGAGGAGCAGATTCCCAAGCATAGTCGTTCACAGTGACTGTGGCGCTGCTCAAATCCAGCCACGATTCCTCGCTCCGCTGGCGATGACATTCGAGAGAAAAGGACGCGCGGTTCAATGAAAACGCGTGGTGCGCCAGAGGGCGAGGGTGCAAATGAAAAGAAGTACGAGGAGCGCGGCGACCAAGAGCGCGGCCGGCCCCCAATGCAAAGACATTTGCGGAACGCGCGCCATGGTGGCAAAAACCATGAAGACGGCGCTGGCGGCGGCAACGAGCAGCCAGTCCCAGACGCTGCGAGAAGGCGCTAACTCGCCAGCAGCTTGGCGTCCGTCCATACGAGCTTCGACGTAATCCGCGGCGACGCCGTAGCGGCGGCCTTCGCGCTGCGCCGCTTCTTTCCAACGCGTCTGTTCCTCACCGGATGCAGAAGAGAACGCCACTGCGCCGACTCCCAGCATCATGAGAAGAGAGCCGCCGACGACTTGTGCGTAGGTGGAAGAGCTGCGGCCGTGCAGCTCGCCAAAAACAAGGATGCCCCAAAGCAGTCCCCAGAGCTGATTGGAATTGGAGAGAGGAATGCCGCGGCTGATGCCGACGTACTTTGCGGCGTATTGCTGAAACAGATCGCCGATAACCCAGATGAATCCGCCAAGCATGAGCCAGAAAACCACGCTACGGGCAGCGAGCAATTCCTTCCATAGGGGAGCGAAACCGGTATAGCCGATGGCGAGCGCGGACATCATGCCAAGTTCGCCGAAAGTGAAGAAAGTGACGAAGGACAGCGGGTTCATGCCTGTGAGATAGGCTTTACGGTAGGGAATGTACATCGTGCCCCAAAGAACGCCCGCACCGAGCGCGGCCCAGACGCCGCGAAAGGAATGTCCCGCGGGGCCTTGGGCAGAAGAGGCGATGGCCAGCAGCGTGGCGCCTACGCACATGACGAGCGCGCCACCGAGCACGCCGGTCCAGCGGCGCCAGCCGGCTTGGCGGAGTTCGTTGAAGAAAAGAAATCCCCAGAAGATGCCGAGGAGGCTGTTGGAATTCCAAAGCGGGAAGGCGATGCTGAGGCCGATGTCACGAATGGCGAAAATGGTCAGCGTGTTGGCCACGGCCCAGAGGCAGCCCGCGAGAATTGCCCAGATGATCAAGTGCGGCGCGCGGCGGACGTCCGCACGGATCGAGGACGTCCCGAGGATGAGTGCCGGAAGACTCCAGCGCGCCAGAAAAACGCCGATGACCATAATCAGCGAAATCGCCATCGGAGAAATACCAGTGGAAACGAGTTTGGTGGGCGCTTCGGCGGCTCCCAGCCACGCTCCTGCGGTGAACCCCGAAAGGATGCCGAGGAGTTGAAGTGTTTTGGAACGCGAGGCGCGTTGCATCGCTGCTGAGTCGAGGGGTTGGGCTGCGGATGTCATGATTTTCTGATCCGAATTCCTAACGCATGAAGCTCAGGAGCAGCAATCCGGCGAGAAGCACAACAACGGGCACCCAAAAATGAACATCGGTGAGCACGTTGCTCAGCCGACTCGCACTTGCTTTCTTGTTCCCGATAGATTCCATTTCGGTTCCGCAATGTGGCGGCGTCTACCCTATCGCAAGGGTCCTTAATAATTTTCGCGCTTGGCGTGCGCTGCCGTCTGCTCGCCCTTGTAGGCTTTCCAAGCTTGAGCAATGACGTAGGCGTGAATGGCGTCGGCTTCGGCGACGGTCAAGTGTGCATTGGGAAAAGCAAACTTTGGCGGGTCGGCGAGGCCGGGCATGCCCTTCGACCAATGCGAGCCGCCCATCACGATTTGATACCAATCCTTATGGACTTCCGCCGGCGCGTACCGAAGGTCGGGGACCGCGCCGTCTTCCACCCAAGCACCGCTGCTGTCGATGCCCGGGGAGTGGCAGCCTTCGCAGTAAAACGAGACGTAAAGCTTTTCACCCTTGCGAATCGTATCTAGCGTGGCTTTCTGTTCGGGGGGCTTCGGCACCGGCGGAACCTCGATGTGCGGGTACGGGAATGGCACGTTGCCGCCGAGTTTGAACGCATAGAGGCGAACGGGGCCGCGCTTGGATTCGGGCGTGGCCATGGTGCGCGCGGGAGCGAACAAGCGGGAGCCGGAGCCCCAGCCCACGGACGTGATGACATATTGCTCGCCGTTTACGGAAAAGGTTACGGGGATGGAGTCGATGGCGGACTTGGTCTGGATGGACCAAAGTTCTTTCCCAGTATCCGCCGCGTAGGCCGCGAATTCGCCGGTGCCCTGCCCTTGAAAAACCAGATTACCCGCAGTGGAAAGAACGCCGCCGTTCACAGCAATTCCTTCTTCCACCGACCAGCGCGCGGTTTCCGCGATGGGATCCCAGGCGATCAAGCGCCCGAAAAGACCTAGGCCGCTTTCACCGGCCTCGACAGGCGCTTTGGTTTCCGATCGGCGATCCGTAGTGGGAATGTAGACCAGGCCGGTGAGCGTGTCATAACTCATGGGCCACCAGTTGTGCACGGTCCACTGGCGGCCGCCGCCTTCTGAGGCGGGAATCAAGACGGGCTTGCCTGTTTGCTGGTCGTAGGAACTGGCCCAAGTGGTTTTTACCAGCGGCTTGGCGGAGAGCAGCTTTCCCGTTTTCGTGTCGAGGATGTAGAAGAAACCGTTCTTGGGCGCGGTCATGACCACGTGGCGCCTCTCGCCGTTGATCGGCAGGTCGGCCATTAGGATTTGGTTGTTCTCGTTGTGCACGCCTTCGACGCCGGTCTGGTAATGCCAGGCGTACTTCCCCGTTTCAGCGTCAACCGCGATGACGCATTGCGAGAAAAGCTTTTCGCCGGTAATTTGCGTGCCTGCCATTTCGCCGTAACCAACGTCCGCGCCGGCGGTGCCGAAAATGACTAGGCCGGTGGCGTCGTCATACGTGATGGCGTGCCAAACGTCGCCGCCACCAATTTTCCAGGAGCCTTCGCCGTGCCAAGTTTTCGCGGCCATCTCGAGCTCTTTCGTTTCGAATGGCTTCGAGGGATCGCCCGGGACAGTCCAGAAGCGCCAAACTTCCTTACCAGTTTCGGCGTCATAGGCGGCCAGCGCGCCACGGACAGCATCATCGGAGCCGTTGTAACCCATGAGGATTTTTCCTTTGGCTACACGAGGGGCGCCGGTGATGCCGGTTTGCGTGGGCTCGCAAACGGTAGCTTCCCAAATTTTGTTGGCGGTGGCGGCATCGATGGCAATCAGGCGGCAATCGCCGGTGCCGACATAAACTTTCCCGTTCCATACCGCCACGCCACCATTGGTGCGCGCAGAATAAGAACCGTTCAACGCTTGGTCCAGACGGATTTGCGGGTCGTACTTCCAGAAGAGTTTTCCCGTGGCAGCTTCCACGGCATAGACCTTCGAAAGGGGCGCGCTGATATAAATGATGCCGTCGACGACGATGGGTTCGGAGACCACGCCCATCGCGCCGTCGTAATCGAGATACCAAGCGAGACCGATATTGGCGACGTTCGAAGAATTAATTTGCTTGAGCGGGCTGAAATGTTTCGAATCATTGGTTCGTCCGTTCACCAGCCAGTTGACTCCCGTGACGGCATCAGCGGCGAGGCGCTCGTCGTTCACATCGCCGGGCTTTACAGGAGCGGGAGCCGCGGAAGATTGCGAGAAATGCAGGGCGAGAGCCACTCCGATCGCGAGAAGGACAAGACTAAGACCCAAGATTCGCCGTGCTTGCATGCTAGCAACCTCTCTCCGAGTTGACGTGCTCCCGCCGCAGTGATGAGGGAATCTCGCCCGACCCCGATTG